>Ga0123356_10007562_pt1 | contig 10836 bp, 6 predicted proteins | sample TergutEmb28metaG_2_FD_92546 | JGI IMG/M metagenome (GOLD analysis project Ga0123356, IMG submission 92546) | Embiratermes neotenicus P3 segment gut microbial communities from Petit-Saut dam, French Guiana - Emb289 P3 | ecosystem: Host-associated > Arthropoda: Insects > Digestive system > Gut ... | reverse complement strand
GTAGGCGTAGGAGTAGGCGTAGGAGTAGGAGTAGGAGTAGGAGTAGGCGAAGGTGTAGGCGTGGGTGTAGGCGTGGGCGTAGGCGTGGGCGTGGGCGTGGGTGTAGGTGTAGGCGTGGGCGTGGGCGTAGGAATTGGTGCATACTGCGCCGTTATTGTAGTATCACTTGTCACGTTTGCATAGTTACCGAGCCAGCCGGTGAAGTTATATCCCCCACGTGTCGGATTTGGCGGAGGGGTTGCGCTGGCCCCGGAGATAACAGTTTCTGTTTTAAGCTCGTGACCGTCCCAGTCGATAAACCGTACCAAATACGTTGTTGGTCCATCCCCAATGTATGTATAACTAATATCATAGTTATTGTAACCTTGGGTAAAAGGAGTTGTCCATGCTGTTGAGAATATATTTTCGTTATAGACATCATCATCCTCCGGATCGCGCTCGAATGAGGTTCCGGCTAGGTTATCTGAAAACACAACGTCTTGCGAAATTGTCAGATATGATAGTCTGTCATGGTCTATCCAAAGGCCGCCGCCGTCGTTTGACGCGGTGTTGCTGCGGATATGACCATCGACTAATGCTATTGATGAGTAATCTCCATTATACACACCGCCGCCGTCGAATACGGCGATGTTTTCAAAAATATCTCCGCCATTCATGGTCACAGTTGATGGCGCGCTGGCGTAAGGACCCTCGTTATACACGCCGCCGCCGTTAATACTTGCCGTATTAGCGCGGAATTCTCCACCGTTAATTATAAGGGTACAGGTACTATACACTCCACCGCCGCTATCGGCAGCATTGCCGTTTATTGCCCCTCCATTGATAGTGGACAGGTCGCAATTCCTAATGCCGCCGCCTTGAAGTAATGCCAAGTTATTATTTATTCTGCCGTTATTCATTGTAAAAACGCTGTCTTCTGACACATATACACCGCCGCCGCTGCCCGCAACCGCAGAATTAGAGCTAATCGTGCCGTTTGCCATGGTAAACTCGCACTCACTTGATAAATATACTCCGCCGCCGCCGCATACACTGCCATAATCATCAATACCAGAACCTCTGGCTATATTCCCATGAATCATAGCCTGTCCTGACATACTGAGTTTACCACCGAGGCCTTGAGTTGGAGACCCGACAAGCATAACACCGCCGCCGAATTGCGCCGCTTCATTGTCTCGTATTTCCGCATTGACGGATATGCTGAATATACCCGTGTTTGAAACACGTACACCGCCGCCGCCGTCGAAGTTAGATATGGAGGTGCGGGTATGTGTCGCTTTATTACCTCTGATAACGCCGCCGGTCATGTTTAGTGTATTATCAATATTCACGCCGCCGCCGACAATGGACCTATTGTTTTCAATAACGCCGCTGGTCATGTTAAATATACCTTCAGTATTAACGCCGCCACCGACGATAGACGAATTACTGTCGATAATACCGTCGTTCATAGTGAATACGCCGCCGGGTAAAACAGCTACGCCGCCGCCACGATTGGAGGCATTAGCGCTGATTCTACCGCCGTTCATTAAAAATGCACCGCCGCCTGCGATATGCACGCCGCCTCCGTTGCTGTCCTCAGCGGCAGCAGTCGCGGAATTGTTGTATATTATACCGCCGGTCATGGTTAATACACCGCCGCTTAATACTTCTATGCCACCACCATTGCCGCTGTTCCCGTTTGTGAGCATTATGCCGTCTGTCAGTATTAGTTCACCGGATACGCTAAAGTGTCTGTAAGCCCCTTGTGTAGTCAGCACACAGTTATTATCAGATACCAGGACAATAAATTTACCTGCGGGTATATTGACCTGTGCTGTAAAGTCGCTTATGTCAGATGATATGCCAATTCTGTATTCGTCTTCGCTCGGCGCGGACGAAATGGCTTCAGACAACTTTGCAAATGTGTTAATACCATCAATGTCCGGGGCATAGAGCAAGGGCTCAGCCTGGACGCCCACGGTTGATATTACAAGTGTAACAATAACCGCTGCGCAAACCAGGATAGCCAGTGCAAGGCTATAAGAAAAACACATCCTAAGACTGTGTAATCTTTCCTTTATTGGTCCTTTTTTTTCATGTTTCAAGTTGCATTTATGCATTGTTATAACCTTTTCGCAGTGCTTAACCAGCGCCTGTATCAATAATAAAACTGTGACCTAATTTGTATATATCACCATTTGCGTCTTTGAGCTGGAACATTAGCATATACTCGCCGTCCATCCCATTGGCTCGCATTTGGTTCAATATGCCATCACTAAAATCGTTTTCACCGGAATAGATAACATCTTCGGTTCCTGCAACTGTTATATTCCAGTCAATAATAATCAATTCTCCACTAATACTATCAGTAATAACTTCCGCGCTTTCCGGGTTAAGGTATGGGTGAGCGGCGTTTTCGCCTTTAAAAGCGATTTCGCCGACTGCATTGGTCGGGTCTTTTTGTATGAGACCTGTGTTGGCGGGCGCTCCAAGAATTGCAGCAAAAATAACCGTAACGGATGCTACCAGCGCGGTTATCGTGATTAAGCCTGTTTTGGCTGAAATCGCGGTTGTTGCAGAACTTTGTGTTATTGTGGCTGAAGTCGAACCTTCGGCAGCCGAAGCCGAAGCCGTCGCGGTTGCTTCTGTTGCCACGAGTTGAGCGGATTCAAAGCATTTTGCAAGCACATTTGGCAGCCATGCTGATGTTGTAGGGGCGAAAGCAGTACCCTCCACACTTAGTACACGGGTAAGCGCCGTGCCAATCGGTAAAAATGTAAAGCCACGCGCCACACCTTTTGCCCAGTTTGCCTTGCTCTCAATTTCGGATTTGATCTTGTTGCGCGCATGTTTCAAGTACAAGGATACGCTGGGTTGGGGGATGCCCATCACTTCTGCTGTTTCCGTAACGCTTAACCGGTCATAGTAATGAAGGACAATTGCCTCCTTCTGGCGCAATGGCAATTTATCCAAAGCTTCAATCACTATTTTTCGGTTTTCTTCGTTTTCTATATATGCCTCCGGCAAGAAATCCTCGTTTTCCTCCGGTGCGGAATCCAGTTCATCTGATAGATATAGAATATTACAATGTTTAGCGTTTTGCATCATCTGTCGCCTCGCTTCGTTTACGACAATACTGCTGAGCCACTTACGGAACGCTATTGGGTCTTTCAGTTGCCGGATGTTTTTACAGACGCGCAGTAATGCCTCCTGTGCCGCATCCTCCGCATCTGAGTGATTGTTAAGGATACGTGTCGTGCGGAATAGCACGTCCCTGGCGATTTCGGCGCACAGCGCCGAAATCGCCTCACTGTCACCCAGTGACGCATTTCCCACCAACTGCAAAAACTCGGTATTCCCTTTTATGGTTTCCGAATCGGAGGGTTTCCGCTGTTGCTTCGCATTATTATTCATGCTTTCTCCTGTGTAGAAAACTACAGTAATATAAGTAATATTTTGATCTGGGAGACGCGCTAAAAAACGCCGCGCATCCGCAATCATGTCGCATAAACAGGGTATCTGTTAAAAATCTACATTCACAAATAACCAACTGTAAAGCTATACTATTTTACTACAGTATATCAACAAAATCAAGCTTTTCTTAATAATTATTGCACTCTGACACTATTTATTATCCCTAATGCTTCGTTAGCAGACAATCCTTTTTCAATAATACAATCAATAAGTTCATACATCTCCAGGTCTTGTTTTTGAATCAACAATTCGGACCGCCGCCAAACTAAATTTTCAATTAGCCTGTTATGCGTTTCGATATCATCTTCAATTTTATCCAATTCCCTGTCAATATCGTATACGACCTCTATTCTTTCTGTCATGATACTATCACCTCCAAAGATATCCAGTTATGTTGATTTATACCATCTGACTGATGCATGTGTGTAGCTTTGCGTTATTCAAGTCACGATTATCATCCTCCTTCGCAACTGTTCCGGATGTCTCCTGAACAACTATACCCCTATATATTTCCGCTTTACGAGATGCTACGCTACCGCCGTTCCTGCCCTTTTCAGGAACGGAGGTATTATCGATTTCAATTATTAAAGACCCGGAATTACGATAAACCATACTATGAAATATCTGGAAAATGGAAATATTTATAATAATTAGTGTGTATTAACAAAAAGTTCATTATTTGTACCTGTTCAGGGGGTGTCCTGCAATGCTCGCAATGGTTACAGACTGCACACAGGTTTTTGCTAATATACAATTTGGATTTCCGGCAGCTCTACGACGACTCGGCTAACAAAGTCGTAAACACGAAACAGGGGGATGGTTCCTATTCCGTCCCCCTATCTCAAATGCTCTGTTTTTTATGTATCCTTCGTTAGAACGGCGAGAAGGCTTTCAGAAGGAGTTTCACTTCATCTTCCGTTTCAGGTGTGTATGTGAATACAAAGCCAATCATTCTGTCATCCAGTTTTCTGAAAATATACTCCTGTATCATTGACTGGCCACTTAAATTAGCTTCCGCGACCAGCTTTTTATATTTCTCTCCCGCTAAAGTTGTGTTTTCAATCTTTTCTCCAAATGTGTAGTTCATAGCTGACAAATTTGCGAGTTGATCTTTCAACGCCTCAATATATTGATCCTCTGTTATGTTACTAAGCATAAGCTTTTCAGCCATAACAATGACATTTGGCGTCCCCATCGGCGAGCTTGCCATCATCTCGTAGATGGTACTCACCTTTGCGTAATCTATAGTTATCTTATCAATGTCAAACGCGTCCGCGCCAATATTCATAAGGTTTTCCATATCTTCCTTTGTTGCCATAACAAACCCTTCAGGAAGGCTAAATCTAATATTCAAATATTCACTTTCGAAGCTCGTATCGGTCAATAATCCCTTTTCGTATACACCTTCTGACGGGTCTTTGTCAGGGTCTTTATCCGGCTTTTCTTCTGTAATATCGGGTGGCTTTGTCTGCGCATCTTCAACTGGTTTTGTCTCAGTTGGTTTTGTCTCAGTTGGTTTTGTCTCAGTTGGTTTTGTCTCTGCGGGTTCTTCTGGTTTTGTCTCCGAGGGTTGTTCCGATTTTATTTCTTCAGTCTCGGATGACACCTTACTTTCTTCTTTTCCCACTAAGCCACAACCTGCCAGCAATGATAATAACATACACACTAAGAGCACTATTGAAACGACATTTTTCATTTGTTTACCATCCTTTCTCATGGAAAAACGTTAAAGACATAACAAAGCACAAAAATAATAAGATAAATTTCTTTACTGCTATTTATGATACCCCTCCTGTAGTATTTGAATATAATTATACAACATAATGATCGTATTTGCCACATTTATTGCAGAAATATGCGACCATGATGTTTACGTGAATTGCATACTGAACACGAAAAGACAAGTATAATTACTGCAAATGAACATGAAAAGACACTTAAAAGAAGCACGAATAAGCACGAATAAGCACGAAAAGACCTGTTAAAGGGAAGCTTCCGGAACTCGACTTGAAATTAACGTGTTTTTAGAATTTGGACAAAACACCTCTCCGAGGAGACGTGTTCATTTTTGTATATGTCCATGCTATCGAAACCTGTATTTTTTCATCCATTATAAGTCCATCATTCAATGAGTTCGTCCATATTAACTTCTGATTGGACGATTCCGGAATATTTACCCGGTTTCACGCCATAAGTCGTGATCATTGTAAGGTGAAGTGCTTTGCGTGTTTTTGTCTCATTCCTGAAAATCTCGATTTTTCCACGTAAAGCAAGATCGTAGGCGCGGTCAATTTCAAACGGACCTTTAGCAAACTTGATTTCACAAATATTTATTACTCTGTCAGCGCGATCTATGACTAGATCTACTTGCGCGCCTTTTCCATCACCGCAGCTAATCCACGAGGAAACATCAGTTAGTACCCCTGATATCCCGAGTGCTTTCTTAATCTCTGTGATGTGAGCGAGGCAAACCTGTTCAAAAGCGTAACCGCTCCATGCGCGGTGGCCGGCGTTGTCAGTGTATGAACTCCAGAAATTCTCGTTGTCCATGTTTCGAATAAATGTGAAATGAAAAGCAATAAATGGATCTGAAAGATGGTAAAGTGCCCTATTTTTTCCTTTTCCAAACGGTTTATACCTGCGAATAAAACCACACTCCTCCAATTCCAGCAAGATTCTTGTCAGGTTCCCGCCGTTTCCGAAATCAATCAGGTTAGCGATGGTCTCGCGGGTCAAGCCTTTCTTTTTCGTATAAAGGGCTTCCATAATCTGTATATACTTAGTTGGATTTACAAACAACGTATCCATCAATCTGTCAAATTCGTGACGTAGCGGCGCTGCTTCCCCGAAACAAATGCGGTCAACATTCAACGCAAGGCTATATCGTTTTTTCATCATACGAAGATAATATGGTATCCCACCGAAAATCATATAGCTCTCAATAATGTCCTGGGTGTTCATAGCAATGCCTCTGCCAGCGAAATATTCCCCACACTCTGCAAGTGTGAATGGCTTTAGCGCGATTTGCCGCGTCGTCCGGTTATAGAGGCCACCTTTGTTTCGGAATATTTTCTTCGTGATCCATGAGGTTGCCGAGCCACATGCAATCAGCATTATATCCTTTCGCCCGGAAGCCCAGCCATTCCAAAAATGCTCGAAAGCCGGAACAAAATCGGATTTTTTATTGTCCATCCAAGGCATTTCGTCAATAAAGATCAATAAACGACCATTAGTTTCTACGCCTATTATAAGAGTGCGTAATGCATCAAAGGCATCAAACCAGCTTTCCGGAATTTCGGCGCCACCGTTTTTTGACACCCATCCATATTCACGTAAAGCTTTTGCAAATTCCCTCCTTTGTTGCCCTGCGCTCCTATTCGCAATACCTGTATAGCTAAAAAAGAAATCATTTCCAAATGTTTCACGAACCAGAAAAGTCTTTCCAACACGGCGGCGACCATAAACAACCACAAACTCCGATTCCCCGCTCAAAGCAAGTTCGTGCAGTAGCCGCTGTTCTTCTTTTCGCCCAATCATATAACGCCTCCACTTAGATAACTTCGCGCTAATCATCGCTCATTGCGTCATGTCCGAGCAAGCTCAGCCAGGACTTTCATTTTTCCGGATTATAAAATGCTGAAACATTGTGTATGTCCCTACATTTCAGCATTATATAAGTTGGCTTGTTTAAAGTCAAGACATATATTATTTGTGTATTTTACAATGTGATTGACAATGAGCATTCTGTATTATTAAAATATTAAGTGCTGTAATGCTATACAATTATCCACAATTCAGCATTTTATTGCTTCAGAGCAATGGTAAATCGGTGGACATGACACCTTGACAACACATCTCCGAGAAAATATTACCAATTTGTACATGTCCAAAACAAATGCTAAATGTTTAGATTAGCTTGACATTAAAGGTTTTATGTAAAAATGGCGCTGGAATAATAATACTCAATACAAAAACACCTGCGAACCCGTTTTAGTGAGCGGTAGGTCTATACCCGGCGGGATTTGCCGCAAACACCAACAAAAGCGTCAAACAACAAATGGCTGTTCTCATCATACAAGGTGAGCTCAGGATGCCACTGCACAGCCCACACAAATTTCTTATCCGGCATATATACTGCCTCTATCAAGCCGTCATCAGCAGTAGCCATACACTCAAGCGCAGGAGACAAGTCTTTGATTCCCTGATGATGGGTGCTGTTAACCTCTATAGATTTCGAGCCAAAAAGTGTGCGCAGCGGGCTGTTTTTAGTGATTTCCATCCAATGAGAAGGCGCGTCGACAGGCGGCAGTTGTTGGTGATTTATCGCAATCTTACTTTTGTGTTGAGTGGGTAAGTCCTGGTATAGCGTTCCGCCCAATACTACATTCATAAGCTGAAGCCCGCGGCAAATGCCGAAAGCGGGTAAGTCCATGTTGAGTACTGCCTCGGTGAATAGTAAGGCTTCCATATCGTCACGTTCTTTGCATATCAAACCGCAATGAACGCTTGTTTCCTCGCCATATAATCCGGGAAATATATCGTGACCGCCAGTAAAAAGCAAACCGTCAACAGACCGCGCTATCTGGCTTATTTGAGTTTTGTCAGAAGTCAAAGACAACATGACCGGCAGACCTCCGGCATGTTTGATTCCATCCATATACCCCGGAAGCATCCAGAGGCTGTTCTTTTCCTCGTCCCATAGCGGCAGCAAGCCAATAACCGGTATTTTCATTTTTTATAACCATTCCTTTCACTACACTCATGCACAAAACAAACACAAATGGTCATAAAAATGTGCGCATGAGCAACGGTTCCGCGCAAGCAAGAGAGGGCTGCGTTTTTGCTTTTAGCATTTTAACATATCAGTGGCTTGTATGTATAGGTTTACATGCTTGGCTACTTTGTTGAAAAATAATAACAGCAAACTAAATATTACTCGCTCGTAATGGTATAAAATTATATGAATAAGCGAGTAATAATAATCTAAAGCCCATATCGCATTATCTGCCACAATGGTTTTACGCCAAATTTCAATGGTAGATTTTAACGATATGTGGAATTTTCAACATAAATATTGCATTTTGACTTCTAATGCGGTATTTTAGTTAAAACAACTTAAGGAGGGGCGTCATATGTCAGCGCATTATGTAGGGGATACCGGTATAAATGAAAATAAGCATAGAAAAGGGCTTATCGGCGAACTGGAGCGGTTGGCTGTAGCGGGTAAAACCGGTAATTTCAATATCACAATGAATGCCGATGGCTTGTCACGCAAGGAAACAGAAGTATTGCGGCTTGTTAACGAAGCTATCGGCAGATACAAGGAAGCTGTCGAATATAGTCTGATGAAATACAAACTCACAAGTGACGCGCTTGGCGTAGCGCTGTGGGACATGGATGTCGTAGGCGGCGACCCTGTAAATCCAAACAACAGATTCACATGGTCGCAGGAATTTCGCCACCTGCTCGGCTTTTCCGACGAGAATGACTTTCCAAATATAACTTCTAGCTGGAGTGACAGGTTACATCCCAGCGACAAAGAAAGGACAATCGAAGCTTTCGCAGCGCACCTTAACGACCACAGCGGCAGAATTCCATATGACCTCACGTACCGGCTGATGCTGAAAAACGGCGAGTACAGGAGCTTTCACGCATTTGGCGCAACGCTCAGGGACAGCAATGGCGTCCCTCTCAGGGTTGCCGGCGCATTGGAAGACATAACCGACAAGGAAAAAATGCAAGAAAAGCTTGAAACTAACGACCTGCGCTTTAACTTGCTGCTAAACAGCATTGACATAGCCCTTTGGGACATGGTTGTCGATCCAAACGACCCTGTGTCCGGCAACAACGCCTTTTGGTGGTCGGACGAGCTCCGGCATATGCTTGGGTTTTCCGGAGAGCACGATTTCCCGAATATCACATCAAGCTGGAGCGACAGGCTGCATCCGGACGACAAGGAGAGGACGCTGAATGCTTTCGCGGCGCACCTGAATGACTACACAGGCAGGACACCATATAATATTGAATATCGGTTACTGCACAGAAACGGAAAATACCTGACGATAAAGGCAGCCGGCTCAACGTTGCGTTCGCCAAATGGGATTCCCATCCGAGTAGTCGGATCTGTGGAGGATATTACGCACAACCTGAAAAAGAGTGCGCTTAACAACTTCGTCGAAGAATTTACTGAAGAAATCAACAGTATAACGGAAAGCATAGCAAGAATCCAGGCAGCCGCTGAATCACTGAATGCTGCCCAAGAGAAAAATCTAAGAACCTCCCATGAATCGGAAAAGAATGCTTCGGAGACACAGTCCATCATAAGTACGATCCAGAATATAGCGTTCCAAACCAATATTCTGGCGCTCAACGCATCTGTAGAAGCCGCCCGCGCTGGCCAGCATGGCAAAGGCTTTGCCGTCGTCGCCGAGGAGGTGCGCAATTTAGCTGGAAAGAGCGCGGAGGCTGCGTCTCAAATTGAAACGAAACTCAAGGCTATTCAGGATTCCTCAGCGCTCATCACCGGAGACATCAGAAACACAACCGATCTCGTGACAGAGCAGGTGGAGGTGTCAAACGAGATAAAGTTAATGGTAGATAAACTGACAATTACTTATAATAGCTTTACAAACATGATCAGGGATTCAACAAAATAATGGGACTATAGCAAATTACCACGCGCACACCAGAGGCGATTATGAGAATAATCGGGAAAGAGAAAGCGCGACGTACTCTGTAGTGATACACATTACCGTAAAGTACCGCTAACGTCAACGATGGAAACTACCGTTCATGAAAAAAACGCTACCGCTCGCGAAACGTTTTCGACAGCCAAGGCCGCGCCGTGATATGCTATTGCAGAAAATCAGACATGGTATGCTATTGCAGAAAATTATACTTGACAACGCCAATCAGAATGGTATATATGGAACTAAGGCGAGCTGCGCCCACAACCCAGTGACTTTGTCAGTGTCTCTACACAGCTCTAGGAGACGAAAGGGTCTGTTACAACATCTTGATTTTTATTGTAGTAAACGTGACTTAAGTTACCAACCGAAGCCCTCATAGCCAATTGTGAATTTGAAGGGGGATTGCTTGTGAAAGCTTTAAAGGTGGCTATCTGCGATGATAACGCAACCGAACGCGCTTTTTTCCGAGACACGTGCAAAACTGTCAAAGAAAGCAGAAATGTGCAAATCCGGCTCAAGGAATACGAGACCGGGGATTCGCTACTTTTCGACATGGAGGACCCACGCGTTATGGCGACCGTGGACATCGTCCTGCTTGATATAAATATGCCTGGCTCAAGCGGGATCGACGTCGCCCGTGCGCTGCGCCGGTACGGGTACCAGGGCGCGATTATCTTTGTCACGGTATCGG
>Ga0123356_10007561_pt1 | contig 10836 bp, 3 predicted proteins | sample TergutEmb28metaG_2_FD_92546 | JGI IMG/M metagenome (GOLD analysis project Ga0123356, IMG submission 92546) | Embiratermes neotenicus P3 segment gut microbial communities from Petit-Saut dam, French Guiana - Emb289 P3 | ecosystem: Host-associated > Arthropoda: Insects > Digestive system > Gut ... | reverse complement strand
TGGGAAGAGCATGAAGCGCCGGATATACTTTCACTATGCGAAGAGGCGGGAAATGAAGGCAGGGCGTTCTGTTTCTTTTCGACGTCGAAAATAAACTTCCCGGGAGGCGGGATCGGACTCGTTGCTTCGGGCCATGAGGCCGTCAAACGCATGAAAAAGCATCTTTCGATGCAGACGATCGGCTTTGATAAGATCATACAATTGAAAACCGTGAAATTTTTTGACGGCAGCGCTGAAAACATAAAAGAGCATATGAAAAAGATCGCCGCTCTCCTGAAGCCACGCTTCGAGCTCGTGCTCTCTTTCCTCGAGAGGGAGTTCGAGGGGACAGGAGTCCTTTACTGGACGCCCCCGAAAGGCGGGTATTTTATCTCGGTCGATACCATGGAGGGTTGTGCCAAGGCCGTAGTCGCGCTTGCCAAGGAGGCAGGCGTCACGCTGACGGGTGCGGGCGCCACCTGGCCTTACAAAAAAGACCCTCTCGACAGCAATATCCGAATCGCGCCGACATACCCGACACTTGCGGAACTCGAGCAGACGATGGAGCTCCTGGTTTTGTGTATAAAAATGGTAAGTATTGACAAATTATTGACCGAACGTATGTAAAATTTATGTTAAAAGATTGTTAACCTCTTAATGTTTCGGCTAAGGTAATTATGCTATAATTTTCTCTGTCTGAAAAATAATAATTAGCTTTAGTTGAAGTTCCTTGTGGGGGAGAGAGGTCTTTATCATATTTAATAAGCTGGTTAGGAAGTTAGCTATACCGTTAATATGTATATTGCTTATCTTTGGGTTGGTCGGCATCGTCATCATCAATTTCTCGTTTAAAAGCATGCGTGAAGAACTTGTAAAAGATATTCTTCAAAATCGCATGGGGTTCATAATCAGTAACATCGATATCAGCGCAAACCAATCCGTGCACGAAGCGGCAATGTTCGTACGGCTTCCGGCCGTTATTGAAGCTTATAGAATAGCAAGGGAAAGCGATAATTTTTTCGATATCGATAACCCTGATCCATACGCTCCGGAATACCAAAAGGCAAGGGAGTACCTAAGAACAGAACTCGAAGATCTAATTGGTTCTTACGAGCAAATAACCGGTGAAAAACTCGAATTGCATTTCCATCTGCCAAACGGCCTCAGTCTGGCCCGCATGTGGCGCGAACCGGCTGATGGAAGCAAAGGAACCGGAAACGACGGACTGGGGAATGATATTTCCGACGACCTTCGTTTTATGAGGTTTACTGTCCTTCACGTGATCGAGACAGGAGAAATGGCAAGGGGACTGGAGCCGGGAAGCGGAGGATTTGCCATACGCGGAGTTATACCGGTCATAGATCCCGGCCCTGACGGGAAGTTCGGTACTTCGGACGACATCATGGTCGGTTCCGCGGAGGTGCTGCAGCAAGTCGCCCCGATCATAGACGCAGCGACGGAGGAGGGCAAAGTATATATAGCTCTCTTCGCGAACAAAGAACTGACCGAGATTTCAGTTGAATTGAATAATCCCGAAAAATATCCGCCTGTCGGCGATGATTTTATTCGTGTGGTCGAGGCGAATGATCCATACGTTGAATCGTATATAACCCCCGGGTTTTTGCTTAACGGGAAAAATTCAGACAGTATTTATTTTGAGGATCACGGGATATTTTCATATGGAGCCATGCCGGTTCACGATTTTAAAGGGGAGCAGGTCGGCGTACTTGTCTGCATAATGAACACGACGACTGCGACCGCCTTTATTAATACCGGCGGTATCACCCTTGCGATCGTGCTTGCTTGCATGGTTATTATCCCCACAATCGTGATTTTCATGATCATGCGCAGGTTTGTATCCCGCCCGCTGGACAAGATGAAGTCAATAATCCAGGATATTGCCGAGGACAGAGCCGATCTTTCCGAGAAAGTACCCAGCGATCAGCATGATGAAATCGGGGAACTGGCCGTGTGGTTCAATACTCTGACCGCGAAGCTGGACGGTATATTGGCGGAACGAGAAGAAATGCTCGAAAAGATCAATGACGAATCAGAGAAAAACGAAGCGATGGCTCATTGGTACAGCTCGATCCTCGATTCCATACCATTCCTGATTTCAATAAGGGATGACGAAATGAAATTGTCATTCGTAAATGCGGCGCTCGAGGACATGCTTGAGAAAAAACGCGAGGAAGTCATAGGAATGCCATGCAACTGCCTGGACGTCAGCATTTGCGGTACAGACAAATGCGCCGTCGTATGCGCAAATAACGGACAGAACCAAACATATTTTTCACATCATAACGCGTCATTCCAGGTCGATGTCAGAAAGCTGACTGACTTGCACGGCAAGCTGACCGGTTTTATAGAGATCATACAGGATATTTCGGAAAAGGAGACGCTACTGCAGCAGCAGGCTGAGGCAATAGCCGCGAGCAATGCGAAATCTTCGTTTTTGGCCAGCATGAGTCACGAGATACGCACGCCGCTCAATGCTATTATCGGGATGACTTCTATCGGCATGGACGCGCCTGATTCAGATCGCATGAAATACTGCTTTACACGGATCGAAGATGCTTCGAAGCACCTGCTCGGCGTAATAAACGATATTCTGGATATATCGAAAATCGAAGCCGGAAAGCTCGAGCTTTCACCGACGGAGTTTTCTTTTGAAAGAATGATGCAGCGGGTCGTGGGAGTCGCCAATTTCCGCGTTGACGAGAAAAACCTGAAATTGAAAGTTCATATAGACAATGATATCCCTCGCGTTCTGATTGGAGACGACCAGTACATCGCGCAGGTCATCACGAACCTTTTGTCCAATGCCGTAAAATTCACGCCGGAAAACGGCGCAATAGAACTCGACACTATGTTTATCGGTGAGAAAAACGGCCTTTGTACGATAAAAGTTTCCGTGACCGATACAGGGATAGGCCTCAGCTCTGAACAGCAGACGCGTTTGTTCCAGTCATTCCAGCAAGCGGACAGCAGTACGACGCGCAAATTCGGAGGGACAGGCCTGGGGCTCTCGATCTCAAAGAGCATTGTAGAAATGATGGGCGGCACGATATGGGTCGAATCCGAGCCGAACAAAGGCTCCACATTTGCCTTCACTATGCAGTTGGAGCGTGGGGCGGATGGCGATCTGGATCCGAAGGCAACAGATCCTGTCCTTGGTAAATTACGTGTTCTGGCTGTTGACGAAGAACCTGACGTGTTACTGTTTTTCAAAGAAAATATGCAACGATTCGGAATACACTGTGATTTGATGGATAGCTGTCACGATGCGCTCAATATGATCAATTTGAGTGAACCGTACAATATAATTTTTGTCGACTGGCATATGCTTGGCCCGGAATGTGAAAAATTGTTGACCGAAGTAAAAGACAGAGTCGCGGCGCCCGGAAAGGCTATCGTACTTATGGTATCGGCAACTGAATGGAATCATGTCGAAGCAAGAATAAGAAATACGGGCGTAAACAAGTTTATTCCAAAACCGCTATTCACATCTTCTTTGCTGGATACGGTACAAGAATGCCTTTCAACAGACCAAAAAGGGTCGGCGGATGGTTCGCATGACATTGATGGCATTTTCGAAGACCACTGCATTCTGCTGGCGGAGGATGTCGATATCAACCGCGATATCGTAATGGCGCTGCTTGAGCCGACTAACATAAAGATTGATTGCGCGAAAGACGGCGCGGAAGCAGTCCGAATGTTCACGGAGGCGCCGCACAAATACGAGATGATATTTATGGATGTTCAAATGCCCGAAATGGACGGATGGGATGCAACGCGCAAAATCAGAGCGCTTGACATCCACGAAGCGAAATCTATCCCGATCATAGCGATGACCGCCAACGTCTTCCGGGAGGATATCGAAAAAAGTCTCGAATCCGGCATGAACGGCCACGTCGGTAAACCGCTGAATTTTGACGAGGTCATCCAGCAGCTTAAAGCATACCTGTACCCGGATGGGTTCAAGGTGCCCGAGCGGCGAAGAGAAGACAGACGAAAATCCGGAGAAGACGGTAAGAAAGCAGAGGACAGGCGCAAAGGAGACAGGCGCCAGAGTACTGACCGCCGCAGCATAGACAGAAGAAACCCCTAAAAAACAAGACATAAGGAACGTCCCCTTTTGTCTGCAAGACACAAGGAACGTCCCCTTTTGTCTTTAAAACTATGTTATAATTCTATCAGCGTGAAAGGAGAAAAATTTATACCAAAAAATCCCACGTGCCAGTGGCACGGCAGGCGAAAAAGAGAAACGTAAAACGTTGAAATTCCAACATTTGCGGATGTAGTTCAGTGGCAGAACACCAGCTTCCCAAGCTGGATATGAGGGTTCGATTCCCTTCATCCGCTCCATTATACTGGCTTGGGGGAATCTGGATATTACAAAGACTCACAATATAATGTGATGCCGTATAAATTAGTATTTTTTGGGTGAATTAAAACATGATAAACGAAACACTATCTGGGATCATAATTTTTTCTATGGGGATACTGGTATTTCTAGGAATATATACGCAGCTCCGATGTGAAAGCAAAATAAAGGTACCGTTTTTAGCCGTTTTGATAGCGATGTTCCTTTCTTTTTTAGGTCAACTGCTAGAATTAAACGCGTATACGACGGACGGTGCGTTTATAGCAAGAAGAGTTCAGTATCTTGGAGCGCCATTTTTAGCGATGTTGAATCTTATTTTCATTGCCTCTTATTGCGAAATTAAAATCAACAGAATAATCAAAGCGGCCATGTTGTGCATCTCGACCGCGATTCTTGTGCTTGTATGGACGTCGGGAAGCCATACATTGTATTATACTTCGTTTGAGTTCAGCACCGAAGCCGGTTTGCGTCAATTGGCGGTAACGATGGGTCCGCTGTCCGCTATTGACATTATTTTTTCTACAATTTGTATTCTCGCATCAATATCTATGTTGGTATACAGGATTTTCAAATGGGACAAGAGAAACCGTACAAAGCTTACATTGCTCATCATCGGCATTGCCTATCCGCTATGCTATTACTTTTTTGCCACTGTGACCGGAATCCCGAACGGTATAGCATACACTCCTGTTACAGTGACGGTAACGAGCATATTTTTTGGGATTTGCATTATAAAATATGATTTGTTCGATATACTGCCAAAGGCTACGGAAATGGCACTTAAGTCGATCAAAGAAGCGTTTATTCTCGTTGACGCCAAGGGCGGTTTTATAAGTGCCAATGAATCCGCGGAGATATTGTTTCCGCCGTTGAAATCGAAAATAAAGTACAGTCCGATAAACGAAATAAACGATTGGCCGGAAGGACTGAAGTCGTTTTTCGGCGGGACGGAAGACTCATTAGTTGTATTCGAGGCACATGACAATAACCACTATAGCGCTACAGTCAGTACTATTTACTCAAAGAAAAAACTATTGGGATACTTTATTCTTATACAGGATATCACTGAATCTATCCAGAATAAAAAACAGCTTGAAGTATTAGTGCATGAACGTACCGCGCAGTTGGAAGAGGCGGTTAAAACGGCAGAGATCGCCAACCGAGCGAAAAGCGAGTTTCTTGCCAACATGAGCCATGAAATACGCACGCCTATGAATGCTATTATCGGAATGACTTCGATAGGGCTGTCCGTATCGGAGGTAGACCGAAAAGATTACAGCCTTGCAAAGATAAACGACGCTTCCAAACATCTCCTCGGCATCATAAACGATATTTTGGATATGTCCAAGATCGAAGCCGGCAAATTTGAAATTGATAATGTAGAATTCAATTTTGAAAAAATGCTCCAAGGGGTAGTTAATCTAATTAATTTCCGCGTGGATGAAAAGAAACAGATACTCACCGTATACATTGATAAAGCTATTCCGAAAATTTTGATAGGCGACGATCAAAGGCTGGCTCAGGTCATAACAAATATAATAGGAAATGCAGTGAAATTCACGCCTGAAAAGGGTTCTATCGGGATCAATACATACTATTTAGGGGAAGAGAATGGCGTCTGTACGATAAAAATATCCATTAAGGATACAGGGATCGGCATAACCGAGGAACAACAAAAAGAATTATTTAAGTCATTTCATCAGGTCGAAGCAGGCACATCACGGAAATTTGGAGGAACGGGGCTGGGACTTGCTATTTCGAAGAACATAGTGGAAATGATGGGAGGAGATATATGGGTCAAATCCGAAAGCGGAAAGGGGTCTGCCTTTATTTTTACCATTCAGGTTAAGCGCGGAGATACGGAAAAGAATACGTTTTCGTCACGAGACGTAAATTGGAACAATATCCGAATATTAGTCATAGATAATGATCCTCACATATTAAAGGATTTTAAAGGAATCGTGAATGAGCTTGGCACGACTTGTGACATAGCTAAAAATATAGAGGAGGCGACGCGGTTGATCACGGAGTATGGGGGATACGATATTTGTTTTATAGACCGGGATATGCAAAACACATACAGTAACGAACTCACAAAAGAAATGAGAAAAAGTACGAGGGATCAGGGCAAATATGTTGCAGTGATGGTTTCGGCTGGAGTAACTTCAACGATTATTGAAGAAGTTGAAGATGCCGACGCTGATACAATAATGTCAAAACCATTATTCCCGTCCAATATTGTAAATATAATAAACGAGTATCTCGGCATGGATGCTATACAGAAGCCGGATGTGAGCGATGTAGATATGGCCGACCTGTTCAAAGGGCGATGCATTCTTCTTGCAGAGGATATAGAAATCAATCGGGAAATCGTAATTTCTCTGTTGGAATCGACAAGCATCATGATAGATTGCGCGGAAACCGGAAAAGAGGCTGTACGAATGTTTAGCGAAGCGCCGGAGAAATATGATGCGATCGTCACAGATATCCAGATGCCGGAGATGGACGGATATGAGGCCACTATGTGTATTCGTGCGCTTGATATAGAAAGATCAAAAACCATTCCGATCATAGCTATGACCGCTAATGTGTTTAAAGAAGATGTGGAAAAGTGCCTCGCAGCCGGTATGAATGATCATATCGGAAAACCGGTGAACGCGGTAGAGTTGATAAATACACTTAAGTTGTATTTAATGTAAGCATATTGACAGGGACCGTCCCCTTTTGTCTTACAAGACACAAGGAACGTTCCCTTTTGTCTTGCTCGATTATAGATTAAAATGAATGCATATGAAAAGAATCGTATGCATAGCATTGCTGGCTTTTATATTCATGTTGCCGTGGCAGGGGGTATCGGCCGAATCTGACGCCGGATACTATATCCGGGATTTTCATGTTGAGGTCGTCGCGAATCCCGACCGCAGCTACGACGTCGTCGAGACGATAGGCGTCTGGTTTGAAGCGCCATCGAACGGGATCACCCGTAGCGTTCCGAATTATTCCTGGCAGGATAAGTTTACAATAGTCGATTTCCGGGCGGTTGGCGACCCGTACATTCTGGAGCGGGAAGACTATATGCGCGTCGGTGATGAAAACACAGAGATAACCGGCCCAAAAACCTATACGATCGAATATACTCTGGTGCACTACGCCGACAACGAACCGGACGCGGATTATTTTTTCATGAACCTGATCAGCGCGGAATGGAATGTGCCCATCGAGAATTTTTCGGCTCGCGTTACCCTGCCAGAATCGGCCGAGGTCAAGGAATATGAGCTTAAGACCGAAGCGTACGGCATTCAGGGAGACGAGCTGGCGGACGTACGGATTTCCGGCAATGTCATCACGGTGGAGGGCCTGCGGGAACTCCCGCGGCATAGCGGCGTCGCGCTTAACGCGAGGCTTCCCGAAGGTACTTTTTATGCTGCCATGGAATGGGCGCCTCCGCTTGTGGTCGATATGCTTGATATTGCCGTGGACATCGACGAGTACGGAGTAGTATCGGTCAGGGAGAGCTATACGGCAACGGTCAACAGTCCGTTGATTTTTAACCGCGCGATCACAGACTTTAAAGGCATCGGGGAGCAGGTCAAGACAAGCAATGAGCCGGATTACTTTGTAAGTGACGGACAGGGTGGGATGACACAGAAAGCGCGCCCATTCACGGTCACTCCATACAAAGTTGAAAGCGTTGAAATATTAGATCCCGGCGGCAGGCTGATCTTCGGCGCTGACACCTTGGATCTGAGTGAGTACGCGGGCAAGGCCGTCAATTTTTCTATTAGCTATACGCTCGAAAACAGGCTGCGTGAAAACATGGATGGAGTCGGTTTCTTTCTTCAGTTTTCAAAGGGCTGGTATACCGATATGCGGGTGGACAAACTGACCGTTTCCATAACCGCCCCGTTTGACATCCACAGGTTTTACGGCGGAGGCGGCGGAGCTATGCGTGAAATACTGGGCGAGCCGGATATCGATGGAAAAAAACTGACCGCGCAGAGTATCGAGCCGTTCGAAAGCATGGACGTAAACTACGTCGTCGAGTTCAAGGACGCCGGTTTTATACGCAAGGCAAATCCTGTGGATATCGCGCTTCCGGTGGTCCTGCTTGCGGCAATGCTGATCGTCCTGTTTTTCGCATTTCTGCACAGAAAGGAAAACACGATAGTTCCGGTTATAGAGTTTGATCCGCCGCAGGGGATGAATCCGGCTGAGGTAGGATATGTCATCGACGAAAGGGTAACAGGGCGGGACGTCACCTCGCTGATATACTACTGGGCGTCTCACGGGCACCTGAAAATCGAAACGATAAACAACAGAAAATATGTGCTTCATTTCCTGTCGGAGCTTGACGATGAGCACGCCGACTACGAGAGATATATGTTCTCTGCCTTGTGGGGGCTGGGCGCAAAGCGGCATGCGGTTTCCAGCGATGAACTCAAGGACAAATTCCATTCCGTAGTGAAGACGACTGCCGTATCATTGAAAAAATCATTTTCCGGCGAGCGCGCGATTTATCGTAAGTGGCGCAGCCCTCTCGTGGCGACTTCCTTCCTGATCATGTGCCTGGGATTTACCGCGTTCATTATCATGGGGCAGTTCGTGGACTACGTCGCGGGCGTATTTCCTACGCGATCCCTGTTCGGCTCTTATGGAAGGTTTGGGGAATATGAAAATGATTTTTATGTGATGTTTATTTTCGTCCTCTTTTCTGTGCTGATCTCGATGTATTTGGCGACAAATTTTTACCGAAGCGACCACGTCATGAAAAGTATGGCCGGGTTGATAAGGCGGATAGCCTGTCTTGTTCTCGCGATCGCCGGAACCATCATGTTTACGCTTGTGTGCGGCGACGGCAAGATGCTCCTTACGATATCCGCTGTGATATCGGCGGTTTCGCTTTATGTAATCGTAAATTCTTTGCCTTTCTTCGCGAGGCTGTCAAATTACGGCACATATGCGAGAGGCTTGTGCCTTGGTTTTAAGATGTTTCTTGTGGCAGCTGAAAAGCAGCGTCTTGAAATGCTGCTCAAAGAAAATCCGGAGTACTACTATAATATCCTGCCATATGCCCAGGTTCTGGGCGCCTCGAAAATCTGGCAAGGCAAATTCGACCGCCTGATCATCAGCCCGTCAAGCTGGTTCATGGGAGAAGGCGCGGGCCCGACGACATACAATAATATCAACGCCATAAATATCGAGATGTATAAGAGAAGATCGAGGCCGAGGAAGTAGTTATTATATATATTGAGTACACTACACAACTAATTGGTGTTATTATCAGTATGGAAACTGATGCGGAATAGTATGGGAGGATGGTCATGAGGACTATCGGGACAGTCGCGCGTGGGATAAGAGCTCCTTTAATCAAAGCAGGGGACGATATAGCGCAAATCGTTACAGACAGCGTGCTTATGGCTGTAAAAGAAGAAAACATCGAACTGCGGGACAGGGATATCGTCGGGGTCACCGAAGCCGTGGTCGCCCGCGCTCAGGGGAACTACGCGACCTGCGATCAAATCGCCTCTGACATCCGTGAAAAATACCCGGACGGAACGCTCGCGATCACGTTCCCGATACTATCTAGGAACAGGTTCTCAAATATATTAAAAGGTATCGCCGCAGGCACAGACAAGTTATTCATAATGCTTTCATATCCCTCAGATGAAGTCGGTAACGAGCTGATCTCATGGGGGATGCTCGACAAAGCGGGCGTCAATCCGTATACAGACATGCTTACCGAACAGGATTATCGCGAGAAATTCGGGCACGATGTCACGCATGTATTTACGCATGTTGACTATGTCGACTACTACAAATCGTTCGGAGACCACATCGAGATCGTATTCGCGAACGACGTCAGGAAGATTCTCGACTTTACGAAAAATGTGCTCTGCTGCGACATTCACACGCGTTTCAGGTCAAAGCGGCTCTTGAAAGAGGCCGGCGCCGAGATTGTCTTCGGTTTGGACGATATATTGTCGAGCACGGTAGACGGCAGCGGATACAACGAGCTTTACGGGGTCCTCGGCTCGAATAAAGCAACGGAAGACTCACTGAAATTGTTCCCGAGGGATTGCGGTGAGGTCGTGGATAAGATCGCGCGTAAAATCAATGAAGCGACCGGCAAAGAGATCGAAGTTCTGGTCTACGGCGACGGCGCGTTTAAGGATCCTGTCGGACATATATGGGAACTCGCGGACCCGGTCGTTTCACCCGCTTACACGCCGGGGCTGGACGGAACGCCGAGCGAACTAAAGCTCAAACTCATGCTGGACAACGAGCTGGCTGGCAAGAGTGACGATGAGATGAAAGCGGCGATCGAAGGCGCGATCAAAACAAAGACAGGACAACTCGAGGACAAGGCGCTTGGCACTACCCCGAGGAGGTACACTGACCTGATCGGCAGCCTGTGCGACCTCGTGAGCGGTTCGGGCGACAAGGGGACGCCGATCATTTTGATACAGGGT
>Ga0123356_10007560_pt1 | contig 10837 bp, 10 predicted proteins | sample TergutEmb28metaG_2_FD_92546 | JGI IMG/M metagenome (GOLD analysis project Ga0123356, IMG submission 92546) | Embiratermes neotenicus P3 segment gut microbial communities from Petit-Saut dam, French Guiana - Emb289 P3 | ecosystem: Host-associated > Arthropoda: Insects > Digestive system > Gut ... | reverse complement strand
TACCGCTTAATGCTGCTCGGTTCCCCGCCTGACATGGTTCGCAGGGCAGCCTTGCGCGGGGCTTACAGTTGCAAGCAAAAATCACCGCAAATTTTAGTTATTTCATCAGCGCGATGAACGCCTTTGCCCGATTTACGATAATACGGTCGTTATCGTATGTAAGATGGCTCATTGCTTTGTTGATTTCCACCCACTTAGTTTCCGAAATTTCACTCGCCTGTGGAGAAATTTCACGGCTTTTAGCCTTTGCGACAAAATAAACCACGGTCTTTTGTGCGTCGCGTCTTGGTGAAAAGGTCACGGTTTCCCTAAAGCCGGTGTCTACAAAAACATCAAGTCCTGTTTCCTCTTTTATTTCGCGCACTGCGGTTTCGAGTTCGGTTTCACCCTCCTCAATATGCCCCTTAGGGAATGACCAATACCCCGACTTGACATGCCTGATGAGCAGGATTTCAGTGTTTCCGTGAAACTTCCTGTAAACGATTGCGCCGCATGACTTCTCTTGCGTCAATTTTCTTGTCCGCCCTTTCCGTTCTGATGGCACTGAAACAAGTTCAGTATATATTATATACAGTATAACATAAATCAACCGGCAAGTCAACAAAAAAACAGAGGGCTTTAAGCGCATTTGCGCCAAAACCCTCTGTTATGCTTTATTAATTACGGCTATTTTTTATGTGATATACTTTTCCTTTTAACTTGGATTAGGATTCCGGCTGTTACCGTTAAAGGCACCACAATAATAAATATATAAACCGGTATTCCGCCGGATGCGCCGCCTTCTTCTTCAAACAGCACTATTCCGCGCGGTGCTTCATTGTCTTCGATTTGATATACTATGCTTTCAGGGGTGGTGAAGCGTATATCATACTTGCTGTTGCCGTTTGCGGCGGATACGGTTACAGTTGCGTCATACTTACCCTCGACAACGTCAAAGTTAGCTTTACCGGTGGCACTGAAGCTCTGACTGAACACCACTGCGCCTGTGCTTTGGTTTTTCACTTCAATCTTTATTGTCATGTTTTTGTCGATACTGACAACGCTGAAATTCATAGTTCCGGCGGCGTCAACAACAATATTTTTATGACTGAAAACAGCACCGGCTTTACCCTGACCATTGAAGTTGTAATTTACGCCCGGTTGTATTACCGCAACAGGAGCGGGAGCAGACGTTGTGGTTGCGGGTTTCGTGGTTGTAGGAGCGGGTGTTGTGGTTTTAGGGGCGGGCGTTGTGGTTACGGGAGCAGGTGTTGTGGTTACGGGAGCAGGTGTCGTGGTTACGGGAGCAGGTGTCGTGGTTACGGGAACTGCTGTGCTTAAAGTTGCCTGTGCGAGCTTCAGCGAAGCTTCTATATTAATCAGCCCGTGACCCGTCTGCGTATTGAAGCCGCCGCTGAGAGGCGTTGCTCCCTTAATAATAATATCGTAAACCTCGGCGTTGGTGAGGTTGGGATTAACCGCCCAAATCAGTGAAGCTAAGCCTGCCGCTTGCGGCGAGGAGAACGATGTACCCGCACGGCTGGCGTAACCGTTGCCGTTTGCCGCTATTGTGTGAATGGTATAGACGCCCATAACATCAAGACCGACGCCGTGGTTTGAGTTTGAGTGACGGGTTTTGCCGTCTGTATTAACGCCGCCTACGCCCATAACATTAGGATAGCGCGCAGGGAAGCCGACAGCCGTAGCGCTGTTGCCCGAACCGGCGAAAATCGCCACGCCTTTATTAAAAGCATAATCTATTGCGTTTCTCAAGGTTACGCTGTCAGATGTTGTGGTTAAGCTGATATTAATAACCTTTGCGCCGTTATCGGCTGACCACATTATGCCTTTTGCTAAATTTGCGACTGTATGCGTGCCGCTTGCGTCGCTGGTTCTGACAGGCATGATGTTTGCGTTCCAGTTAATACCTACGCCGCCCACGCCGTTGTTGCCGACCATGCCGATAGTACCCGCAACGCCTGTTCCGTGACCGGAGCTGTCGCTATTGGGCGAAATAGTAGGCACGGCAGAAAAGCCCGGAAGAAGCTTAGGTAAATCCGCGTGCTGTGTAACACCCGAATCTATAACCGCGATAATAGGCCCGCCCTCTTTCGCAATCGCCCAGCCGTTAGTCGCGCCCAAGAGGTTCAGCGAGGAAGATTGCGTCTTGTACTGCGGGTCATTCGGGACGCTGTCTTCTATGAGAATATAGTTAGGCTCAACATACTCAATGAACTGGCTGTTCTTAAAACGGTTTAGGGTAGCGTTGGGATTTTTTATGAAGTCCTCGGAGCTTACCACATATACATTGTCCGTAACGACAGAAAGCCCGTCCCCGAGAACCTTTGCCACTTCGTCATCGTACTGCTTTTCCTTATCGGGGAACATTGAACGGTCATAAAACTTAATTATAATTTCGCCGAGCATATATTCACCCTCTAAAGGCTCATCTGCCGCCGAAGCGGAAAACGCCATCGGGAAGCCCGCCAAAAGCAGGAACAGAGTTAACAGTAAGGATAGAAATTTTTTCATAATCATTACCTCTTGATACTTTGAGAGGCGCATAAAGCGCCTCTCATTAAATAAACTATTGATTTAAAACTATACGTTGCACCAGCAGCCGCAATCCATAAACTGAGGATGGCTTGCATCTCTTCTTCCGAAGCAATTCTTGTGACCTTCTTCAATATCAACGTTTCCGCCGCCAAGGCAAGGAGCGCATACTGCAGGGCCTACAACAGGGTCTTCGATGGGGTCTTCAATTTCTTCGATTTCACATTCGCAGTCGAGTGTAGTAACTCTTACAGCAACTACTGTGCCGCCAACGATGTTCTGACCTGCGATTGCTTCAAATGCGATTTCCACGGGGTTTACGCCTTTAACGATTTCAAAACCTTCGGGAATGTCAAAGTCGAATATTGCGATTTGGTTGGTGAAGAATTTGCCGGAAGCAAATACTTTGTCAACGTCTTTTGAAACTATTTCGCCTTCGCAGTCTTCAACGATGTCAACAAGAACTAATTTTGCGCTTGCTTCTGCAAGGTAAACAGGGTTGCCGGAGTGGTTAACCTGAATGTTTTTGCCGTTGATTACGCCGTTTTTGTTGCTGAATGTTACCCAGTCAACTCTCGCGCAGGAAGGGCATACGATTGCGTCGTCAACACTTGTTACTAAGTCCCAAACTGTTGATGTTCCGACTCTTTCAAGGGTTACGATTGCTTTTTCAGCGCCGGTTGTTACTTTGCCGTTGCCTTTTGCGTTGTTACAATGGAATCCGAAACCGTCTTTCCACTCTAAGGTGTTTGCGCTTGCCATTACGGGAATCGAGATAGAAAGTACCATTGCGAGTGCTACTAATACTGTTAAAACTTTTTTCATTTCTGAAAACCTCCAAAAAATTAATTTTTGAAGCCAATGAAAATAAGGCTTCGTTGTTGCCTCGTTGATTCGCCCAACGTGGTTAAACGGCCTCTTTTGTTTTAGGGTTGTGGTTCCCTGTTTTCAGCTCCTTTGTTTTCGCACAAAGGGGTTAAGCGGTACAGGCAAATTTTACCTTGTTACATATTAGTTACATTATATAACTATTATGAGAAAATGTCAAGCGAATTGATAACTTTTTGACAATTCCACGAAAATAACTATATTTGGCACAAAAATTTGGTAAATTTGACCATAAGTATTTACATTAGGACAAAAAAGGGGTATAATAAAAACATGAACCATTTCAGCATACCCACAAAATCTGTTTCGGAGATTATCCGCACCAACACGCTGACGTTTTTTAACGCGCTGAATTTCTTTCTCGCCGCGGCTGTTTTTCTGACGGGCGAGTATAAAAACCTGCTTTTCATGGGCGTAGTAATTGCAAACATGCTTATAGGCATTTTTCAGGAAATACGGGCAAAGTTAGTTATAGACAGGCTTTCACTGCTTCATCAAGCTAAAATCAAGCTCCTGCAAAACAATGAAATAACCGAAACAGACGCGTTTAATCTTGCTGTAAATAACGTCATAATCCTCGAAGAAGGCGGGCAAATCCCCGCCGACTGTGAAATAATAAGCGGTGAAATCGAAGCCAACGAGAGCCTGCTCACCGGCGAAAGCGAGCCTGTCTTCAAAAAAAGCGGCGACTTTCTCTTTGCGGGGAGCTTTGTGATTTGCGGCTCGGCGCAGGCAATAGTCCGAAGGGTTGGTGAAGAAAACTTCGCCTATTCTATTATAAAAGGCGCGAAATACCTCAAAAAAAATAACTCCGAAATGCTTCGGGCTATTAATAAAATAGTCAAATGGCTCGCTGTAATCATAATTCCTGTAGGAATAATATTGACTGTAAAGTCAGTGTTTTTCACAGGAGAAAGCGTTAATATCGCGGTCAACAGCTCCGTCGCCGCAATAATCGGCATGATTCCGCAGGGGTTGATTCTGCTGACGAGTTTAGTCATGGCAATAAGCGTCATACGGCTTTCGCGGCAGGGTGCTTTAGCGCGGGATATGTACTGCGCGGAAACATTAGCGCGGGTAGATATGCTCTGCCTTGACAAAACCGGTACGCTTACAACAGGCGAAATGACCGTGGAAGAAGTCAAGCCTTTGAACGGCGGGGATATGCGGGAAATCGAGGACGCGCTTTGCGCCCTTATGCAGGTTCTGCCCGATAAAAACCCGACGGCTATGGCGATTCGTAATTACAGTAGGGGATGCCCTATGTGGCATCCCGTTAAGATATATCCCTTTTCGAGCGCACGGAAATACAGCGGCGCAACTTTTGTAGGGCGTGACGCCCTCGGCACGCCGACTACCTATACCTTGGGCGCGGCAGAATTATTTCGGCGGTGCGATGTGGATATTTTTCAGCGGTGCGCCGAGGGCGTCGCACCCTACGATGGCAAGCGCGTTTTAACGCTCGCAAAAAATAATCAGCCGATTGCCCATATAATAATTAACGACAAAATCCGCCCCGAAGCGCGGGAAACCCTTGAATTTTTTGACAGGCAGGGCGTTGAAATAAAAATAATTTCCGGTGATAATCCGCTCACGGTCAAAAGCGCGGCAGAAGCCGCCGGCGTAAAAAACGCTGATAATTATATCGACATGAGCGGCGCTCGTTCCGAAAACATCTCGGAAATTGCGAAAAAATACACAATTTTCGGCAGAGTTACCCCGAATCAAAAGTTAGAAATCATAAAAGCCCTGAAGAGTAATTATACTGTCGGCATGGTCGGCGACGGCGTTAATGATGTGCTGTCGCTGAAAGAAGCCGACTGCGGAATCGCCATGAAATCCGGCAGTGAAGCGGCGCGGAATGTCGCGAGCCTTGTGCTTCTTGACAACAACTTTGCCGCCCTCCCGAAAGCCGTCGCAGAGGGGCGCAGAAGCATAAATAACTTAGAGCGCAGTGCGGGGCTTTTCCTGACGCGGACTGTTTATTCGCTGATTTTAGCGGTGATTTTCTTGTTTTCCGTATCGCTGTATCCGTTTATACCGATTCAGTTAACGCTGATTAACGCTGTGTTTATCGGGATTCCGAGTTTTCTTTTAGCCTTAGAAAAGAACGAAAATTTAGTCCGCGGAAAGTTTATTAACAACGTGCTAAGCAAAGCCGTGCCTTACGGGCTTTTCGCGGCTCTTGCAGTGGGTTTTACGACGCTTTTTGCCGGGCTTTCCGCCACGGTTATCCTCGGGTTGGTTTCTTTTGCGATTCTTTGCAGTATCTGCCGCCCGCTGAATAAGAGAAGATTCGCGCTTGTGTCAGCTTCGGGGCTTCTATTCGCATTAGCTCTTAACTATTTGGACAGCTTGCTTTTTTCAACATAAAAATACAGAAGGACGTTTTATTATGACAGACGAAACGATTTACATTTTCACAGACGGCGCCTGCTCCGGCAATCCCGGCCCCGGCGGCTGGGGCGCGATTTTGCGCTGTACGGGAAAGGAAACAGAGCTTAAAGGCTCCTCGCCCGACACTACCAATAACCGCATGGAATTAACTGCCGTGATTGAAGCCCTCTCGGCACTCAAGCGCCCCTGCTGTGTTATTTTGCAGACAGACTCGCGCTATGTTGTTGACGGCATAGAAAAAGGCTGGGCGAAGTCTTGGAAAAAGAACAACTGGGTCAAAAGCGACAAGAAGCCCGCGCTCAATCCCGACCTTTGGGAGCGGCTGCTCGCCCTCTGCGAAACACACAACGTAAAGTTTACATGGATAAAAGGACACGCAGGACACACGGAAAATGAAAGATGTGACAAATTAGCGCGTGGTTTTTTATAGATTTTCGACAAAAATAGCCGGAAAATTCTTGAAAATGTTCTTTAAATACAATTTTCCTTGACAATGCGGTTATATTATAGTATTATTATTGTGTGTGTATGGATTTTTATGAAATTTTATGACCGGAGGAAGCCGTAAAGTGTATCTCGGAAGTGTAAGGTTTTTCAAGCACCTGATTGTTACTGTTGTTGTTTTAATAATAGCAGGGCTTTCAACCGCAGTGATTTTCTTAGCAATGGAGAATAATAAAAAAGCAGACGAAATAGATGAACTCAACTTTGAATTATCGCAGTTGTCCTCCTTTGCATACAACGGCTCGCCCGAAGATACTTTAGGGAATGATTTGGAAGAACCCGGTAATAATAACGATAATGAGCCGCCCCCGCCCGTCCCTCCTGTCACTACGCCGCACGAAGAAATAAAAAAAGACCCTGAAAGCCCTTATATGTCGCTTCTTCCGCATATGTATTCGGACTATATTCCTCCCGCAGATTATATAAATGATACAGGATATATATATCTGACGTTCGACGACGGGCCGTCACAGTATACCACGGATATTCTCAGATACCTGCTCAAACACGATATACAGGCGACTTTTTTTGTAATGCCCGATGATACCGAAAACGGCAGAAACTTTCTCAACACCATGCTCGAACGCGGTCACGAAATCGGCATACACTGCATGAGCCACTTTTACAGCGACATTTATGCAAGCGTGGAAGCTTATCTTGAAGACTTTAATGAAGCGTGGAACTTGGTATACGAGCAGACAGGGTACAAGCCCTATTTATTCCGCTTCCCCGGCGGAAGCAAAAACGACCATAACGGAGCGGTCAGAGATGATATAATCGCAGAAATGACACGGCGCGGCTTCATCTATTACGACTGGAACGTAGACAGCCGCGACGCTATGGACGCCGACTGGACATCAATGTACAACACCGTGCTTAATGAAGTTGCCGCAGCACCCCGCGCAGTTGTGCTTTTTCACGACCGCCCCGGCGGATATAACACGGTTTTAGTAATTGAAGATATAATCAGAGCTTTGCTCGCCGACCCTAAGAACTACGTTTTCAGCGCGATTACGCGCGAAACGGCACCAATGCAATTTTGACCACGAAAGGAAAACATAAAAATGGGAATCAAAGAAAACTTCACGCAGGCGCTCAAGGAGCTTGCCGGAACAGGGAAAGACAACAAGGACAACGATAAAGCCAAGTCGTCGCAGGTGGAGGATTTACGCCGCGCGCTTGAATCGGAGGTCACGGTGAACAGCGCCGACGTTAATTTGGGGGATGGTGTTCCCGATGCTCTGCAGGAAGAAGCAATTCTGCCGACTTCATTTGAGCCGGAAGAAGAGCCTGTGTACGCCCCTAAAGGCGGACACGCGGGGCTTGACTTGAATATTCAGGAGCTTAGGCAGACAAATGACTCGGCGGAGCAGTTTTTTAATAACTCTGCGCAGAACGAACCTTCTCCCGTCAGTTCACCTTTCGGGCAGACGAGTTTTCCAAGTCCAAGCACGAGAAACGAACCCTCTCCCGTAAACGGAAATGGTAACGGCAACGGTAACGGCATAAATAGTTTCAGTACCGCTATGGCGGAAGCTATGGGTGAAGCCTCAGACGTCCCCGAAGAGCTGACGATTATTTCAAAAAATACAGTAATCGAGGGTAATGTCCGCTCGTTCGCCAATATGAGCATAGAGGGCAACATCAGAGGCGACATAGAAACCACCAAAAACATCGACCTTAACGGCAAGGTTATAGGCAACCTCACCTGCAATAACGCGCAGATGTTAACTTCACAGATTCAGGGCAACGTCCGCATGAAGGGCAATATTCTTATGGGGCGCGATACGCTTCTTATCGGCGACCTTGTGTCTACATACGCCAAGGTCAACGGCAAGGTCAAGGGCAACCTTGAAATTGGCGGAAAAGCAGAGCTGAAAAGCGATGCCGTAATTTTCGGCGATATAAGCGCGTCTACGATTACTGTTGACGACGGTGCGATTATTCAGGGCTATGTCAGCACGACGTTCCTTAATAAAGAGGAGAGCAGGAATATATTCCCTGAGGCGATTAGTATAGCGGAATAAAATTAATATTTTGTCAACATAAAACCCCCGCTTTTCGCGGAGGTTTTTCGTATCTTTTAACCGCCGATTGAGTTAGGCAGTCCTGCTATATACTTCAAAATTTCAATCGCGTCCTGTACATCTATTACACCGTCACCACGATAATACTTGTTAAAAGTTTTTTAAGTTTCATATAACCCTCCAAAATGTTTATTTGCAATATATGTCTAATGTGACATATAATAATATGTCACATTATAACATAGCGCGACCTGCTTTGTCAATATATAATTGTATTAAAAAGCATGGAGGTCTGCTGTAATGAGTGAATTTCAAAAAGAACCGCTTGTAATCAAGCGGCGCGGTGAAGACGGATATAAAATGATAACTATACGCATTAGAGAAGATAATCTGTCGGAATTAGACAAAATGGCTACGGAAATAAACTGCTCAAGAAATGAGTTAATCAATACTATGATTAATTACGGCATAAAGAATATAATAATAGAATAAGAAAAACCTATTGACAAATCGGAAAATTTAAGATACAATGTAAATAGAAAAGGCAGACCAGCACAAATCCACACGTGAATTCGTGCGGCGGTCAGCCTGAAAAAGTAGCCACTAAAAGTAACCGACTTTTGAGCCAGCGGTTACTTTTTGCTTTTTTTGCGGAGTAACTTGTATGTTAAGTATGCTAACAGTAATGTACCTGCCGCTGTCAGCATTTGCCAAAAGTCGCTCCAAAGCATAATCATGCGCCTCACCTCCTTTCATTGTTTTCGCGGGAGGTTTGGCTGACCGCCGTTTTATAACCGTTATAGTTATGGTCTGCCTGCGGTATCCACCGCAACTTTAGTATATCATATTTTATATAATCTTGTCAAATTTAATAAAAATTACGCCGCCTGTTTTTCAAACAAGCGGCGTTAATTATTCCTATTCCCTAATTCATAAACTCCCCGTTATACTCAAGCAGCGTCACCATCTCCACGCCCTCGACTGCTTCAAACTTCCCGACTATTTCGGTATCGTTCCGCTTGACCTTAACTTCAATCGTCAGCTCAACATTCCCGCCGGATTTGGTTTTATTTTTAAGCTTGTAGCGTGTGGAAGCCAGCAGAGCACCAACGCCCGCTTCTGCTTTTTCCGAGTATCTGACGATGAGCAGATAGCTTTTTTTCTGTACTTTGAAAAGCACAAGAAGCATATACATCACCGCTATGAACGCAGTACCTATAATCGCGGGATAATACAGCCCCGCGCCTGCCGTTACGCCTGCCGCGATTCCCCAAAAGAGAAAGCCTATGTCGAGCGGGTCTTTGACTGCCGAGCGGAAACGCACGATTGACAGCGCGCCCACCATGCCGAGCGAGAGGACTATGTTCGCGCTGATGGTGTTGATGATGAAAGCCGTCGTGACGGTTACAAGAACGAGCAGAATGTTATAGTTCTCGCTGAAAACGATTCCGCGGTAGAAAAAGCGATAAACGAGATAAATCACTAATCCGCAAATCAGCGCGGTGCCGAGAGCGGCGATGATTCGCTCGGGTGAAAGACTTTCGTGCATTCTTGAAAGCTCAAAGCTTTCCTCAATAATGGTGCGGATACTGCTTAATAACATGCTTTATTTACCTCCAAAGCTTGATTGGCGCAGAGTATGTATTTTGAAATCGGTTCTGCTGTAAGCGGAAAGCCCGAAAACAATTCCTGAATGTATGAGGGGATGAACCTGTCGTATTTTATTTCAAGCACGATTTCGCTCTTGACCGGTGTATATCGCGCCTTGAACATGTCAAAAGTACCCAATCCTGCGGAAACATTGCTGTCAAAGGTAATTCTGACGTTTCCCGCTTCGGCGGTGAAAGCCTCTCTATAGTAGTCGGTTATGGCGGCGGGTTTAAGCCCTGCTGTTCTCGCGGTGAAATAAAAGTCTTTCAGGACTTCGCTGTCCTGTCTTTTTAAGCAAAAATCGTAGTTACAATTAACAAGCGCGTGATATTCATCGGGGGTCAGGAGCGCGCTTTTTTTCCTGATGAACTCGCCACTCTTGAACTTACATTCAAGGTTGATTCTTTCGGGCGAGAGATTATAGGCGCGGACTCTGAATTTTTTCCGCTGAAGAAAACCGCCGAGCTTGTCTTTGTATGCTGTCCCGTAAATGTCGTCAAAATACAGGCTGGTTACTCTGTAACCGCCGCCGTCTGTCGCGTGCTCGTCCTGTTTCATAACGGCGCGCATACGGTTTCTCAGTATTTCGTAAACGCCGGGAGAAAGCGCGAACTTGTTCTCATGCCGGACGCCGCCCGGGCTTTTATGTAAAATATTTGTAAACATAAAGTAATTTTAACATATAATCAGAGGAATATCAAGCCTTATTTTAATATATTATAAATTAATTGACAAGTGGGGAGCTTTGTGTTATAATAATCAAAATATATTTTACTTTGGAGGTTATCATGGCTTATAAAATTAATGACAACTGCATTTCCTGCGGCGCGTGTGAAGGC
>Ga0123356_10007559_pt1 | contig 10837 bp, 20 predicted proteins | sample TergutEmb28metaG_2_FD_92546 | JGI IMG/M metagenome (GOLD analysis project Ga0123356, IMG submission 92546) | Embiratermes neotenicus P3 segment gut microbial communities from Petit-Saut dam, French Guiana - Emb289 P3 | ecosystem: Host-associated > Arthropoda: Insects > Digestive system > Gut ... | reverse complement strand
TTTGAGCGAGTCGGATTCGCGCAGCGCCTGCCGCGTTGAGTCGCTGGGAACATCTTCACTGGCCCCAATCGGGCAGATCTCTACCCAAGGTCGTGAGTTCTTGAACACGGTGACAGGCGACCCCGTGCGTGCTACCTGGTCGGCAATTCGGGAGAATTGCGCCCGGGCGTCCGCTGCCGTGACGGTCATCGACATGGCTGCTCCTCTCGCGCTAATTTCAGCGATAATTATTGCGTAGATTTGGCACCGTTGAGACCTCGGCTCCGCGCCGACGAGCCAGGGGCCGGAGACTGGACGGACCACGGATTCGTATATCGCGCTAGGATATTCGTATGCGGAAGAAGATCGTCACAATCGGCAGCTCTGCGGGGGTCACAGTCAGCCCAAGCGAGTTGATGGCCCTTGGCCTGAGGATTGGTGACCCGGTAGAGGTGAAGGTGCGTGGTGGTGTGCTGGAAGTGGCGCCTGTCAACCAGTACGCCGGTCTTGACTTGGAGACGCTGCTGGATTTAGTTGACCGGCGGACTGCGCCGTGACCTTATCGCGAGCGGCCTTCTTTGCTGCTGTTGAACGTGCGGGGTACCTGAGCCCGGCCTACGCCGAAGACATCCTGGTGAGGATTGCTCACCACTCGGCCGCGATTGAAGGAAACACGTTGAGCGTGGCTGATGCGATTACGCTCCTGGTCGACGAGCGTATCCCCACCTCTGGCAAGACAATGCGGGAGCTCTATGAGGTGGCGAATCATCGCCAGGCGTTTGCTTCAGTGGTTGAGCATGCTTTCGCCAGTGAGCCACTGACGTCGGTGTTTGTGCGGCGATTGCATTCGGAACTGATGGACCACCTCCTTGAGGATCGTGGCCAGTGGAAGGGGGCGGACAACGCCATTGTTGGCGCTTCCACCGAAACCGCCGCACCGTCACGGGTGCCATGGCTGATGGAGCAGTGGGCTGAGAATGCCTCCTGGCAAGCCGGCAATCTCCGCGGGGCTTACGCCTTGAAGGCTATTGCCCAAGCTCACGTGGATTTCGAGCAAATCCATCCGTTCGCCGACGGTAACGGGCGCACCGGACGGATGCTGCTGATGTGGCAGGCGCTAAGAGCCTTCGGCCTTCCGATCATTGTCGAAGTTGGGCAACGCGCCACGTACATCGACGCGCTGCAGCGTGATGATCAGAACGCCCTCACCGCTCTGCTGGCGCAGCAGCTGCTGCTCGAACAAGGCCGCGCCGGGCGGTTCGCCTGATTCAGGCACCGCTGCAGGGTCACTGCAGGGGACGCCTGCTAGGAAATGAATCTGATGCTGTCAACAACAGCTGCTACTTCGGCGTTACTGAGATCCGAATTAGCGACAAAGACATTTACCCAAAGCCCGTCACTGGTCTGGCCAATGTAGTTGTTTATCTCATCCCCAAAAACGACGAAGTGGCCTTCCATCTCAACGTCTCCGATGGTTTGACTGTCGATAGGAGTAGCATCGCTTGGCGTGAAAAAGACGTCAGTGGTGCTCAGTTTGATTCCTATTGTGATACCCTGGTAGCGGGAATCATCATTTGGTTTTGGGCCGTCAAGGATATAGAGATCCTCTGCACGCGAATCAAGATAGGCGGTCCATCCGGCGGGAATATCAGCGTTAATGGTTACGCCAAGTCGTTCTTGAACAATGGTGCCAGGGCCTTCTACTGGCTCAAGCGGCTCCGCTAGGATCAGCTCATTTTGCAACGGGGTTTCTGTGGCGATATCCGTACTTTCCACGGCTTTACTTTCGCTGCCTGCAGCGTCAGTGGGTTCATTGCCAACGCCGTCGGTGGTTTCGTTGCCAACGCCGTCGGTGGGTTCATTGCCGCCACCGCATCCAGCTACAAGAGCTAGGCTAAAAGACAGAACCAATGCCAATGGTAGCAAGACTATCTTTCTCATTTGCCGCCGCCTCCTTCTTCGTTTGTGTTTCGATATTGTGTCCTGGCGTGTAGATTCATGGAAAAGACCTACTTATTTAGGATAATGCTTACCAGGATCGCCAGTCAACGGACTTTGGTTGCCGCTGGTGGTCACAAGACCCGCCCAGGAACGGATAGCCAGAGTCGCCACAGAGTCGTAGGTATGAGGGTTGACCTGCGGATTGGGGCTCCATGCTGAGGTTGCTGAAGTGCGGGCCAGGCCATGCCGAGCAGCCAGGGGCGTGAACAACTGGCCGTCTTTCCCGAAGGGCCAAGCTCGTAAACCAGCTTCCACCTGCACCTAACCAATGATCAAGGCAGATGCGACACCAACCGGATTGCTTGAACCGGCCACTCTGGCCCCGACCGTAGATAGCGATGTGGAGTCCGCCAAAAACCAAACGTCGGGCTGCGCCCAGAGTCTTCGGCAATTCGATCATTGTCGAACTGGGCAGCGCACCGCCTACATCGACGCCTTGAAGCGTGTCGACCAGGACACCCGCACCGCGCTGCTGACACAGCACTTGCGCTTGAACAGGGCCGTGCCAAGCCGTTTACCCGATTCAGGCACTGCTGTTCACAAGGTCGGTGTAAACCGTCAACAGTGGAGGTGGCGATGGCGGGGTGTGCAGTTCGCCGTCAACATAACTTAGCGACCTCGAATGGGCGGCGTTGGCGAGTTCCACTACGGTCGCAGTGCCAGTTGATGGAACAGCGCGGCCGATTCTGGCGAACTCCGTGCGAACCGCCGTAACTGATGGAGCGTAGCGGATAGACGCCGCCCGGTGGATTGGGGAATAGCCAATCTCAACCAGCCAGCGGAAGAGCCGCGCTTTCGGTGTTATTCGGGTCATCAGGTTGGACGTTTTTCGCCAGTTCTACCAGCTGCTTCGCCAGCCTAGGTCTGATGGTCCCCAGTGTTGCGGCCTGGCCCTGTATCTTCGCGTGCACCAACAGCCTCCACGCTTCAGCCTTGTTGGAAGCGTTCAGGCTCGCTTGGGCAATCTGCCGCTGAGCGATGCGGGAATGATCCGACCAAGGGTTCATCACAGCCTTGGGGTTCCCGATGCAATCACAAAAAACAGCAACAGTGTCGTAGCCAGCCAAGCGATGCATCGCTCCGCTGGTGAGAGTGAAACTCGTGCCAAGCAGGAGGATTGCCACATCATCGACCGGCACACGGTCTACGCTACCGTCTGCGGTGGTGATGGTGATCGCTCCTCGTTCGGCGTCAATGGCACTGTAAGCCGTGGTGCAATCCTTTATCCGCCAGCCCTTCGCTATGTGCTAAATCTAGCTGGCAAACCGTCACCTCTAGCCAGGCTGCCGGTCACCAGACAGGTTTACCTTCAAGGCCAGAGGCCAGTCATCTAGGGTGACGCAGGCCCGAGGGGCGCCGTCGGCAGAAAACCGCCGCAGACAGGGCATAGAAGCGCAGGTCAGGGTAGGATGGCAACATGACCGATAATGACCCTTATGTCACCTGGTATGATTACGATCCGTAGGGGCGCACCCCCGCTAGTCGTGAAATAATCGACCGATAGAACGTGGGGGCTCGGCGCCCCTATGGTTTGCCTAGGGCGATTTCTGTAATAACGGTTCCATTTTCGGACATTACCCACAGGAGTTTGATTTTGTATTGCCCCTGGTTGTAGTTCTCTAACTGGCGGCTCAGTTTGTCCGTCAGTTTTCGCGAACCAATGTCTACAATGAAATGTTGCTTGACATCTGGGGCTCTGCGTGCATCCTTCTTGATGGACCCCTGAATGGACCTGTACTTGGCCTTCGAGCTGGATTTCAGTTCACCTGGATTCCGTCCTTGGATGGCAACATGACCGATAATGACCCTTATGCCAGCCCAGGTACTCCGTCTGCAGCAAGATCAGGCCAGGAGTGGGGGTCGTGTCGGTGGAGTGACGGAGGTTGTGGTGCATCGTGGACAAATGAGCGTTGATCGGTTTGGCTCGCCGTGATAGACGACTTCTTTGAGGACTTGGATAAGTTTTGTGAATCACTATTCGATGAAGGATTGGTGGATTGGGCAGATCGGATTGGCAACATGGTTGCGGGGGGAGCGACCGGCGGGGAAATACTAATGGGAGTCCGTTGGGCTCTCGCCCAAATCCTTGAACAGGAGTGCATAAAGCAAAGCACAGCTCAGAGGGCAGAGGAATTCATTTGCGCAATTACTCAAGTAATCGGGGATATGTGGACGGTGGAACTGGGAAACCGCAGCTGTGGCTCATGGCCGACCGGATGACGTCTTCGTCGACCTTGTGCTCACGCAGCAACTCGATTCCCTTGACGCAGTGTTTCTCGGGTAACCGCTCGTAGTCAATGTCATGCAGCGCCCCAACCGCGTACCAGTAGTCCTCGCGTCCTGGATCGTGCTTGCTTGCGAACCAGGTCGGCATCAAAGGCGGCGCGCTGCCAGCAGTTGAATTAGAGTGCCTGGGACTGTCATGTGGTCAAGCTCAGCTCGATCAATGGACCGTTCTTGACATGGCGGATGAAGCCCGTCTTTGCGTTGAACCATTCCTCCGAGTCCAGAACCGAGGCGTTGACGTCTAGCCCAATGTCCTTGGACGCACCATCAGCTGCGGCACGTACTTTGGCCACCTCCGGTGCTCCGACTATGAGAACGTCAATATCGTTAGGCTGTGGGCCAGGTTGGCCTTGGAAGCGTGCCGCCCACGAGCCGTAGATTGCGGCGTAGTCAATCCCTGCTATGCCCTCCAGATGGTTTTCAATCACTACTTTGGGGCCGATGGTCTTGGTCAATAATGACTGGAGTTCGCTGAAGATCGGCGAGGTTGTTGCCGCCCATACTGAGCGCCGGCCACTCTGGAGCTCAGATTCGATAAAACCGGCTTCGGTGAGCCGCGCTACCTCACGGGCGACAGTCGGTTGAGGCTTACCTGTTCGCTCAACCAGTTCGGGGATAGTGAAACGCCGTCCTGGTTCCAGGTAGGTGGCTCCGAGCAGGTACAACTGGACTTCACTGCGGAAGATCGGTGCCAGCCTTGGCCGAGCGGTACTCACACAACGCATTGTTCTATGCAAAGTATGAGTAGGTCAAGGCGGGCGTCCAAGAGACAGATGGCTCCCAATAGTGGGCATAGGCAGGCGGGTCCCCTGAATGCGGACCACTAGGCGGCCAGCTGCCGGTAGCTCTCAAGCTGCTTGTTGCCAATGTCAGCCCTGTTGCCGGCCCCGGCGCCATCCTGCCAGCCAACCGAACAGGCCGCGCCGTGCGGAATGCTGACCGACGAAGCTCCAATGTTAGCCTCCGCCCATGCAGTCACCCTGGCGGCGCGGTCCACCAGCACAAGGTCTTTGCCGGTGTTAGCCCCACCGGTGTGTTGGTGCCGGGATTCGCGCAACCGATCCGCGACACGGTCAGTGAACCCACCGAAGAACCCGCGCCGATATGCGGCCATGCCGGTTCGTAAAGACGGCCAGGAGAAGCTCGAGGGCACTGGCCAGCCCTCCCTGACACACCGTTCGGCGTGCGCAGCTTCCCAGGCGGCTCGGTCCAGTTTCTCGGCCGCTACCTGCTCTGCCCTCCCGGCACGCATGTCACGTTCCATCACGCCGTACAGAGCCATAAAAAGCCGCTCAACGGCGGCAACCTCGGTAGGGAAACCCACCAACGTGGCATGCTGCCCGATCCGGCGCGACCGGGCGGGCCCTTTTCGGAAATAGGCAATACAACCGGCCGCCTCTGCCACGGCCCGTAACAACTCCCACACGTCAAACCTGGTGGTCTCACCGCCAGGTATCAGAACGGACACCTCTTGTGGCGTCTCACTCCAGTCCTGGCCAGACAGCTCGGCCTGGCTGATGACGTGGCTGGCCATGAGCTTGAAAGCCCGCTCGGCTGCCAGCATGGCCTCGGCTTCATGCGAAGACTGAGACAAGGCCATCAGCTTGTTGATCCTGTCTATTAGCTTCTCCCTGCTGGGCGCCACCATCATGTCTCCTTTATCCCAACGCGACCGCCCCACCAAGCAAGCTCGGCCCAACCCAGCGGCTATTGGGGCAGTTTTGTACCAACTCCGAATACCATATGGCTGCCCTCTGACACGCTTGCATCCAGCCGCGACGCACCGAGGCGCCAACGCGCAGGACTCGTGGATCTCTACACGTGGCGGGTACCCGGCATCGTAAATGCAACCGGCAGGTCCTATGCCGCGTCGGCGCCACGGCACAAACTGGCAGACAAATCACCAGGCGACGTCAAGGCTTGGACGAGACCCAGCGGGTGGAGGTCTTGCAGCTGCGGGTAGACGGCAGGAGCTAGATAGCCCCGGGCTTGATAACAACCAACTGGGCTGGTGAGGCGCCCCGAACGGCGGCAACGTCGATGCGCCTGTCGAGGGTGGCCAGGTATCCGTCATGTTGGATGGCCAAGCCGAGTAGGTACGTGTCGGTGACCTGCCCGGAGCTAAGCAGGTGGGCGTCATCGACAATGGAGTTGTCAGTGACGGTGATGTTGTCAGGCCAAAAGGTGTGCGTCGCGTGGGAGGAGGCGTGCCGCAGGGTCTCCAGAGCGTCAGTCACGGTGACCGGCTGTGGATAGGACGAATGCGACACTATCCGAACAAACCCGTTCTCGGTGATGGGGCAAGTGGCCCAGCCATTGTCAGCTTGGTCGCGGAACCAGCGGGCCGCCACGGCATGGAAGGTGTGGGCGGGGTCAAGCAGAGCGATCAGAACGTTGGTGTCCAGCAGGGCGGTCACAGGAACAACTCGTCCCTCAGGCGGTTGACATCAGCGTTTGTGACCGTGACGTCGCGGCGCGGCAGCAGCATCAAGCCCTGGTTGATCAACCAATCGTCATCCTCGCTGATGGGCGTGCGCCGCTTCGATTTCAAGCCGTCACGCGCCCAATCGGAGATCACCTCGCCAATTGTGCGCCCTTCAACGGCGGCGTGGTCACGGGCGGCTAGGAGCACGTCTTGATCTATTTTCAGTGTCGTTCGCACGCATCAGATTCTAGCATCAGATGATGGGGGGTCGCCTGCTCAGTGAAGTCGGGGGTGGAGGATGGCCACAGGGTCGGCGGCACCATTGCGGCTAGAAATGGCCACAATTGACGCCATGAGCATGACGATATTGCCGGTGGCCGACGCCCGTGATCAACTGTCACGGCTCATAAGCGACGCCCAGACGTTTCATGAGCGTTTCCAGATCAGCCGCATTGGGCACGCCGCCGCCGTGCTGCTGGCTCAGGACGACTACGACTCGCTGCTGGAGACCATCGACATCATGGCCAACTCCGACCTGGTGGCTGAGCTGAGGCAGGCGATCACCGAGGACCGCGCCGGGTTGGGCGTCACCGGGCAGGAGTTGGCAAACAAGATGCAGGCCCTGCGAGTTCTCGGCGATGAATGAGCCTTACAGGCTGGTGCTGATGCCGTCAGCCATCAAGGCGCTGGAGACCAGGCTGAAACCGGCGGTGGCGTTCGCTCTCTACGGGTTTATGGATTCGGTGTTGTGCGCCGAGCCGTGCCGGGTAGACAAGCCGCTGGCCGGGCCGTTCGACGGCTACCTGTCAGCCCGCCGGGGCGCTTACCGGATGATCTACCGAATCGAAGACGCCGACCGCACTGTCCGAGTCCTCACAATTGACCGCCGGGCCGACATCTACCGGTCACGCTAGACCCGCCGCCTAGCCGGAAACGCCGGACGGCCAGGTCCCCCTCCCGGGTCTGACTTCCGGTGAGCGGGCTCGAACCGTGCCTGAATCCGAGGAGAAAGGCACGTTCGCGCAGGTCAGCAGCTTGAGGCTAAGAATAGCTTCCGGTCTGAGCCCGGTCGATGAGGGGGTGTGTGTCGTTGCCAGGTGAACACTGACAAATCCACGGACTGAACTGGCGCCCCGGAGACCTTGACCATGGTGATGACTGGATGAGGTTGCCCAGAGTTACGGCATTGTCCGATGCGCCAACCTTTCACTCTTCACAAGAGCTCTAATCAGAGCCCAATCCTCCACTGCAATCACCTGTCCAATCCTGGTCAGGTGGCCTACTTTTCGACCGCCGTTTTGGCCTAGTTTTCAACCGCCGCCGACATCGGTGTTCACTGTTGATACGCACGCTCCACCATCCAGATAAGTCACCTCGCAGCGGCTCGGGCTTCCCGGTAGTTTTGTAGCCGTTGCGTTGGATGTCCCTGATCAGCGCATTGACACGGCGAAGTGTCTTCTTGTCCCGAGCTTGCCACCTGAGGTAGTCAGCCCAGGCCGACTCATGCCACGAGATGAGCACCTGCCTAGTCCTCGATCAGCTCGTGTAGGTCCATGTTGGTGTCGGCATCGGCATCCGCGCGGACAGAGCGCAAATGCTCAAGGTTGGCGCTCGAATAGAACGGATCAACGGAAACGTCAAAGGGGATACGCCGTTCCCGTGTCATCTTGCGGGCAAAGACAGTGAACGCGGTTGTCATGTTCATACCGAGTTCGCGGCAGATGTCTTCCATGTCCTGCTTCAGGCCAGCGTCCATGCGGATGTTTACCAGTGTTGTTCCAGCCACGGTTACCTCCAAACGTCAAGACAAACAGCATACCTAGTCTTTACGTTTTGGCACCACCGAGTTGTCGGCTACGACATAATCAATCCTAAGACGAGCCCTCCCCCCGAGACGCATCACCGTGTGGGCCCCGGGGGGCTCGACGCGCCTTGCTTCGCGAGTGTTGCCGTCTGCGACAGCCAGATACGGCCCTAGACGCGGAGCACTGATAGCGTCAACGACGGCCTGAGTGCGCTGGTCAAGGCCCTCGGATTCGATCACGTTGTATACTCTTTTGCGCAAGCGGAGGCAGGTCAGACGGCCCCACTGCCAGGCCAACCCCGTGGTCGATTAGTGGGCCTCATCATGGTGTCCATTGGCCAGGGTGTGGCGGGCTTCGTCGGGTTCGAGCCCCCTGGACGCGGCATCGTTCCGCAAAGGGGATGAACCGCCTTCAGCAAACCACTTGGTGAACCAGGTCGTTGGAAAAACAGCCGTGCTCCGTGTAAACATTGTTCAACCTCGGATTTTGGGAGTCTTCCGGTAAGGCCTCAATCAAACTGGAGGTCTTTATCAGCGAATTCGATGCCGAGATGCGGCACGACGAGGGATCGGTTGCCTGCGACAACCTCCCCGGCGTTGAGCGCATGATACCCAGCAGATTCAGCAAGTAGCACTGTCTCTTCGGCATCATCAGGAGAAACGATTGCTACGTAGCCGATACCCATGTTGAGGGTCGCATATGCTTCGGTAGGAGACATTTTGGCGATCTGCGCCATGAAACTCAGAACTTCAGGAACTTTCGGGAGTTTGTCCACGACGTACCGGACTTGTTTTGGTGCGCGCATAACCTTCATTAGGCCATGACCTGTGACTCCATTGAGGAACTTTGGATGCACTTCCGAAGCCAGCAGTGCGCGGACAAACTTTGCGTAGATGATGCTGGGGTCCAGTAACGCAGCTCCAAAGGAGCGGCCACTTGGTAGCTCTGTCTCATAGCGCCTTGGTAAGTTGCCAGCGATTCGTCGAGCCAAAGAAGCACCGTTGGCATGTAGGCCAGAGCTAGCAAGCAGGACGATGCGATCACCTGGCTCGACGTTCTGGCCGAGGACAGCTACGCGGTCAGCGGGAACAATACCCAGTGCACTGCCCGCTATTTCCAATCCGTTGTCGGAGACAAGACCAGGTAATGCAGGTGACTCACCGCCTCCCCACACTGCACCTGACTCTTCACAACCGTGCTGCCAGCCCGAGAGCAGCGCAGTGGCACGTTCTTCATGTCCGTACCATGCGGCGTTACCGGTAGAGAAGTACGCGGTGATCACGAGCGGTGCAGCTCCGACAGATATGACATCGTTGATGATTGCAGCGACAGCATCAATAGCCACATCCGCAAACCGGTTAGGCCCACCATCTCGGAGGACACAATCCGCGATGAGAGACTTGGTGCCAAGGCCTTCAATGACCATTGCCATGGTCAGTCCACCGGCTTTGAAGACATAAGCCGATGATCCCCTGGACTCAGCGATTTCCTCGGCGTTTGCCTGAGCGAGCAGCCCGCTAGTGGCCTTCGCACGTTTGATAGCCTCGCGTTTGATTCGGTCTAGCACGCTGTAGTCAACGCCGGACTCGCGGTAGTTAGATAGTTTTGCCATTGAAGAATCCTCCGGCCGTAGTTGATTTTGGGATCGTCATGTTTCGGTTGGCTCCACGTTCAGGAGAACTCCAGGGTTACCGGCCGACGAAGGTCTAACCAGTCGGAGTTCGGCACTATCGAGGTTACTTGGACCTTCCCCCGCCCCAAGGGGCTACTTCCGGAGGTGATCGTCATGGCGCCGTCGGCTGGGTGGCCAGCGAGCCTACTCCCGAGCTTGGCTCCCCAGAACCGCCAACTCAAGGTGGTGTCGTCTCGGATCTGCCGAACGTCTAAGCCCGGCGGGACGAACGAAGACACCAGTGACGGCGGTGCAGACCATGTAACATCCCAGCAGCCATGGGCATCCCTTGACCCACACAGCGACTTGCGCAGTATCGCGTTAGGTGCGGCCTCTATATTCATCACCACCCAATGATTGTCATCAGGAACCCAGCGATGATACTTGCCAGCAACGCCTAAACCCAGGAGAACCACCGCATGAACAGCACCTGCACGCTGTTTGATAGGTCCCGAGCTTGCTCTCGGAAGCAGCGCCCTCTCGGGTTCGAGCCCCTAGACGCAGCATCGTTCCGCCAAGGGGACAAGCCCCCTCAACAAAACGATGTGGACCTAACTGGGCACTTCTCAAACTATCGGCTTTCTCTGAAACCCCTGGTCAAGCGGATATCCATGGCGCAGAGGGGGTCTGGAAGTTGCCCAAGAGGGCCTCAGATCACCGATTTTCGGG
>Ga0123356_10007558_pt1 | contig 10837 bp, 11 predicted proteins | sample TergutEmb28metaG_2_FD_92546 | JGI IMG/M metagenome (GOLD analysis project Ga0123356, IMG submission 92546) | Embiratermes neotenicus P3 segment gut microbial communities from Petit-Saut dam, French Guiana - Emb289 P3 | ecosystem: Host-associated > Arthropoda: Insects > Digestive system > Gut ... | reverse complement strand
GGGCGCCAAACCGCGGATTTCCGGGAAAAAGCGCGCGCGACCCTCGCTTTTTGCGACCGAGCCGCGGAGCGGAACTACTTAGATATCAGCAACTTACCAGTTTCACGACAGAAACTAGCTAGCGACAGAAGCGCTCGTAAGCGCTCGAGGAAAACCCGATGGTTCCCGACAAAATCAATAACAATGACAGCCGTCTTACCTTCGTTTGCGCGCAGACCACGACCCAGCTGCTGTAGAAATATAACGCTGGACTCAGTAGGTCTCAGCATCACGACGCGGTCTATCGCAGGAACGTCGATGCCTTCGTTGAACACATCAACGGCGCAGACAGCATCAAGTTCCCCCCTCGCCAGTCGCACCAGGGAGGTTTCGCGATCATCAGACCCTTCTGCAGCGAACACTGCAGCTACACGTACGCTCCGAGCCCGCAACCATTCCCGGACATAGATCGCGTGAGGGACGCTGCAGCAGAACACCAGCGAGCGTGTGGCGGGGTGGTCCTGCAACGCACGCCACAGAGCCTGCATCCGCGCTTCGGTCTGCGCTGCCGTTGCAAGAGCCTCCGCATCAAAGCGTCGGTTACGCCACGGGATGTTCTCGTAGTTGATCTCGTCCTTGACACCGAAGTAGTGAAAAGGAACGAGACGTCCGAGCTCAACACCGCGGGGTATACCAGCTGAAAAAGCGACCAGATCATTGAAAACACCGAGTATGTCGGCCGAGTCCGCGCGGTCTGGTGTTGCGGTCAGCCCGAGGAGGAAATGCGGGTCGACGGCGTCAAGAATACGGCGATAGGAGTCAGCCGCAGCGTGGTGGACTTCGTCGACGACAATGTAGTCGAAACGTTGCGCGTGAAGCCGAGCAAGGTGCTCTCGGCGAGATAGTTTCGCCACCGATGCAAACACCAGGTCGGCGTCTAGGTCGCCTTGGTGACCGATGAACCAACCAACTCTTGCTGTCTCGCCTGCCATACGAAGCCAACAGCGATATGCATGTGCTGCCTGTCGAAGAAGCTCGCCCCGATGAGCTAGAAACAGCAATCGCGGTCGCCGTCCGAGTTCCTCGCGAAGCTGCGCATAGTCAAATACCGCGAGCCACGTTTTGCCAAGACCGGTCGCCAGCACAACAAGTGCTCGGCGATGACCCTGTTCGCGAACGTCGCGCAGACGCGCGAGAGCGTCGGCCTGCACTTGGTGCGGAACCGGCGGCGTCGAAAGCGGCTCAGTGGCCACCTCGCCTTCAGGCGGTAGCAGCATTGACCGCCGCGCGCGTCTCGCATAGTCAGCAACCCAGCCGGCATCGAGTCGACGGGCGGACGACCAGAGTGTCTCGAAGGCGTCGCACACCCGCCCATAAGCTATTGAATCGCGGTCTCGATCGACGCGTAGATTCCATTCGATGCCTGTGTCGAGGGCGGATCGCGAGAGATTACTCGACCCGACGAACGCGATTCCGAACGACTGTGATTCAAACCGCCATGCTTTGGGGTGGAATGATCGAACACGTGGGGGCAGCCGCTCGACCTCGACGACCGCGGCCTCGAGCCCACCGGGCGGTTGGTCGTCTTGCTCGTCGCCAGCGGTGGCTGCTTGCTGCCAATCGAGCAATAACTCGAGGGCGCTCGCTTGCGTGATGTCCAGATAGTCGCCCGTAACGATGCGAATGCGGGCACCACGACTGAGAGCCGCTAGCGTTGCGGACCGGACTCGCTCGAGTCCGGACTCCTGAACGAATGCAGCGACGATGGTGATCTCGTCGGCTCGTTCGAACAGCGGTAGCACATGTCGGGAAAAGGGATTGTCTTCCCCTCCCGTCGCAAGGGGATCGATGTTCCGGGTGTAGTTCCCGCGGCTCGGTATGACGTGGCGTACGCCACCTCGCGGGTCGTCCATGTCGCCATGAAACCGCGGAATCACGTGAACATGTAGATGCTGTATGGTCTGGCCTGCAGCCACGCCCAAATTGAAACCTACGTTGAAGCCGTCGGGATGCAACTCGTCATCAAGCTGCTTCCTTACAACGTGCAGAAGCTCGAGAAGTGCGGCGTGCTCGGCGCTCGTTGCGGCGAACCAATCGGCGACCAGACGCCGGGTGATGATGAGGGTGTGTCCAGGTGAGACTGGAAAGCGATCCCGAATTGCAAACGCGAGCTCGTTCGAAGCGACCCAGCTGCTGTCTGGGATGTCAAGAAAGACGGACATTCAGACGTAGTGTCTCACGGCGCAATCTTAAGGGGGCTCTCAAATTACCGCCGCTTTCCCAACCCCGGACTGCCTCCCTGCTCCCATCTGATTCCGCCCTCGAATCGCGGCTGACGTTCGTAGAGAGGCTCTGGGAATCGGTCATTCGCATCTTTCTGGATATGCTTATTCTTGACACGACGTGGCTTTGGAGATTTAGTCTCGAGGTTGATCCTGTGCTTTGTTCTGCAGTGATAGGCAAGTGATTCTGGAAGTATAAAGTCCTCGCAATACTTGCAGATTGGCAAACGCCTCATTCGTGACTCCCCGCCGTGTTTTGTTTTCAAATAGAGACGTACATCACAAATGATAATAAAAAAGAAGCTTAAGAAGAATGCGCTGCAGCAATGAAGCGGTCAAGGAAGTATGTTTCCGATCCTAGCTGTACCGGAGCACGGCCACCAGGCGGGATACCTCACAAACTCTGTGAAGACGACTCGACCAGCGTCGGAAAGGCTCACTTCTTTTGTGTCAGGAACCCGCAAACTTCCTTGAAAGCAGTCAAAGCCCTCATAAGTTATTTGGAGGCGATGAAATAGCGCTGTGGGAGGTATAAATCCTGACTGCAGAATCGATGTCTATGCCATGTGGCTGGGAACACTTCCCGCCTGCGCGTGCTCGCGCGACTCGGGCTTTGCCTCGGGCTGCAGCGAAGCTAGTTGGTGTTCCAGCAGGTGAAAGTCCTGCCAGGGGAACTTGCCCAGTTGCCCCTGTAGTTATATCCGGCGGCGGAGCGGGTGACCAATCCGTCGGAAGCCCGGAAGTAAAAGTCCTCGTTGGCAGGGTGGAAACCTGGTCAGCTCCGACAGGAGGGCGAGCAAATCGACAGGTTGTAACGAAAGTGAACGGTAGTGAAGCCCCGAAATGGGTTCCCCCACCAGAATCGGAGTGTGGGGATGTGGGAAGTGCCGAGACCCTCCCGAGGGGTCGAAGGCCAGAGTCCGCGGCGAAGAAACTGGGCGCATGCGGCCGCGGAACGACCCGGGGTCTCAGACGATGACAGGTCGATAAGGAATACCAACGAAAGCTCGGAACCACTCGTGGGTCGCCTAGGCGTCGCAGTGGGACGCACAGCGAGGGCATTTCGTATAAGCCGAGTCGGTGAAATCGAGATGTGCCTACGAGTGGGGCGGATGGGGCCGAATAAGTGATGATGGTCCAAGACAGCATAACTTGGGCCGGAGCGAGGGCCCCTGGGGTAAAGCGACCAAATGTCGCTTGCATGGAGGTGCACCAGCGCACCGCGTCCCTCGGCTCAGAACGAGGATACGACGGTACAGGCAGCGAAGTGCACGAAGGCCGGTTGCAAACCACGCGACGCGAATACCACGCAGTCGACGGGAAGGCACCGACTGACATTCCAACCTTGAAGCCGTAACGGGGAAAACCCGCCTTACGGAATTTTAGGGAGGAACGAGGAGACGTCGGCATCATCCGAAGCCCGGTCCGCGCCTCGTTCCTACCCGGCAATGCCAGCAAAGGGGCGCCCAAATTTCTCCCATTGACCCGGCTCCCCGGCGACTACTTGTAGACGTGTCCTGAAGCGCCTGCGACGGTCTCGCCAATGCAGACCGTTGTCTTGGCGGTCGCGCGTGCTGGTCGATAAGTCACATGTGCAGGTCTGAGTTACATGCGACTCTACCCGTCTTTGGGCTCGATGCAAGGCTCGTCGTCATCTTGCCATTCGTATTTTCGCCACACCTTGGCCAGATTCAGCTGAAAACCTGCTACCGGGCCTTCGCCTGAAACCTCTGTTGGCTGCAGAAGTTGTTCGACAGGCTTGCCTTTCCGGTAGAAGAATACTGTGCGTTCCTCCACATCGATCAGCCAGCCCAGTTCGACGCCGTTCGCCAACCATACCGATTCCATTTTGTTCTGCAGTTCGGCAAGCGAGCCGGGTTTGCCGTACAGCTCGATCACAAAGTTCGGGCATACGGACGGGAACCCATCCCTTGGAATCGCCCGCTTGGGCATCCGCGCCTCGGTAGCGTAGGAAGCATTCGCGCTGCGCAGCGAGCCGTCAGGCAGGCGAATTCCGACCGCATGATAGAACACACTGCCTTTTTCGTGGCATATCTCCTCCCACCACTGAAAGAACTGCATACCGATCTGCGGGCTCGCTAAAGCTATGCTCGTTTTTGGATAGATCACGACTGCGCCTTCCGGCGTCTGTTCGACGCGAAACTTCGCGTCGCGGCTAATCGTCATAATTTCCAGATCCGTCAGCGGAGGATCGAAGGTCAGGCGGCGTGGCAGTTTGATCTGCATATCGAGCGCATCAGCTCGTCGAGTTCATCATCCGTGATTTCGGGATCAGTCATTGTGTCCTTTCGTGCAGCGTTTCTAGGGTGACCTAGTCAAGGGCCAATCTGCAACGCCGCCGCAACGATCGCTTTGCCTGGATTGTTCGTTGCTGTTGGCCAACCTTATAATAGATCTAGGTGGGTATGCATTTGACTCAGGTAGACCCAATATGTAGTATGCGACGGTGGTGGATGAAGAGTATCCGCGTAGTTTGATGGAGTTGGAAGCAAACTTCTCCACCGAAGCGGCGTGTCGCGCATACCTTGCGCGACTTCGGTGGCCGAGCGGTTTCCGGTGTCCCCGCTGCGGTTCGGAGAAAGCATGGCCGGTGCGTGGTCTGTGGGAGTGCGGCGGTTGCGGGTGCCAGACTTCGGTCACGGCCGGAACCATTTTCCAGGACACGCGAACTCCTCTGCGTGTATGGTTCCGCGCGATGTGGTGGGTGACCACCCAGAAGAACGGAGCCAGCGCCTTGGGGCTGCAACGCGTGCTGGGGGTAAAAGAATATCGGACAGCTTGGACGATGTTGCACAAACTGCGTCGTGCCATGGTGAGGCCCGGACGGGATTTGCTCGCCGGCAGAGTGGAAGTCGATGAGTGCTACGTGGGCGGCCTGGAAGAGGGTTTGCGGGGCCGACTCAATCTGGAGAAAGCCCTGGTAGTGGTTGCCGCTCAAGAAGATGGGCCAGGAATCGGTCGCATTCGCATGCGCCAGATTCCGAACGCTTCGGCCGAAAGCCTGATGCCCTTTGTGCAGGACTCGGTCGCACTGGGAAGCCTTGTCCACACCGACGGGTGGTTGGGATATCTGCCGTTGGGGAACAAAGGCTACGAACACGAAGTCACGTTTCTGAAGGGAAAGAAGAAGACTGCATCGGAACTGATGCCACGGGTGCATCGTGTGATCTCCCTACTGAAACGCTGGCTGATCGGAACCCATCAGGGAGCGGTGAGTCAGAAACACCTCGACTACTATCTGGATGAATTCACGTTTCGATTCAATCGTCGGCGGTCTAAGAATCGAGGCAAGCTCTTTTTTCGACTTGCGCAACAAGCAGTGGCGGTCGATCCGGCTCCCTACGAGCGAATCGTCCACCCGCCCCAAAAAACCGAGGGCGAATCACAATCTATTGGGCCTACCTGAGTTAAATGCATACCCATCTAGATCTAAATGAAATTCCAGCCGCTTCGGCTGGAACGGCGTCCTGAGCCCTTCTCCCATCAGGATTGGGTGTTCGAGATAAAGTATGACCGCTGCGTGCTCTGGCTCAGATCGAGCACGGGAGATGCAAACCCGTGTCGCGGAATGGGAACCAGTTCAAGTCGTTCCGCACACTCTTCTCAGACCGACCACCAAGTCAAGCCTGAGTCGAACGGCGTCCGGTGGCTGTGGCCGCTGCGGATTTAAATGAGGAAATGACATTGTCAAAACGTTTGCAACAAAACGACCCCGTTGTGTACACATCCCGTGCCCATTTCGAAGGTCTCGGCGATCTCGGCAGGAACGATCTTTATCGGGTCACATACAAATTCGTATGTCCGACATGCCACGAATCCCACCACGGTACTGCTAACGCTGAATCGGGCGGGCGGACTACGCACTTTGGCGGCAAGTGTGGACGTTTTTGCGTTCAATTGCCCGAAGTGCGCTGAAGACACGAAAGCCCCGGGGTTTGGAGAACCTGCCTGGCTCAGTCCTCGGTGGGAATAATAACGTCCCGTCGAGAAAATCCCGGCAGACTTTCCCAAGTGCGAGCCTAACCTCATCGAGGCTCGGCCAAGAAGCGCCTGCACGGTATCGCCAGCATCCGAGTCCGGCAATGGCACGGAAGTGAGGTGACGAACTCTTGTGCGCGCAATGCGGCGGGCCGGTCCGGCATTGCGCGTAAGGTTTACAATCTGGCGGAGAAACGGGAGGGCCGGAATGGGAATACTGGAGACTTCTCAGAAGGTCGTTAAACTCGCTAACGCGGTCGCCAACCCTGAGTTCATTGAAGCCGCGATCGAGGCCAACATTGAGGCGTTTGAGCTGAGAAGCGCGAATTTGGAATTGCAAAAACGGGTGATGCAGCTTGAGAAAGATGTTGAGGAACTCAATGCAAAGTTGACTCTGGACGGCAGAACCCGAAAAGCGGGGTGCACCAGCGAACGCTGAGCACGCGAACTTTAGTATTGCTCGGCCACTCGGAATGAGCGAGATTGATGGCCCACATTAAAACCGTGAGCTAGACTGTGTTTCGGGCTAACTCCCGCCAGGAACGCCGTGGTCCTCTCTTGTGACTCTGCCATCCTGGTGCACCCAATAGATCGAAGCCTTGAGTTCCTCAAGAAACCACCTAGCGCGGCTGGAAAGATTCCGATAGGTAATCTGATCAGGCAGCGCCAGCGCCAATGCAACGGAAGCATCTTCTCCATGCCACAGTATCAGGTCGAACATAGCGTGTGAAAACCAGTGTCGAGCCTGCGTTGCTGGGGTCGTTTTCACGGTGCCAACTGGATAACCCTTAGCTGAAATCCAGGTCTTCTGCCCAGATCGAGCAACGGCGATCATGTCTTTTCCTTGTTGCTTGGTCGCCGTATTCGCGACGAACTCAATCCGAAATCCGAGCGTTTGAATGTGGCGAACAGTTGCCGCCTGCACATGTCCCTCCCAGTGCCAGGGTCGCTCTTCGGGTGGTGAATTCGGTTTGGGTGATTTTTCCGAGGCTGGGTTCACAAAGTTCCGAATCTTGCCGTCCACGCGACGGCGCGTGAGAATTCCAATCTGTTCCATTCTGCGACATACCTGATTCGCCTGTTGTCGCTGCGCGAGTCCAAGTGCCACTGTCAGCGCGTCATCGTCAACACCCTCTGGATGGTGCGTTAGATAATCGAGAATCCTATCCTGAACCGTCATTCGTCGCTCCACAGAAGACCACGTCCACTGTGCCAAAAATTCCAACAGAAGTTATCAGCCACGGTGCTCTCCGTCGTTGCGCCAGAGCACCGTCCGACGTGCGGACCGGCGACGATCCCCGTTGCCTGAGGTACAATTCACCAAATCGAGATGAATTCATCGGATTTTTTCCACATGTTGCGTCCGCCGACTGAAATCTGGACCGCGCTAGGTCCTAAAGTATTCCTCCCCGCCGTTAAAGGCGTCTACATTATTTAGGACCGCCAACGCAACACCCGTATGCCGACTGAAGGGCGCTTCCGAACTCATATACATTGGCCAAACAAGCAATCTTCGCCGTAGGCTGAAAGCGCACGCCAATTCAGTCAGAGACAAGGGAACGCTGCTGGGGCTCATTCATGACGCAGTCGGAGGGTTGGAGGTGGCCTTCTCCCAATCGCCTGAGCCACGTCGGCACGAAAGTAAGCTCCTGTACCAATACCTCACAGACCACCTAGAACTACCGCCGTTAAACAACTCCCTTGCTAAAACGGATTTCCAAAACTAGACCTGTCGCTCCTGCACCTTAATCCGCAAGGCACCGCGGAGCAGAGAGAGCGGGCGCTAATAGAATGTTTTCGTCTGGTGCGGGAAAAAGAGGAAAAAGCCAATGCACAGCCCAGGAACACCAATGACAATGTGTGAAAGTCCTCCTGTAGATTACGACTGCACCAAGGACCATGAAAGCCCCGAAGGCAAGTCTCCGTTTTGGCGTAGTCGCGCTTCCTGAGGTAGAACCACTATTCGCGGTGGGCGAGTCCGGAGAAGTTCTTCGAGCGCGAGGTCGATCTTGATATGACTGTGTGGGACAGCTCGCGTGCTTGCGTCAAGAGCAAAGAGACAATTCCCGCCAGAGCCGAAAATGTGTTTAACTGTTGCGTTTAAGTTCGAATGCGATCCTTCAAAACAGCCGCGCTTGAAACGCTTCATCGGCGGGGCCCGATGGAAATCTGATTTCTTGTAAACACCGTCCTGAGATCGGTGCGGTTGAAGACATTCCGACACGAAGAACTTCTGCGCGAGGCATTGAGCGGGAAAGCGGGTTTCACCGTCGTCGAATATCCGAAATACCGTCTTAAGGTTTCGCCAAAAGCCGTGAAACTGCCAAACGGGAAGTACGCGCGCACCGCTTTGCTGGCGCTGAAAGAAGCTTCGGGGCCATTGGCTCTACCGGATCTCGTCCATGCCTACAACTCCAAATACCGGCATGCTGCCATATGCCCTGAGTTTTGGATGTGGCAGTTCCTAGATGACAAGAAGCTTTCCCGCATCATTGCCAAAAGTGGAGCGCTCCGTCTTGATTTGACGGATGCCATGCGGCAGGAACTTGACGGCAAGACGACTGTCGAGAAGATGGGCTTCTCTAGATTCTAGAACGCTGGGGGGCGTTGCGGAGCGCCTGGATGAGAAGAGTATTGAAATAGCGCTTGCCAACCGGCCTGATCTGATCGAGGATGGGCTGAGAGTCTTCTCGCGGCAACACACGACTCCTGTCGGTATCATTGATTTGCTCTGCCTTGATCCAAAACGGAACTACGTTGTGGTCGAGGTCAAGAAGCCAAATGTGGACTTACAGAAAGTCGTCGGCCAAATCACGCGCTACATGGGGATGGGCGCGGAAGGAAATCGCTACGAAGGGCCAGACAGTCAGGGGGATAATCGTTACCGGAGGACGGGATGAGCGATTAGAATACTCGCTCGTTTCTATCCCGAATATCCATGTAGTCTACTGGCTGGACTCTGTCGGCAAATGGAAAGCGAACCGGGTAGAATACTCCGATGGCCCTCCGACACGAAGACGATACCCCGACAGAGTGTGAACTGGTCGTCGACAGGCAAAGAAGTAGCGAAGCCGTCCTGCCTCTTGTCTGCCTCTTATAGCTGCCCAAACCGGCCCAAATGACGCCAAACTACACCTAAGATACGGCTGTATTTCCAAGCATTTAGCGTCGCCGCCAACCCGATGCAGTGCCTTAGCAAACCGCCGCATTCGGCCACTCTGCCACCTGCGTGTGGGATCACGGCGGCGCAGCGGCTGGGCTTCCCAAATCTGGATCGCAGCCTCGTCGCGTTTGCGAATTCCCTGACGATTGACAAACCTGATATGTAATCGAGGTTAAGCAAGATACGATAATCCGATTCCAGTCGTGAGGCTCCACCAAGCCACCAATTTCCTTTCCACATTGCGCTTTGAGCCGTCTCTACTCAATCTGCATTCAACTATTCAACTCCAGCACTACAGTTACGAAGGTCTGTTCAGACGGGAAGCTCGAGGTTCGTCTGCCCATTACTGCTTGGCAGACAGAGGTTGTTGCTGATCCTTCTCTGATCGGGGATCGACGATCTCCATTGAGGCAAAACGGGTCATCGTGTGGGAGTCCGCTCGCTAAGGGACCCTCGACCTTCCCACAGCTACGGCTTGACTCGGGAGGTAAAATGTTGCAGCTACTTCTCTGTAGGGTTCTCCCATGCTGTTGCAGTGTTCCGTATTCCCGCCTTTGACCGAATCCGCACAGGAGGTTCTGTCCTATGTCTTCCCAGGGAGCCAGTTTCACGAGATCACGATCGAATGCCGTATGGTGCTTGGCGAGAAACGTTAGTTCTATCTTGCCTCACGGCAAACTACGACAGCCGTCTTGGGCGGCTGCTCCGCTTCCGAAAAGCTGGGAGAGAGTTCCAATGGAGACCGGCGTTCCACGGCGAACTCTGTCACTCTGCCCTGAGTGCAATCGAGAAGCTGCAGACGCTGTGATTAGGGGCAATGCCAGCGTTGCCGACTTCAGGGATAGACCTGGAATCATCGAGGCGGAAATCGTGGAGGAAGCAGGACGCATCCTTATGCGGAAGGCCTGCGAGAAGCATGGCCCATTTGAAGACTTGCTTTCGAACCATGCGGCGTTTTTCAAACGGATGGAGAGCCTCGGGTTTGGCAAAGATTTCAAATGCACTGGTGACGAAAGAATTCACAATCATGGCGTAAACAGCATCAGGACGGGTCGAGGTACGTATTTAATCCTCGACCTGACCAACCGCTGTAACATGATCTGTTCGCCCTGCTACATGGACGCCAACGCCCTTAGCTACGTCCACGAATTAGACATGCAGCATGTGAGGTCTGTGTTCAAAGGAGCAGAGTCCTTCAAGCCTCAGCGAGAGATTAACGTCCTGTTCTCGGGGGGCGAAGCGACGCTCTCACCGATATTCCTGGAGGCCGTCCGACATGCTAAGAGCGTGGGTTTCCATCGGCTTCATGTCGCTACCAATGGAATTCGCTTGGGTGCAGATCTTTTAGATTTTCCTATTTTCATGAAAATTGTGGCTCGTCGGCGCGAGGGTGTTAGGACTCTCCTTATTTCTT
>Ga0123356_10007557_pt1 | contig 10839 bp, 9 predicted proteins | sample TergutEmb28metaG_2_FD_92546 | JGI IMG/M metagenome (GOLD analysis project Ga0123356, IMG submission 92546) | Embiratermes neotenicus P3 segment gut microbial communities from Petit-Saut dam, French Guiana - Emb289 P3 | ecosystem: Host-associated > Arthropoda: Insects > Digestive system > Gut ... | reverse complement strand
TAGATTTCAAAACATACATAAACCTAAAACACGTTTAAAGAACCAATTAAAACCAGTTCAAACACTAATTCTAAAACCACTTAAACAACACTCATGCAATCGACGTGATAGAAGACGATGAAAATCGCAAACAATTTTCATAGAAGAGTGCACCATCGGCGCACCGATGCTGGAAGAACAACGAAAACCATCAATTCATGGGAAACACATACGTCGTTTATGAGTTGATTTATTAGGTTCGGTAGTTTGGGTTGGTTGTTTTGTTGGTGTTCTACTATTGGATGTTTCCTGTTGATTTGTCTGTTCTCTGACAGGAAAAACGCTTTGTTGTAGCCTACTTTTAATCAAACGGGTTAGTATTTACCGTATATCACTTAGCTTTATATAGTGATTGTTGTGTTAGAGGTAGTGATAGCTATGCCGCTAATGTATCCCTTAAAACATGTTTTTCGCAACTGGAAACTGTTTGTAGCCCTTCTTGTAGGTATCACTTTGGCGGCAACTTTTTGTGCATCTATCGGTGTGAAGGCTAACATATCTGCTGAAGAAGCCCTTGATAAGCAAATCAGTGTTATCAATACTGACATGACCTTTGTGGCGAATATGAATCAAACAAACCTTCCTTTGGTCTGCCAAACGTTGACTAATGTTGAGGGTGTAAAAAGGGTGGATACCGTTTCTTCTTTCTCGTATTTGGTGCAAACTCCTGGTGATAATTATACTACTTCCTATTATGCGACGGCGTATAGTTTTCCAAACACTTCCCGAATTAACGATGAATGGTTAAACAAACCCATAGGTGACATCCCTATGAATTACACCTATATCGTCGCTGGCAGTAACTTAGACCAACAATTGCAGGTGGGCGATAACGTAACCGTGATGATTAATTTTTATGCGCCCAAGTATTGGGACACTACTACCTTCTACGTTAACTTAACTGTCGCAGGGTTTGCTGAATTAACTGACCGCGGTTATTCTTATCTTACAGGCAACCCTGGGCCCTATTACAGTGCTATGGGTGGGGTCTCAATTCGTCCAGCTGTCTCTTATGGCGGATATTACAGTAGCGGGTCTTATGGATACCGCGATAACGCGATGATTATCGGCTGGGATACCACCCTGCAGAACCTGTGGGGCAAAGCCTTGGAGAGCAGTACACTATCAGTATCTTTTGCTGTGGACGTCGACCGCCAGAGTCTTATCAGCCCTTGGAACATCGGTTCCTCAATTGACAGTCTCCATGTAGTCGAGCAAAGAGTTCACAACCAACTCCTCGCCACCTCATTGGAATATGTCTACATCAATAATGTGTTAGGTCAGCATCTTTCTACTTATCAGGGCAGCTTTTCCGACATGGTTGTGAACTTTGTTCTTGTTTCAATCCCTGTTTTCTTTGTAGCGTGGTATCTAGGCTCTACAGTCTCGGATGTATCCTTTAACATTCGCCGCAGAGAAATCGGCTTATTGTCCACCAAGGGCTTGTCCAGTGGTCAAATTCAGCGTATGTTTCTAACTGAAGCAGTGGTAATCGGTGCCATAGGTGGCGTACTTGGCGTGATCGGTGGGTTACTGCTAAACCAGTACTATGCTGGTACCGTGAATCTCAGCAGCCTCTTTTTAGGTCAAACATTTGATCTCACCATTGGCGTGGTTACCATAATCTTTGCCATCGTTTTAGCCTTAGCTTCCGTGTTTTTATCTTCTAGAAAAGCTTCTCGTATACCTGCTGTGGAAGCACTAAGAGACTACACTCATGTCGAGTCCACATCACGTTTCCGATGGGTTGCCTGGGTAGCGGTTATCTTGGGTAGCTATCAGATAGCTATGTTTCTCTCAGGGATAAGTGTAGAGCGGGTTCTCGAGTTGTGGAGTGTTTCAAACAGTGGCAACATAATATCAACTGTCGCTATGCCTGTATTTGGTTACTTTAACCAAGTAATGACTTACCTTGGGCCGTTCCTGTTTGTTTGGGGGATCACAAAAATCGTCATCCGTGACTCTACAAAATTTCAAGCTGCGGCATCCAAAATTTCCTCCGTTATGGGTGACTTAGGTGCTCTGGCGGCAAAAAACGTTCGACAAAACCCCGCACGGTTAGCCGCCATAGCTTTCCTGATAGCTCTTATCATAGGGTTTAGTGTCCAAGTTACCGGACAAATCGCAAGTCAGGAAGACTTTATTGTCCGTCGGGTACGCACTGAAGTTGGCGCAGATGTATATGTTACTGAAGCAAACGCGACTAAAGGTCAATTGGTCCTCAACGATATTTTGGGAAACGTGACAGGTATCCGTAATGCCACTATACAACGAACCCTGAATGTTCCCATCAGCGGCAGCTACACAAACATGGAGATACGAACTATTGATCCCGACACTTGGGCAAAATCTGCCTATTATGAGTCCGACTGGTTCACTGGGAACCCTGTTGATGAAATGATGCGACAGATGAAAGGCAACAACGCTACCATCATACTTGCCAGAAATATTGCTAAACAGTTAGATCTCAAACTATGGGATGAGATTACCATAGACTTCAGATCGTGTCCTCGTACACTTAAAATAGTCGGTTTCTTTGGGCCTGAAATCGACGACAGTAGCAGGTCTACTCCCTCTTGGAGTGTAGGCGACCCAAGTCAGTATCTTACTCCAATGTTTTACTCATATATCCCTGAAAATATCTTCAACATGACCTACGGTAGCGGCATCTATAACATTGAATACTTCAGCACTGCCTATCTCATCAAGCTTAACTCCGGCGCAAACGGTACCCAGGTGGCAAACCAAATACGCCAAGTGGCTCCTACTGAAATCATCTCTATTCGCTCCTTTGACCAGGCATGGAGGCAATCTGAATCAAGCGATAATTTGAACACTTACAATAGCCTTCAAGTTCTCGATATCCAAAACATAGGGCTCGTCTTTGCAGTCCTATCCGCCTCCGTTGGCATGGCACTGATTGCAATGGTAAGCCTAAAGGAACGTAGCCGAGAAGCCACTCTGATGAGTGTTCGCGGCTTATCCTATCGGCAACTAGTTTGGATGTTTCTCATCGAGAGTATTGCGGTCATCACCTTCTCGGTTATACTAGGCGTAGTCGTGGGCACAATATGGGCCTATGGCGGTATAACTTCAAACAACGGCAGTCTCTACGTCAACAATTTGGTCACACAGCGTCTCATATTCCCCGCAGATGCAGTGGCAACCATAGGTGTCTACGTCACCTTAATCTACGCGGCCACCATCGGGGCTATCTTGATCATGTCAAGTCAATATGTAACTAAACTAGAAAAGATGGTTAGAGCAAGATGAGCGGACAACAAATAAAAATCAGAGACCTAGTAAAGGTGCATCGCACAGGCAAAATCGAAGTTCAAGCACTACGAGGCCTAAATCTAGATATAAACCAAGGCGAACTCGTCTCCATCATCGGCCCAAGCGGTAGCGGCAAATCTACACTGCTAAACATCATCGGCGGACTCGACAAAGCTACCGCAGGCACTGTGGCCGTCGGTGACAAAACTGTAACCGACCTCTCCGTACGTCAACTCGTCGACTACCGTAGACGAATGGTAGGGCACATATTCCAAAACCTCAACTTAATCCCCACTTTGTCTGCGCAGGAAAACATTGAATTCTCTATGGTGGCTTCAGGTGTAAACCGAGGCAAACGCAAACAACGCGTCATGGAACTTTTAAAGATAGTTGGACTCGAAGTCCGAGCACATCATCGCCCCGAGGAACTAAGCGGCGGTGAACAGCAGCGCATCGCCATAGCCTCCGCTCTATCCAACGACGCACCCGTCCTATTAGCAGATGAACCCACAGGTGAATTGGATACTGCAAACGCCCGTATAATCGCTGAGTACTTAGTCAAAATCAATCAATCGATGGGTAAAACCATCGTCATGGTAACCCATGACCCCAGCGTCGCTCGCGTGTCGAGCCGTATCCTACGCATCGAAGACGGAATCATCAAAACCGCTCTAGCCCCCTCCGAAGTTATTGTGCATGAAAAAGCCCACTCATATGTGGACCAAATCAAAGCGCGTATCGTCGAAATCAACAGTCAACTGCAACAGTTGGATAGCGATTTTCGTATGGAAAAAATTGACGGTGACGAATACATGGATAAACGCCAGACCCTAAAGCACATCAGAGATAGCCTCAAAGAAGAATGCAGCCGGATGGGCGTCATCCCACCATAGCATCAACCGCAAACAAGTAGACAAGTCTAATGCTTGCTCTCCTGAGTATCCACAATGCTGTCCCAGGTCTTTCGTTGCACAAAAACAAACGATATCACACCTGTGATACACACTGTGCCGACTAAGATGAAATTAGCTAATGTCACATACTCAGGCACATTAGCCATGGCAACAGTAACTGCGCCACACACATACAACGCGAAGGCTCCACTCACAATCTGAGCCACAACAATGAGTTTTCTGATGCGGAATGCACCCGTTTTTATCCAATTAAGACCTGCTTCCAACCGCTTATTAACGTCTGGTAAGTCATCGAGTAACAAAGTTAAGCCACCAACTAGAAAGAACTTGCCAAGATTCACCTCCACACCAGTGTTATAGACCAAAAAAACTGAAACCACCGATTCAGACGTGAAAAAACTAATATAAACGGTGGTAAACGCCAAAACGAGGCAGCCGTAGAAGTAGTGGTGAAACAGAAATCTGCCTGTATGCAGCTTTCTGCCCAGTAACGCACTGGGAAAAATGTTGATGGCGGCTGCAGCGATGACCAACCAGAACACGATGCCATCGAAGAGATAAGGACTGAAGGGTTTCCATCCGGGGAAATAGAAATATACTCCTGATAAGATGCCGACTGCACACGCTATGGTTAAGAGGGCGTTGAAAACTAAAGCTAAGCTGAAGGTTTTTTTGCAGATTATCCATGCGTGACCCATAGATGCCCTCGCAGAGTGGTTTAGATGCCAATTGAGCTGCTGTTCAATAAACATTATGCCTGAGATTATCTGAGACCTTCCTGCGGTGCTTATGTTAGGACCATAAGCTTGAAATCTGTAGAAATACAAGAATGGGTTGGACGATGAGGACATCGAGGTACGGCGAAGCCCAACGGTGGGGAATTAAGCCGTGGCTGATGAGAGCTTTTTCCGCTACTGAGTCCACTTTTTGACAATGCAAACGATCTGTCGCCAGCTTAGCAAGGGCTTTTATCGATCTTACCTCCTATAAATACGTTGAAGTAGAGGAAAATGTGATTTGAACACCATCTGGTTCACCGTTAAAGAACGAAAATGGAAAGTTGGCTTTTTTGGCAGATTTTCTTGGACTGGTGACGAGCAGATTTGGGACTCCGACAATTGTACCATCAGCCTTGCTGAAACCATCAATGGTAAATGTTTGATTATGGTGCACAGTAACCAAACAACATACAGTGACTATCTGCAAAAAATCGTGGGGATTCGCTACATGCTGGGTTTCGAAATTTCAGTGGTGCCTTCTGAACCAAAAACCGAAATTTACACTGCCAGAAGTAACATTCCACAAAGGTGTGAGGGTCCAAAAAAACGCTGGGTTGTTCAGCTTGACGACAAGCACTGGATTTGGGAGTGGGTCCAAGAGGGAAAAGACATTACAAGCTCGACAGTATATCAGTTGTACCGCCAGATACGTGATGAGTTAGAGCGCCCTACCATAGCAAAGGATGGTCTTTTCAAGGTACAGGTTGGAGTGTCGACGGTTGAATTGGTTCCAGTCATATATCAGCCCAGTGTTGATGTGTTGAAAAATTATGTCCGTGAAATTCACTGTGCCAAAGAACAACCCAGCCAAGATGGCTCCTATACCCTAGAAGTGTCGATTCTGTTCAATAACGAGCGGCTTCGCCAACACGGTTTTCTTAATTCTGTCTACCAGGTTTTTCGTCGTCTTATATATGGTCGCGTGATGGATCTTGAATCTTTTAAAATTCACGTAGCCAAAGACCCTGTCGACGTTCGTTTAGTCTTCGAGGGCATTTATAGTGGTAACGCGGATTTGAATGCTGATTTAATTCACTTTGACAAGGCTCCGCCGACTCCGCCTAAGCGTCCTGTACGGTACTATTTTATGAACCGTAATCATCCAGTGGTGTTCATTAATACATCTAATCACGCCATGGCAGAGCATGACACAAACAAACGCATTTGGAAATGGGAGTACATCCCGTGGTTAACAGATGCCCCGATAAAGTTTGGGTCTCTGACAAGAAAAGAACTAGAAGCAAGCCTTAAAAAGAAATGATTTGCATCCACGGTTTAGTATATCTGCAGGATCGCTGGGATTCAATCCCTGCGGAAGACTTTTGGTTCTGGCCAAGCGTAGCTGATGTGGATGCAGGGTTGAACGCTCTCAATAGGTGCTCTTTAGCAATTGGGTTAATAAATTTTGGAATAAAGAAAAGAGGCTAAAGAGAGTCGTTCTCTTTTAATATCGATCTTTTTTGTTGGTCATGTATGCCCAGACGCTGACAAGTGCAACTGTCAGACATGCACCCGCTAGGCCCGAGATAAGATAACTTGTCATAAAGCTAAGTGACGGCAATACTCTTACGAGCCAGGGTATGATGACGCTTGCAGTAACCTGTACAATGATGCCTGCTAGAAAACCCACAAGGGCTATTACTCCGAATGTTTTTAGTCTGCTGCTCATTTAATTCACCTTTTAATAGTGGATTAGCATATGCTTCTTTTTAGGTTAACTTACACATTCCTGTATAAACGCGCATTCTCTAAGCCCATCTTTAACGCATATCTGTCTGCTGTACTGAGTGTTTCAACGTCACGTATAGCCCTACGTATATACGTGCATATTGTAGCCATATTAACAACGTATAACTCACTTTTCAGCATGTTACGCGTGTAGAGGTATCCTAAATGTCAGACAGATTCGCTAAAAAGTGGGAAAGTAAACGGGACGAAGAGCCCTTCACAAATCGCATCAGAGACACAGTAAAACCCCCAGGACCACTCAAACCACGTCTTGATTTTGCAGTCCGCCGCATCGAACTCCAAGTACAAAAACTCGACCAAGCCACAGACAGATTCAGCCAACGGGACAAAGCCATCTTCGCACGCATTGTAGACGCATACACAAAACATGATAGTGCCCGCGCAAACGTCTTTGCTAACGAGCTAGCTGAAGTTAGAAAGATGTCAAAATTAATTATGAACGCTAAACTTGCTCTCGAGCAAATCACTTTACGGTTACGAACCGTTTCAGAATTAGGCGACGTAGTTTCAACCCTTGGCCCAGCCGTTGGTGTTCTACGTTCTGTCCGCTCCGGATTAGTCAGTGTTTTCCCCGAGGCAGAAAGTGAACTTGGTGAAATCGGTAACATGCTAAGCGGTATTATGATTGAAGCAGGCCAAGGCAGCGGCATGACACTCAACTTCGACGTAGTTAACGAAGATGCATCCAAGATCCTTACCGAAGCAGCAACCGTTGCGGAACAAAAGATCAAAGACAAATTCCCAGACCTACCCCCGGGAATGCCCTCAGCTTCCCCCGCTTCACAAGCAGATAAAACATTCTAAAGATAAGGAGAAAAACACAAAATGTCTAACTCCAATCTTTTTCTTTCTATCGGTAAACCCATAAAGAACGAATACGGACGAGTAATCGGCAAAATTGCCTCATTCGCACTAACCCCTCATGGCAAATTTGAGGCAGTGTACGTCGAGTTTGGTGACGGCCAATTCTCCAAGCAACCCATGGAGAACTTCCGGTTTAGCGGTGCTGAAATCACCTTTGTCTCCAAAATAAAATCTCAAGCCAGTGGTCTATGCGACCAAATCCCTCTGATATGGCGCAAAGATGAAGCTCTCAAAGACCTAGTTGATAAAAAGAAAATCGCACCCGAAATTTACCAAGACCTTCACAACAGCTTCGAAAATGTCCTTGGCCAACTCAAAAAGGAAGCCCAAGTAGTCATCGACGAATCTACAATAGAACTCGAACGGTGCCAAGAAGAAATCTCATCCCTTGGTTACGCCATCGCTAACCTAGAAATCGAGCATGAAATCGGCAAAGTTGACGAAGAAAGCTACAAAGCAGCCTTCACATTACTCCAAGATACACTCCGCCGTGCAACCACCGAGAGAACCGACTACGAACTCACAAAAAGCAGACTATCTAGCGTACTGTTGGGTGACCAATCACAAACACAAATGCCTCAACCACCCAAACAACCCATTAGCAATAAAATCTACGCTGAAACCGTCACTAGCACCGCCACTAAGCTGCCTGAGCCCCCCGTTGTTGTATACGTAAAAGAAATCGGAAAAGCTGGGCTCTAAAAAAAGGAAACACGAAACGAGGACTGTGAGAGGAATGAACCTGAAAAGCTTTAGCCAATCCTCTCCTCCCATTCGTGAAGTCGCAACTAAATCTATCTATACCCTAAAAGTCCAACAGAACAAACTTGAACAAACCAGTTTCCGCCTAAAAGAGCGGGATCGTATCCTTTTTGAAACATGCATGAGTGCACTTAAAAAGAACAACAAAGATAAAGCAGCGATGTGCGCCACCGAAATCGCAGAAGTTCGGAAACTAGTCAAATTCCTCTACAATGTTCAATTAGCTATCGAACGTGTAGTCATGCGCCTTGAAACCATAAAAGAACTAGGTGACATAGTTGCTGATCTAAAACCAGCACTTACTCTACTTCAAGGCGTTTCGCAAGAACTTTTCCAAGTATTACCAGACGTTAGTGCAGAATTAAACAACGTCAACTCTGCAATCCAAGACACACTCCAACAGACCAAACTCTCAAACGACGAGAATTTGATACCGGTTGGCAGAAAAACCGAAGCAGGTGAGGAAATCCTCAAAGAAGTATCCTGCCTTATGGAGCAGAAACTAACAGAAACCCTCCCAGAACCACCCATAAACACTCCAATTCGTGAGAAAACGCCGCCAAAATCCACACCTATCCGCGAGATGGTGGCACTGACAGCGAGTTCCTCGCAGGTATTTGGACAAAAAACCCGAGAAGAATCAGGGTTTGACCCCGAGACAACCCTGTTCTCCTACAAAAAATCGGAGATCAAAGAGTTCTCCGTCAAAGTTGAGAAGCCCACATCAAACCTTGAAGAGGTTCTGCTTGACTACGTGCGCAAGGTCAACGGTGAAATCGATTTAGGACGATGTTCATCCGAACTCCAAACCTCAAACGCCGAGATCGAGCGTGCTCTAGAAAACTTGGGAACCCAGGGCAAAATTAAAATTGAATTACGTTCGCCTGAATAAGCCGCAGAAAAAAGGAGACACAAACAGAAAATGAGTGCTTCAAACGAGCTAGAAAAAGCAGCCACAGCATACGCACTGGACGCTGTACGATTAGATAAGCAGGGACAAAAAGGCAGAGCCATAACCCTCTACCAGAAAGCCATAGAGAGTCTCCTGCAACTGGTTCAACTCTACCCCGAATACGGTTTAAACAAAGTTTATGTCCAGCGGGCAATTGCCTACCAGGAACGCATCAAAACACTGCAAGGCACAGTTTCATCCGCTGAAATGAATCAAGCCGCAGAGGAAGATGGCGACAGCGGAGCCGCAACCATGGATGGAAACGGAAACTCGGGATTAGCTAAACCCAACGAAGAACTCGTAGTTACCGAGAAACCCAAGGTCAACTGGCACGAAGTCGTCGGTCTAGACATCGCCAAAAAAGCTGTTAAAGAAGCCATCGTTTACCCAGTGCAACGCCCTGACCTGTTTCCACTGGGTTGGCCCCGCGGTATTCTGCTATTTGGTCCACCCGGATGCGGCAAGACACTTCTGGCAGCGGCAGTCGCAACCGAAATTGATGCCAATTTTTATTCTATCGATGCAGCCTCCATTATGTCAAAGTGGCTTGGTGAGGCTGAACAGAATGTTGCAAAACTTTTCGGATCCGCCCGCAAATCCGCCAACGACGGAAAACCAGCAATTGTATTTGTCGACGAATTAGACTCGTTGATGGGCAATCACAGTAATGAAGTCGGCGGTGAAATACGCGTTAAAAACCAATTCCTAAAAGAAATGGATGGCATCGTCGACAAAGGCAAAGCGCTTCACGTCTATGTGATCGGTGCAACTAACAAGCCTTGGGACCTCGACTGGGCTTTCATCAGACGATTCCAAAAACGTATCTTAGTTCCACTAGCTGATAATGCGACACGCCTAAATATGCTAAAACACTACACTGAAACGCTACAAATCGGCACAGATGTTGATCTCCACGAGTTGGCCAGACTATCTGAAGGTTTTAGCGGTAGCGACATCCGTGATGTCTGCCAATCAGCGCAGCTAAAACTGATCGGTGAATTCTTTGAATCTGGTCAAGCAATGGATAAAGAGGCAAAGCCGCGGTCACTGACGATGGCTGACTTCCGTCAGATTCTCGAAGAACGTAAACCTTCCGTTTCGCTGGATATGCTAACAAGTTACAATCGATGGTTCGACGCATTCAAAGCATTATAGAAGAAAACAAGGAGGAACGCAAGAGCAAGGCTGGGTTGGGTGGAAAGGTTTGGAGTTATCATATTTTGCACGCTCTCCCTTCCTCACCCTCTCAACCCGCTCCAGCCCCACAAAACAACCCGCCTTGAAATCTTGACCTTCCATGATCTCCCTAGTTGTTGTTCTACTATAGGCTATCCCCTATAAAAAGCCAAATCGTTTTTCTTTCTTTTTAAACCTTACTTCAAGCCTAAATTCCCGAATTTTTATACCTACAAAAATTAATAGGCCTAAAAAAGTCTTTAAATAGTAATATCGGCTTAAAAACGCCTGTTTACTCTTCGGGTGTAGTTATAAAATTTATACCTAC
>Ga0123356_10007556_pt1 | contig 10841 bp, 8 predicted proteins | sample TergutEmb28metaG_2_FD_92546 | JGI IMG/M metagenome (GOLD analysis project Ga0123356, IMG submission 92546) | Embiratermes neotenicus P3 segment gut microbial communities from Petit-Saut dam, French Guiana - Emb289 P3 | ecosystem: Host-associated > Arthropoda: Insects > Digestive system > Gut ... | reverse complement strand
GGCGAGCCGGAGCGGATCGTCCGACATCATCCCGAGGCTGAGGACGACGAGGTCGAAGACGCGCTTGGCGCACAGCGCCACTGCTTCGGCCTCGTTCCGCGCGCGGACGGGCACAATGCCCTCGCGGGAGAGAATCGCGTGGACGAACTCGGCACCGGAATCCCAATCGTCCACCACGAGCGCCTTGGCCCCGACGATCGAGGGGATCTGCGCCGGCTCTGCCAGTCCGAGTGCGCGGGCGGTTTCGCCCCTGGCCCGCCACTCGTCGAGCAGCCGCTTGAACCGGACGAGGCCCCGGACCCGCGCGAGCAGTGTGTCATATTCGACCGGCTTGGTCAGAAAATCGTCAGCGCCAACCTCCAACCCGCGGAGTCGATCGGAGGGCTCGCCCAGCGCCGTGACCATCACAACCGGAATGTGCAGTGTCTCGGGTGCGTCCTTGAGCAGCCGGCAACATTCGTAGCCGTCCATTTCCGGCATCATCACGTCGAGCAGGATGAGATCGGGTTTCCAGCTCCGGGCCAGACGAAGACAGTCGAATCCGGTGTGGGCGGTCGCGGTCTGATAGTATTCAGCCGCGAGTTTGCCTTCCAGCAGCCGCGTGTTGGAGGGCACATCGTCAATGATCAGAATACGTGCAGTCATTGGCGGTGGTTATGAGTGATCGGCCTCGTGACGACCATGGCGGTTCGGTGAGCACGATACTGACCCTCTCAGTGGGTAGGAAGCGCCAGGGACGGCTTTCTCAACCGGCTTTGTTGCGGTAGGGCAGTCAGGATCAAACCCGGCCCTAGCAAGCGAGAGTGACGGAATTATGAACCGTACCTTCGAGACCTTGCGCGCCCCGACCCGCCGCGCACCGACGCTGCAACCCGAACCGGGCGATTCCAACGCCTGGATGTTCTTCCGGCGTTGGCTCGCCAACCCGTTGCAGATGGGCTCCGTTGTGCCCTCCTCGCCTACGCTCTGTCGGCGCATCGCAGCGCAGATACGGCGCGCGCCGGACGAGGCGGTCATCGAACTCGGCGCTGGGACCGGCGTCATCTCCCGGGCGCTCCTTGCGGCGGGCGTCCCTCCCGATCGCTTGCTGGTCGTCGAGATCGTGCCGACGATGGCTGGCTACCTCAGGCGCGTCCTGCCCGGCGTCGAGGTCATCGAGGGCGATGCCCGTCGCCTGCCATACCTGGTCGCGGACGGCTGGCACGGACGCATCGGCAGCGTGGTCTGCGGCATTCCCCTCGTCCTGCTGCCGCTTGTCGAGCAGCGCCGGTTCATCGACGCCATTGAGGCGGTTGCGCCGGGCCGAGGGTTTTTGCACTACAGCTACTGTGTCACCTCACCATTGCCCTGGCAGCGGCACGGGCTATCGGCGGTGCGAGAAGCGTGGACGCCGCTCAATTTCCCCCCTGCGAGCGTATGGCGATATACGCCCAAACCGGTCTGATCATTCCGTCCGTCCGCGCGCGCCCGACCCAGGGCGGCCGGGGAGCGGCCCGCGGCGGATCGGCGCGCGCTCAGCCGCCTCCGCCGAGATAGACCATTGCGGCCTGGGCACCGCCGCGCTGGTGGGGAATCCCCGCGACGCCGAGCCCCATTTCGACCCCGGCGAGCACGCCGATGAGTTGCAGATCGCCGAGATCGCCGAGATGGCCGATGCGGAACGCCCGGTCTTTCAGGATCCCGAGGCCGGTGCCGAGGCTCAGGTTGAACCGATCGAGGATCATCCGGCGCAGCCCATCGGCACTGTGACCCTCCGGGACCCGCACTGCGGTGAGCGAGGAGGAATACGCGACGGGGTCGGTGCACTGGTTCTCGAGCCCCCAGACCGCCATCGCACGACGGGTCGCCTCGGCGTGGCGGGCGTGACGCGCGAAGACGTTGGCGAGGCCCTCCTCCAGCATCATTTTGACCGCCTCGTTGAGGCCGTAGAGGAGGTTGATCGCGGGGGTGTAGGGGAAATAGCCGCTGGCGTTGGTCTCCAGCATCGGCTGCCAGCCCCAGTAGCTGCGCGGCAGGCGGGCCTGCTCGGCCGCCTTGAGGGCCTTCTCGCTCGGCGCATTGAAGCCGAGGCCAGGCGGCATCATCAGCCCCTTCTGCGAGCCGCAGACGGTGACGTCCACGCCCCATTCGTCGTGGCGGTATTCCATGCTGCCGAGCGAGGAGATCGCATCCACCATCAGCAGCGCCGGGTGCCGCGCCTGGTCCATGGCGCGGCGGACGGCCGGGATATCGGAGGTGCTACCGGTCGAGGTTTCGTTGTGGACGACGCAGACCGCCTTGATCTGTCGCCCCTGATCCTCGGCGAGTGCGCGGGCGATGGCCGCGACATCGGCCCCCCGTCGCCAATCCGTCTCGATCATGTGGGGGACGAGGCCGAGCTTTTCGGCCATCTCCTGCCACAGATTGGCAAACCAGCCAGTGCGGCACATCAGGACGTGATCGCCCGGCGAGAGTGTGTTGACCAGCGCCGCTTCCCAGGCGCCGGTGCCGGATGACGGATAGATGATGACCGGCTGGCGGGTCTGGAAGATCAGTCGGATATTCCCCAGCACCTCGGATCCGAGCCGGCCGAAATCGCCGCTGCGGTGGTCCATCGTGGCATGGTCGATGGCGCGAAGCACCCGGTCGGGCACGTTGCTCGGTCCCGGGACATGAAGAAAATGGCGACCGGGAACCCGGCTCGGCTGGAAATAGGTCATCTCGGTTTTCCCCTCGCGCGGATGGAGCCGTTCTCGGGATTGCCTTCGGCTGTACGCTGTCTCATTGACCACGAGTCGGTCCCGAGCACCAGCCCGCCAGAGGCCCGAATGCGGAACGCCGCTATGCACACGACGCCGTCCCTCTCGCCGCTCGAACAACGCCTCCGTCGTGCGGTCGAGGGGGAGGTTCTGTTCGATCCCGCGAGCCGTGGCCGGTATGCCACGGACGCCTCGATTTATCAGATCGAGCCGCTTGGTGTCGTCGTGCCCCGGAGCGTTGCGGACGTCACCGCAACGCTCGCCATCGCCCGCGAGCACGGCGCGCCGGTGTTGGCTCGCGGGGGTGGGACGAGCCAGTGCGGACAGACCGTGAACCGGGCGGTGGTGATCGACTGCTCGAAGCACCTTCGGCGCATTCTCGCGCTCGACCCGGCTTCGCGCACCGCTTTGGTCGAACCGGGCCTGGTGCTCGGCCAGCTCAACGCCGCACTCCGTCCGCACGGGCTGTTCTTCCCGGTCGACCCTTCGACACATAGCCGCTGCACCATCGGCGGCATGGCGGGGAACAACTCCTGCGGGTCAAAGTCGATCCGGTACGGATTGATGGCCGACAATGTGCGCGCGATTGATGCTGTGCTGGCCGACGGCACGGAGCATCGTTTCGGCGCACTGCCCGACAAGTTGAGTGCGCACATCCCGCCCCGGATCGCCGATCTCATCCAGCGCCTGCGGCAGCTCGGTGAGGCGGAGGCCGACGAGATCGCGGCCCGCTTCCCCCGCCAACTCCGCCGGGTCGGCGGTTACAATCTCGACGCCCTCACCCCCGCCGCGCGCGTGTCGGGGCGGGAAAATCTCGCACGGTTGTTGGTCGGATCGGAGGGCACGCTCGCGTTCTCGACGGCGATCGAGCTCGAGCTGGCGGCGATCAAGCCGCGCAGGACGATCGGCATTTGTCAGTTCCCGAGCTTTCGCGCGGCCATGGACGCGACGCGGCACATCGTCCGGCTCGACCCCGAGGCGGTCGAGCTCGTGGACCGCACCATGATCGACCTCGGCCGGGCGATCCCGATCTATCGGGCGACCATCGACGAGATGCTGATCGGCGATCCGCAATCGTTGCTGCTTGTTGAATTCCACGGCGAGGCGGACGCGCCGCTCGCGGCAAAGCTCGTCGAGCTCGACGTCCTGATGGGCGAGCTCGGCTATCCGGGCGCGGTGGTCCGGGCGACCGAGGCGGGTTTTCAGGCACGCATCGCCGAGGTGCGCGAGGCCGGGCTCAACATCATGATGTCGATGAAGGGCGACGCGAAACCGATCTCATTCATCGAGGACTGCGCGGTCGATCTCGCCGATCTCGCCGACTACACGGAGCGGTTGAACGCCGTCTTCGAGCGACACGGCACAAAAGGGACGTGGTATGCGCACGCCTCGGTCGGCTGCCTGCACGTCCGCCCGGTGCTGAACATGAAAGAGCCCGCCGACGTCCTGACGATGCGCGCCGTGGCCGAGGAATGCTTCGCGCTCGTACGGGACTACAAGGGCTCTCATAGCGGCGAGCACGGCGACGGGATCGCCCGGAGCGAGTTCAACGAACCGATGTTCGGCGCCAGCCTCGCGCGCGCCTTCGAGGTCGTGAAGGACACGTTCGACCCGACCGGCGTGCTCAATCCGGGGCGCGTTGTCCGACCGCCCCGTTTCGACGATCGGAGCCTGTTCCGCTACCGCCCAGAGTACGCACCCGCACCCGGCTTCACGCCCAAGCTCGACTGGTCCGACCATCCGGGCGCACTCGGCGGATTCTTGGGCGCGATCGAGATGTGCAACAATAACGGGACCTGCCGCGGTTTCGATGCGGGCGTGATGTGCCCGAGCTATCGGGTGACGCGCGATGAGCAGCATGTGACGCGCGGCCGGGCCAACACGCTCAGGCTCGCCCTCACCGGCCAGCTCGGAGCGGATGCGATGGCCTCCGATGCGCTCGCGGAGGCGATGACGCTCTGTGTCTCCTGTAAGGCCTGCCGGCGCGAATGCCCGACTGGCGTCGATATGTCGAAGATGAAAATCGAGGTTCTGGCCGCTCGACTGGAGCGGCGCGGCATCGGCCGGCGCGAGCGACTGATTGCCGAGCTGCCGCGCCTTGCGCCGGTTCTGTCGGTGCTGGCCCCGCTCGTCAACAGTCGCCACCGGATTGCCTGGCTCGAGCGACAGACCGCCCGAATGATCGGCCTTGCCTCGCGCCCGCTGCCACCCTGGCGGCGCGACGTGTTCGCCGATAGCGAAGCGCGCACCGCGACCCCTGCGAAGCCCGCCGGAGAGGTGTTCCTGCTCGGCGATACGTTCAACCGATATTTCGAGCCCGAAAATCTGCGCGCCGCCGTTCGCGTGCTTGCGGCCGCCGGCTACCGCGTCCTCATGCCCACGCCCCGGGGCCGGCCGCTTTGCTGCGGGCGCACCTACCTGGCGGCGGGGATGGTGGACCGGGCGCGGGCGGAGGCGCGCCGGATGCTCGAAGCGTTGGCCGCCGAGCGGCCGGTGATCGGGCTCGAGCCCTCCTGCCTGCTGACGCTGCGCGATGAGTTCCGCTCGCTTCTCCCGGGCCCGGGCTCCCAAGCGCTCGCGGCCCGCGCCTTTCTCCTGTCCGAATTCCTGGCCGAGGCGAAGCCCGCCTTGGCGCTCCGGCCGCTGGCGGAGCGGGCGCATGTGCACGGGCATTGCCATCAGAAAGCCTTCGGCGCCTTCCCCGCCACGCTTGCGCTACTGCGGCGCGTGCCGGACCTCGACGTCCGCCCGATCGCCTCCTCTTGCTGCGGCATGGCGGGCGCGTTCGGCTACCAGGCCGAAACCCATGCCGTCTCGCTCGCCATGGCGGAGCGGGATCTGCTACCCGCTGTCCGAGCGGCCTCTCCGGAGGACATCATCATCGCCGACGGCACATCCTGTCGCCATCAGATCCGCGATCTTTCGGATCGCGAGCCAGTACATTCCGTGCGCGTGCTGGAACGCGCACTCGGCGCGAGCGGCGAGCCCCAGCACGACGCGAGCAACCGAGCGTGAGCGAGGGCTAGGGCGAGGCGTTTGCGGCCCGTCCGATCGGCGGCGATTTCGCGCCGTGGCTGCCGAGTACCGCCTCCCCTGAGCTCAGCAGGGCGCCGGCGTGGCCGATCCCGCACTTCGACCCAGCCGGCCAACGCACTGCTTCAAGCTCGGCAATGAAGCCGCCCTGTCTCGAAAACCGATCAAGGAACCGGATGATGTTTATGATATGTTCTAAAAATGAGCGGACAACGAACGTCAACAAGCCCACTTACCTCTCCTTAACTTGCCCATCTGGCCGTGCCTCGCCATCTCGGGCCGGATGAAAGAGCAGAGCCGCATTGAGGCGACGATCCTGCGGCTGACCGCCGAGTGCGGCCGGCACCGCTCGATTTGCCCCACCGACATCGCAAGGGCGCTCGACCCGGCATGGCGGACGTTGTTGACGGCGGTCCGCAGAGCGGCGATCGGTCTCGCGCGCGACGGGCGGATCGAGATCCTGCGCAAGGGCAGGCTCGCGGACCCCGCCACGGTGAAAGGTGTCATCCGGCTGCGGATGGTGGCGAGCCCGGCCACGGATGCGTAGGAAGCCCGCTTACCCGACCGTTCGGGACGGACCGCACCTGCGGCTCCCGCCAGGCACCCCTCGGGAGGCCGCGGGCAAGGGGCCTGCCGCCAGGCCGCCCCGAAACCATCGCCCGCTCGGGTACGCTAGACGAGCCCACGCCCGGCAGGCGGTTCGCGGGCTTTCGACGGTCAGTTCGGTTTCTGGGTCAATCGTGGGCAACCTGTCTGGCTTGCCGCCCCGAAATCAGGCAGGTCCTCCAATCAGACAAGTGAAGTGAGCGTGCAATGAAGGGTCTTGCCCCGTTCCTGAAAGACGCCTGGCGGCTGGCCTGGCCCTATTTCGCCTCCGAGGAGAAGTGGGTCGCACGCGGGCTCTTGCTTTTGATCATCGGGCTCAATCTGACCACGGTGTTTCTCACCGTCGTGCTGAACTACTGGAACCGCGAATTCTATAATGCGCTGCAGGAGCATGATTATCGGGCGTTTATCGACCTCCTGTTCTTTTATCGACGAACCGAGAGCGGATTGCTGCCCGGATTCTGCCCGGTCGCCGTGGTCTTCATCCTTGTCTATGTCTACCGCACCTACCTCAATCAGTGGCTGCAGATCCGTTGGCGGCGCTGGCTCACGGGCCGCTTCGCCGATGAATGGCTGGCCGACCGTGCCTACTACCACATCAACCTGACGACCGACCACGCGGCGATCGGGACCGACAACCCCGATCAGCGTATTGCCGAGGACTTGCGTGATTTCGTGGGCGACACGCTGGCGCTGAGCGTCGGGCTGCTCTCCAACATTGTCTCGCTTGGGAGCTTTGTCGGCATACTGTGGGGTCTGTCGGGCAGCGTCACGTTGCTCGGACACAACATACCGGGCTACATGGTCTGGGTCGCGATCGCATACGCAGGCCTCGGTACCTGGCTCACCCATCTCGTCGGCCGGCCGCTGGTCGGCCTCAACTTCCGCCAACAGCGCTATGAGGCGGATTTCCGCTACGCGCTGGTGCGGCTCAGGGAGAATGCCGAGGGTGTTGCCCTCTATCGCGGCGAGCAGGAGGAGAAGGAACACCTCCAGAGCCGGTTCGGCAACGTGATCGGCAACTGGTGGGCGATCATGCGGCGGACCAAGCTGCTCAACACGCTCACCTCGGGCTATGACCAGATCGCCGTCGTGTTTCCAATCATCGTCGCCGCACCGCGGTATTTCTCGGGCCAGATCCAGCTTGGCGGGCTGACGCAGACCGCCGGCGCGTTCGGACGGGTCCAGGATTCACTCTCCTGGTTTGTCGCCGCGTATGCCTCGCTCGCCGCCTGGCGCGCGACCGTCGAGCGTCTCACCACCTTCCATAATGCGATCGTCGAAGCCCGCGCCGCCTATGCCGAGGGGCTGACTTCAAGCGACGGCGGATCGGACCGTGTCGAGGCGCACGACCTCACCCTTGAATTGCCGAACCGTGCCAGGCTGCTCGAGCACAACGATCTCACCTTCACGCCCGGTCGCTCGGTGGTGGTCAGCGGCCCTTCGGGCTCCGGCAAGTCGACGCTGTTTCGCGCGCTCGCCGGGATTTGGCCGTTCGGCAGCGGGCAGGTGCAGCGGCCCGCGCGCAGTCTGTTCCTGCCGCAGCGGACGTATATCCCGCTCGGCACGCTGCGTCACGTCGTGACCTACCCTGCTGAGTCGCAGGCCTACACGGATGACGAGATCGCGCAGGCGATGCGTGACACCGGTCTTGGCACGTTCATCGACCGCCTCGACGAGGATACGAAATGGGCCCAGCAGCTCTCGGGTGGCGAACAACAGCGTGTTGCGTGGGCCCGCGCCCTGCTCGCCAAACCGGACTGGCTGTTTCTTGACGAGGCAACGGCGAACCTCGATCCCGAATCCGAGGAACGGCTCTATCGTACACTCAAGGAGCGTCTGCCGGGCACAACGGTCGTCTCGATCGCGCATCGGCCCAGTGTCGCGGCATTCCATGACGAGCACCTGGTGTTCCGCCGCGAAGAAGGCCAACCCGGCAAGCTCGTGCCCGCCAAGGCGGAGGCTATTGCAGCGGGCGCATGAGCACGGGCCGGACCGCCCTCGTTCAGGCGAGGGCTCTGCCCGGTACCCCGCGGGCAGGACGGTCGTCGCACCGCGGGACGCGATGATGACCCAGTGCGCGAGGTCGCCGGCGCACGCGGACGATGCTGGGCCCGGCCGCTGACTACCGCCGGTACGGCGAGGGCAGCAGCGCGCTCACCTTGACCTTCAGGAGTCCGTCCGACCCTTTGAGAATCACCCACGCGTCGGGACTGTAGTCCACGATCAATTCGCGGCAGGCGCCGCAGGGGGAGACGACGGCGAGTTCGCGATCCGTCTCTTCGGGCTTGGGATGGCGCACCGCGACGATCGTCTCGATCGTGCCGTCGCCGTCAAGCACCGCGCGGCCAAACGCGATCGGCTCGGCGCACACCGAGAGCCGGCCAACGGTCGCGCCGAGATGCACCCCGGTCCATATCTGGCCGTCATTGCTGCGGACGGCCGCGGCAACCGTGTGCCAGAATGGCCGGTAGTGCACCGCGAGCACATCGTTTGCCGCCGCGACCAGCGCATGATCGGCTTCGGTAAGCGGCAGGGCCTCGCTATCGAGTACGCGAAGGAGCGAGGGGGGCAGGCGGTCAGTCAGCCGCTTCGGCCTCCTCGCCCTCGTCCAGTGTCTCCATCATCGCATTTGCGACGAGGCCGGATTGCTCCCGCACCTTGTTTTCAATCGCATCAGCGATCTCGGGATGCTCGCGCAAGAATTGCTTTGCGTTCTCCCGCCCCTGACCAATGCGCTGGCTGTCGTAGCTAAACCATGCGCCCGACTTCTCCACGACGCTGGCCTTGACCCCGAGATCGATCAGCTCGCCCACCTTGCTGACACCCTCGCCGTACATGATGTCGAACTCGACCTGCCGGAATGGCGGCGCGAGCTTATTCTTGACGACCTTCACCCGGGTCTGATTGCCCAGAACCTCGTCGCGCTCCTTGATCTGGCCGATGCGGCGGATCTCCATGCGCACCGAAGCGTAGAATTTGAGCGCGTTGCCGCCTGTGGTGGTCTCGGGATTGCCGAACATAACGCCGATCTTGAGCCGAATCTGGTTGAGGAAGATCAGCATGGTGTTGCTGCGCGAGACGCTGCCGGTAAGCTTGCGCAGAGCCTGGCTCATCAGCCGCGCGTGCAGCCCGACATGGGTATCGCCCATCTCGCCTTCAAGCTCGGCACGCGGAACCAGGGCTGCGACGCTGTCCACCACGAGCACGTCGATCGCACCCGAGCGTACCAGCGTATCGGCGATCTCGAGCGCCTGCTCGCCCGCATCGGGCTGGCTGATGAGCAGATTGTCGATATCCACGCCGAGTTTGCGCGCATAGGCGGGATCAAGCGCGTGTTCGGCGTCGATGAAGGCGCAGGTACCACCCCGCTTTTGCGCTTCCGCGATGGCGTGCAAGGCGAGGGTCGTTTTGCCCGAGCTCTCCGGTCCATAGATCTCCACGATGCGCCCGCGCGGCAGACCGCCGATGCCGAGCGCCAGATCGAGCCCAAGCGAGCCGGAGGGGATCACCTCGATCTGATCGTCTCCGGCGCGCTGACTCATCCGCATAATCGAGCCCTTACCGAACGCCCGCTCGATCTGAGACAGCGCTGCATCGAGCGCCTTGTTCTTGTCCATGAGATCCCCATCCGATCTTTGGTAGTGCCCCGGCTAATCGGTTCGCCCCTCAGAGATCCGCGCGCCTCCCTGTGTCACAGCCGACTGTGCCAAAGGCCGCTGCCTCGCACAAGCAAATCGCATCGGAACCGAAACGCCTTTCGCTCCCCGATTCGTCGAGCACGTTTCCCTTATGTTCCCGGACGCCCGGCGCGACAAGCAGTTTCGATCGGCAGCCCCGGCGGGCGGCTCTCGCGGGTCATTGTCCCCGAGGCTTTTTATCAGAGCGAGCCGGAGTCGGTACCCTACCAGCCCGCCGATCCGATGGCCGGGCGCTGCGGCGGGCAGAGGGATTTGGTCTCCGGCCCGTCACGGACGACCGCTGAACGGCCCCGGCCGGTCAGAAATCCAGATCCGCGTAATGCGGCGGCGGCGTAAGTCCGGGAACCCGGTCGGCGAGCAGGCCGCGAAAGCATGGCCGTGACTTTATCCGCGCATACCATTCGCGCACCGGCGGTGAAACCGACCAGTCCACGTCACCGGTAAAATCGATCGCTGAGAGGTGCGCGGCGGCCGCGAAATCGGCAAGGGAGATGGTGGTCCCACCCAACCACTTCCGCGTCTCGGCGAGCCAGCCGATATACTGCAGATGATAGCGCAGAGCAGTGTAGCCGATTCGCAATGCGGTGGCATCGGGGTTGCCAAGCCCGGCGATGCGCTTCATGAATTTCTCGCCGACGAGATTGCGCGTGACCTCCTCGTCGAACTTCCCGTCGAACCACGCGACGAGCCGGCGCACTTCCACCCGCTCCGCCAGCGTACCCCCGAGCAGCGGCGTGTCGGGATAGGCCTCCTCAAGATATTC
>Ga0123356_10007555_pt1 | contig 10842 bp, 9 predicted proteins | sample TergutEmb28metaG_2_FD_92546 | JGI IMG/M metagenome (GOLD analysis project Ga0123356, IMG submission 92546) | Embiratermes neotenicus P3 segment gut microbial communities from Petit-Saut dam, French Guiana - Emb289 P3 | ecosystem: Host-associated > Arthropoda: Insects > Digestive system > Gut ... | reverse complement strand
GCTGTACTTGTCGTACTTATTGGCGTTTACCCGACGTTCTTTATGCAGTTAATTCAAACGGTGACATTTGGATAGGTGATAAGCATGGTGACAATCCTTGACGCAATATTACCCATATCAACCCTGATAGTTACAGCTCTGCTGACTATCCCCATCTTTAAACTCATCCGGAAAAGCAACTACAAAACCGGACTAACTTTAGCTTGGATTTTAGTGGTCTTTATACTTGCAGGCTTAACTGTAGCAAACCTTGCATTCTCCTACTACAGCATACCCAACCCCGAACCCCTTAACCTAACCTTGGATGCTACATCAAATCCCGCTATTGCCTCATCATTTCTAATCGATGCCATATCCATCTACATGGTCATAATCATGACTGCCATTGCCTGTGTAGTGATGATCTATGCAGTATTATTCGTCAAATCGGCTGATCGTCCCTCTGATCGCTACTTCGCTGTTATGATACTTTTGACTGGCGCACTACTCGGTGCTGTATTGGCTGGGGACCTCTTAACGTTCTTCATATTCTGGGAAGCTACAACCGTTGCAGCCGCATTTTTGATGCTATACCGCAAGAGCACTTTCAGCTTAAGTGCCACTCTCAAATACCTAATTATGATCATCATTGCATCCGCTTTTGTGGTTTTGGGCTTATCCATCGTTTACAGCCTCACAGGGACACTCAACTATATCGCTCTCCGAGATGCCATAAGTAGCATCGCGGGTGCAGATATGAATCTGCTTATAATCTCATTTATTTTCATCGCAGCCGGCTACGCAATCGAGGCTGCAATTGTTCCCTTCCACTTCTGGTTACCCGACGCATACACCGCCGCCCCCGCCCCCTCAGCCGCATTTCTGTCCTCGCTGGTGGACCAAGGTAGCTACTACATAATCATCAGAATTCTGCTCTTCATTATACTGCCCCCATCAGTTGGAGGTGCATTTAACTGGACACTGATGATAGCCATAATGGCTGCCTTAACCATGATAGTCGGCAACCTCTTGGCCCTTATACAAAACAATGTCAAACGTTTAATTGCATACATATGCGTTGCAGACGTCGGCTACAACCTTATCGCTATCACAAGTACCACCCAACTCGGATTAACTGGCAACCTCTACTTCTTCCTTATCGGCGGCTTAACAACCGCACTCGCCTTCATGGCCATAGGCATCATTAATAGCCATGGATTCCGCACCCTAGATGACTTTGCAGGAGTAGGCAAAAAAATGCCCTGGTCAAGTCTTGCACTCGTAATAGCTGGTCTTAGTTTTGCAGGCATTCCCCCATTGGGCGGCTTTATCGCAAAATACTTTGTATTCACCGCCGCCATTAGCGCTGATCTAACTTGGCTTGCAATAATCGGCGTATTAACCAGTGTGATCCAAACTGCCTATATCTTCCGTCTTGTCAACGTCATGTATGGCAAAACGCCCAAAGACGGTAATACCACAGTTATCAAAGAAAACCAGTACCTGCTTATCCCTGTCTTTATACTCGTTGCTGCTATATTCATCATAGGCCTATTCCCTGACACTGTGTTACAACTATTCCAGCCGATAATGAGCCAGTTACCTTGGGCCGCACCAATCATCCCATAAATCCTCTTTAACCCCCTTTGGCTATACCTAATTCGATAACTTAGTATACGCTGAATTTAGGAAGTATAGTAAATTGACCGTTTACCCCTTTTACTTTATCTTGTGTAAGGTACTGCTGGCTGTATTTGTGGTATCTCTTAATGTTTCATTTTAACTATCGCCGGCTGTTTTAATTTTCAGTTACTTTATGTGCTTTGTATTTCAAGTAATTACTTTCGGATTTGTCCGTCGCTTATAACGATGTATTTTGTTGTGGTGAGGTGTTGGAGGCTCATGGGTCCTCGTGCGTGTAGTTTCTGGGTGGATACGCCGATTTCTGTGCCTAAACCGAATTGGTTGCCGTCGGTGAAGCGGGTGGAAGTGTTCCAGTAGACGGCGGCGGAATCAACCTCTTTTAGGAACTGTGTGGCTTTGATGAAGTCTTGGGTTAGGATGCTGTCGCTGTGGTGGGTACTGTATTTGTTTATGTGGGTGATGGCTTCATTGAGGTTGTCAACGATTTTGATGGCTATGATTAGGTCAAGGTACTCGGTGTACCAGTCCTGCTCAGTTGTAGTTTTTATGTCTGGTACAATTTTGCAGGTTTTTTCGTCGCCCCGGACTTCTACGCCGTTTCTTCGTAATTCAGTAATTATGCTTGGCAGATAGTTTTGTGCAATGTTTTTATGTATGAGAAGTTTTTCAGCGGCGTTGCAAACTCCTGGACGCTGTACTTTTGCATTTATTATAATTGGTGTGGCTTTTTCTAAATTAGCGTCTTCTTCAATGTAGATGTGACAGTTACCTGTGCCGGTCTCGATAACTGGAATTCGTGACTTCTCAACTACTGTGTTGATTAAGTCCGCTCCTCCCCTTGGGATCAGTACATCGATGTATCGGCGCATGCCCATTAGCTCTTCTGCGGCACTGCGCTCTGGTGAATTGATGATCTGAATGGCATCCCTTGGAATGCCTGCACTGGTTAGTGCATCTCTTAGTATCTCGCCGATGGTAACGTTTGAGTTTAGTGCATCGGTGCCGCCGCGCAGAATTACTGCATTGCCTGATTTAATGCAGATGCCTGCGGCATCAGAGGTTACGTTGGGTCGGGATTCATAGATTACTCCCACAACGCCTAAGGGTACTCGGATTTGGCTGATGATTAGTCCGTTGGGTTGTGTCCAAGTGGAGATGATGGCGCCGACTGGGTCGGGTAATGCTGCGACTTCTCGAAGTTCATTTGCCATGGTTTGAATTTTCTTTTGATCCAGTGAAAGGCGATCTAGCAGAGACACTTTGAGTCCTCGGGCTTTAGCGGCTTCCACATCAAGTTTGTTTGCCTCCAAAATTTTTTCTGTGTTGTTTTCTAGCGCATTTGCCATGTTGAGCAACGCAGTGTTTTTAGCCGTTGCTGAGAGTTTGCCCATCTCAAATGTTGTTGCTTTGGCTTTGATACATATTTGTTCTATCATGCCCATTTTTTATTCCTCTGTTAGGTGGATGTTTCGGCGATCGATTGCCTCTTTGGGCTTATCTGTACCCAGTTTGTTATGTACATCTGATACTTGAAGACCCTTAATTATGTTTAACTGTGTACTGCTAAAGTTTGGTGTGCCCTTTGCGAATTCTCCGTTCTCATCGGCAAGGCTTATCACGTCGCCTTCATTAAATGTGCCGACAACTTTGATTATCCCTACTGGTAAAAGGCTTGAGTCCTCAAGGATCGCCTTCTTTGCGCCATCGTTTACATAGATTATGCCTTTAACAGCGGCGCCGTAGGCAATCCATCGTTTCACAGCGGGCATGCGGCTTTGGGGTTTGAAATATGTGCCCACCTCTTTGCCCGATACGATCTCGGCGATGATGTTTGGGTGGCGGCTGTTAGCAATGACTACTGGGATGCCGCATTGGGTGGCGATTTCGGCGGCTTTGAGTTTGCTCTGTATGCCGCCTCTGCCCCGTATGCTTTTTCCTTTAAGGGCGTTTTTAAGTTCGGTTGTGATTGTGTCTACTGTTTTGATCAGTTCTGCGCCGGGTTCAGCGGGGTCAGTAGTATATAGTCCCTCAACATCTGATAGGATAATAACCAGATCCGCGCTAACAGCGCCTGCAACCAAAACTGCGAGAATGTCATTGTCGCTAAAGTTAACTTTGTAGCCTTCTGCATGCATCAGCTCATCGACGCTTGTTACATCGTTCTCGTTGATGATGGGAATCACACCGATTTTAAGCAATAGGCTCAATACATCACAGGTATGCACATATGCTGTGCGGTTGGAGAGGTCTTCGGCGGTGAGTAGGATTTGTGCAACTTTTAGGCCATGCTTTTTGAAGAATTCCCGGTACAGGGTCATAAGCACGCTTTGGCCTGTGGCGGCGGCTGCCTGTTGAAATGCAACATCTTTGGGCTTGAGGGGCATTCCAAGTTCGGCTATGCCTGCTGCGACTGCGCCAGAGGTGACAAACACGATTTTGTTGCCCTGTTTTGTGACGTTTGAAATTTGATCTGCGAGATTCTGCATTTCGGTCTGGTCAAGTTTGCCTTCGTTTGTGGTTATGCCATTTGTGCCGACTTTGACAACGATTAATCTTTGTGGCATCATCATTCTCTTGACTGGATAGTCTTATTTGAAATATGTAGGGCTCCCTTAAAAATGCAACTAAGCGGATTTAGAAATAGAATTGTGTAGTATCAGCTGCTTTAGCAATCAAACGATAAATTATTTAATTCGCTTCGAAAAATATATAAGTAAACTGAGCGAGGGTTGTTCCACATGTATGCACTCCTACAGGCTTTGACTTCTATCGATAATCCGGCCGTATTTTGGGTCGCTCCTATAGCGGGTATTATTGCTATACTAGTTTCTCTTCTGCTTATGCGTAAAATCAACAAAATCAATCCCGGATCACCAAAAGCGGTTGCTGTCGGAAACGCCATCCGGGAAGGTGCATATGCCTTTCTAAAGCGCCAATACAAAACCATTGGTGTAATCATCGTAATACTATTTGCACTCATAGCCATTGCCCTAGACATTGGCACAGCAGTAGCTTTTCTAATCGGTGCCGTTTCCTCTCTAGCTGCGGGCTATATTGCAATGGACAACGCAACAAAGGCCAACGTCCGAACCGTAGCCGCCGCTAAAAACGGCCCCAATGCAGCACTCCAAACAGCATTCTACGGGGGTGCAACCATGGGCTTTGCAGTCGTAGGGTTATCTCTTCTGAGTGTAAGTTTATTGTTCTTAGCATACGGCGGCTGGGACGTACTGTTTAGCGGAACCTTTACCATAGACAGCAAAGCGGGCATCACCGCCGCAAGCGCCATAGTCGGCATGGGCTTTGGCGCATCACTAGTTGCACTGTTTGCCCAATTAGGCGGTGGTATATACACTAAAGCCGCAGATGTTGGTGCAGACCTCGTCGGCAAAGTTGAAGCCGGCATCCCAGAAGATGACCCACGCAATCCCGCCGTTATAGCAGATAACGTCGGCGACAACGTTGGCGACAGCGCAGGTCGCGGCGCAGACCTCTTCGAATCAGCGGTTGGCGAAAACATCGGTGGAATGGTCATCGGCGGTCTTGTCAGTGCCGCAACAGGAAACATATTATTCCTCATCTTCCCCCTGATTGTTCGCGCCTTAGGCATTTTTGGAACCCTAATCGCTATGCCCTTTGTGAAACTAAATCCCAATGAAGTGCATACACCCATGAAAGCACTCCGCAAAGGCCTAAACGTATCCACAATCTTTTCAGCCATAATGTTTCTAATAGCATCCATCGCCTTCTTTGGCGATGCATGGTACTATATCTTTGGTTGTCTACTCACAGGCCTTATCGCGAGCGTTCTTATTGACCAAATAACCGACTACTACACAGGCCGCGACAGAAAACCAGTCGGACAAATTGCTGAAGCAAGCCAAACCGGCAGTGCAACAAACATCATAACCGGTCTCGCAGTAGGCCTAGAAACAACCGCGTTGCCCATCATCACGTTAGTAATCGCACTACTAGTATCATATGTTCTAGGCTCACAGTTCGCAACAACAGTCGGTATTAACGCCTACACCGGCGGAGTCTATGGTACAGCACTTGCAACCATGGGCATGCTCGCAGTCATGGGTATGGTCTTAGCACTTGATGGTTTTGGTCCCATCGCAGACAACGCCGCAGGTATCGCAGAAATGTCTGGCGAAACAACCGGCATAGAAACAATGGAAGCCCTCGACGCAGTCGGCAACACAACCAAAGCCCTAACAAAAGGCTTCGCACTAGGCTCAGCCCTACTGGCCGCCCAACTACTATTCCAGACTTATGCAGAGGAAGCAATGGCTCAACTGGGGCTCAACTCTTTTGCAATCGACATATCCCAGCCAGCTATCCTTGTAGCCGCATTCATCGGTGCAATGATACCCTTCCTGTTTAGCTCACAGGCAATCAACGCAGTCGGAAAAGCCGCCACCCAAATGGTAAATGAAGTAAGACGACAATTCAAAGAAATCCCCGGCATCATGGAAGGCACCGGCAAACCCGATTACGGCAGAGCTGTAGACATCAGCACCAAAGCAGCCCTCAAAGGAATGGTTATCCCCGGAGTTATGGTAATCGTAGTACCCCTAATTGTTGGAATTCTGTTAGGTCCACTTGCAGTCGGTGCACTAGTCATCGGTGCAACTCTAACAGCTGTTCCCTTGGCCCTCTTCATGAACACAGGCGGCGGCGCATGGGACAACGCAAAGAAATACATAGAAGCCGGCCACTTCGGCGGCAAACGTAGCGCCGCACACTCAGCCGCAGTCGTAGGCGACACAGTTGGTGACCCCCTCAAAGATACAGCAGGACCAAGCCTCCATGTCCTTATCAAACTCTTAAGCACCTTAGCAATTGTTTTCATCCCTCTGTTTCTAAACCTGCTCCCACTGGTTTAGAACTAAACATACTATGGAAATTCAATTCCCATCCTTTTCCTACCCAAAACACTACCCGTAGCTTAGCTGTATTTGCTCAATATTTGAATTAATCTGTAGTATCAGAACCTAAACTAAACAGCTGGGACTGTATTTTCAGGAATTTTCCCGTCAAACCCTTCCTCTTTAATATGTTCAGCAAGTCTTCTGCCTTGCGCTGTCAAATAGAAGAACTTATAGCGGTTACGCCCATTGCGTGTAATCTTTGTTTCCTCCCGAAAAAGCCCAGCATCAACTAAAAGTTCTGCATGCCTCACGTCTTCTGAGGGGACTGGTGTTCCTAAACTTTCAATTAAAAGACACAGATAGCCGTCTTTGCTATCTAACGCCGCTAAAAGACAACCTTTGAGGTGTTCACTCTTTTCTTCCATGTAGCGGCACAGGTACTCCTGAAGATGTTCAACCATAAAAATCACCTAAAAACACAATATATACTACGTTATAGAGGATTTAAGTTTATCCAGTGCATTTCCGCAGTATATTTCTACCTGTGTTCACATTCACTACCAGCCGAGATGTTTCACTTTGAAAATCATCCAAAAAGATCTCCATCAGGGCTTCCTAAAAGTTGTCCCAGACACGCCCGATGACCTTTGGCATCTATATAATGTCGTATATAAGGGCGACGAAGTATACGCTTATAGTAGCCGCGCCATTAAAAATGACACAGAAGCATCTCGCCCCAAAAGCGGAGAACGCGTTTCAGCATTTATGGGCGTTAAAGTAGAGTCCGTAAGCTGGGACAAGTTTCTGGGCAAACTCCGCGTTCACGGTTTAATAATCCATGCCCCAGACATCATACCCACAGGGGCACATCATACGCTTGCCATAGCGCTCAATCAACAGATGACGATTGTAAAGAAAGAATGGCCCAAACATCTCATAGATAGATTAACCAAGGCAAGCGAAACCGAAAAACCCCTGCTAATACTCTCCATAGACGATGAAGGTTTCGCCATCGCAGAAACCAAACAGTACGGATATGAAACCCGCGTCGAACAAAGAATACGCCTGCCCGGAAAACAAGACGCTGACAAACGAGTAGAAGCAACAAAGGCATACTTCAAACTCGCATTAACCAGTCTTGAAAAACTCTGGGCAGACAATCATAATCCCCTAGTTATCATCGGCGCTGGATATGTAAAAAACGACTTCGTTACCTACCTCCAAGATGAAAACAAAGAACTCTCTAAAGCAGTGGTTGACATAAAAAGCGTCAACAACGGTGGCACCGCAGGGATAGATGAAGCCCTCAGATCAGGAGTACTGCTAAAAACTGCTCATCAACTCCGTATCATAGACGAAACAGAAACGATGGAAGAAGTTATGAAACGCCTAGGAAAAGGTGACGGCAACGTAACATACGGTTTGGTTCCAGTGGAAAACGCGGCAAACATGGGCGCCATCGAGAAACTTATAGTTGCTGATACAACACTACGCGATGCTGATGAAACCCAGCGGCTTAAACTCGAAGAGCTTATGCACTCAATTGAACGACGCCAAGCAGCTATAACGGTAGTGAGCACCGAACATGAAGCAGGCTTCAAACTACTCTCACTGGGCGGTATTGCCGCATTGTTAAGATTCCCCATTTATCAACAACAAACTGAAAACTAAAATCCAAGTATGCACGCTTAATTGTCATGCCACAAACCGAATGGAAACATATTAACACTATACAGAAAAAAATCCGCATAACAAGAATCGAAAACCAACGCGACATCTACGCATTCGACATAGAACAAGGCACCCCGATCTATCTAAACACTGATAAAACAATCGATCTATCAAAAATAAAACGCGCCAAAATCTACCAAGCGACCCTCAAAGTATACGAAACAGAATTCACACCCGAACTCCAACAACGGGCTCTCGAATCCGCCATAGGTAACCCCCAAAAATTCAAAGCAATACAGACCATGAAAGCTTCCGGTACCAAACCAATCAAATATGAACTAACTGCCCTCAAACATTAACCACACAATCACGCTACTGGCAATGCTAAGGCCTTGCATAGGAAACTTTAAAGGGCACCATCAAACCGCATCTCTATGATGTCCAATTGAAACTGCTAATCAGTCCCATCAACGAAGCCGAAGCCCAAGAAGCCGTCGCCGGAGGTGCTGACATAATCGATGTCAAAAACCCCAAAGAAGGCGCTCTCGGGGCTAGCTACCCTTGGGTCATCAAACAGATACGGCAAAACGCACCCTCAGGCATCGAAGTCAGCTGTACCATAGGTGATATCCCAAACCTTCCAGGCTTAGCTTCACTTGCAGCATTAGGTGCTGCAACGTTGGATGTTGATTACGTTAAAGTTGGACTCTACGGATTAAAATCATCAGAAGATGCAACTTTTCTGCTCCAGCAGGTTTGTAGAGCCGTCAAAGGCTATAACCCCAAAACCAAGATTGCCGCGGCAGGCTATGCCGATGCTCCAAAAATCGGGACCATCAACCCTCTACTAATTCCCGAAGTAGTCCACAAAGCAGAAGCAGACATTGCCATGATAGATACAGCAATCAAAGATGGTACAAATCTACTTAACCATCTCACCGCTAAACAGCTTCAGTTGTTTGTAGATTCTGCACATGAGTTCGGTTTACAGGCCGCACTAGCTGGCTCTCTACGCAAACAGGACCTGCCGGTAATTTATAATATAGGCGCTGACATAGCAGGATTACGAGGCGCCGCATGCACAAACAGCGACCGAAGCAAAGGACACCTAACACGGGAGCTGGTCGCTGAACTCTGTGAAATCCTAAAACCCTAAATAGTAAAAGAACATCAAAATAAACTCAGCTAAATTACACTTAGAATAAACATAACAAAAATAATTTTGGAAAACGATAAATTAAACTAGAAACAGAAAGGTTTTAACCTATAAAACGTTCCTTGAGGTTCGAAGGCTAAACTTTGAAGATACTGGTTTATGAACACGTCAGCGGTGGTGGATACGCAGAGCAACTCCTGCCGACAGAGGCTCTCGCAGAGGGGTTCGCAATGTTGCGCTGTTTAGTCGCTGATTTAAGGGCCGCTGGACATCAGGTGACGGTTCTGTTGGATTCAAGACTCTTCAAACTTGACCCCCCGATTGAAGCCACCTATACCTCGCAGGTTCTCTATATCAACGAACCCAAAAAACTCCTCATAAACTTAGCAAAAAATAACGATGCGATCTATATTATTGCGCCCGAAACAGGGCAAACTCTCCAGTCCTATGTAGAACTTATTGAAAAAACTGAAAAAGTCTCCCTAAATAGTCAATCCATCATGATAGCAAAAGCCGCAAACAAAATAGCCCTATATGATGGTCTTCAAAAAAATGGTTACCCCATCCCCAAATCTTTCATTCTAAACGTCACTAACAGTATAACACAGATAGAGACGGCTATCACAGGACAACTTACATATCCTGTTATCTTTAAGCCAGTCGATGGCGTAGGTTGTAGTGGAATCAGTCTCATAGAAAACGCCACAGACATCAACTGTGGTGTCGCAAAAATCAAATCAGTCTCTGCAAATCCCAACTTTATTGCTCAAGAAAAAGTTGAGGGTGAACCTGTAAGTGTCAGTCTGCTTTCAAACGGTAAAAAGGCAGTAGCCCTCACTTTGAACCGACAACAAATCACCTTGGCAAAGAGCGCGGATTCATGCTATAATGGTGGATGCATACCATTTGAGCATCCAAAAAAGCAAGAAGCCCTAACTTTATCCGAACGCATCGTAGAAACATTGAATTTAAGGGGTTATGCAGGGGTTGATCTTATCTTGGGAGAAAGGGCACTCTTTGTCCTTGATGTTAATGCACGCTTAACAACTTCATATGTTGGGTTGCGTCAGGTAGTGGATTTCAATGTTGCTCAAGCTCTTATCGATGCGGTTGTTACTGAACAGCTACCTAAAAAGGCAAGTACGCTGGGGGTTACCTGCTTTTCAAAAACTCACATCGCTCCACTGACCTCTGGAGTCTACCGCAAAACAACCCGGATTGCAGGCGTAATGGCACCACCATTTCCTCTATCCACCGGTAATCAAAACACCGTTTTAGTCATGGGCTATGGAAACTCCATCCAGAATGCCCATGCCCACTTGGAAGAAGTTAAAAATACTCTTCACCGCTGTATTAATCGTTGAGGCAAGAATATTTCGTGTTAGAACCATTATAAACCGTAACTCTGCATTTTTACCCCCATAAAAACTAAGTAACACCCAATACTGCCTCCGTTTGAACATTAGAACACAAATCTTAAATACAGTTACCCCCATAATTACCCCCATGAAAAACGTG
>Ga0123356_10007554_pt1 | contig 10843 bp, 14 predicted proteins | sample TergutEmb28metaG_2_FD_92546 | JGI IMG/M metagenome (GOLD analysis project Ga0123356, IMG submission 92546) | Embiratermes neotenicus P3 segment gut microbial communities from Petit-Saut dam, French Guiana - Emb289 P3 | ecosystem: Host-associated > Arthropoda: Insects > Digestive system > Gut ... | reverse complement strand
GCGCCTTCGCCGAGTGTGTGCAGCGCGAGGACATCACCGCCCTCACGCGCGTACCGGGCGTCGGGCGCAAGACGGCCGAGCGGCTGATCGTGGAGATGCGCGATCGGCTGGCGGTGCCGCAGGTGAGCGCCGGCACTCCGGCGACGGGTGCGGGCGCGAGCGCCGAGAACGAGGCGTTCGGTGCCCTGGTGGCGCTCGGATACCGTCCGGCCGAGGCCGCGCGCTTGCTCAAAGCGGTCGGGCCCGGTACACACTCCACCGAAGAACTGATCCGCCGCGCTCTGCAGGGCGCGGCGCGGGAGTCGGACCCTTAAATGACCGCCGAACGCATCATCAATGGCACGGCGGGCGCCGAAGAGGAGGCGGTCGAGCGGGCGATACGGCCACGGCGGCTCGCGGAGTACGTCGGCCAGACGCCGGTAAAGACGCAGCTGGACATCTTCATCAGCGCCGCGCGCGGGCGCGGCGAGGCGCTCGATCACGTGCTGATCTTCGGTCCGCCGGGACTCGGCAAGACCACGCTCGCGCACATCGTGGCCGCGGAGCTCGGCGTGAACCTGCGCCAGACCTCGGGCCCGGTGCTCGAGCGCGCCGGGGATCTCGCCGCGCTGCTCACCAACCTGCAGGCGCGTGACGTGCTGTTCGTCGACGAGATCCATCGTCTTGCGCCGGTGGTGGAGGAAGTGCTGTACCCGGCGATGGAGGACTACCAGCTCGACATCATGATCGGCGAGGGTCCGGCGGCGCGCTCGATCAAGCTGAACCTGCCGCCGTTCACGCTGATCGGCGCGACCACGCGCGCGGGGCTGCTGACCTCGCCGCTGCGCGACCGCTTCGGCATCGTGCAGCGGCTGGAATTCTACGGCGTGGAGGATCTCGAGCGCATCGTACGGCGCTCGGCCGCAATCCTCGGCGTCAGCATCGATGAGGGCGGCGCACGGCGCATCGCACAGCGCTCGCGTGGCACCCCGCGTATCACCAACCGCCTGCTGCGGCGGGTGCGCGACTACGCGCAGGTGCGCGCCGACGGCCGCATCGACGAGGCGGTGGCAGACGCCGCCCTCGATCTGCTCGAAGTCGACCGGCAGGGCTTCGACACCCTCGACCGCAAGCTCCTGACGGCGATCATCGAGCGATTCGACGGCGGTCCGGTCGGCATCGACAGTCTGGCGGCGGCGCTCGGCGAGGAGCGTGGCACGCTCGAGGACGTCACCGAGCCCTTCCTGATCCAGCAGGGGTTCCTGGTACGCACCGCGCGCGGCCGCATGGTGACCCGCGCCTCCTACCTGCATTTCGGCCTCAAGCCGCCGGAGCGCGCGACGACGCTGCAGCTGTTCGAGGGTGAGCGGTGAGCGTCTTTACCTGGCCGGCCCGCGTCTACTGGGAAGATACCGACGGCGGCGCAGTCGTCTACTACGCCAACTACCTGCGCTTTCTCGAGCGCTCGCGCACCGAGTGGCTGCGTGCGCACGGCCACTCCCAACACGAGCTGGCGCGTGCACCCGGGATCCTGTTCACGGTGGTCAGCCTGCAGGTGGACTATCGTGCGCCGGCGCGGCTCGATGACGAGCTCGAGATCACCTGCGAGCCGCGTCCGGAAGGGGCGGCGTCGCTGCGCTTTGCGCAGCGCATCTACCGCGCTGCGCGTGGCACAGCAGCCGCGCGGGGCCTGCTGGTCGAGGCCGACGTGCGGGTGGCCTGCGTGGACGCGCGCAGCCTGCGACCACGGCGGCTGCCGCAGTTCCTGCGCGAGGCGCTGACGTTGGAGAGTGCGCGCGATGGGTGAGCCGCTGTCGTTTCTCAGGCTGATCGTCCAGGCGAGCCTGCCGGTGCAGATCGTCATCGGACTGTTGACGCTGGCATCGCTGACTTCCTGGGCGATCATTTTCAGCAAGCGCAGCAGCATCGGGCGCGCGCGCCGCGAAGCCGACCGTTTTGAGGGCCGTTTCTGGTCGGGGGACGATCTGGCGCAGCTGTACCGCGCGATCGAGTCGCGTGGCGGTGCCACCGGCATGGCCGGCATTTTCGAGTTGGGCTTCCGCGAGTTCGCACGACTGCGGCAGATCTCCGCCGGCACCGATCAGTTACTGGAGGGGTCGCGTCGCGCCATGCGTGTGGCGCAGCTGAAAGAAATCGATCGGCTCGAGCACAGCCTGGCGACCCTCGCCACCGTCGGCAGCACCAGTCCGTACGTCGGCCTTTTCGGCACGGTATGGGGCATCATGAGCGCCTTCTCCTCGCTCGGGAATGTCCAGCAGGCGACGCTCGCGATGGTGGCGCCGGGCATATCCGAGGCTCTGGTGGCGACCGCGTTCGGCTTGTTCGCGGCAATTCCGGCGGTGGTGGCGTACAACCGCTTCGCTGACCAGGTGACGCGCCTGGAGATGCGCTTCGATGCCTTCATCGAGGAGTTTTCCACCATCCTGCAGCGGCACGCGGCCCGTGGCGGCACGGCGTTCAGTCAGGAGCGGGCGGCCTTCGAGCGGGCGAGTCAGGAGCGTTAGACAATGGCGCAGACCTCGCGCGGCCGCCGGCTGATGGGCGAAATCAACGTCGTGCCATACATCGATGTGATGCTGGTGCTGTTGATCATTTTCATGATTACCGCGCCGCTGCTCACTCAGGGTGTCAAGGTGGACCTTCCCAAGGCGGGTGCGGAACCTCTGGAGGCGCAGCGGATCCAACCCCTGGTGCTGTCGGTAGACCGCGGGGGTCGCTTATACCTCAACATCGGCGACAACCCGCAAGGGGCGCTCGATGAGGCAACGGTGGCGGCGCGCGCCACGGCGGCGCTCCGCCTCCATCCCGAGACGCAGGTGCTGGTGAAGGCCGACAATGCCGTGGCCTACGGCCGCGTGGTGCAGGCCATGGTCATTCTGCAGCGCGCCGGCGCTCACAAAGTGGGCTTCATCACCGAGCCGTTGCCAGCAGACGCGCGTCCCGGGAGCTGATGCGGGCCGAATGCAACGGGCGAGTGACCGCTGGGTATCGATTTCACTGTCGGTGCTGCTGCACGGAGCACTGCTGGCAGCGCTGGTGTACGGCTTCCTGCTGTACCGGCGGCCGCCGCCACCGGCGCCGACGCTCGCCATCGAGGCGACGGTAGTGGATGCGCATACGGCGCGCGGCGCGCTACAGCCGCAACCCGCACCGCCCGCGGCGGCGCCGCAGCCCGAAGCGCCGCCGCCGGCCCCTCCGCCGGAGTCGGTGGGACCACCGCAGCCGACGCCGGAGGAGCTGGCGCAGCGCGAGCAGCAACGTCAACAGGCCGAGGCCGCCGTGGCGAGTGCGGCAGCGGCGGAGCAGGCGGCCAAACAGGCCGCGGAGCAGGCGGCGAAAGAGGCCGAGGAGCAGCGTCAGGCCGAAGCGCGTGCCGCCGCCGAACGCAAGGCACGGGAGGCGGAGGCGCAGAAGCGCGCCGCCGAGGAGCGCGAACGTCAGGCCGACGCACAGGAGCAGAGCGAGCGCGAGGCGGATCTCAAGCGCAGTCTCGCGGCCGAGGCGCAGGCGAGCGCCGCGCGCTCAGGTCCCGCGCGCGAGGCGTGGCTGGCGCAAATTCAGGCGAAGATCAATCGTGCCTGGATACGCCCGCCCACGGCGCGGCCCGGAATACAATGCGTGTTGGATGTTACACAGGTGCCCGGAGGGGAAGTGACCGAGGTTAGTGTCGGCGCATGCACTGGCGATCAGGCGGTGCGCGAGTCGATCGAGGCTGCGGTATATCGCGCCTCGCCGCTGCCGGCGCCGCCCGACCCTGCGGACTTCGACCGCCATCTCAGAATCACCTTCAAGCCGGACTGATGCTCATGAGGGAAACCACAGACCAATCTTCGCTGCTCTGGCTGCGCGGCATCAGGCGCGCCGCCGGCGTGCTCATGCTGCTGCTGTGCGCCGTGCCAGCGGCGCGCGCAGAACTGCAGCTCACCATCACCTCCGGGGTCCGCGATCCGGTGCCGATTGCGATCGTGCCGTTCGCCGCGCCAGCCGAGGCAACCGTCGATGTCGCTCAGGTCGTGCAGCACGACCTGGAAGGCAGCGGACGCTTCCGCGCTCTGCCGCGCGAGCGCATGCCCGCGACCCCGACGCACGCCAACGAGGTGGTGGCCGCGGCCTGGAAAGCGGCCGGCAGCGACTATGTGGTGGTCGGGCGTGTGACCGCGCTCGAGGGGGGGAACTTCGCGGTCGACTGTGAGCTGGTGAACGCCCTCACCGGCGCGCGGCTGGCGGCGCAGCGCTTCACGGGCGCCGCGAGCGCGCTGCGCAACGCGGCACACCAGGTGAGCGATCTCGTCTATCTCAAGATCCTCGGGGTGCGCGGCGCGTTCGCTACGCGCATTGCGTACGTGGCGGTGAACGGCACCCCGCCCGCGCAGCGCTACCAGCTGATCGTCGCTGACGCCGACGGTGCCAACCCGCGCGTGATTCTCGAGTCGCGCTTCCCGCTCATGTCGCCCGCGTGGTCGCCGGATGGGCAGTGGCTCGCCTACGTATCCTTCGAGAGCAAGCATTCGGCGGTCTATGTGCAGCTCGTGCGCACCGGTGAGCGCCGGCAGGTGTCGGCGCGCGCCGGCGTCAACGGGGCGCCCGCGTGGTCACCGGATGGTAAGAAGCTGGCGCTGACCCTCGGTGGCACCGGCGGCAACCCGGACATCTATGTCCTCGACCTCGCCAGCCAGGACCTGACACGCATCACCGACGATCCGGCGATCGACACCGAGCCGGAATGGGCGCCGGACGGACGTTCGCTGTATTTCACCTCGGACCGCGCCGGCTCGCCACAGATCTACCGCATCCCGGTGCAGTCAGGGGCACACCCCAAACGCATCACCTTCACCGGCAACTACAACGCCAGGCCACGGGTCTCCCCGGACGGCTCGCAACTCGCCATGGTGACGCTCGATAACGGCAACTACCGCATCGCGGTGCAGGATCTCGCCGGTGGAGGGGTGCGCGTGCTGTCGCACGGGCGCCTGGATGAGTCGCCGAGTTTTGCCCCCAACGGGGCTACACTCATCTTCTCGCAGCGTGAAGGCGCCAATGACTCACTCGCCACGGTGTCCACCGACGGCCTGACGGGGTTGCAGCTGAAGGCCACCCAGGGCGAGGTGCAGGAGCCCGCGTGGGGGCCGTTCGGCCCGTGATGTACAGCAGTACGCCCGTCCATTGAGGAGGTAGCGGAATGTCGGAAAGTGTGTCCTTGCGTCGAATGATGGTCTTACTGTTGGTCGCGGCAGCGCTGATTCTTGGCGGCTGCGCCAGCAAGCGCCCCAAGCCTGAAGCGTCCGCCCCGCCAGGCGCGGACGCGGGTGCCGAGGGCGCCGGCGCCAACAACCCCAACGCCAGCGGCGGCAGCGCGGAAGATGAGATAGCCGGACCGCAGGCGGGGCTGCTCGCGGTGCGGGTCGTATACTTCGACTTCGACAGCGCCGAGATCAAGGGTCAGGGCACGGATGTGGTCGCCGCGCACGCCAAGTACCTGGCATCCCACGCCCGCGTGCGCGTGCGGCTCGAGGGGCACACCGACGAGCGCGGCTCGCGCGAGTACAACATCGGTCTCGGCGAACGGCGGGCACAGTCGGTGCGGCGCGCGCTGCTGCTGCAGGGCGCGGCCGACGCGCAGATCTCCACGGTGAGCTACGGTGAAGAGCGCCCGGCGGTGCCCGGACATGACGAAGCTGCGTGGGCCAAGAACCGGCGCGTCGAAATCGTGTATCTGACAGAATCCCCGGCGCCCAAGCCGTAAACTGCGAAGGATTGACCATGCGTGTGATGCTCTCAGCGGCGCTGTTGACGATGCTCGCGGCCGGCTGCGCCAGCACGCCGCCGGATCAGGACCCGGTACAGTTGAAGCTCAATGACCTCGATGCGCGCATGACCCGCATCGTCAACAACCAGGTCGAGCTGTCGCAGCGCATGGACGACGTGCAGGGGAGCCTGCGCGAGATGCGTGGCCGCCTCGACGAGCTGGAACACGGCAGCGATGCACTGACCAAGCAGCAGCGTGACCTGTACGGGGATCTGCAAAAGCGTCTGAACGCGCTCAATGCCGGCGGCGCGGCCGCCGGGGCAGCCGGCGGCGCCGACGCGGGGGCGGAGGGGAGCAACGCGCCCTCATCGACCGAGCAGGCGGTCTACGGTCAGGCATTCGACGCGCTCAAGGCCGGCAGCTACTCGACGGCGATCACGGGATTCAAGGATTTTCTGCACAACTATCCGGAGAGTTCGCTCGCCGACAACGCGCAGTACTGGCTGGGCGAGGCGTACTACGTGAACCACGAATACGACGCTGCCGCGGGCGCCTTCAAAACCGTGCTGAAGAAATGGCCCGATTCGGGCAAAGCGCCCGACGCGCTGCTCAAGCTCGGTTACACCCAGTTGGCGCAGAGGCAATACCCGGCCGCACGCGCGACACTCGACGAGGTGACCAGGAAATATCCCGATACGCCTTCGGCGAAACTCGCCGCCGACCGGTTGCACCGCATTCCCGCGCAGACGTCCAACCCCCGGTAGGAGACCGCGCGCGGCACGCAAACGGAGTCGCAGGTGGAGCGCGCAACGGGCGTGACGCGCCTGAAAATCACTGAAGTCTTCCACTCGCTGCAGGGTGAGGCGGATACGGTCGGTGTGCCTACCGTGTTCGTGCGTCTCACCGGCTGCCCGTTGCGGTGTCAGTATTGCGACACGACCTATGCATTTCACGGCGGAGCATGGTGGCCGGTGCCGGCGATCGTCGCGCGCGTGCGGGAGTATGGCACCCGCTACGTGTGCGTCACCGGCGGCGAGCCGCTCGCTCAGAAGGGCTGCAGCGAGCTGCTCACCCTGCTGTGCGACGCCGGACTGCGGGTCTCGCTGGAAACCAGCGGCGCGATGGAGCTGGCAGGCGTCGACCCGCGCGTGATCAAGGTCGTGGATGTGAAGACGCCTGGTTCCGGCGAGCAACGCCGCAATCGCTACCAGGAGCTGCCGGCTCTTGGCGCGCAGGATCTGATCAAGTTCGTCATCTGCGATCGCAACGACTACGAATGGAGCCGTGCGAAGCTGCGGGAGCTGGCGCTGGCGGAGCGTTGCACGGTGCTCTTCTCGCCGAGCCACGAGCAGCTCGCCGCCCGGGATCTGGCGGACTGGATCCTCGCGGATCAGCTGCCGGTGCGCTTGCAGATCCAGCTGCACAAGTACCTCTGGGGCAACGTGCCAGGCAAGTGAGCGCGCACCGCGTGAACGAAACCCCCGCCGTGGTATTGCTGTCCGGAGGCCTCGATTCGGCAACCGCGCTGGCGATCGCACGCGAACAGGGATTCCGCTGTTACGCCCTGTCGGTGGACTACGGGCAGCGTCACGGCGCGGAACTGAGCGCCGCGCAGCGCGTGGCCCGAGCGGGTGGCGCCTGCGAGCACCGGGTCATGCGTGTCGATCTGGCCGGTATAGGCGGTTCCGCGCTGACCGATCCCAACATCGCCGTGCCGGAAACACCCGCTACGGGCATACCGGTCACCTACGTGCCGGCGCGCAATACCGTCATGCTGTCACTGGCGCTCGCCTGGGCCGAAGTGCTCGGCGGGCGCGACCTGTTCATCGGCGTCAACTTCCTGGATTCGAGCGGCTATCCGGACTGCCGGCCGGAGTTCATCGCCGCCTTCCGCGACCTCGCCGCAGTGGCCACCAGGGCAGGCGTGGAGGGCAACCCGTGCCGGGTACACACGCCGCTGATCAACTGGACCAAGGCGCAAATCATTGCCCGAGGGAGGCGTCTTGGAGTCGACTACGCCCAGACCGTGTCGTGCTACCAGGCCGATACCGACGGCCGCGCCTGTGGCCGCTGCGATGCCTGCCGCCTGCGGCGAGCGGGCTTTGCCGCCGCAGGTCTCCCCGATCCGACCCGTTACCAGAGCCTGTAGTATCATGCGGCCCCCGCGCCGCCGGCCGTCTCCCGGATCCGCCGAGCCGCGGGGTTCACGCGCTGGGGCGTTAGCTCAGTCGGTAGAGCATCGGACTTTTAATCCGCTGGTCGACGGTTCGATTCCGTCACGCCCCACTTTATTTTCTTTAAGATCAGGTAATTGCAAGATTTTTAGAGAATTCCCCTCTCGGATTTTGTGCAAATTTCGTGCGGTCACGTGCTCCGAGCCGCTCGGCCACGCACGACGGCCCACACACGCGTCTCCTGGAGATCAAGAGATCAAGTGCGTTCGACTGTGCTTCACCGAGCGTCGCGGTGTATGCACGAGTTAGATAGGGGACTGCAATCCGTTGGTCGACGGTTCGATTCCGTCACGCCCCACCAATAAGTCCCGGTCAATACCGGGAGACAGGTAGAGGCGAACGTCAGCCGCTATCCTGTCTGCCGGGCCTGATTTGCCACTGTACGCAACTTGCGTATAATGACAGCCGCGATGCAGGCGGTCTTTATCGAATTGCCGGCTTTCGAGCGAGGCCGCGAAGCCTACCTGGATGACGATCGCTTCACCGGCCTTCAGGAAGCCTTGATGTCGAACCCGGAGGCGGGCGAGGTGATCCAGGGCACAGGCGGCCTGCGTAAGCTGCGATTCAGCGACGCGCGCCGATCCAAGGGCAAGCGCGGCGGTCTGCGGGTGATCTATTACTACTGGACTGGTGGTCCGGAGTTCTGGTTGTTCACGCTGTACGACAAGGACGAGATGGCGGATTTGACGCCCAAGCAACGAGATGCGCTGAAGGAGCGCATCAAGGATGAGCTCAGGGCGAGGAGGAAGACATGAGGAAGAAGCGCAACCTGTTCGATGAGCTGATGGAAGGGTTTGATGCGTTGGCTGATCAGCGTGCCGGGAAACGAACGCTTCGGACGCATGCGGTGAAACCAAAGCCCGCCCCAAAGATCAGCGCTGGCGAGCTTACCAAAGTTAGGGAGGACATGAGGCTCTCCCGCAGCCTCTTTGCACGATACCTGCGCACCAATGTACGCACGCTAGAGAACTGGGAGCAGGGCCGGGCCAAGCCCAATGCGCAAGCGGCGCTGCTCATTCGCCTGGTGCAGCGCTATCCCGACACCGTACGACGTCTCGCGGAGATCTAAGACGTCGGGCCGCGCAGAGATGATGATCGCCTTATCGTCGTGGATACTTGCGGACGGCGCGCGGATCCTGGCGATTCCAGCCGCCCATCACCGCTTCAACTACATCCAGACGCGCACGGGCTCTGGTCCATCTCGCGCAGGCTCGCGCGGGGCCTCAAGAGTCGCACGGAATACAAGGCCATGATGGATCGGGCGGACTCACCCCGTGACGGCGATTTCGACGGTCGCGGCAATCTCTCACGCAAGGCTCTCGTCGAGTTCACGCAGTGGTTCCTCGAGATAGCCCTCGACCAGGTGAAATACATGTCGAGTCTCTTTGAGATCGACGCGCTCGTTGAGATCGACGCGCTCGCCCGACGGCTGAAGATGTACGTCGAACCGTCGAACGCTCCGAGACACTGAAGCCGGAAAGCGCCGCGCTGCTTGACCCTGCACTCATGCGCGGTGAGATCGAGCGCGGCGCCGCGCCGGGCATCACGGGAATCCCTGAGCGTTCGGGCCCGGCGTGTGCTCAACGACACGATTGCCGCGGGCCTGCTCGCTTCTACGACGCCGAAGGGTCCGGCGTCGTTGCGTTGTTGCGTTTCCCGGACGATGCGCTCGAGATACTGTTTCCGGTCCTGTGGCGGTCCACCGGAAGCAAACTCGCCACTGATCGTTGATGCGGATACTGTGCTGTCCGGAGTTGGCCTAAGACATCGAGCCGCAGGGTCGGGTCTGCACTGGAAGCAGCGGCAACAGCGGGGGCGCTAATTCCCCGGGCGGCTACCGCTTCGACATGCGCGTTGCCGTACAGCATATCCGCGATTGCCCGGGCGGTGCGCTGCGCAGTCATTCGGGTACAGCAGCGTGAAGGTCAGGCGCAGACCCCAGCTGGGTCCGCCGGCCGGAGACTCAAGGTAGTAGCGTACTCCGCCGCCGAAGCTCACGAGCTGGGTCCCGAGCTTCATCACCTTCGAGGCCGTCAGATTCAAGGGCACGACCCAGTGATGCCCTTCCCAGTCGTAGCTGGCCTCGAGGTTTGCGCTCGCGGTGATGCCCTGCCCGAGACCCTTGGAAACGAACGGCTGCAGATAGGTTGCGTTGAGCGCAGGGCGATTGCCGCTGCCTGCGATGGACCAGAGGTGATTCCACAGCAGCCCCACCGTCCAGGCGCTGGGAGTCTGCCGCAGCGCGACTGCGGTGGGTCCCAGGGCCCACTTGCCATTACCCAGCGAGCTGTCGGTCGCACTCGGCACCAGCAGGGCCGGACCGAATCCGACGATCCAGCCGCCGACCGTGGCTTTGGGCGAGAAAAAGAAGCTCTGCGTGATATCGCCCAAGCCTGACTGGTGAGGATCGTCTGGCACGACATCCGATTGCGCTACCAGCGGGAATATGGTGCGCGAGATGAGGTTCCACCGCTCGTTCAGGGTGATCGGCACCACTGGCTGAATGTTGAGCAGCCACTTGCTGCCAAGGCCGTTGGCCGCAAGTCCGGTGTCCCAGTTCAGTTGCATCGGCACCGAGATCATGGCGGCCACCGGATTCGCCAGCTGCTTCGCGAGCGCGTCCGCGTCCTGAGCCATCGCGGAGAAATGAGTCGCGCCCGTGCAGACGCCGAGCAACAGACCAGCAAGGTAGCTTCGCGGGTGGGCAACCATTATGTAGGGGAGCCTCGTCGGAGTGCGTGCCCGCGGCTCAGGCGGCAGAAGGCATCCGGGTGCGCAGCCCGGCCTGCAATAGCGTCTGGGGGTCCACCGCACCGAACAGCTGTATCAGGCGCGCAATCACCCCGGTCCAGCCGGTCTGGTG
>Ga0123356_10007553_pt1 | contig 10844 bp, 11 predicted proteins | sample TergutEmb28metaG_2_FD_92546 | JGI IMG/M metagenome (GOLD analysis project Ga0123356, IMG submission 92546) | Embiratermes neotenicus P3 segment gut microbial communities from Petit-Saut dam, French Guiana - Emb289 P3 | ecosystem: Host-associated > Arthropoda: Insects > Digestive system > Gut ... | reverse complement strand
CCAACAGCAAGCGTAGTAGGTATAGTAAAATTAGCGCTGGTTGCGCCAGCTATCGCAGTACCGCCAACATTACTATTCGTTGTATTAATGTACCATTGATAACTGAGCGTCGTTCCTTCCGCAATGATTGCCTCAACAAATAAGCTATCATAAATATGTCCAATAAATGCATTTGTTACTTCGACAGGATGGGTATTAATAATTAAGTTCCACACTAATGGCGCTCCATCCACAAAACGCCAATGGGTATTAATTGTGTCAGGAATTGACTCGGAATAATAATAACGAACAGCACTTTCCAATGGTGCGTTATTAGAACTAATTGTTATTGTCGAGTATTTTAAAGTATCTGCTCCTCCATAAAAAACCGAAGTTAAACTTCCGCAATTGGAAAAAGCGAAATTACCGATATTTGTAACACCAGCGGGAATAACTATGCTTGTTAAATTATCACAATGGAAGAAAGCGTAACTACCGATTCTTGTTACGCCGTCAGGGATTATAATGCTTGTCATATTCGTATAGGAAGAAAACCCGGAATCCGCTATTTCAATTACGGGCTTTCCTTCATAGATAGCCGGTATAACAACAATAGCGGCTTTCGCTGTACCTTTAGAAACCGAATATGCTGTACCATTATTAATCAGCATAAATTCCAGTCCCGGTGTTGGAGCGTAGGGATCGGGTTCCGGAACAGGGCAACCAACAAAATAAACCCCAATTATTACCGTAAAGGCAATAATCAGTAACGTTTTGATAGTGTTTTTCATAAAAATACTCCTTTTTGTACGATCTATTCCCCATTTACATGGACAAGCATCACATTTCCAAAAAAATAATCAAAAAACTAAAATTCTCTTACAGAAAACTACACCTATATAAAGCAAAAGTTTACTATTAGTATATTTTAACTTTATCATACGTAAATTGTCAAGTTACTATAAATAAACAAAAATAATACCAATTTAATATAGAAAATATGACAAGTTTAAGAACGATTTTATCCTTCAATATGAAGGCTCAAAGGCACATTTTAGGGATTACACAGGCGCAGCTGGCAGAAAGAGTAAATACATCAACAAATTATATAGCCTTAATAGAAAGCGAGAAGAAATTTCCTACCCCGGAAATGCTGGAAAGAATAGCCGCTGCATTGGAAATTGACGCTCCCGCTCTGTTTTCGACCAAGTCTTACCCATTACAAACAACAGGAACGCTGGCAGAACTACGGGAAAAAGTATTAAGCGACCTTTCTGAAGTTGTCACGTATCGTTTTATCAAATTCGAGCAGGAAAATTCTCGAATACTTACGCCTGATACGCCGATTGTTTAGGGATTATAACTATAAATAAAATCCGGATTTTTACCACAAACCACTGATAAGATATCAAACAACAGGTTCGTGCTGGTCGTGGTAAAATAGAAAAAGCCGTCCGTCCCGCCGTAAAAAGATCCTTATCTAAAATGCGGCGGTATTATTCAAAAGAGATAAATGGATAGACTTGTGTTTTTTCACCAAAACACATACAAAAGACACCAATTGGCCGACAGACACCAATTGGTTGACTTGATAAAGAAAAATCGTATCCTTATAACAGGAGATTATTTATGCAAACTCAAGATGTCAGAGTTACAGTCAGGGTAAACCGCGAACTTAAAGAAAGCGCGGAAAACCTTTTTGATTATTTAGGATTAAACATGTCCAACGCGATTAATATTTTCCTTCGTAAAACAGTTGAACAAAAGGGTATTCCATTTACGGTAAACACTGTCAGCCAGGGAATTGGGGGACTTAATAGCGGTGAAGTTACAAAAATATTTAATCAAGCTGTTAAACAAGATATAGAAAAAAAAAAGAAAAAAGGGCTGCCTGTCACCCGGTACGATTTAGACTCAAAACGGGCATATCTCGAAAACGCCGACGGTACACAGGAATATGTATAAACCGATAGTCCTTGTATTCGCGGGACCTAATGGCTCCGGCAAAAGTACTGTTACAAAATTGATGCCGCTTTCCGGCGTGTATATTAACGCAGATGACATAAAAAAAGAAAACAATATTTCCGATCTGGAAGCGGCAGAACAAGCGGAAGCTCCCAATGAAGTCATCCACGTTTATATGGCTTTTCTGGCTGAAAACATAAACTTGTAAATTCCTGAAATTAACTATACCATTCAGTTATGGATTCATTTATGTTAACACTGCAAATGCTCGGCGGTCTTTGTATGTTCCTTTTTGGAATGAAGACAATGAGCGATGGATTGCAAAAAAGTACCGGCGATAAAATGCGGACAATATTAAATGTTATGACTGCTAATCGCTTTATTGGTGTTTTTACCGGTTTTTCGGTAACAGCCATTATCCAGTCATCAACCGCATTCAGCGTAATTGTTGTTTCCTTTGTAAATGCCGGTTTAATGAATCTTACTCAATCTATCGGTGTAATACTTGGTACAAATATCGGAACGACATTAACCGCATGGATTATTTCTATTGTAGGTTTTAAGTTAAGTATCGACACTCTTGCGCTGCCTGCGATAGGCATAGGTTTTATTGCCAGTATTATTAAATGGAAGTACAGAAGTTTAGGAGAGTTTTTATTAGGCTTTGGCTTTTTATTTTTGGGACTTCACTTTCTTACATCCGGAATGGCAAATATAAATGATGTTTTTGATTTCGGCGCTATAGGTAATTTTGGCGGCAGCAGATATATAGCTATATTAATTGGAGTCGGCATAGGGTTTATCATGACTCTCATTATTAATTCATCCACCGCTTCTGTCGCATTAATTATGACACTTTCTTTTCAGGGTGTAATTACTTTTGAAATGGCAGCCGGAATGATTTTAGGATCTAATCTTGGCTCACCTTTAAACGCAGTAATTGCGTCTTTAGCCGGAAATATAGCTTCTAAACGGACAGCGCTTGTCCATGTTTTGTTTAATGTATTCGGAGTTTTATGGGCAATTCCTTTATTAATTCCAATGTTAAATCTGGTAAAAATGATTTTACCCGGAGACCCCTGGGTTTTAATTCCCTCCAACGAAGCAATTCCGCTTCATCTTGCAGGGCTCCACACAACATTTAACATAATAAACACTCTTCTTTTCCTGCCCTTTGTAAATCAATTCGCAAAACTAATCACCCGTATCTTGCCGGAAAAACCAGTTGCAGAGAAAAAAGATGAAACCGAACATTACAAGTTTTCTTACCTTTCCGCCATTGATGCCGATTCGCCAGAATTAAATATCCTTCGTGCAGAAAAAGAAATTTCCAACATGGCGGGGCTTGTCTCTTTAATGTTCTCCAGGTCATGTACGGTATTGCGCAGCCAATATGAAGGCAAAGAAATAGAAAGAGAAAGTATAGAAACTCTTTGTTTGGAACTTAGAAAAAAAGAAGAGTTTATCAATGAAATGCGCGAAAAACTCAGTCATTTCCTGATTGAATGTTCAAAAATAAAACTCTGCTCTGCATCCGAAGACCGCGTTTCCTATTTACTGCAGGTTGTTGTTTCACTTAAAGCGATGGGTGATGAATGTTACAGTATCAGCCGCTTATTGGAAAAAAGTATTGTTAAACCCTGTCCTTTTAAAAACATGCAGTTAGATGATCTTGTACCCTATACCGGATTGGTAGAAGAATTCCTTGCGATTCTGGAAAAACAACTTAACCCATGTGCCGAAGGTAAAAGTACAACCGCTAAAATTAAAATACGCGCAGCAGAACTTGAAGAAGAAATAAACAAGAGCCGTAAACATCTGCAAAAATCAGGACGCCAGCGTTTAGAGGCAGGCGAGAATGTAAGATCGGAATTACTTTTTATCGATCTTGTCCGCCGCATCGAAAAAGTCGGAGATTATTGTTCTGAAATTACCGGATCTAATAAGTTGCCGATATAGGGAGCGGTATCTTTTGGGGTTGTGTTTGTCATTACAGACAATGCATTCTGCAGCTTTACCAGATTATCCAGAGTTGCATTGCGTCATTTTTGTAACTTACCATTTATTTGATCTATAGTAATTGCTGAAAGTAATTACAAGCTGTTACATTTAGCAGAGATGTATTTGCCTTAAAATAATCATAATCGCTATTAATATGGGATCGAACATATATAAAACCATCAGCATTATATTTAATATTATTTAATTTATTAACCTCTGTTACATATAGATGCAAATATTCATGGTGATCATTTTTATTTTCAATATTAATAACCTCTAATTCTTGTATACTTGCAGTTATAAAACTATGGAGAATGTTTTGAAAGTTGAGACGGCCTTTCTTCCGTAATATTAGATTTTTTTCATTCCAAAAAATATTTTTTATCGAATTATACATCGTTTGTTCAAAGTATTCCAATTGATTTAAAGCAAGTACCGCCTTATGTGTAACTTGACATCTGTCATTTTTACAGCATAGAGCAGGAAATAATTGACAATTAAAAAGGAATAAAGATTGCTTGTTGTTTTTTATATAATTTTTGAATTTATTTTGATCTAATACTCCGTTTGTTTGAGTTATAACACCAGTCTTATAAATGTCGTAGATATATTGTATAATTTTGGAACAAAAAATATTTATTATACGCAAATAAAATTCTTTATCTCCGGTCTCAAAAAAAACATAATACATTTACAGCCTCCTCTGGTAATGGAACACTGTATGAACACTAATACATTATTTTACTGATTGAAGAAAATCGCAAGGCTCTATATTTAAGAAATCTGTATTAGTTCTAAAATAATCATAATCACTTCCATTACTATCACGAATATATGCAAAGCAACTAGCATTGGTATTTGGTCTTTTTCCCAGTTCAGTGGCTTTCTTTGTATATTCCAATAAATAATCATCGTGAGAATTTGTTTCTCTAAATCTTAAAGTTTCTATATTCTCCAGATTAGCTGCCAAATAAGATTGAAATACAGACTGAAGACTAAGCCGCATTCTAGACTTTAGATTGCCCGATTTAAGAAAAGCTTCTTTCTTTTCTTTCATTATTTTTTCAAACTTATCTAATTGATTTAGGGCAAGTACAGTTTTATGACTTCCTTGACATGCGAAATTATCACAATTGAAGTCAGGAAATTGATTACAGTTAAAAAAAAACAAAGAACCACCATTATTTTTAATATGATCTTTTAAGACATCATATTTAAGAAATCCATTTTCCTGTGTAAAAACTTTAGAATTAAAAAGACTGACAATAGACTGCGCAAATATAAAACAGAATTTGCCCACAATCACAGAAAAAAAGGAAGTATCTTCTGTCTCATTTCTTGTTTCAAGGAAAGTATAATACATTTACAGTACTGCTCCTACGATTTGTGCTTCGAGGAAATTCAACAAATCTTTCTTTGTTTTACCTCGCTTATATTTAATATTATTAAGATCCAAAAACATATTAAGTCTGAATATAGAGCTTTCTGTATGAGGGAATTCAAAAAACAAATATTCTTCTCCTGCCAGCACAAAATGTATTGGTATGCGCTTAGACATATCAAACTGGTAACTATCAAGATATGGAATTACACTGGATATGTCTTTATCTTCTTTTGCCTGTGAAAAAATTTGTATTTTAGCTTTCTTGTTTTTATAGAATTCTATCAAATGCTCAATGATCTTTTTACGTATTTCAATATTATCTCCCCAAAATTGACCAGTTACCATAACGGTTTCATTATCCGCTGGATTATAATCTGATGAATTTAAATTCTTTAAAAACTCAAGTATAGCAGGTTCAGATTCTTCCATGTTTGCCAAATCATGCATATACATATGACACTTATCTTCCCAAATCGTTTGCTCTTCATTTTCAAAATGTCCCAAAAATTGGACGAAAGCATTATACTGCAACGGACCGGGAGAACTGATGAGTCTAAAATTAGCTTCATTTCCCGGCACCATCTCTCTATCTCTAAAGGCACGGTAATTAACTATGAATGCTTTCCATAATTCTTCAATAAACTCAAGATCCTCGGTTGAGGCTAGCTTTGGTGCAATAACGGTTTGTGCCATTTGAAAATTTTCTCCTAAATCTTATATTTTTTGTAGGTGTCGAAAGTGTCTATCGACAGTAAAAATCAAGCTTTTTTGAGGGTTAAATTCAAAAAGAAAAAATTTCCCCATATTACTAATGTTAATAAAAAGTCAAGTAATAGTCAAGTGCCTATCAAAGATTTATAGAAATATCCACTGATTATTATTAACCTCATTTTTTACATTATAACCAGCTTTACCAATAAAATAACATAAAAAAGCCATTATTTATATAATTTTATAGTATTATATTAAGCAGTAACTGATAATTCTCCTAAAAATAATATACCTACCGTCCCCCCATTCGGTGGCTGAGGCTCTCGAAGCCACCGCCCGTACGCTCCCTTCGAGAACCTCAGGGAGCGGCTGGCTTAAAGATATCTATTACGGTACTTCCGTCACATCCTTCGTCGCCACCCACGGCTCAATCGTCACTGTCACTTCGTCGGTTTTAGTCACGCCGTTAGGTCTCGCGACCGTGAGGACGAAAGTATACTGACCGGCTTTTCTCAGATCATTCACAACAACTTGTGCGCCAGTACCCACAGGAGCCGGTGTACCCAGTACTCCGTCGGGATTGCTCTTCATTGTCCATGTGTAGGTGACAACTTCGCTATCGTAGCCTTCACCGCTGCCGTTGAGAGTTAAAGAAGCCCGAGTAGGATATGCAGGCGGGGTAATCGTATTTCCGCCAACAACACTGGCGCTTGCAGTCGGTTCACGCAGATCCGGCTCATTGTCGCAGCTTGCGAATGTAAACAGGACGAAACCTGTTAGTAAAATTAAAATTGTCTTTTTCATTTTTTTTCTCTCCTTTATTTTTTTTTGGTAGCTGCTACACTTGGTGCTGCTAAGACATCGAGATTAATCTATATTCCCTTCTGTTACCTTTTCACTAAGTGATATAGCTAATTCCGGAGTAGTCACCTCCATAACGGGAGAATCATTTTCAATGAAAGCCATAAAGGAAGGACCAACGATATATGCCGTCAGGCTATTACTCTTCTCGGGCATTATTTTAATGCCATCGAAATAAAAAGTTTGAGTAAAAGTGATCATCTTTGTATCGTATGCACCAATAGTTACCACTTTCCCATCAAAGCCAGTATCTATAGCTGTATCTACTATATCGCTCGTCCCATCATTAATCTTATAGGTCAAACGTCCAGCAAAAATGGGATCAATATCTCCGTATTCTACAGAGAAATTCAATTCTTCTCCCGGAGTAAAAACACGCTCAGAAATAGTTATCTCTGCATTTGCTGTTCTCACAAGAGTCACTTTCACCGCAGCTCCTACGCTTTCCGCATCCTCATTGTCCTTAACCTTAAGCGTAAACTCGTATTCGCCGAGCTTGTCAAATCCGCTTACCGTAGGATTTTGCACGGCGCTGTTGAATGTGAAGCTTGAACCGCTTGGTGTGCTGGTGCAAACCCAATCATAAGACACAACATATCCGTCCTCATCCGTACCGCTACCGTTGAGAATGATAGAAGTTCCTTGTGTACTAATGTTGTGTTCGAAGTCAGTTCCCGGATTGGCAACCGGCGGGATGTTAGTCAGCGGCGGATCATCATCCCCACTGCAAGAAATTGCAAAACCAATTATTGTTAAAATAACAATAATTCCTAAAATTTTAATGGTCTTTTTCATGTTTTTATATCTCCTTATTAATTATTTCCTTGTTACCGTATAACACTAAAAAAAATAAAGCCTATAATTACCGCTGTTATCGGGATTCCTATCAGGGCAAAAATTTTCCAGAAATTAGATTTTTGCTTATACCTTGCCAATAAGATTTTTTGTTTCTTGTAAGTTTCGGACATTATATTCAATTGATTATGCAAATTCTCCAGTATGTTTTCTTGCTCAGTTATTATTGCCTCGCAGGCGGTATCTTTATTCCCGCTATCGTGTAAGTTGCTTCTTAAGGCTTCTATTAATTTCTGTAGCTCTTGTTTGTTGTTTATCATACTATCAATCAAATCTTCAAATGGAATTTTTGCTTTTTTCATTGCAGTATCAAAATCTATAATTTTTGAACAATCAAAACCATTTTCCTTTGCAATTTTAATAGATTCTTCAAGTGCCTCTTTTGGAACAATAATTCTTTTTACATATTCTTGTATAGGTCTGTTTTCTGTTTTTCTTTTTTCTTTTCCAGATTTCGGTTTAGTTTCATAAGCAATTAATGGTAAAATTGTGCATTCATCAACAAGTTTTTGCTGTTCCAAATTATTGGCAACCCATATTTTTTTATTATAAAAAGTATTATCCAGCGAAAGTAATACTTTTTTTTCGTCATCGTCAAGCATTCGATCAAGCGGTTTTCCATTTACGCTAAGACCGCTTGTAATTCGCCATTCTCGTTGACGGAAATAATATAGCTTGCCATTATTTTTTTTGAAATCATTATCAGTAGGATAAAATAGAGAGCAAATACTTTGTAAAATACCAAGCATAGTATCCATACGCGCTTCGATTACATCACGTTTATCATTCTCTTCAAGGCTGTATGGGTGAAAATTTATAGTAAACATATCCAACATATCGCGTAATTGTTTTATATTAAAAGAATAAGGTTTGGGTTTTGATTCTGCTCTATTATTTATTTTTAAATTTAAAGTATCATTATTATCAGCATTTTTTGTCATTTTTACATATTCTTTAATATCATTAAACATTATTTGCAGTTCATATAATTCAAAAATAAAGCTTCCTGGAAGTTTCTTTAAAGACCATTCGGATGTAGGTGTTTCAGACCTTGGCAGATAAAAAACTGGAACAGCGCCAAGGTCATAGGCAGCAGCATCTTCAAATTCAATGTGAAAAGGACCAAAGTTAGTTTGGTGATCTTTTAGGTCTTTGATATCAATCTGAGTTAAACAAAAACGGCGTTGTGTAAGAATATATTCCTCTGGCGTTTTTCTTTTTTCATCCTTGTCTTTTTTATACGTAACATTTTCTGGGACTAAAAGGATTCCGCTTTTAAGGAAATTATTTAAAATTCTTAAGCCTTTTTCTATATTATTTTGACACTTCTTTGGTCTTGGAAATGAATGATAAAACATATATTTCTACCTTGTTCTGCGCAGCCAATAACGTGGTGTTTCAAATAAAGGTGATGGTCTTTTACCTTCAATTTGTATTAATAAATCCTGCCAAATTTCTGGATATTCAGTTTGAACCATACGAAAAAATGCTGCCCATTGTGCTGTTTTTTCGGCAGATCTATAAATAGTTGGATTAATTTCATATAGAACATTTCGCAGATCGTTCATGTAGATATACGATTCTTCTAATACGGTTACAGTTTTACTATCATCATCGTTATATAGGAATATGTATTTAGGAACTCCTGAAAAAACAATTTCACTATTTTCAATATGATAACTTATTTCTGTCCCATAATCAGTAAAGATATAGCTGTTTTGCCGTTCAAAAATATTAAAAATACTCATAATTTGATCTATATTTTGTGAATTATCTTGTTTATTTCGCCATGTAGCATGATCATGATAACCTGGTATTGGGAAATCAAATGCTTCATCTGTATTCTGCATGAGCGGAATATTCATTAAAAGGGCATCAACAAAGAAAAGATTAAGCCCAATTAATGTATCACCAAAAGCAGGATGAAAATTAGCAAAGTATATACTTTGAGGTCTGTTTTGTTTAAGTATTCTTTCTTCTGGTGATCGATGATTGTCATATAATGTCATACATGCAGTGTAATTACTTTCTACAAAGTGAATAACAGGTATAAATTCCCAATCATATAAATTTGCTGTAGTTGTTGTGTTACCAATTGATACAGACAAACGCCAACCATTTGGCTGTGATGGATCGTATGTTATATTAACAGGTTGTCCAATAGCGTTACCTGCCGGAACAGCAATTTCCTGAAATATTACACCGCCTGTTGTACTTGCTATTTCATAACTAAGTATATTTGAACCACGTTCAGCTATGAATAAATCTGCATGCCTGTTACCAGTGACTATACCAAGAGAACTATAATTGTACTTATCATATATTCCACTTGCATAACTTGCATAGAATACTGTTAAAAACAATAAAATAAAACATACAATTTTTGCATTTGTTTTCATAATACTATCTCCTTTGCTAATACTTCATCATATTGTAGCTATCTACGCTACTTATTAACAACCCATACGGGTTGTTTTTCACTTTCGACTACGTTCAACCACCGCCCATTACTTAAGCACTACGGATGTTGCAGTGTTACAGAACCTGAGTCACTACCACCAAATGAAAAATTTGTAGAACCAAACAGCGTAGCAGCATTTACTACTACAGTTCTTGTACTATCTGTTATCTCTATGCCGTTCAAGTAAAAAGTTTGGAAGAAAGTAACATTGCCGTTAATGTTTTCATAATCACTGGCAAGCACCACACCAGAAAATTCTTCCGCGCTATTCCGTTGCAGACTTGTTTTATCGTCCGTCAAAATATACGTAACGCCAGCAGGCAATATAACGCTGGGTGAAAAATCTATAGATGCACCACTAGTAATCGACACAAACCCCACCTCAGCATCCAATGCCGCATTAACCGTCACATACTCTGTCTTCGTTACATTGTTATTTCCCGTAACGATGAGCTTGAACTTATACTCCCCTGCAACAGTCATACCGGTGACACCGGTTGCAGCCAATGACGCATCGGCAATTACCGGGCTTGCTCCTGCCGGTGCAGACTCCACAGACCACTGAACAGACTTAATAGCTGAATCGTCTGCGCTAATGGCGGAACAATTAAGCTCGATGCTCGTTGT
>Ga0123356_10007551_pt1 | contig 10844 bp, 8 predicted proteins | sample TergutEmb28metaG_2_FD_92546 | JGI IMG/M metagenome (GOLD analysis project Ga0123356, IMG submission 92546) | Embiratermes neotenicus P3 segment gut microbial communities from Petit-Saut dam, French Guiana - Emb289 P3 | ecosystem: Host-associated > Arthropoda: Insects > Digestive system > Gut ... | reverse complement strand
TTGATCCAGGTCGCCGTCCGCAACGTGCGCGAGGGCCGCGGGCCGACGCTGCTGCGCCTCACCGTCCCGCGCTTGAGCGGACACTCGGGTCAGGATACTCAGAGCTACAAGTCTCCCGAGGAGCTCGAGGCCGACCGGCAGCGCGACCCGCTCGTGCACCTGCGCCAGCAGCTCGTGCCGAGCGCACTGTCTGAAGGGGAGTGGCGCGCGTTCGAAGAGGATGCGCAACAGGCCGTCCTCAGCGCCTTCGAAAGCTGCACCCAGCGGCCCTATCCGCGAGCCGACGAGGTCGCGCGCTTTGCCTTCACCGAATCGGATGCCGACGGCGCTGCGATCCTGCAGCGCCAGGGCGGCATGCGCGCCGCAGGCGTCGAGCCACCGGCCGGCACCGAGATTCCCGGGCGGGAAGGGCCGCGAATCAACATGTTGACCGCGATCCGCCGCACGCTCGAGCACGAGCTGACGGTCAACCCGCGAGTCATCGTCTTTGGCGAGGACGTGGGGCGCAAGGGCGGCGTGCACGGCGCGACGTCCGGTCTGCAGCAGCGCTTCGGAGTTGAACGCGTCTTCGATACAAGCCTCTCCGAGGAAGGCATCATCGGGCGCGCGGTCGGCATGGCGCTCGCAGGTCTCGTGCCGGTACCCGAGATCCAGTTTCGCAAGTACGCGGACCCTGCCGCCGAGCAACTCAACGACTGTGGGACGATGCGCTGGCGCACGGCCAATCGCTTCGCCGCACCGATCATCGTTCGCATGCCGGGCGGGTTCTTCAAGTGCGGTGACCCCTGGCACAGCCAGTGCAACGAGACGCAGTTTGCGCACGCCATCGGCTGGCGAGTCGCGATGCCGTCCAATGCCGAGGACGCCGTCGGTTTGCTGCGTTCGGCGCTGCGGGGCAATGACCCGACCATCTTCTTCGAGCACCGCGCGATGCTCGATGCAGCCTGGGCGCGCCGCCCGTACCCAGGAGATGGGTTCCTCGTCCCCTTTGGCCGGGCGCAGCGGCTGCGCGAGGGCCGCGACCTCACACTCGTGACCTGGGGGGCGATGGTCGAGCGCTGCGAGGCTGCGGCGCAGCGCGCCGCGATCGAGGTGGAACTCCTGGATCTTCGCACCCTGATCCCGTGGGACCGCGACGCGGTGTGCGCTTCCGTCGAAAAGACTCACCGCTGCCTCATCGTGCACGAGGACAACCTCACGGCAGGATTCGGGGCAGAAATCGCAGCGACGATCTCGCAAGCCTCTTTCTTCGCGCTCGAGGCGCCGATCGAACGCCTCGCGATGCCCGACGTGCCCAGCCCCCACGCCCCGGTGCTACTCGAGGCGGCGCTGCCCAGCATCGAGCGCATCGTTCAGGCCGTGCACCGGATTGCAAGCCTGTGAGTGCCTTCGCCACAGTGGAGGTCAGAGCTCCCGCCGAGCAGTCCGAGGGTACACGCGCCCAGGTGCTGCGCTGGCTCAAGGCGGTCGGCGAGCGTGTAAATCAGCACGAGCCGCTGCTCGAGATCGAGACCGAGAAAGTCACGGTCGAGATCGCGGCGCCGGCGGCCGGTATGCTGCGCGAGATTCTCAAGCACGAGCAGGAGCTGGTTGATCCGGGCGAGGTCCTCGCGCGCATCGAGACGGCAGCGGCCGCGGAGGAAGCGCCCGACCCGCGCCAGAGCGCCGCGCCACATGACACTGGCGGTGCAATGGATGATGGCCGAGCTCGAGACGAGATCGACGCCGCTGTCATCGCGAGACAGGCGCCGACACACTTGCACAGCCGGATCAGCACACCGGTGCAGAGGCTGCTCGAGAGGCATCATCTGCAGGCCACGATCGTGCGAGGTACGGGCCCCGCCGGGGCGATCACGGTCGAGGACGTGCTCGAGGTCGCGGCGCAGCGCGACGCAGGTGGAGAGCCCCGGGCGCAAGCCGCAGCGCCTTCGCCGCCGCCGGCGAGCCACAGAATCCCCCACTCCGCAACACGCCGGCGTATCGCCGAGCACATGGTGCGAAGCCTGCTGCACACCACGCCGCATGTGACGAGCGTGTTCGAGGCGGATTGCTCGGCGCTGCTACGACATCGCGAGCGGTATCGCGAGACCTTCCAGGCCCGTGGTGCGCCCTTGACCTTGACAGTCTATATTCTCGCCGCCTGCGTCGCTGCGATCCGCGCCGTGCCCGAGGTCAATGCGCGCTGGCACGAGGATGCCCTCGAGGTCTTCGAATCGATTGACATCGGGGTCGCCACGGCGGTGTCCGGCCGGGGCCTGCTCGTACCGGTGCTGCACGCGGCTCAGGGCCTCGATCTCTTCGGCATCGCCTCACAGCTCGCGCTGCAAGTCGCTGCCGCGCGCGAGGGGCGACTGCGCCCGCAGGACGTGCGCGGCGGCACCTTCACGATCTCCAATCACGGCGTCAGCGGGAGCCTGTTCGCTGCCCCGATCGTGATCCATCAGCCGCAGGTCGCGATCCTCGGGGTCGGCAAGCTCGAGAAGCGGCCCGCAGTGATCGAGACCGAGAGAGGGGAGGAGATCGCGATCTTGCCGCGTTGCTACCTGAGCCTGACAATCGACCATCGCGCGTTGGACGGGGATCGCGCGAACGAATTCCTGCGCGTTCTGGTCGATCGTCTCGAGCGATGGCCGCCCGAGTAGCGGGGAGCTGAGCGACCGCAGCGGCCAATTGGAGGGGGTCCATGCTGCATCGAGCGGAGGTCCTGGATTCCATCGAGCGTGCGAGCCTCGATGAGCTGCGCGCGCTGCAGCTCGAGCGCCTGCGCTGGTCAGTGCGTCACGCCTATGAGCGGGTGCCCCATTACCGCCAGGCATTCCAGGCGGTAGACGTGCATCCCGAGGACCTGCGCCACCCGGAAGACCTGTCGCGATTTCCGTTTCTGTTGAAGCAAGATTTTCGCGAGCAGTACCCCTGGGGTCTGCTCGCGGTACCCACCGAGCAGCTCGCGCGCGTGCACGCCTCGAGCGGCACGACCGGGCGCCCGACCATCGTCGGTTACACCCGCAGTGACCTTGACGCCTGGGCGGGGCTCGTCGCGCGCTCGATCTTTGCGGCCGGCGGGCGTCGCGGGGATCGAGTGCATGTGGCCTATGGGTACGGCCTCTTCACCGGCGGGCTCGGTGCTCACTACGGCGCCGAGCTGCTCGGCTGCGCCGTCATCCCTGCCTCGGGTGGGCAGACTGAGCGGCAGGTCCAGCTGATCCTTGACCTGAAGCCCGACCTTATCATGGTGACCCCCTCCTACATGCTCGCGATCGCCGAGGAGCTCACGCGCCTTGGGGTCGAGCCGCAGAGGTGCTCATTGCGCGCAGGCCTGTTCGGCGCCGAGCCCTGGAGCGAGGCTATGCGATCCGAGATCGAGCGGCGCATGGGCCTCGATGCGCTCGATATCTATGGCCTCTCGGAGGTCATGGGACCGGGGGTGGCAAGCGAGTGCCTCGAGAGCAAGGACGGACCGGTGATCTGGGAGGATCACTTCTATCCGGAGATCATCGATCCGGAGAGCGGCCGGGTGCTGCCCGAGGGCGAGGAGGGCGAGCTCGTCCTCACCTCTCTCACCAAGGAGGCGCAGCCGGTGATTCGCTATCGCACGCGCGATCGCTCACGCCTGTTGCCGCCGACTGCCCGCTCGATGCGCCGCATCGGCCGGATCAACGGCCGCACCGACGATATGCTGATCATCCGCGGCGTGAATCTCTTCCCCACGCAGGTCGAGGTCCTGATTCTCGAGCATGCGGCGCTGGCCCCTCAATACTATCTCGAGGTCGCTCGCGAAGGCCCGCTCGATACGCTGACCGTGCACGTCGAGCTGCGCGCGCAGGCCGAGGATTCGGAGCCCGCACGGCGGGCCGTCGCCCAGGCGCTTGAGCAGCGGGTCAGAGCGCTCGTGGGTGTCACGAGTGAGGTCGTAGTTCACGCCGCGCGCGAGCTCGAGCGTTCAATTGGCAAAGCCCGGCGTGTGGTTGACCGGCGCGCTCCGAGATGAAGCCCCCAAACCTGCCTCTCGCTGCTCGCCGCGCGTGGAAGTCGCCCCCGGGGCTGGTAGGTTCTATGAGCCCGGCCCTAACCCATCCTCACTGCGGTGAGATGTTAAACGCGAGCACCCCGTCGACGGGAAGTCGTGGCCTGCGCGCGCTGTTCCCGGAAGCCGGACGGCCCACGGCGAGCATCATGACGGGCACATAGTGGTCGCCGATGCTCAGGATCTCCATCAACTGACCCGGGTTGAAACCTACAGGACAACTGACGTAGCCGCGGTTCCCAGCTGCAAGCATGAGCGTCATCGCCGCCAGCGAACCGGATCGGATCGCTTCGTCTCGGACAAGGCGAGGATCGGAACCGTACATGCCGTTTGCCATCGCCGACCATAGATCTGCGACTTCTCGGGGAAGAAGGCCAGCATGCACAGTCTCGTCTAGAATGCCTTCGAGCCTGTTGTGCCCGTTCAAGTCACCAAGGATCAAGATGATAAGGGGAGCGTCGGCGACTCGCTCCCGATTAGGCGCAATCGTGGTTTCCTTCAATCTCTCTTTTAATCGCTTGTCTGTCACCGCGATGAAGCGCCAATGCTGAATGTTGAATGAAGAAGGGGCCTGACATGCTTCAGAAATCAATTCTTTGATTTCTTGGACTGAAATCGGTGTTGTGGGGTCAAAGTGTTCCGCAGACGTTCGTTCATTGAGAACCTTCAGGAAGTCGCTCATACTATCTCTCCTTGTTGACTCTCTCATCGGATACGACAAGACCGCTGTTAAGCAAAGGGCTCGCGCGTCTGACGGGAACGAGCGATGCTGACAACTGTGAGCTACCCGGTGCAAATTTTGGACTTGGTCACGGAGCTCCCCATGGCCAGCCACGCGCAATCTATAGAGACGACACGCAACGCGGCAACTGGAGAATGACCCAGGTCTCGGTATCTCCGACGAGGTACGGAGACGTGGTCATTTTTGGCGCTGAACGGCAATTGGCGGTCGAGCCCCCATCGACATAGAGGGTGTCGCCAATGATCCAACAGACATCATCCGAGCCCAGGAAGGCGACCACGCTGGAGACCTCTGGCCGGGCAAGGCGCTTGAGCGGCTGAAACAGAAGGACCGCCCCTCGTCCTGGCCTCGTCGTGCTGCGCCGATCAGCCGCGCGGGGCGAGCCCGTCGTGGCGGCCACGGGATCGGCTCTTTGCCGTTAACGTACGTGCCGCGTTCTTCAGTACGTGCGGCCGTCACCCATACTTGGCGGTGACCTCCGCCGAGGTGCGAAATCGCAGGGCTGGATGGTCCGTTGGCGATGCGCCGTCCGAGCTGGCGGCAGACAGAGGAGCCTTAGCGGAGCAACCACGGAGCGTAGGCAGACGTCGTCGAGCCATTGCGCAGGCCGACCGGAGCCGGGCGGCCTCGCGGGCGAAGGTATGGACGCCGTCGTCGGCAGGGAAGGCCGAGCCGCAGGCGAGCAGGCCCTTGAGCTGGCCCTGAAGGCCGGACGTCAGCGCTCCCGCCCCGACACTGCCGCCGTAGATGTTGTTGATGAAGGCGGCCACGCGGCGCCGTCGTGTCCCAGCAACACGCTGGCTCGCATTCCTGGGCTCAGGGAGCGGCATAGGACAGCAGGGAGTTGATCCGGATCTCGACCCGAGTCCCGCCGCCTTCACTGGACTCGATGTGCAGCCTCGCTTTCATGCCTCGTGCGCGTTCTCGCATACCGGCGAGACCGAAGTGCCCCCCCGCCACCGCGGACTGCAATGTCCCGGAAGTGATCCCACGTCCATCGTCGCTGATCAGGATGAACAGCTCGCGCTCGCCGTAACTGACAGCCACGCTAATCAGGCTGGCGCGCGCATGGCGATAGGCATTCCACAGGGCCTCGTAACCGATCCGATACAGCTCTTCCCAGATGTACGGCCGCAGCACCCGCACGCGTCCTTCGAGCTGCAGCTCGAAACGCATCTCCGTTCCCTGAACCATCTCACGCGCGGCTTTCTCCAGCACCTGGCCTATCTCGGCGCGCGGCGGGGCACCCTCGCGCAGCCCCTGGATGCGCTCCCGCCCCTCGTATGCGAGCTCGGAAGCGCGATCGAGGGCGGCGCTGAGCAGCGCATGCTGAGGGTCTCTGGCGGAGAGCTGATTCACCACACTGTGCACCTTTAGGATCAGGCCTTCGGTGCTCTGCAGCAACGTATCGTGAAGCTCCCGGGCAATGCGATCGCGCTCGGCAAGCCGGCCTCTGTGCCGCTCCTGCAGTCTCGCCGCCATGTAACGCATACGCAGTCGGTACGCGAGGGCGAGCAGCCCGAGCAACACGAAACCGGCCAGGACATTGAAGGCGACGGTCTGAAACCAGGCGGGCAGGACTCGAACGGGTACTGTCAGCCCCGCATCGGTCCAGACGCCATCGCGGTTCGAACCGCGCAGGCGCAGCAGATAGTCTCCCGGCGGAAGATTGGTGTACGCAGCGAGCCGGTGGTCCGAGTCCGTCTCCGTCCAGTCTGTATCGAATCCATCGAGCTTGTAGGCGTAGCGATTGCGCTCGGGCGCTGAGTAATCGAGAGCTGCGAATTCGATGGCTATGCTGTTGCCCCCGGGGGTGATCGTCAGCGGCTCATGTAAGCGGCTGCCGGGATTGAGATGGCTCGAGGGCACCCACTTGCCTCCGATGTGCGCTTCGGTCACGACCACCGGCGGCTGATACGCCCAAGGTTTCAAGCGGTCCGGCTGCACGACCGTCAGGCCATCGAGTCCCCCGAACACCAGCTCGCCTGCATCGGTGATAGCGCCGACCCCAGCCCAATAACCGGGGATCGCTACGCCCTCAGCGACGCGCAGGCTGCGGATCTTGAAGGAGTCAGGATCGATGAGCGCCAGCCCGTCGTCGGTGCTCGCCCAGATCTGTCCGCGCCGGTCTGCCAGCAGCATGTCGATACTGTCGTTGATGAGACCCTGCGCGACGCCCAGATGGCGGAACCGTGGGCGACCGTCGTGACCGCGTCCCTGCAGAACAGAGATGCCCTGGCCCGTGCCAACCCAAAGCCGCCCGAGACGATCGGTCAGCAAGGTCGATACAATGCTGCCCGCGAGCGCACCGGGATCACGAGCATCCGGGAGAATGCGCTCGACGGCTCTCGAGGCCGGATCAAAGCGGTTGAGGCCGTACGTCGTGCCGATCCAGAGGGACCCTTCCGGGCCGTACGCGAGAACGTTCACCCACGAATCGCTCAGCCCCTCCACCCTTCTGGAGGGCGGGGCCGTGCGCGCCGCTTCTTTGGCCGAGCCTGCATCCACCTCCCACAGACCGTCACTTCCTCCCACCCACAACACCCCCTTTTGCGAAAGCAGTGCGTTGACGTTAGCAGTCGGATCACGCCCGGCCAGGATCAATCGAGTAGCCCTGCGTGCGAGAGGGTCCACGCGATACAGGCCTGCCTCGGTGCCGACGTAGACGTCCCCCGACTCAGCCAGCGCGAACATGTGGATTACGCCTGCAGGCAGACCGGTCTTCGGTCGGTCCGGATCGGAACGTAATCCGGCGGTCCGAACGCCCACGGGATCCAAGATATCGATTCCGTTCCTCTCGTCGCCCAGCCAGAGGCGCCCGTCGGGCATCTGCAACAGCGCGACCTGATGTTCCAGACTGTCGTAGTGCCTGCCCTTGGCTGCGCCGGCTATCGTGTAGACAGCTTCCCGGCTCGGGTCGTAAAGACTGACCCCGCGCGACGTATTGATCCAGACAAGCCCCGAGCGATCCTTGTACAGCCCGTCTACCGTATTGTCCGCGAGGCTGTCCTCGAATAGCGGATCGTGCCGGATGCGGCGGGTGCGGAAACCGATGGTGTCGACAGCAAAGATCCCCTCGTGTGTTCCGATCCAGACCTCTTCAGGACGAACCTCGACAAAGCCGCGGATCTCTTCAGTCCGCAGCGTGCTGTCCTGCGGGTTGCTGCCCAGGATCTGTCGCGCGCTCATGTCTCTCGGATCAATCACGTATGCACCGCTATGATGCGTACCGATCCAGAGCCGCTGCCGAGTGTCTTCGAACAACCTCCAGGCTTGTGCCACTTTCCCGTCCGGCGTCGGTAGCGGAACAGGGACGAAGGCACGGTCCCCGGGTCCGCGGCGGACCAGGCCGGCTACCGTTCCCACCCACAAGGTGCCGTCCCGACCGCGCAGCGCGGTGTTGACGAGGTTCACGGGCAGGCTGCCCGGGTCGCGCTCGTTGTGACCCAGATGGCTGACGCTACCGTCCTCAGGTAAAACGCGGTCCAAACCGCCCTCGCTCGCCACCCAGACACCGCCAGCGCCATCATCTGTGATATCCCAGACATGCACCCCGCTGAGCCCGTCCGGCCCGGCCGCGTACCTCACAAAGTCATCGTGATCATAGTCGTAGCGCGCTAGGCCGGCGCCGAAGGTGCCAATCCAGAGCTGGCCCCTACTGTCGGTATACAGCCTACTGATCAAGTTTGCTGGTAGCGTTCGATCGGAGGCGGGGTCGGATTTGTAAATCCGCAAACGGTATCCGTCCCAGCGTGCAAGGCCGTTTTCCGTCCCGACCCACACGAAACCTGCCGCGTCCTGCGTCAGAGCTCTGAACGCTAACGAACTCGGCAACTTGTCGGTACGACCGACGTGGTGGAAAACAGTCTCCGCAAGCGCCGTCCAGCGCTCAGCTCGGGCAGCCCCCTGGGCTGACACGCCCAGAGCAGCCGAGGCGCAGAGGGCTAGCAGGGAAACGCCCTGCAAAACCCGACAGTGGAACTTCTTGATAGCGTCCATCGTCTACAACCGGAGCGCACAACCAGAAACGCTGATCGCGTATCATCAAGAGAGGCTCATCTCGCGGACGACTCGCGCGAAGGCAATTCGCTCCGACAGCTCACCAGCGTGCAACTTAAGTTACGCCGGGTCCTCTGTAATCCCCCATTTCGGGGATCAGCGCGCCAGGGACCCTGGGCGGACAGAAGTGGATTCGACCAGAACCTCGGAGTCCCCGGCAGGTCGGCCGGATAGCCTGAGCCGCCTGAGCAACGTCCGCTCGTAGCCGCCGGCCGCCGATTCAGATGAGACGAGACTGGGTGAACTTCGGCAACAGCGTCGATCCTAACGGACGGGGACGGCCCGTGTGACCCGATATGGGCAGGGACTCGACCTCTGCAGACAGTTCGCAGCTCAGCCCAGCGGCGCCCACGGTGCTCGGCGCTTGGCCATGAAGGCCTCGAATCCCGCACGCGCCTCCTCTGAGGCGCGCACTTGGCTCAAGGTCCAGGCGGTATCTCGACGAGTCTCATCGGTCACCGGTCCGACCGGCAGTGCGCCGAAGAGATCCTTGATGGCGACCTGCGCCTGTGGCCCCCCCTGTAGAAGATCTACGATGCAGGCGTCGATGGCGGTCTCCAGCTCGCTCTCCTGCACGACCTGGTGCACGAGCCCGAGCGAGAGGGCCTCGAGCGCAGGCACCGCCGCGCAGGTGAGCGCAAGTCGCCGCGCCTGACGGGAACCCAAGGCGTTGACGAGATACGGGCCGATCACCGCCGGCAGGATACCCAGCCTCGCCTCCGTGACGGCAAAGCGCGCGAGCGGAGTTGCAATAACAATGTCGGCCACACAGGCGAGTCCTACGCCGCCTCCGAAGGCGGGGCCCTGCACACGTGCGATGACGGGCTTCGCGCATTGCGCGGCCGCGTGCATCATCGCCGCGAAGCGCCGCGCATCCTCGAAATTCTCAGCCTCTGTGCGCCGCGCGGCACGCTGCATCCAGGCGATATCGGCTCCAGCGCAGAACGTGCGCCCGGTGGCGCCCAGCACCACGACGCGCGCCATGGGGTCTTGCCCGATCCGCTCGAACGCGCCGGCCAGCCTTTCGATCAGCTCCTCATCGAGTGCGTTATGCACGCGCGGCCTGTTCAAGGTCAAGCGCACGATGCCGCGCGCGTCTTGATCGATGAGGAGCGAGTCGCTGCTCATGGGCTCGCCGCACGTCGTTTCAAGGCGCTGAGCGCCTCAACGCTCGGAGTGTTAAGCGAGGGCCGCTCGGCAGGCCATTCTCTGAGCGGTGCGACCTCGCGCAGCGAGGCCAGACACCGGCGGGTGAGATCCTGGTAGGCACGCGTCCCCTCCCACTTCCACTCGATTTCCTCGTCAGTGAGCTCGCGCTTGATCTTCGCGGGCAAGCCCGTCACGAGACTTCGCGGCGGCACCCGCATGCCGGAGGGCACGAAGGCGCAGGCCGCGATGATCGACTGCGCACCAATGTCGGCATCATCCATGACAACGGCGTTCATGCCGACGAGTACGTCGCGACCTACGGTGCAGCTGTGGATGATGGCGCCGTGGCCGATGTGACCGTTCGGATGCACGCGGGTCTCACGGCCGGGAAACCCGTGCAACACACAGCTGTCCTGCACGTTGACACCCTTGTCGAGGACGATCCGGCCGAAATCCCCGCGGAGCGAGGCGCAGGGGCCTATGTAGCAAGCCTCCTCGACGATGACATCACCGATCAGGACCGCCGCGGGGTGCACGTAGGCGCCGGGATGGACGATCGGCACCACTTCATCGAGCGCATAGCAGGGCATCGAGCGTGCTCCGAAGGGCTCCACTGCGAGAGCCTCGTGACCGGGGCGACCTGCTCTTACCGCTCGGCCGCGTCGGCGCTTGTGACCGCGAGGGGAGCATACTATTATTGACCGACCGGTCGGTCAATGATGGTCGGCGCCGCAGCCGACTCCAACCCTTCGACGGAGGAGCCGCCGTGAGCGAAGCCTTGGTCCTCTCCTCGCAGGACGGTGCCGTGCGCACCTTGACGCTCAACCGCCCAGAGGTGTTGAACAGCTTCAACACGCAGATGCACGCTGC
>Ga0123356_10007550_pt1 | contig 10845 bp, 8 predicted proteins | sample TergutEmb28metaG_2_FD_92546 | JGI IMG/M metagenome (GOLD analysis project Ga0123356, IMG submission 92546) | Embiratermes neotenicus P3 segment gut microbial communities from Petit-Saut dam, French Guiana - Emb289 P3 | ecosystem: Host-associated > Arthropoda: Insects > Digestive system > Gut ... | reverse complement strand
CATTTTGCCGCAGAAAGTCATGTTGACCGTTCGATACACGGGCCGCAGGCTTTTATTAAAACCAATGTAATGGGAACATTCACCTTACTTGAAACCGCGCGTAAAACCTGGAAAGACGCTGACGGAAACATGCGAAGCGATGTGCTTTTTCACCATATCAGCACAGACGAAGTTTTCGGCTCGTTAGGTGAAACAGGTTTCTTTACAGAAACTACCCCATACGATCCGCGCTCGCCGTATTCTGCAAGCAAGGCATCAAGCGATCATCTTTTAATGGCATATTTTCATACTTACGGCCTGCCTGTTACTCTTTCCAACTGCTCTAACAATTACGGCCCTTACCAATTCCCGGAAAAACTTATTCCCATAATGATTTTAAACATGATGGAAGGAAAACCCCTGCCCGTTTACGGGGATGGAAAAAATATCCGCGACTGGCTGTATGTTATCGATCATAACAATGCCGTATGGAATATAATGCAAAACGGCGTTACAGGAGAAACATACAATATCGGCGGCGAAAATGAATGGGAAAATATCAAACTGCTTCATGTGTTAATCGATATCGTTGCAAAAAAAACCGGCATAGATTCAGAAAAAATACGTTCAACAATAACCTACGTTAAAGACCGCCCGGGGCACGACCGCCGTTACGCCATCGACTGCTCAAAAATAAAAAAAGAACTGGGTTGGAAGCAAACTGTCAGTTTTGAAGAAGGACTGGAAAAAACCGTAGACTGGTACCTGGCAAACCCAAAATGGATAGACAGCATACGAAGCGGAGAATACAAAAACTGGCTGGAAAAAAATTATGGAGAAAGAAAGTAAAAAAAGAGAGCGGTAAAAAGCAGAAGTTTAGTCTTTATTAAATAAATCGCGGGTATAAACTTTATCGATAACATCCTGTAAATCAGAATAGATACGGTTCGCGATTATAACAGTACTTTGATTTTTAAAATCATCCAGCGATCGAATTAAAGGCGAACCAAAGAAAAACTCTTCATTGTAGGCAGGTTCAAAAATTACAACCTTTACACCTTTTGCTTTGACGCGTTTTATAATTCCCTGAACCGACGATTGGCGGAAATTATCCGAACCGGTTTTCATTGTAAGGCGATACACGCCAATTACGGCAGAAGGATTCTGCGGGAAACCCGCGAGCTGTAAAACACGGTCGGCGATAAAATCTTTGCGCGTACGGTTAGCTTCGACAATCGCGTTAATAATATTGTTGGGAACATCGGAGTAATTTGTAAGAAGCTGCTTTGTATCTTTTGGAAGACAATAACCGCCGTAACCAAACGAAGGGTTATTGTAATGACTACCAATACGCGGATCTAATCCCACACCTTCGATAATATTTTTTGTATCCAATTCGCGTACTTCGGCATAAGAATCCAACTCGTTAAAAAAAGCCACACGCAAAGCGAGAAAACTATTCGCGAAAAGTTTTACAGCTTCCGCTTCTGTACTACCCATTACAAGCACAGGTGTTTCTTTTGATAAAGCGCCTTGTTTTAGAATCTCAGCGAACTTTATAGCCGCTTCTTTAAGAACAAGATCGCCAGCCGGAAAACCGGCGATAATACGCGATGGGTGCAAGTTATCCGCAAGCGCCTGTCCTTCGCGTAAAAACTCAGGTGAAAATAAAACTTTTTTATACCCTTGCTGATACATTTTTTCTGTAAACCCAACAGGAACAGTCGATTTTACAACAACATTAGCCTGCGGAGCTATTTCCTGTGCCTGTTTTATAACCGTTTCTACATTAGTAGTATTAAAATAATTGAGTTTTGGATCATAATCTGTGGGAGTCGCGACAATAATAAAATCAGCATCCTTAAATGCCGAAACCGGGTATGTTGTCGCTTTTAAATTAAGATTTTCTTCCGCCAGCGCTTTTTCGATATCAGCGTCGATTATAGGAGTTTTTTTACCGCTTACAAGCTGTACCCTTTCTTGGGAAATATCAAACGCGTAAACTTCATGTTGTCTCGCAAGCAAAACAGCTAGAGACATACCGACATAACCAAGACCCGCTACTGTTATTTTCATTTTATTTCGCTCTTTTTTTCCAATATTTTAATTAATTCCTTCACTCTTATATCCACTATAGAAACCAATTTATTTTTTTTATCTTCATTTATATGAGTGTTAAGATTTAAATTATCAATAACTATATCAATTATACTATGTATATTATCTTTTGAATACCATTTTGGATAATCTATATATTGCAATTTTTCATAATTTCCTCTGGGAAACCATCTGCATAAACTGTCAATATTTTTATCTATGTTATCAATAACATTGGTATTATGATGTAAAGAATTTCCATTATCAAATATTTTTGCAACTCTAATCCATTCCAGAGTGTCAGCGTTTCTTATAATTCCAAAATTCGCTGTGTGACGATCTGTATTACCAATTAAATAATCAATAATAATCATGTTATCAATATTTTCTTTAACGTTATTTATTCCTTTCTTCTTGCATATTTGAATAAATCTGTCATATTCATTTCTATTTTCTTTTAATTCTGTATCCAATACAACTTGTGCGGTAATAATTTCTGTGTTTTTACCAACCATACATTTACAAATGCTCAAAGGCATATTATTACTTTCATTTTTTATAAAGCCGTATTCAACATGCTCTATCCCTAATATTTTCATTATTTTAGAAGCAATTACCTCATTATAGGGTTCCTGCATTTCATCATACCGGCTTCCTTTTAATAAAAGTCTTTCATTACTTTTATTAATTATCCATTTTTTACGCAAACTTCCGTCTACAGTTAAATCCGGCGCTACAAGAATGTCTCTGTTTTCTTCATATACTCCCATAATATCAAAATTAACAACTTCTTTAAAAGAATTATCAAAAAAATTAACATCTTCCCATTTTATATCTATATTTGATTTATGAACCCAATATTGATCAGCTAAATTTAAAGCATACGAACCAAATGACAATTGAACAGAATTTTTGACATTAAAATCATATTCAATGTTAACCAGGTCTGATCTGCTTCTTGGTAAACTTCTGTTTTCTATCCAGTCAGATAATTGTTTAAACTGCGCTTCCTTTTTACCGCTATATTTTAAACCAAACGGCAATCTTTTTTCATCAAATATATTTAAAATTTCTGATAATTCAAAATCATCATTCAATGTAAATAATATTACAGGATTATTTTTATGTTTTAATATATATTCTTTATCCATTTCAACTATCTTAATTCACCGCTAAAAGCCAGTCAAGTACGTTTAGCTGCTTTACGCCGTTTTCTTTAGTTCCTGTACCAATTTCATCTAATGTTAATAGTATTTTTGGATGATGATCTTTTATTTTACTAAAAGATGTTAGTTCTCGTTGCAAAGTATTTTGATCAAGAACAGTTGCCGCAACTTGGTAATAAGTAATGCCATCTGCATTTTGTGTAACAAAATCAACTTCACCGTCTGTTATGTGTCCGACAAAAACCTCATTACCCCTTCTAAGCAACTCAAGGTATACAATATTTTCCAGTATATGTCCATAATCGGCATTGCCAGCTCCTAATAAAAAATGTCGCAAACCTATATCTGTTATATAATATTTTTCCAGAGTAGAAAGATACTGCTTACCTTTAATATTGTATCTTTTTGCCTGATAAACCATAAGGCTGTCGGTCAAACCCTTTAAATATTTTTCTACAGTTTTTTGGTCGATTTTGCGCCCTTCCGAGGTCATGGTATTTGCAATCTTTGTTGTAGACAACAAACTCCCAATATTATGAAATACAAATCGTGTTACACTTTCAAGCATCATTACATCAGACACTTTAAGCCTTGCAACAATATCGTTGAGCATAATGGAGTTATATAAACCGGAAAGATACTCGCGGATATCTTTATACTGACCGCTTAATTGTAATGTATAAGGAAACGAACTTTCACTTAAATATAACGAATATTTTTCCATTTTTGTTAAATTTTTACCGGTTACATAAATATCAAGACCTTCGTTGTATTCCGCAAATGAAAGCGGCAGCATCTTTAATTCAATATACCGCCCGGTTAAAAGCGTCGCCAATTCACCAGACATAAACCATGCGTTAGAGCCGGTTATATATAAATCCACATTTTTTTTAATAAAAAGACTGTCTACAGCTTTTTCAAAATGCGAAACATGCTGAATTTCATCCAAAAAGATGTAGTTCATTTTACCCGCAAGTAGAAGCTTTTTTATATGTTCATACAAAAGACGGTAATCGGTTAATTGCTCAAAGCCGATATCTTCAAAATTAATGTAGATTATTTGATTTTCTAAAACACCATTCTGGACCAGCCAATCACGGTAAATTTCCATTAAAGTTGATTTTCCGCACCGTCGTATCCCCGAAACGACCTTAATTACCTGTTTATCCCTGGAATTTATCAAAAAATTGAGGTATTCCGGTCGATTTATTCTATTCATTATTTAGTATTATAATCCGCAAACTTAGGAAATTCAAGTAGTTTACGGAATGTAATCCCGAAAAATATAACATAGTGTTCTTTTTTATCGACATGAAGCTTAAACATGAGAACCAATAAATCCCGCCCCGCCTGTTAAAAGTATTTTCATTTGTTTACTTTCCAATGTCCGCCTTTATCGGGACCAATACGTTCTAGCAAACCTTTAGCTTTAAGCTTAGAAATATTTTCTTCTGTTTTCCTTTTTGAAATACCTACTAAAATAGATAACTCAGGAATCGTTATACTGGAATTTTGGGAGATATTATCTAATATTTTTTGTTGGTTTTCAGTTACCTTTTCACCGACCTTTTCACCGACCTTTTCACCGACCTTTTCACCGACCTTTTCAATGCCATTACCATCTTTCGATACAAAATTATCCGCAAACGGAAATGTTACGATTAAAAATTCATCTTCAAAATTAAATATTGATTGGTTATAGGCTTCTAAAATACGACCCATACCAGAACCAAGATGTTCTACAAGCCCTACATCCTTGAATATACGCATAAGTTCACGGTTACGAGGCATGGAACGGCAGCGAAAAAAGTTTTCACGGCTTAAACCTTGCGGCAAACCACCATAAGAAGTGATAGTAAGCCTGTCAGAAAAAATCTCAACTACAGGAGGTACTTCACGACTATAATCATTATGTACAATGGCATTAATAAGCGCTTCTCTTAGAGCTGTTTCATCAACCATATTTCGCTCAAGTCTGGTTTTAGGAGTAATTTTTGCAAATGTTTTATTTTCAATACGCAATTTATCAATAACACGGTTGGTTGCGGTAATCAGGCAACGATAACCATATTCTTCGTTTTCAATCAAATCCACTTTATTTATTCCGGCATATTTTGCTACCTTTATAGAAACACCATTTTCGTCAGCCAGTAAATAAGCGGCATAATTGTAACGTCCATTTTCATCAATCAAATCAAGTGACGCAAGGAACTCTTTGTTTAAATTTAACTTTTTCTCGGAATAATATATTTCAAGCTGTTGAAATGTTAAACTCTGTCTAGGTGACGGCAAATTACTCAGTTTTACCGGTATTCGCTTTGCATATAGTGTGTCTATCATAGTGGTTGTCATCGGCTGTACTGAACTGCCTACACGAATAAAACACCCAACTGCGGACATACCTTTACTTCGAATATAGTAAGGCTTTTCCATCCCGCTGGGAATTATCACCTTTATTATTTCAATACCATCAATTTTCTCAACAACTATATCAAATAAACCAAGCGCTGACGGTAAAATATTTTCTTTTATCCTGTCTGCAATTTTACGCTGGACGACATCTATTTCTTCTACTCCAACAACATTACGATTCTTATCCACACCAATATAGATTTCCCCACCTTCAGGGTAATTCAAAAAAGCGACAACTTGGCGCTCAAGATCGTCTGTGAGTATTTGTTTATATTCGATTCTATTTGTTTCTTCCGGTAATTGTTTAATCATAATATTTTATCCATATTTTTTGGAATTTAATAGAAAATTGTGGTATTTTGGATGATTTATTCTATTCATTATATAAGATAATAATCCTTAAACTTTGTATTTTCAAGTAGTTTATTGAATGTAATTTGGAAAAATAGACTTGTGGAATACATATAAAACTATTATACTACTAAAAATAAGGTAATTTTAAAATGATTAAATTAGATATTTTATGCGGGTTAGGAAATCAACTTTTTGAATACGCATACGCAAGAACCCTTAGCTTAGAATATAATGAACCAATTGTAATAAATAAAATGACCGTATTAACATTACTAAATAAATTCAAATATCCTAAGATGGGTAGCGCTTCATATCAATTAAAATATTTTAATATAGTTCAATGTATGTTTCAAAATTCGCTGATTGGTTTTATTCAATCAATTTTTCCTTTTCTACATGCATATTTACATAGAAAAAAAACAAACGATAGAAAATATTTGGCTAATTTGTTTTTAAAAATGTCTGCGAAAGGAAAGTATTACTTTGCTGATTCCGCTATGGCTGGATATTTTCCTCACTCTACGACTAAAAAAAAAATAAAACATGTTCATGGCATTTGGTGTTCTGACAAATATTTTTATAAATATTCAGATATAATAAAAAAAGAACTTAAAGTGATCTCCCCTCTTTCAGAACAAAATAAGGATTTAATAGGAGAAATGCAAAATTGCAGTTCTGTAGCTGTCCATTTCAGAAGAGGAGACTATGTAAATATCAAGGATGTTGCATTAAGCTATAATATCTGTGATGAAGCATATTATAAAAAATCCATGCACTATATTGCTGAACGTACAGAAAATCCAATTTTTTATATTTTTTCTGATGATATACCCTGGATACAGAACAATATTAAGTTTGAGCATACAGTAAAATTTATAGATAACAACAATCCTGGCCATGAAGATTTGCGCTTAATGTATAATTGCAAACATTTTATTACAGCAAATAGTACATTTTCATGGTGGGGGTCTTATTTATCGGACAACCCTGAAAAAATAGTAATTTCGCCTAATATATACAATATGTTATACCCTGATATAAAAGATATTTTTCGTGATGATATGATTTTATATGATATAAGGAATCAAATATTTTTATGAACGATAAAAAAGTTATTGTATTATTGTCTTCATATAACGGCGAAAAATATATAGAAGAACAGTTAGAAAGTATTTTAAATCAAACATATAAAAATATAGAAATAATCGTACGTGACGACGGTTCTACGGATAATACATTAGAAATTTTAAAAAAATATGAAAAACAAAAAAATATATATTTAGAACATGGAAATAATTTGGGATTTTTAAAAAGTTTTTATTGGCTTTTGGAAAATACAAAAGAAGCAGATTATTATTCATTTGCGGATCAAGATGATTTTTGGCTGGAAAATAAAATTGAAAAGGCTGTTAATACATTAAATAATATGGATCAGGGAAAGGCGGCGTTATATTTTTGTGATTATGATTATTATGATAAAGAAATGAATTTTATATCACATAAAAAACCTTTTAATACAGAATTAACATTACAAAATTCTCTTGTTAGTTTTATATGCTCAGGTTTTACTTGTGTAATTAACAATGAACTTAAACGATTATTTTTACAAATGCCATCTGAAAAACTTTTTATGCACGATTATTTTTTATTATTACTTGGAATTAGTTTTGGAAATGTTTTTTATGACAAAAATGTATATGCAAAGTTCAGAAGACATGGAAAAAATTCATCATTTTTCAGCGGAAATATAATTAAAACTTATTTTTGGCGTATAAAGAAATTCTTATTACAGGATGAATTTGAGTTTAAGAAAAAATGGAAGGTTTTTTTTGATGTTTATAGAAATGAATTTAATGAAAGAGATAAAAAAATTTTAAAATTATTTGCTAATGAAAAATATCGTTTTGACTATGCATTAAGAAAAGCGTTTTACAAGAAAAGATATAGAACTAGTTTTTTTGACGAACTAACGCTTAGATTTATTTTTTTAATTGGAAAGATTTAATTCATTTTTCCAATAAGATATAATATCATTCAAACTATCATTTATTAATATTTGCGGTTTCCAGCCAGTTAATTTAATTATTTTTGAATTATCTCCTATAATAATTTTATTATCGCCAAGACGCACTTTTTCTTTATCTAACTCAATAATTAACTGTATATTCAATAAACTTGAAAGCATATCGATTATTTCTTTTATACTTCTTCCTATTCCAGAACAAACGTTGTATAAATCACCTGGTTTTCCTTTATCCAATAATAGATGATACGCTTTAACTACATCTCTAACATCAAGAAAATCACGAATAATTGATACATCACCAACAAAAAGTTTAATATTTATGGAATTTTCAATTTTTATTTTTTCCAATATTTGCTTTACAATTGATGGAATAACAAAGATATCACGCTGCATTGGCCCAATATGATTAAATGAACGAGTAAGAATTATATCAAGGTTATATTTTGATACATAACACTGAGCTAACATTTCTTGAGAAACTCTGGCAATAGCATAAGGGCTAATAGGCTGTAATTGAGCTTCTTCTTTTATTGGAATACAATCGACTGGAACATTGCCATATTCTTCTGATGATCCTATGGACAGTATTCGGCATTTAATATTATTTTTCCTAATTACCTCTACAAGGTTAAGAAAAATATTTGTATTATTAATAAATGAATTAATCGGTTCATTCCAACTCTTAGCGACACTGCTAAAAGATGCTAAATGAATAATGTGCGTAGGTAAAAATGATATAATCACATCTTCTAAAGCAGAAATTTCTAAAAGATTAATTTCTATAAACTTCAGTTTTATATATAAAAAATTATATGAATCTATATTTTTTGGAATAACAGCGTCCAAACCAAGAATTTCACAATTTTCCTGGATAGAATTCAAATAATCAAAAAAATGATAAGCGACAAATCCCGATGCGCCAGTAATTAAATATTTTCTCATTATCACCTTTCGAATGAAGTTCCTAAGTAGATAACCTCAATTTTTTTTTCATCTATTTCTGGATATAACTTTATAATATCCATTTTTGTATTATTAGAAATTGCAATAATTTTATCTGCATTAATCATCATTATATATTTATTAAAACTCGTTTTGTCATTTTTGGGAAAACATTCTGGAAAATATTCATGTATCATATCATATACTGTTATAACTAATTTTGTTTTATTATTAAGTGGTGTAATTTCAGAATATAATTTAAATGTTTTTTTTGTTGTTGTTTCCCAGGAAAAATATTTTAAACGTTCAAAGCCGTTTTTTACCAGTTCTTTCTGAAGCGAGTTATCCAATATTATTTTTTCTATTGCTTGCCGTATATCATCAACAGAGTATGGGTTAAAATACATTGCAGCTTCCCCGGCTATTTCCGGAAAACAACTTATATTACTTAATACAATAGGACATCCTGAAACAAAAGCTTCAAGAATAGGAATACCAAAACCTTCATACAAAGAAGGGAAAACAAAGAGTAATGCTTTTTCGTACATATTTTGCAATTCATTTTCAGATACAAATTTTGATACTGCTCTTTCACGAACTTTATTTTTATCTAATAGCTCAAATTCTTCCTTTGTAAACGATTGTCCTGTACATATAAGCCGTAAATTATAACGAGATAATAAAGGCGCAACAGCTTCAATAAATCTTCCAAAATTCTTATATCCGCCGCGTTGTCCTGTAAATAGAATATAATCTTCTTTTTCTATATTATTAATAAAAACCGGTAATTTATCATTTTTTTCAATTGTTTTAAATTTATCAGAGGAAATATTATTTCTAATTTTTTGCAGTCTTGTATTAAAATCATCTTCATTAATAAATAGCTTATTGTCTTTTATATATTTTAAAACATAAGGATCATAATATGTAGGATGAATAATATTATATTTTTTTTGTTTAATTTTCTTTATAGAATTTGGCTTATTTAAAACACTAACAATCGTTCTCTTTCCTTTAAAATATGATTTAAGTGGAAATTCTTTAAAGAGTTTTAATGGTTTCACATATTCATTTTCAGAATAAACACCAGACACATCATATTCAAATAAACCATAACTATGCTTCATTAATTCAAAAAAATATCGCGATATTCCGCCATATTTTTGTAAAGAGAATATTTGGTGATCATAAAGAACTTTCATTAACGTAATGTATTAATTATTCCATATCTGCGTAATGTTAAGTATAAACCGCTAGATTTAAATATTTTTCTTAAACGCATAGCTACAATTAACTTCCAAAAAATATTTACAAAAATACGAACAACTTTAAATATTATTTTATTTTGAATAATTTCATTTAAATCATTCTTTATAAAATCATCTTTTGAAACATGCAGTTCTGACAACATCTTTTTTTGAATATATTCCAATGCAACAGTGTATTCCATATTATAAAAAAACGCATGCATATCCTGATAAAATTCTAATCGAGATGGTGATAATAATTTAAAATCTTCTTCTGTTAAATTTTCAATTATTTTAATAAAAAGATTACTGTATTCTTCATTGCAAAGCGACTTCTTCCTTTTACCTTGTCTATTGGATGAATCTCTAGCCGTTACAAGAACTTCAGGTATTAGTTTATGGGGAAATCTCAAAAACGCCCTATAGAAAAATTCAAAATCCTGCGCAACTAATGATGTTTCATCAAACATCCCAACAATATCAAAACAAACACGCGGGATTAAAAGAGTACAACCATGTGTTTGATCAAAAATAATAGGATGTATGTAAGATTTTTCTCTTGGTAAATATCTAATTATATGGGTTAGATAATTTGTTTCAAGGTATTTTTTATAATTTTCAT
>Ga0123356_10007549_pt1 | contig 10845 bp, 4 predicted proteins | sample TergutEmb28metaG_2_FD_92546 | JGI IMG/M metagenome (GOLD analysis project Ga0123356, IMG submission 92546) | Embiratermes neotenicus P3 segment gut microbial communities from Petit-Saut dam, French Guiana - Emb289 P3 | ecosystem: Host-associated > Arthropoda: Insects > Digestive system > Gut ... | reverse complement strand
CGTCTCTTACCTCTCATCTTTCGATTCCATCTCTCGTTGCCCGGGAATTCTGCAAAATTCCGGCAGAGATGGCGCGGCTGAACTTCCATCATAACGTACTGTCCGGCGAGACGTATACGTGGGAAAACACACCAGTTCTTGACTTTCCCGTCGGGGTTTTGCAAACCTCACACCAGCCGTACTGACGAGAGACTCATTTAGGTGTACGGCACCCTCCGACCTACGTGTTGCAGCGCGGTCCCGAAGATTGTTCCCGAGGAGATGAAAGCCTGACCCGTTTGCGAAGGCCAACTTCCAATGCTTTCACCAGTAAGCAAACATGAGAATCGCCGCCCATGTCTGTCCATGTCTTACTGTATTTAGAATAGCATATCCCAAATGAAAAAACCAGTTGCAAACTTTGCAACCCACCTTGTAATTTTTGGAATTCTGATCAAGGATATCGCGACCGTTGCGACGTTCGCGTAACCAACGGGGAGTGGTACGGCCACTACGGTGTCCACCACTTCCCGTTGGTCAATTGTGCTGTACAACTAAAAGGATTGGGTAGTGTCGTTGCAATCCAAATAAACGCTGTTTTGAGAGCCGGGCATTATGGTCCGGGGATCACCACCGCCCCCTTGTTGTAATTCACCGCCAGCCAGAGGATCGCCAGATCGGCGTCGTTGATCATCCCGTCGCCGTTAAGATCGCAACGCGGATTGACACCCTGCGCCGTTGCGCTTTTGTTATAGTTGGCGGCCAGCCAGAGAATGGCCAAGTCGGCGTCGTTGATCATGCCGTCCCCGTTGATGTCACCACATCGCAGGGTCATCAGTCGCACCTCTGGCCGGGTGTCCATCGTCAGGTCGACATTCTGGTTGTCAACAACGACTTTTTGGACCGTGAAAGGGGTATGGGCTTCCTTAGTAATGACCAACGTGTAGGTACCTGGTGCGACGTTCTCGAAGGTGAAACTCTGTTCGGCCTGACCGATGCCTGTCGTGGCCGGGATGGTGGTCGTATATTTTACGGCACCATCCTGATAGAGTCTGGCTGTGGTGGGGCTGCCGGGATTGTAAGTCCTGACTTTACCGGTGATGACGATCCCAGGCGTGTCAGGCAGAATGCTACCGGCTGGCATAATTTGGATGGGTTTGGAGGAGTTATCGGTCTTGCCGTCGCCTAACTGGCCATAGTTATTTCGTCCCCAAGCCCAGAGACTGCCGTCGGATGGAACGGTTAAGGAGTAATAATCCCCGGAGGCCACAAGAACGCTGTCATCCAGAATTTTCACCGGTCTCAGGTGACGTTCGGTCGTACCGTCGCCCAGCTGGCCGTACTGATTGTCTCCCCAAGCCCAGAGGTTGCCGTCGTCTTTAATTGCCAGTGAATGGTAGTACCCTGCGGCCGTACAGACTACGTTATCCATAATCTTCATTGGTGATGGGCGGTTAGAGGTGTTGCCAATGCCTAACTCGCCACTTTGATTTCTGCCCCAACCCCAGAGGCTGCCGTCGTCTTTAACCGCCAATGAGTGGAATTCCCCAGCGGCCACATTGCGTACATCATCTAGAACCTTCACAGGCGTCAGTCGATTTGCCCAAGAGCCATCGCCCAACTGTCCGAAATATTGATTCTGTCCCCAAGCCCAGAGGCTGCCGTCAGCTTTGATTGCCAGCGTGTGGGCGTATCCGGCAACCACAAAAATCACGTCATCCAGCACTTTCACGGGTGTCGAGCTGTTAGTGGTTTTACCGTCGCCCAGCTGGCCATCGTAATTATTTCCCCAAGCCCAAAGACTGCCGTCGGACTTGACGGCCAGCGAGTGGTAGTTCCCGGCGGCCACACAGACCACGTCATCCAGCACTTTCTCCGGCTTCAGGCGTTGGGTGGTGTCACCCAAACCCAACTGACCATATCCATTGCTTCCCCATGCCCAGAGGCTGCCATCGGCTTTGACCGCCAATGAGTGATATTGTCCGGCGGCCACACTAACCGCGTCATCCATATCCAGAACCTTCACTGGCTCCAGACGTTGGATGCTCGTGCCGTCGCCCAGCTGGCCGTATTGGTTGTTTCCCCAAGCCCTGAGACTGCCGCCAACTTTGATTGCAAGTGTATGACCATGTCCGGCAGTAGCAAGTGTGTATGATCCCTCAACGAGAATCTTTTCCTTGACAGTCAGACTAAAAATCACATTGTCACTAAGGCCGTTCAGCGATACCTCAGCGGTCAACTTTGCTGTTGCGTCGCCAAAACCATGTGCCGGACGGGTCACCGCGCCGGCGTTACTGACGACCGCCGTATTGTCAGATTGCCAACGAATAATCGTGTCGTATGCGCCGGTGGTCGGCAGGACATCCAGATCGGATATCACGTTGGTGGGCAGATCATTTTTCCCCCTGATGAGATTCCAAGTGATGCGTTTTTTTGCCAGTGCTACTCTTTCCGCGTCGGTCTCGGGCATATACGGCAAAATGCTGCCTTCGTACATAATTTGAATGGGGTCTGGGGAGTCAGCCGTCGTACCGTCGCCTAACTGGCCATTGTTATTCCGTCCCCAAGCCCATAGGCTGCCGTCAGACGGAACGGCCAACGAATGGTTGGACCCCGCCGAAATCAACGCGGTGCCGTCCATGACATTCACAGGTTCATGCCGGTTTATCGTCGTGCCGTCGCCCAGTTGGCCATAGTTATTGCGCCCCCATGCACACAGGCTACCGTCGGTTTTAATCGCCACTGTATGATAGTCGCCCCCAGTAACAACCGAGATGCCGTCGGTGATTTTCACAGGGAGACTTCGTCGTGTCGTCGTGCCGTCGCCCAGCTGGCCGTAAACATTGTACCCCCAAGCCCAAAGACTGCCATTGGACGTGATTGACATGGAATGGTAGTCACCGGCGGCCGCACTGACCACATCGTTTAGAATTTTTATGGGCACCAAACTGTTTGTTGTGGTATCGTTACCCAGTTGGCCATAGATATTGAACCCCCAAGTCCAAAGACTGTCGTCAGCTCTGACCGCCAGCGTATGGGCAGATCCGGCAGCCACGCTGACCACGTTGTCCATGATCTTTACAGGCTCCAGGCGCCGGTCGGTAGTACCGTCACCTAGTTGGCCGACGGAATTGTTCCCCCAAGCCCAAAGGCTGCCGTCGGCTTTGATCGCCAACGAATGATTGTAACCGGCAGCCACGCCGACTACGCCGTCCAGGATCTTTATGGGCACCCGGCTTGTGGTGGTAGAGTTGTTCCCCAACTGGCCGATGGAATTGTCCCCCCACGCCCAGAGAGTGCCGTCGGCTTTGATTGCCAGTGAGTGTTCGCCGCCAGCAGCCACGCTGACTACCTCATCCAGGATCTGTATAGGTATCAGACTGTTGGCAGTCGTGCCATTTCCCAACTGTCCGTAGCCATTGTACCCCCAAGCCCATAGGCTGCCGTCGACTTTGATGGCAAGCGAATGGTTGTTTCCGGCAACTGTAAGCGTATGTGGCCCCCCGACGAGGTACTGCTCCTTAATAATCAGGTCAAAGGCCACGGTGTCTTCGAGGCCGTTCAGCTTTACCGTCGCGGTCAGGGTCACCACCGCGTCGCCTGCACCATGCGCCGGGCGGGTCACCGTACCGGTATTGCTGACCACCATCGGATTGCTGGACTCCCATTCGACTTGCGTTTCGTACAAGCCTTTGTTCGGCAGGGCGGCTAGATCGGTTACAACTCTGCCAGGCAGGGTGTTGCCTCCCCTGATACGAGGCCAAGTGATGAAATCTCTGGCCTCGATGAGCTTGTCCTCGTCGCTTTCCGCCAGCCGGCGGAACACCCGCAAATAAGGCAGGCCATCGTTATAGACTTCATCGATAGACCACACACTGCTAAAATCCCAGCCCACAAACGAGGTTTGCTGTCGCATTTGAGCTTCCGTAAGTGGTATCCCGAGATCGTTCACCACATTACCCGTTACAACTTGCGTGTCCAGACGATAAGAATTTCTATCCGAACCACGGGGAATATTCCCCGCAATGCCACCCGCACGGCCCACAGGCGCTGAAACATTGCCGGTAGCGTAACTATTCACGATTGCGGTGATACCGCCGCCGCCAACCAAACCGCCACCGGAAGCATCAGAACCTGCTACAACAACATTGCCTGTCGCATATGAATTCGAAATGACCAAAGAGCCACTCCCACGCCCAATCAAACCGCCAGCAGTAGCGCTAAGAAACCCTCTTGCAATAGCAACGTTACTATCGGCAAAACTGGTTGAAATAGTGATTCTGGCGCCAGAGATAGCCCCTCCAATTAATCCGCCCGCACCTTGACCAAAACTCGAAGAACTGCCACTAGGAGTTGCGAAAACATTGCCCTCAACGCAGCAATTCATGACGGTTAACGAACCATCGCTAACAAATCCAACCAGTCCCCCAGCAAAGGCGTTTAAAGTTAAAGGTGAAGCAGAGGTAACGCCTTGAGAATCGATATACACCCTTAGATTTTTAATCGTTACATCCGCGTCAGACATTGAACCAAAAAGTCCAGCGGTTACTCTTCCGCTGCTTCCCAGCACATACAAATTATGTATGGAGTAGCCTCGTCCGTCAAGAATTCCTCTAAAATCGTCGATGGGCACCCATTCCTCGTCCAGGTAAATGTCGTTGGCAAGGACAAAATATCTGCCCTTGCTCTGTGCGCCGCCGATGGCCGCCAATTCTTCCGCGTTTGTGATCCATACGACTACACCATCTACAGGGGCAAAACTTATCACCATGGTTAATGTCACGGATGCAGAACCGGCGTCATTGGCAGCCGCAACGGTAAATTCAAACGTTCCGTCTTCCAGCGGTATGCCGGAAATTACACCCGCTGAACCCAGGGCCAGCCCTTCGGGCAAGCTGCCGCCGGTAATGCTCCAAGTGATGCCACCGCCGGTTGCGACGAGTCGCTGGTTATAAGTCACACCAACCTTGCCGTCCGGCAAAGCCCCTGTCATGATGGAAGGTGGGCTTGATATGCGCTGCGGGTCGAATATGAAATTATCCTCCAAAACCAAGCGGCGACCTTGCCAACCGATCACTTTGTCAAAGGCAGGGATGTAATTGCCGCTGAGATTGAGCCTGATCGTTCCGTCTCTGACAGGGTCATTCCAGTTCGACGCAGTGTTAGATAGATCCAGTGTTGTCAGCATATTGTTGTCAGCCCATAACAATCCATAATAGAGATAGGCCGATCCGTCACCAATGTCTAAGCGCGACTCTGCGCCCAGTCTTACGTTTTTGGACAAATCCAAAGCCGCTATTTGGTTGTTTCTGATAATCAGCTGCCCTAGTGCGGGGTTGTTGGATACATCCAGCGCAGTGAGTTGATTGTCGGCCACATTGAGAACGGCAAGCTCAGGGCAGTTGGACACATTGATGCTTGTCAGGCTGTTGTCGCTTGCGTCAAGCAGGAATAGCTTGGGGTTTTGCGACAAATCGAGGCTTGCCAAGTTGTGGCCGTCAACTTCAAGAACTTCAAGTAATGGGTTGTTTGATACGTCAAGCTTAGCTAACCTGAACTGAGTATCGAGCCTACTCCTACCCACAATACGAACTTCTCTCAACATTGTATTGTTCTTCAACTCAATCTCAGTTAAATGATGGAAACCGACCGAAAGCTTTTCCAGCATTGGATTGTTTGATAGATTCAATTCGGTTAAACGGTAGTTTGACCAACCAATCCATAGGATGCTAAGCGCGTGATTATTTGATAAATCTATCCGACCATCCCTGCTGCCATGGGTATAAAGTTCCTTCAGCGCGGGGTTGCCTGACAAATCAAGGCGATCAATGTTTTGGCTCTGCCAAGCGCTAAGATACACCAGTTCCGGATTGTTTGTCAAATTAAGACTCCTTAGGCTTTCATTGTTATCAATGTTAAGCCATTGTAGCCTGGGGTTGAGTGACATGTCCAGCGAAGTCATCAGATGACTGCTAGTGGCAAATCCACTGGCTGAGTTTAGGTTAAGATGGGTCAGTTCCGGGAAATGTCTGAGACCTGTCATATCCTTGATTTCACTACCCTCTCTACTCCTAAGTTCAAGTTGCTCAATTGTTCCAAGCAAAAAAGTATCGGCAGTATTCATCGGAGAATCATCCGTGCGGAGTACGTCGTCCATATCAGCCAGCAGCTGATACACAGCATGCCTGAAGGTTATATCCGGGAACTCCACAACCCAATTGCCAACGGGTTCCGCCTCCACCCAGTTGGCATAAAGGTTCATATTTACGGTGACGGGGCTGTCAAAGTCAAACAAAGAGCCATTCGGGGTTGTGCTCCAATTCATTAAAATTTGATCGCCTGACACATATCTGGCGGGCTCTATCAACCTTGCACCGGGGGCAATTAAAACCGTAATGGGATTACGCCCATTTTCAAAGTGGTATGTAACGCTGTGCAGCGCTCCCGGCCCAAGCAAGGCTGCATAAGAGCTCACTATGCCATAGCCGTAGCGCGAATCACCTCCAAGCATTCCTGCTTGCCGCGCCGTAAAATTTAATCTGTCGCGAATCTGCTGCGGCGTAAACCCTGGGTTAAGCGACTTTACCAAGGCGGCGGATCCGGCAACATTCGGCGCCGCCATAGACGTTCCCGTATTTCGTCCATATCCGCCGCTTCTAATTGACGCAAGTATATCAGTCCCGGGAGCAGAAATATCGATCTCCGGCCCAAAGTTGGAATAGCTGCCATCAAAGCTCGGGCCGGTCGGCTTCATCCTCAAAGAGGAAACGGCGATGACCTCGGGATAAGCCGCCGGATAACCTGCATGACTATGACTGTCATTGCCGGCCGACGCCACAACCGTCACGCCACGGGCAACAGCATTGGCAATCGTCGAACGTTCAAGTGTGTCCGAGCCGTTGGAATATGGCCGGCCAAGACTCATATTGATGATATGCGCGCCGTTATCCGCCGCGTAGTTTATGCCGCGGTACAATGCTTCAGATGAAAACCCATTGGCGCCTGGTGCGTTTGCCTTTATTGCCATGATCTGCACATTCCGGGCCACGCCGCTTATATTGGAAGAAGCCGTCGGGGCTCCGGCGGCAATTCCGCTGACATGTGTGCCGTGGCCGCGATCGTCTTGTACATGTGACAGCCCGACTTGGTTTGTGTACGCGTTAAAAGAATTAGGCAGAATTCGCCCGGCGAAGGCAGGGTGGGTTATATGTATCCCTGAATCAATAACCGCTACTACCACGCCCGCGCCGGTTGTCAAACCCCATGCACGTTCGTTGTCCATGACTTCATGTTGCCAATGATCCATGTTGAATTCTACAGAACTCCTGGAGGGTTCATCGGATCCAAGATTCGTTTCGTCGTGTTCTCCATAATAGTACATCCCATCGCCCATTTTAACAGGCGTTGTGTGCATAGCCCATGGATCGTTTTTGCCGGCGTCATCAATTTTGATAAACCGGCCCTCTTCATTCTCTCTGTAGCGGCTCGCACCTGTAAAAACCGACGTTTCAAGCGGTGTAACGTCAACCTCGTCCATGGTATAAAACCAATTGAGGCTCAAGGCAGGCACGCCGGCCATGCGCATCCTACTGCTTTGGGCCACCGCCTGTTCCGGAACCGGCGATAACAAGACCGCAATGCCGTAAGCATAGGATTTAAGCTCTAAACCATAGGCCGCTGCAATAAACTGGGCATGCTCTAAAGACTCAGCAGGCGCGAGTACCTCGCCTAGTATAAAATCATCGTATCCGCTATTAGTTGGAGGATCTGGCGGAAAAAAATCATTTCCCTCCCCGGCTGTGGCCATGGCGGAGGGTATCCCCATTAAGAAAGCAGATGTCCCAAGCAGTGATATGGCCAAAATCAGTGCTAGAAACCTTCTGAAAGTTTGTTTTCTAAACATGCTAATCGTTCCTCCTTTTGTTGTGTTACGTGATATAGAACCGTTCTATTTTTTAGATCGCCGTTGCTTCCGTGTAATCACCACCAATCCTTTGTTGTGGTCGGTCGCCATGACATCTTATTTTTCAATCTACTACCCTTTCGCTGACACAGTTATCCCATATGCAATATTGTATCATGTGAAGTGTCGTATTGCAATAGATTTTGTTGAAAAAGCCGACATAACAAGTATGGTTTCAAGCAGCCAATCATAATATAACGACCTCCACCGGCTTGCCAATCTGCTTCGCATAGTCAATTGAGAATTTCGTCCCTCGCGATTTAGAATCCCACAGAGCTAAAACATAATCAGACGCCTCCACGATGAGCTTATTGCGCACCAACGGAGCCGATCTGCCATAGCTTCTGTAATTGGGGAAAAACTCCGTCATCTTTAGTCCGTGCTGCCGTGCGTAGAGCCTCGCACAGCTATCAATTCCAAATGCGCCGCCGCTGATGATCTCGGTTACGCCCTCTGGTATGTACTTTCCAATGTCCTCTACGTGCAGATTTCGCGATCCGACAATTGCCACTTTCATTTTTGCTGCCTCCTGTGCGTATATCAACACATATAAATATACAGCATATATGTACAACTGTCAATCAAGCATATAGAATTGTATAGTAAGGGAAATAAGTATAGAAAGAAGTGTTTCCTTTATGAATGATTCCGGCTTTGGACACATTGAAATTTCACTTAACCAAGTGATGGAGAAGAAAGGCTTGTCGAAAAGCAAAGTAGCCTTTCGTGCTGAAATTCAAAGAACACAGCTAAACAATTACTGTAATGGGAAAATCCAGCGGCTTGACATGGCTGTGCTGTCTCGGCTGTGCTTTGCTTTGGATTGTAGCCTGAATGATATCATCCAGTATGTGCCGCCAAAGGATCTTAAAAATCGCCTCTTTAGTCTTTGAGATTGATTGCTGCGAAAAGAAATAGGGACTGGCGAATTGCCAACCCCTTCTCTTTGAAAATATCGTGACGAAATATATGGTGTCTGCATCACATCTGCATCACACTTTTCAGAAAACTTATTTTATTGGGGCACAAGCATTCAAGATCAAACAACGTTAAAATTGGCTTTAAATGCCTGCAACCAAAGAGATTGTAAAATACTACGAGGGAGAAGAAAAGGCTAGACGGTCAGCCATGAGTCGGTTTCAGGTTCTAGTGTGCAATACGCACGTGCGGGTTCAAGTCCCGCCTCGCGCACCAAAAAACGGTTTGTTTCTTCGGAAATAAGCCGTTTTTCTTTGTGAAAAGTTGAGTGTGAATTTCCCGCGCTTGAATGTCCACCACTTTGTCCACCACTTTCGCTACAAACCCAACTCAGCTATCCGAGCATCCAGCTTCTCAGCGATCGCAGACTTCGCCGCCATATCCAGATGGGTATACAGGTTCATCGTTGTTCGGAGGTCTGCATGGCGAATCCAGGTCTGGATGTCCTTCAAGTCAAACCCGAGATATTTAAGGTAACTTGCTGAGCTGTGGCGGAGATCATGGAAGCGAACAATAGGCAGACCGTTCTTTTCCAGTACCAGCCGGAAATGATGACTGACGTAATCCGGTTTGATAGGAGTCCCGTCAAACATGGTACACACATATCTGCTGTCAACGTAGTCATTTGGCTGTAGATTACTGCGTCGCTCCTGCTCCCATTTCCACTGTAACAGCCTTGTCTTAATCATATTCGGGATAGGCATGACGGCGCTGCTACTCTCGTTCTTTGTGGAATCCTGGAAGTGAGTTGTCTTGGTAACTTTTACAACGGTATGTTTGATTGCGATAGTGCTGTTGCCAAAATCTATCGCGTCCCACTTCAAGCCTAAAACTTCGCTACGACGAAGCCCATAAAATAAGGTAAGGCGAATCACTATTTCAAGCGGATCATCTTTTGACACGTCCAGCAATCGGGTAATCTGTTCCTCATTCAGAAACTTCGCACCGGTATACTTGACCTTTTTGATTTCCTCAATCCTACGAGCAGGATTAAAAGCAATCATGTTTTGACGGACGGCGCTTTCCATGCAAGCGGATAAGTTGGCAACGTGCTTCTTGACTGTGTTCGGTGACAATCTCTCCATTTTATGGTTGACATACCGTTGTATATGCTTTGGTTCTATCTCCTTCACCTTTAACCTCTGAGGCTCAAAGTACGGAATGATGTGGGTATTTAGGGTCAGAAAATAGGCATCAAATGTAGTTGAGGCAATTTTCTTTGAGGCTTTTATAGTTGCCAGCCATTGCTTTATGAAGTCGATGAAATAGGAGTCATTACCTAAATCAACTTCCTCCCGGTTGTACTGTGCTAATAATTCCTCCCTCATTTTTTCTGCCCTGCGTTTGTTATTACCCTTAACTGGAATATCTGTGGATATCCATTTTTGATGTCTCTTTCCAGCCTCATCGTAATAACGCAATAGGACGAAATAGTTTGGTCTGCCGGTTTTTATTTGCAGTGTTGCAGTCATAGGTAGTCTCCCCTCTATAATCGGAAACCCTACCCATACTACAATTAACCCAATAGTATTGTAGCATAGGCAGGGCAATTTGTAAATCATTGATAGTTAATGAAGAATTTCTTAATGATATACATCTTAGGTATCTTATACGATCTGCCGATTTGTATTGGCGTACCAAACTTGCCTTGTTGAATGCATTTATATATTGTATTCTTACTTACGCCGAATATCTTCATCAAATCATCTACACTTAATAAATCTTTATATGATGATAAAGCTGCTTGTGGCATCTTAAAACTATTTGCAGAAATCATATTATCAATCATTATCATCCCTTTCGTACTGGCAAAATTGTTCTTTCCGCATTTGCCTCTGATAGCGGATATACCGCCTAATGATTCGCCATACGAGTTGCAAAAGGAAGAACCCCCGGCCACGTGGCTGGGAGTTCTCCCTCGACTT
>Ga0123356_10007548_pt1 | contig 10847 bp, 10 predicted proteins | sample TergutEmb28metaG_2_FD_92546 | JGI IMG/M metagenome (GOLD analysis project Ga0123356, IMG submission 92546) | Embiratermes neotenicus P3 segment gut microbial communities from Petit-Saut dam, French Guiana - Emb289 P3 | ecosystem: Host-associated > Arthropoda: Insects > Digestive system > Gut ... | reverse complement strand
GTTTGCTGACTCCGCAAGGAGAATGACGAATCTCTGGAGCGGTCATAGAGAAACCCGTAGAGAATCGATTAGCGCGATTCTTGGGCAAAGGTCGTCGGTTCAAATCCGGCCGGCCCCACCAAATTAAAAATTATCAAATAAGCACCTAAATTTGCCTATCAGCCATTACAAATAGTTCAGATTATCTATTAACCATAATCGTCATAATAGCAGGTATCGTTTTTTGATAAAGAGAAATAGAAGAAAAAAGGCGTAACATATAGCGGTCAGCTGAGACAGTTTATTTTAGGCTTAACATCACCAGCTATACCCAGTGCTATAGCTTCCTGCACCTGCACCATACAATCCACCTCAGAGGATTGATTGAAAAGCGTATAATCCACTGCACTTAGGAATGCCGCATCTATAGAGACAGGTGAATCCGATGCAAATATGCCTACATCTTTGAATATGTCTGGGCCGGGATTTGGCAGGCAATCACAACCCTCTGCGATGTCTTTGGCAAAGTTTATGTAGGAAACTTTTTTGGGCTTAAACGTTGAAAGAACCCCATAAGCGGCCGAGGCAAGGGCTTTACTCAGATTGCCTTTATTCAGGTAATGAATAGCCTGTGTTGGACAAGCCTCGATGCAGACAGGGCAACGCATACATTCTTTTGAGGTATTGTGTGCTTTGCCCTCTATGATATCTGGAAGGTGAAAGGCGCAGACATCTATGCATTTGCGACAACCTATACATTTGGAGGTATCTATTTCAAGTCCGATGGCTCGGTGTTGACGGAGTTTACCTGCGCGAGGTGTACAACCCATACCAAGGTTTTTGATGGCCCCGCCAAAACCGCTTAGTTCATGGCCTTTGCAGTGGCTAATAACTATCATTGCATCGGCTTGGACTATGGCTCCTGAGACCTCGATTTCGTTTAGAATACCTTTAGTTTTGATGAGGGTAAAATTTTCACTTTTTAAACCATCAGCGACGATAAAGGGTGCGAGGTTAAACCCGTTTATCAGTGCGGTTTGCATGTGGTCGACGGCATTGTGGCGTTGTGCCATGTAGTATGTATTTGAGTCTGTGAGGAAGGGTTTGCCGCCGCGTTCTTTGATTCTACGGGTAATTTCGTGGATAAAGCAGGGCTGAACATAGTTGGGATTTCCCAGCTCACCCACGTGTAGTTTAACGGCGACTAAGTCACCGGCTTCGATACAGTCAAATGTTGCAGCCTCGTCGTAGAGGCGGTTTGCTTGCTCAAACAAGTTACGGCTCTTATCCCAAGGCAAAAGATGAACGGTCATGTTTATTCCTCAGCAACTTATAGGTTAGCAGGCAGAAACAGTATAAAAGCAGTGTGATTAAGTACACCAATAAAGAACGGTTTGGATACAGCGCGTGTTTGGCGGTCAGAGTTTGCTGTTCACGAAATTGGAAGCTTGCTGTCAAGTTAGATTGTTTTTTGAATGTGGGTAGTCTAATCATTAGTTTCATAGGTGAGAAAAGTTAGGGATTGTTTGGGGTGGTTTGTTTCGAAGTACGGGGGGTATATAGCCGCATCTTGGGTCTGAACCGGAAATGTCTCCGGTGTAGAACAGTGCTGCTGAGCGACAACCTCCACAGAGTTCTTTGTAGTCGCAAACGCCGCATTTTCCCTTGATGTTGGTTTTGTCTTTGACTTTGTTGAAGAAATCACTGTTTTGCATGTCATCCCAAATGTGTTTTAAGCTACTGTTTTTGACGTTTCCGGTGCGGTAGGCGTCGTTGTAACTACAAGGAATAATATCACCGTTCTCGGCAATGCTCATAAATCGGCCAAAGAAGCATCGGCCCAAAAAGAAGCTGTTGTACCATTTCTCAAAGTCAGGCAGACCTCGTTGCTTGGCGATTCTTGCGTAGAAGGGGATGTAGACGTTTATGCTGGGTTTATCTTGGTATTGCTGGGTTAAATCATAGAGTTTGTTGCATGCCCACTCATACTGTGCTGGTGTGGGGTCGGCTTTGAGACAGTCGGGGCTGTTGCTGTAGGGGATCATACCGTGGTAGACAACCCAGCGGGCACCGAATTTGTTGGCAAGATCTAGGACATGAACCATATCTGTTTCGTTAACGTTTGTGATGTTGTCCCTGTTGGCAAAGGTGTAAACCAGCACGTTGAGTAGCCCTTCATGCTGGAATCGTTCTATGGCTTTTGCGGCGGCTTGGTAGGCACCTTCTCCGCGTATGGCATCATTGGTTTGGGGTCCGCCGTCTATGCTTATGGATATTTTTGTTTTGTTTTTGATGATTTTTTGAATAATTTCTTCAGTAAGAAGACGACCGTCAGTTATTATACTAGTGTTTAGACCCTTAGCGGTTGCATAGTCAAGTACCTCAAAGAGGTCTTTGCGCAAGAAAGGTTCGCCCCCGGTGATACCAAAAAAGCTGGCGCCGAATTCGCTGACTTTATCAACTATATGGAATGCCGTTTGGGTGTCAATTTCATCTTTAGCGGCAGGCTTATTTGCTGAAACACAGTGAGCACAACTACTGTTACAGGCAAATGTGCATCGCCAAGGAACGATAAGTAATGGACCCTTATTTGTCAAATCTATCGCCTTGTGCTGTGTATTGGTTTAAACGGTATTTAACAGTAACTACTTTAGTAAATAAGCACAGATAGCGTTTTGGCGGTTATAGCTTGCTATATTTGTGTTTGTGTACACCACCTATAAAGAGCATCTTAAAGAGACGAAGACTGGGCAGAGTAGTGAAAAGTAAACTTCATATGACGCAATTATAAATGGTATATCAAACGCTATCAGCATCAGGTGTAAGGAAATGAAATATTCAAAGAGCACAAATATGTTGATTGTGGCAGGTATAATTACATGCTTAGTTTTAGTTGGCACCTATAGTGCCCTTGTCAGTTTCGATATTCATGATGCCCTAATAAAGCAAACACCTAAAGAGCCTCAGGTTCAAATTCTCTCACCCAAAAATGATACCACATACCAAATACACGAGATTATGCTCAATATTACGACAAGTGATGCAGTAGCAAGAGTCACCTATTTTTTAGAATTAGATGACGAATATACATACGACCTCGTTAACTATACAGAGGGTCCAAAGATGACTTTGTATGAGACCAGTACTCTAACGGGGGATTCAAATGTTACTTACACCGAACTAACCGAACTCTCCGGCTTATATAACGGCGTTCAGGTTTTGTATGTTTATGCTTTTGATGTTAATGGCGATGTTGTAGAGTGCCAAAGTATCACTTTTACTATTTCTGCTGAAATCCCCATGGGATATCTAACTCATAAAGAATATCAGGAAATCCTTCGTTATTTTGAGTCTGAGGGATTAACAATTGAGCCGCCTAATCCTAAAGCGGCATACCTAATTCATGGTACATTTGTGGGTTTTGAGAGTGCAGATGAGTTTGTGGCTTCTGTGAAGGCAAAGGGGATACTAACAATTGTTAAATTTGGCGAAGCCCCCTCTGTTTCGTTTCGTGGTTATGGTCCTGAAATTTTGCCAACAGTTTATTGGTTTTATGTTGTAATTGTCTGATTTTTGTTTTCTGTTTCCAGAATAGGCCTGTGAAAAGTAATGTACAGACTAACAGGGCACATATGAAGGCGCTAAAGAGTTTTTTCATGCTCTGCCACTGTAGAGATATGGTTCTGGGGTATCTAGCCGCCAAGAGGATAGCCAGTTGATGCAACAGTTAGGACACTACTGTATTTTTTCTACAGGATAGTGGTTGGTTAAGCAGTAGTTGTTTGCTTAAATAAAAATTGTAGATCATAATCAAAAAAGAAGAAAAAAGAAGGCGGTTGTTTTTTTGTTATTTTACTTTATAGTCTTCTGCGTCGACCACATGTTCGCCTGAGGGTCCCTGTTCGGGTCCGCTGGTTGGTTGTGGTCCTGCGCCGGGTTGGGGTCCTGCTTGGGCTTGGGCTTGTTGTTTTGCGGCTTCTGCGGCGGCTTGTTGGTAGACTTTGGTTCCGATGTCTTGTAGTATTTTTTGGAGTTCGTCGGTTTTTGCTTTTGCTTGGGTCATGTCATTGCTTGCTAGTGCGTTTTTGAGGTCTGTGACTGCTGTGTCGATTTTGGTTGTTTCTTCGGGGCTGATTTTTCCTGCTAGGTCGTTTTTGGTGCGTTCTGCTGTGTAGATGAGACTGTCGGCTGTGTTGCGTGTTTCTGCTTCTTCTTTCTTTTTGCGGTCTTGGTCGGCGAATTGGTCGGCTTCGCGGATTAGGCGTTCTTTTTCTTCTTTGGAGAGTTTGGTTGAGGCTGTGATGGTGATTTTTGATTGTTTGCCTGTTCCGCTATCTTTGGCGGTTACGTTTAGGATGCCGTTTGCGTCTATGTCAAAGGTTACTTCTATTTGGGGGAGGCCTCTTGGTGCGGGGGGTAGATCGACTAGGTTGAATTGTCCCAATGAGACATTATCAGCGGACATGGCGCGTTCGCCTTGAAGTACGTGGATGGTTACTGCGGTTTGGAAGTCTGCAGCAGTGCTAAAGACTTGGCTGCGTTTGGTGGGGATGGTGGTGTTTTTGTCGAGTACTTTGGTCATGACGCCGCCCATGGTTTCAACACCCAGAGATAGGGGTGTGACGTCGAGCAGGAGTAGGTCGGTGACTTCGCCTGTGACGACACCTGCTTGAATGGCTGCGCCGATAGCGACTGATTCCATGGGGTCGATGCCGCGCTCAGGTGCTTTGCCTAGGATTTGTTCTACGAATCGTTGGACTAGGGGCATTCTTGTCATGCCGCCGATTAGGATGATTTTGTCTACTTGTTGTGGGGTGAGTTTGGCGTCTTGGAGTGCTTTTAGCAGGGTGGGTTTAGTTTTTTCTACGATGGGTTGGGCAAGTGATTCGAGTTTTGTGCGTGTTAGAGTTAGGTGGAGGTGTTTGGGTCCTGTTGCGTCTGAGGTTATAAAGGGAAGGTCAATGTCTGTGCTCATAAGGGTGGATAGTTCGATTTTTGCTTTTTCTGCGGCGTCTTTTAGTCGGGACATGGCCATGCGGTCGTTTGCGATGTCTGCGCCTGTTTGGCGTTTGAATTCTTCTAGGATGTAGTCCATGATTGCTTTGTCGACATCGGTTCCGCCGAGTTGGGTGTCACCGCTTGTGCTTAGTACTTGGAAGACGCCTTTGCCAAAGTCCATAAGTGTTACGTCGTGGGTTCCGCCGCCGAAGCTAAAGACTAGGATTTTCATTTCGTGTTCGAGTTTGTCGATGCCATAGGCGAGGCATGCGGCTGTGGGTTCGTTTATGATACGCATGATTTCAAAGCCGGCGATTTCGCCTGCGTCTTTGGTTGCTTGGCGTTGGTTGTCATCGAAGTGAGCGGGTACGGTGATTACAGCTTTGTTGACGGTGCCGCCGAGGTAGGTTTCGGCGTCTTTTTTGATTTTTTGCAATACGAAGGCGGATATTTGTTGGGGGCTGTATTCTTTGCCATATATGTTGGCTTTGTAGTTGCTGCCCATTTTGCGTTTGATTTCAAATAGGGTGCCTTCGGGGTTGGTTGTTGCTTGGCGTTTTGCGGGTTCGCCTACTAAGAGTTGGCCGTCTTTTGTGAAGGCAACTACTGAGGGGAACATTTTACCGGCCATTGTGGGGCCTTCAGCGCTTGGGATGACTGTTGCGTGTCCGCCCTCGTAGATGGCTGCGGCTGAATTGGTTGTTCCTAAGTCGATGCCTAGGACTTTTTGATTTGTTTTTTGGGTGCTCATATTTTTTTCACCTATATTTTTTTGGTTATTTTGGTTTTGTTACTTTTACGATGCTGGGTCGCAGCACTTTATCTTTGATTTTGTAACCTCTTCGGATTTCTTCGAGGATGAGGCATGCCTCGGCGTCTTCGCGTTCTTCTACTGCGATGGCGTTGTGGCATGCGGGGTCAAAAACTGTGCCTTGTGTGCACGGTATTTGTGTGACCCCTTCTTGTTCGAGGACTTTTCTGAGTTTTTTTTGGGTCATCTCGACTCCATCGACAAGAGCGGTTTGTTGATCGTTTGTGTTCTTAGCGGCCTTAACTGCTAAGTCTAATTCGTCGAGGACATCGAGTAGTTCGGTTATTATGCGTTCGGTGCAGTATTTTTTTATGTTCTCGGCTTCGCGTTCAAAGCGTTTTTTTTGGTTTTCAAAGTCGGCTTGGAGATATTGGAGTTTGTTTAGGTATTCTTGGCTTTGTTGTTTTTCTGTGTCTAAGAGTTTTTGGAGGTCTTTTTCGTTGTCTTTTGTTGTTTGTTGTTTCTTTTTTTCTTTGTTTTCTGTCATGGTTTAACCTCTAGTTTGGTGTTATGTGACGTATTTTTGTGTTTTTCCGGTGTCAGATTGTGTTTGTTGGGGTTGTTGAGGAGGCAGGGCGGGGGATTGTTCTTTTTGGGTTAGCTGTTGTTGTTCGGCTATGTGGGCTTGCTCGATGAGTTTTTTGAAGATGATTTCGGTGACTTGGTCTCCGACTGCGTCTTCTTTGAGTTCGTTGTTAAAGGCGTATTTTTTGAATGTTTCAACGATGTCGTTTTTGTCGATGATGACGTTGGGGTTTGTGATTTCGGTCCAGGCGGCAATCATGACTTTGTGTCCGAGTTCGAGTAGGATGTTGACTAGGGTGGTGTAGTCGATGTCTAGGGGGGCGTCTCCGGTTAGGAATCGGCCTTTTGTCAGCAGGATTTTTTTGTCGTTTTCTGGGGTTATGGTTATGCTTCTACGCATTTTAATTCACCAAGCGAATGTGCACACATGCACCACTTCACCAACTGCACACCTACACAGTCAACCATATAAATATTATCACCAAAAAACACCAACAAACCACAACAAACCACAACAAACCACAACAAACCACAACAAACCACAACAAACCACAACAAACCACAACAAACCACCCACATCCAAACCCCAAACCAACACGCACAACCACAAACAAACCACAAATAACAATAAACAAAAACAAACAAACCACAAAATAACCCACAACAACTACCAGTACATCAATCACAAATAGACATTAAAAAACAAGCTAAACAAACAAAAATATGCAGTCACAAATCAATTCAAAAACTGCTCAAACTCATTTTTAATCAAACTCGCCAGATCCAAGATAATCGAACCTAAAAAAATACTACTCACAAAAGCAAGAATTTAAATTCAAGTCCAAACCATTCTATGAAAGTCAAAAAAACACACTCACGGTAAGGTTGCATGCCAGAAAAAAGAGACTACTATGAGGTTCTAGGCGTTCAAAAAGGCGCACCCAAAGATGAAATTAAAAACGCTTACAGAAAACTAGCTCTCCAATACCACCCCGACAGAAACAAAGAAGCCGGGGCGGAGGACAAGTTCAAAGAAATCAGCGAAGCATACGCAGTTCTCTCAGATGATCAAAAACGAACGCAATACGATAATCTGGGCCATGCAGGCTTTGACCAAAGATACACCTCAGAAGACATTTTCCGGGGTGCAGATTTTGACACAATATTTCGCGACATGGGCTTTGGCGATTTTTTCCGCACAATTTTTGGCGGAGGATTTAGCAACGGATATGACGGACGTCGCCGAGGCCAAGATCTCGCATTTGACCTAGAAATCACCTTAGAAGAAGCCGCTAAAGGCACCGAACGTGAAGTTGAAATTCCAAGAACCGAGCAATGCGATGTCTGCAACGGCTCAGGCGCACGACCCGGCACACAGGTCAAAACCTGTCCGCAATGCAATGGTGCCGGCAGAGTTCAAAACATGCACAAAGTAGGTTTTGCCACCTACATGCAAGTCGTAGCCTGTCCCACATGCAAAGGCAGAGGTAAACTCATCGAATCACCCTGCAACAGTTGCCACGGTTCAGGTTTGATGCGTAAACGCCGAAAAATCACCGTTAAAATTCCACCCGGTATAGATGAAGGCTTCCAGCTACGCCTCCGGGGCGAGGGTGAAATGACCACCAGTGGGACTGAACCCGGAGACCTCTATGTCATTGTTCATGTCAAGCAACATACACAATTCATACGGGAAGGCGATGATCTATGGCACATAACGATGATCTCATACCCACAAGCCGCCTTGGGCGCAGAAATTTCGGTTCCCACGCTTGATGGCCCCACGACAGTCAAGGTTCATGCGGGAATACAGGTTGGCGAGGTTATAACCCTTCGAGGCAAAGGTATGCCCCGGTTCCGCGGCTATGGCCGAGGAGACTTGTTGATACGAGTGGGTATTTCGGTTCCTCAGAAACTAACCTCTAATCAAAAGGCACTGCTTGAACAGCTGGCAAAAGAATTTGGCACCGACACAAACAAAGGGCGTAAATTTCGGCTCTAATTGAGCCAAACCCATTCATATCAAATCGAGGCTGTCTTAACTATTTGCTAGTTAAGGCGCCAGTTTTGTTTGGTTTTTGTATCTGCAAACTATTGGCAGTTAAAACCGCCATAGCCGCAATTACAAATCAGTTGCTGATTGTTTTTTAGAAAAATCTTGGTTAAGTTAATACGTTGAGGCGTCTATGGAATTGTAGGTAAGTATGTCAGAAGCAAAAAACAAGGGTCAAGATACTGAGGCTATAAAAGAGGTCAGGTTGCCTTGTGGGTGCATCTATCAAGACAAGAGTTGGATGCTTATGCGTGTTAGTGAATGTGAATATCATCACCGTAGAAGAACTACAAAACGTCCCTATAGGCCCAAAGCTGAATGTGTCAGGCCGTAAAAAGAAAAGCGGATAGTAGAGGGTTGGTTAGGCTTTGTAGATTTTGGGATCTAGTATGGTAAAATTGTTTCCGCCGCCATGATAGAGCATATGTGCTTTTTTGAGGTCGTAGCCGCTTTCGTTGAAGATGCCCATATCTGCGTATGCTTCGATGATTTTGCCTATGAATAGGGTGTGGTCGCCTGTTGTGAATTGGCCGTCGACTTCGCATTCGAGGTGGGCGATGCATTCGCGGATTGCGGGGGCTTTTATTTTTTTGCTGGGCAGGGGAGTGAGGTTGGTTTTTTTGAATTTGTCAAAACTTCGTCCTGTTAGGGATCCGCAGGCATATACTGCTTGGAGGGTTTCTAGGGTGGGTATGTTTACGGTGAATTCGCCTGATTGTTCGATTAGTGTGTGGGAGTGGCGGGTGGGTGCGATGCTTAGGGCTATGAGTGGTGGGTTTGTGGAGGTTGGCATTGCCCAGGCGAGGGTGATTATGTTGGGTTTGTTTGTGTTGTTGGTGCATGAGACTAATACGGTGTGCATTGGGTGGAGTAGTTTGGTGGATGATGAGAGATTTATTGGGGTTTTTGCGGACATGTAATCGCCTATGGTGTTATTGGTTGTGTGGGTTTATTTCTTTTTTGTTGTTTGTGGGTGGTTGTTTGTTTTTTGGGCGTGATTTGGGGTTTTTTTGCTGAGAATTTCTTTGAAAATAGGAAGGCTTATATGTGTGTCTGTTACAGTAGAGGTAGGTCTGCCGGTCATAGGACACGGGTTCCACCTGATCCCATACCGAACTCAGAAGTTAAACCGCGTTCCGTTCCCAACTGTAGTGTGGTCTTAGGCCACGTGAACTTGGGAAAGCTGGCAACCCTTTTATTAACTCTTTCCTTGAATTAGCATAGCTTTATAACCCAGTTAGAATATTTTTTGGAGAAGTGGTGTATATAACGTGAGCTTAATTCCAGGAAGCGACTCTACTATAACTCAAGTGATCAGTTTAGTAATGTACGCGTTTTTTATAGGATTCATTTTCTATGGTCAAAAACTTCAGATGTATATAATGATCAGAGAAGTCGAAAATTCACTCCATAAACTCCGAATCATAAAAGATGAAGGCCGAAAACTTGCTCTTGATACAATAAACGAAATCGGCAAACCAGCAACCGACCCCTCCGCACGAGTTGACCGTTGCCTGGATTACTTCACCATCGGTCCACAGGGCATGGATCCCCAAGGCATAGTCTACAAACTCGACCATATCCTAGATGTAAGAGATGACCGACTAAAAGAAGAAGTCAGACTCTTAGCACCCCAAGTAATAAACGACGAAGTACAAATCAACAACCTCGAAAACACACTTGAAGCCGCCATGGCACTAAACTACATCTACAAAGTCGTTCGACACTACTACATCCAAGGCAGAAAAACCATGAGCCTCTATGTAATCATGCAGCTCCAAATGATCCTGCCCATGGTCATGAAAGAAGCAGAAGCATACTCAAGTGCACTCAAAGCATTCTCATATGGTCAACCCATAGGAGACAGCGTCGGACCCCTTGTTGCATCCAAGCTCATGTACGGTTATGAAGTACGCAAAGTACCCAAAGACTGCGTAGTTGCAACCGTTCCCTTCGAAGGCCGCACCGCACTGGTACTCAAAGCAGAAGGCCCCGGAGGAAACGTTGGCAAACCAGGTGATGCCATCGAGGCAGTCATCGAAGAACAACAAGGCAAACTCGCCTGCCTCATCATGATTGATGCAGGACTCAAACTAGAAGGCGAAATGGTCGGAGAAGTCTCTGAAGGCATCGGTTCAGCCATAGGCGGACCAGGCGTAGATGCATTTAAAATAGAAGAAAAAATAACCAAGTATAAAATACGCAACTATGCCATCATCGTCAAAGAAGACATCGGCGATGCAGTATCACCTATGCGTAAAGAAATCAACGATGCAGCCGACAAAGTCATCGAACGCGTCAAAGATATGGTAAAAGAACGCACAAAAGAAGGCGACACAGTCTTAATCGTCGGTGTCGGAAACTCTATCGGAGTAGGACAATAGAGGGAAACAACATGACAAGCCAAACTCAAACCAAAACTACAAGCAACAAAGTCTCAAACTATCTGATGCTAACAGTCCTTATCGTGGTAGCTCTGGC
>Ga0123356_10007546_pt1 | contig 10849 bp, 8 predicted proteins | sample TergutEmb28metaG_2_FD_92546 | JGI IMG/M metagenome (GOLD analysis project Ga0123356, IMG submission 92546) | Embiratermes neotenicus P3 segment gut microbial communities from Petit-Saut dam, French Guiana - Emb289 P3 | ecosystem: Host-associated > Arthropoda: Insects > Digestive system > Gut ... | reverse complement strand
GTAATGCTCTATCTTTTTTTGGCTGAACTTTACGTCGGGGTGTTCTGTATGATACTTGAAAAACCGCTTGTACGCCTGACCTAAGTCGAATATGGCCACGCACAGTCCGTTTACGTTCAAATCCTTGAGATACTCGTCTGTTTTCTTGTACTGCTTGAACATATCCCGCAGTTCATAGTCGCTTAGATTCGGCTCGCCTTTCTCAAAGCGTCTCATCTGCTCCGCAAGCCCCCAGTTATACGCGCCCCTGAATCCGTCTATGTGCTTCCATAGTTTTGCCTCTTGCTCCGGTGTTGGAAATAGCCTGATTTGCACTCCATTTAACATTTCGCTCACCTCGCTTTATATATAAGGAGCATTATACTTTACTCATTATATTGTAGCGCAAAATTCGTAAAATGTCAAGGGTTTTTTCGGAATTTTTTTCTACTTTTAGATAGCTTCTCCTTTCTTTGATTTTATATTTTTATATTTTTTGTTTCTATACTGTTGTACTTTTTTCTATAATTTTATTTACTGTTTATCGGCTCCCTTTGTTAAGAAATTTTTTATTTTTTTCTTTAATCTGTTTATTCGCACGTCAACGGCGTTTCGCTTGATTTTCAAAGATTTCGCGATTTCCTCCGGCGAATATAAAAGTATGTATCTCAGGACAAACAGAGCGTTTTCCCGCTCGTTTAATTTATCGAGTATACTGTCGACAAGTATTTGAAATTCGACTTTGCTCTCAACGTCTAAATGCCCGTGCAACAAATCAAGCTTATCGTCCCCAATCAATTCATCAATTTTGTGCCTGTTGTCCCTGCGGTAATGCAATGCTGTGGAACGGGCAATTACCGCAACAAATGCGCCTAAACTCCCCCGGGTTTCATTGTATTGATGTAATTTTTCCATCAATGCCAAATATACGTCGTTCACACAGTCGTCAATGTCGCAGCCCTGCGCTTGTCCGGAGCCTGTCAAAATCCTGGTAACTATCGCCCGTATCTGCGGATTATATTTTTCATATAAATTGTTTTTGATCTCAATCCGGGTATCGTCGTTCTTCAATGAAGATATATATATCCACACCCTTCCACATAAATTTTTATTTTCATTTTTGACGCGTCTTCTATATATATCCGTCAAATGCTCAAAATCTTACATAAATTTATACAAAATTTAAATATTACATATTTTTCTGTTCACGGTTTTGTGTTATCATGGAGGCCATCGAATATAACCAATTATAACACAAAGGAGATGAAGATTTTGTTAAGCGATATAGAAATTTCAAGGAATGCGGCGATATCGCCGATCGGCGAGATTGCGCGCTCGATTTTTTTGGACCCCGATTCCGACATAGAGCTCTACGGCAAATACAAAGCCAAGCTCACGGAGGAAGCCTTGGCGAAACTCGCCAAAAGCGAAAAAACCGGCAAACTGATTTTGGTCACGGCGATGACCCCCACAAAATACGGCGAAGGCAAGACCACGATGTCCATCGGGCTGGGCCAGGCGCTCGCGCTGCTCGGCTACAAAACCGCGATAACGCTGAGGGAGCCCTCGCTCGGGCCCGTTTTCGGGATGAAAGGCGGGGCCACGGGGGGCGGATACTCGCAGGTGGCGCCCATGGATGATATAAACCTGCACTTCACCGGGGACCTGCACGCCATAACGGCGGCAAACAACCTGCTTTGCGCCATCCTCGACAACCATATATATCAGGGAAACCAACTCGGCATAGACCCCGAAAATATAACCTTTTCGCGCTGCATGGACACAAACGACCGCGCCCTGAAGGACATAACGATAGGGCTCGGCGGCAAAAAAATCGTCCCGAGAAAGGACGGCTTCCGCATAACTGCGGCAAGCGAAATAATGGCGGTGTTCTGCCTGGCCGAAAATCTCGCGGAGCTCAAAGCTATGCTGGGCGATATCTGCGTGGGCTATACTTTCGGCGGCGAGCCGGTATTCGCGCGGGACTTGAAAGTGGAAGGCTCGATGTGCGCGCTTTTAAAAGACGCCTTCCGGCCCAATTTGGTGCAGACGCTGGAGGGCGTTCCGGTGTTTATCCACGGGGGCCCCTTTGCCAACATCGCCCACGGCTGCAACTCCGTGAGAGCCACCAAAGCCGCGCAAAAACTCGCCGATTACACCGTGACCGAAGCGGGATTCGGCTCGGATCTGGGCGCGGAGAAATTCTTTGACATAAAATGCCGCAAGGCGGGCCTCGAGCCCGACGCCGCGGTGCTGGTCGCCACAGTCAGGGCGATTCGCCACCACGGCGGCGGCGATATGGCGCGGGGCTTTTTCAACGTGCTGGCGCATGTTGAAAATCTGCGCCGATTCAACATGAACCCGGTGCTCGCCGTAAACCGCTTTTTCACCGACACAAAAGAAGAACTCGCGGAACTCTCCTCGCTGTGCGAAAGGCACGGTATCCCCTTTTCTTTTTCGAGCGCGTTTGAAAAAGGGGGCGAAGGTTCCGTAGAACTCGCGAAAAAAGTGGCCGAAATCTGCGCGGCCCCAAAAAAAGGCAAACCGCGCTTCGCCTATGAACCCGAGGATACGATAAAACAGAAAATCGAAAAAATAGCTGTGAATATATACGGCGCCGCCCGCGTCATATATTCACAAAAAGCAGAAGAAGCGCTGGCGCGCGTAAAGCAGCTGAATCTGGAGCGCCTGCCCGTGTGCATGGCAAAAACCCAGTATTCATTCTCCGACGACCCCGCATTGACCGGCAGGCCCGCGGACTTCGAGTTGAATGTGAGGGATATGGCGATACAAACCGGCGCGGGCTTCATAGTCGCGATGACCGGGGATGTGATGATTATGCCCGGCTTGCCGAAAGTCCCGAATGCGGAGATAATCGACGTCGGCGAAGACGGGAATATCATAAATCTTTCGTAGCCGTCATTTTGACATTGCGGCATTTACCGCGTCGGCGTCCTGCAGCGCCTGCTTGACGGTTTTGGTTCCGGCCAAAACCTCCCGCAGCGAATTTCCGTACTGTTCGACGACCGGGTTTCCGAACTTCCAGACCGCCACCCAGGGCGCATAGACGTTGCCCTGCTGGAAAGCTTCCCTGCAGTCCGCGTAAATATCGCCCAAATCGGCGGCCACCCCTATCAAAAAAGAGCTTCCCGCGGTATCTTTTATCAGCGCTTCCTGCGCCTTGGGGGTCGCGGTGAGCTCAAGCACCTGCAGCGCTTTGCCGATATGCTTGGATTTGGCGTTTATGGCGAGCGCCGAACCCGGGCCGCCGACCATCCAGCCCGCGCCCTCCGTGAGCCCGGGGATGGGGAACATGCCGAGATCCTTTTCGATGTCCGGATTTATGGCTATGATGTCATTTACCGCCCAGGGGCCGCTTTCCCACATGGCCGCCTTGCCCAGGGCAAACTCGGCCAGCGCCTGCTCATAGCTCAAATCCAGCATATCGGGGCTCAAACACCCGCTCTCTATCACTTCCGACCAGGCCGTGACCGCTTCGAGCCACGCCTCGGCGAGGTATGCCCTGCCTTCGTTGAATTCGGCGTCAAAGTCCCTGTTAGAAGGCTTAGAGTAAAATTCGTTGTTTACGATGCCGATGCTCTGTTTCATCATAGGTTCCCACGAGCGGGCCCCCATGGTCTGGGGTTTTATGCCCTTTTTGGCCAATTCCCCATGGATTTCGATGAACCGGCTCAGCGATTTGGGCACGCTGATGCTGTTTTCGGCGAAAATTCTTTTGTTGTAAAAAATGCCCTCATACCACGACTGAAGCGGAGTGGCATAGATTTTTCCGTTTGAGATATATGCAGAAAGTCCGGAACGGGCGTATTTTTTTACGAACGGCTGCTGCGTGAGATCGAGCAGATACCCAAGTCCCGCCAACAATTTCGTCTCGCCGCCCACTTCCATTATATCCGGTCCCGTACCGGATTTGAGCTGCGCCTCCAGCGCATCGCCGAAGTCCTCCAGCGGCACAAATTCAAAAACGATCTTGATGCCGGGCAGGTTTTCGTCCAAATATTTCAGATAAGCGGCCCTTGAAGATTCGGGGTTATACCCCATAAACCGCAGCTGGACGGTTTGGGGCTCGGTTTTGCAGCCGGATAAACCAAAGAGCGCCGCCGCGCACCAGACAACCGCCAGCGCGGACAAAATCATTCTTCTTTTCACGCGCGCACCTCCGAAAATTTTACTTTGCGGTTATTATACCATATACAAATGTTTTTTTTGAGTATTAAAAGTGAATAAATATAAAAAATACTTGCAAAAAATAAACAAAGATAGTATAATAACGATTGAAGGGAAGTTCTTTTGAATGAATAACAAAGGCAGAAGCAAAATATCGGCGCGGGTTCAGTATATAAGCATATCCATACTGATATCCATTCTCGTGGTCACCGTGGCGGTGGCGGCGGTCATGAGTGTCGGCTTGGCCGATAAGGCGTCCAAAAAGCTCGCCTACTTTTATTCTTTCGAATCCGCCTCGAAATTCGACTCATATATGATCCGCGACCTCGCGCTCGTTCAAAAAGCGGCCAATTCCAAAGCGGTCCGGGAATGGTTCGCAGATGAATCCGACGAAACCAAGAAGCTGGCGGCATATAACGAGATGATGGATTACATAGATTTGCTGGCGCTTACCGAATTGTATTTCGGGATCGACGCTTCCCTGAACGAATTTTCGATTGTGCAAGGCACGGCTTTTGAGGATTTTAAACCGTGGTCCAGCTTGGACAGATATGATTACGACAATTTGTGGTATTATGAGCTGCTCGATTCCGAAAATGAATATGTGTTCAATATCGACGTGGATAAATACGCTTTCAGATGGCGCATATGGATAAACCATAAAGTCATATACGACGATAAAACCGTGGGTGTGTTTTGTTCCGGGCTTTCAATCGAAGAGCTGCTCCATGATATTTTTTCGCAGTACGACCGGGTGAATGTCAAAGGTTATGTAATAGATAAAAACGGCCTGATTCTGCTCGACAATCTGTTCAATGAAGACTACAAACTGGGAATAAACAAATCAATAAAAGAGATAAACGGCGATCCCGCGTTTACCGGCGCGATCGAAGGGTACTTAAAGGCCATTGACGGCCATTTCGGCAAGGGGGCCCGGCCGGTCATAACGCCGCTCTCAAACGGTTCGTTCGACTACGTCACCATCGCGCCCATTGAAAATTCGGACTGGTCCGTCGTGACATTTTTCAGCAATGACTCCCTGTTCAATGTTTCGGATCTTCTGCCGCTTGTTTTGACATTGTTCTCCGCATTTATCATATACACCGCCGCCAACACCCTGATAACGCGCCGCTTTGTGACTACACCGCTTAAAAAGCTGAGGGACAGCGTTTCCGAGGCGAGCGGCAAAAACGCCGAAATTTACGGCAAGGAGCGCGACGACGAGATCGGAGAGCTGGCGCAGACGGTCAAAGATATGTGGGACCGGCTGTACGCGGGCAACCTGGAGACCAAAAACATGGCGCTCAAGCTCGAATCGGCTTTGCGGGAAACCAAAGAAGCGAGTCTTGCCAAAAGCAATTTTTTGGCGAATATGAGCCATGAGATACGCACGCCCATGAACGCCATAATCGGAATGGCTCTGATAGGAAAGGACGCCGCCGACATGGAACGCTCCGCCTATTATTTTTCCAAAATCGACGAAGCGTCAAAACATCTGCTGGGCATAATCAACGACATTCTGGACGTTTCAAAGATCGAATCGGGCAAATTCGAGCTCTCGCCGGTCGAATTCGGCTTTGAGGACATGGTCCAGCGGGTGCTGACTGTCAACAATTACCGCATAGAGCAAAACAGGCAGCGGCTCTTTGTGCATATCGACGAAGCCATACCGAAAACCCTGTTCGGCGACGAACAGCGGCTGGGCCAGGTGCTCACGAACCTGCTCGGCAACGCGGTAAAATTCACGCCGGAAAACGGGTCCATCGACATAGACGCCAAATTGGTGAAGCAAGAAGACGGCGTCTGCACGATACAGATTTCAATAACGGACACGGGAATCGGCATAAGCCCTTCCCAACAGGCGAAACTGTTCCAGTCGTTCCAGCAGGCCGAAAACGATACGGCGCGCAAATTCGGCGGCACCGGGCTTGGGCTCGCGATTTCAAAAAGCATTGTGGAGATGATGGGCGGAACGATATGGATAACCTCGGAGCTCGGAAAAGGGGCGACTTTCAGCTTTACAATCCGGGTAAAAAAAGTCGGGCAGACAAGGGCGAAAAAAACCTCTGAACCCGAAAAAGGCCCCCGCGCGCAATTTTCGGGCAAAAGGGTCCTGCTTGCAGAAGACATCGAAATCAACCGCGAAATCGTGACGGAACTGCTCGCGCCGACGCTTTTGGAGGTGGACAGCGCCGAAAACGGCGCGCAGGCGGTCAAAATGTTTTTGGAGGCCCCGGACAGATACGACATGATTTTCATGGATTTGCAAATGCCCGAAATGGACGGATATGAAGCGACCAAAACGATCCGCAATCTGGATTTGCCCAAAGCGAAAAATATCCCCATCGTCGCCATGACGGCCAACGTCTTCCGCGAGGATATCGAAAGATGCCTGAGAGAGGGGTTTGACGGGCATATCGGAAAACCCATAAATTTCGAATTGCTGATCGAAACTCTAAAACAATATTTACAGTGAAAATACAGTGAAAAAAGGAAGGGGTAAAAAATGTCTGTGTTTAAAATCACAAAGGAAAATATCAAAAAGGAGGTTTTGGACTCCAATCAGGCGGTTCTGCTCGATTTCTGGGCTGCGTGGTGCGGCCCATGCCGCATGATCGCGCCCGTCATCGAGGAGATCGCGGCTGAAAACCCGGATTTGAAAGTGGGAAAAATCAACGTGGACGAAGAGCCGGAACTCGCGGAGAAGTTCGGCGTGATGAGCATCCCGACGATTGCAGTCGTAAAAGGGGGCAAAGTCGTCCAAAAGTCAGCCGGCGTGAAACCAAAACCCGCCATACTTGAAATGCTCCGAAAAGAAGGCGCGGGATTTTGACCATGGGAAATGTGATCATAATCGGAACGGGTCCGGCGGGTATTTCGGCGGCGCTTTACACCGCCCGCGCAAAAGTTGCCACGACGCTCATCGGCAAAGGGCCCGGCGCTCTGGAAAAAGCGGAACAAATCGAAAATTATTACGGATTTGCCCGGCCGGTGGCGGGGAAAACACTGCTCGCCGACGGAATGGAGCAGGCCCTTCGCGCCGGCGCGGAAATCGTCAGGGGCGAAGTTGTGAGCTTGGGATATGCCGATAAGCTGACGGTGAAGACCGTAGAGAGCGAATATGCCGCGGATTGCGTGATTTTGGCGACGGGCGCATCGAGGCGGGCGCCGGGTATAAAGGGGCTTGCCGAATATGAAGGCAGAGGCGTTGGCTATTGTGCGGTTTGCGACGCTTTCTTCCACAAAGGAAAAGACGTCGCGGTGCTGGGGTGCTGCGAGTATGCCCTGTCGGAGGCGGCGGAGCTTTTGCCCGTGGTGAATTCCGTGACCCTTTTGACAAACGGAGAAACTCCCATTTCCAACATCCCTCCAAAGATAAAAATAATCACGGCGGGTATCGAAGAATTCGCGGGCGGCCGGGTTTTGGAAGAGGTCGTTTTCAAAAACGGCGAAAAAATTTCGGTGTCGGGGGTCTTTGTCGCGGTCGGCGTCGCGGGCAGCACCGAGCTGGCAAGGAATATGGGGGCGGAAATAAGGGGCAATACGATTGTGGTAGACAGCCGCATGGCAACCGGAATACCCGGGCTTTACGCCGCCGGGGACTGTACTGGGGGTATGTTCCAAATTGCGAAAGCGGTTTATCAGGGGGCCGTCGCGGGTACGGAAGCGGTGAAATACATAAGGGAAGAAAAGAAAAAATAATAAATAAATTTAGGTTAAGGAGAAAAAAGCATGAAAAAAATCGCATTTATCGGCGCGGGCTCATTCGGATTCACGCGCACCCTGGTGAAGGACATCCTGTCTTTCCCCGCTTTCGCGGACGCCCAAATCGCGCTCATGGACATCAACCGGGAAAAATTGGACTATATCGAAAAAGCGGTGAATAAAATCGTAAAAGCGGGAAATTACCCGGCGAAAGTCACCGCCACCACAAACCGGGCCGAAGCGCTGGAGGGCGCGGACGGCGTTCTGATCACGATTCTGTCCGGAGAAGTTTCCATATGGCGCCACGACATCGAGATACCGAAAAAATACGGCATAGACACGAATATCGGCGACACGCGCGGCCCCTCCGGCATATTCAGGTACCTGCGCACCGCGCCGGTCATGCTGGACATATGCCGCGACATATACAAATACGCCCCGCGCGCGGTGGTGCTCAACTACACCAACCCCATGGCCATGCTCTGCCAGACGATACAGAGCGAAATACCGGATCTGACCATTACGGGCCTGTGCCATTCGGTGCAGGGAACCGCGCACATGCTCGCCCACTGGATAGGCGCGGACATGGCGGATGTAACATACACCTGCGCGGGCATAAACCACCAGGCGTTCTATCTGGACTTTTTGGTCAAGGGCGAGGACGCCTACCCGGCGCTCAAAAAAGCGATCGAAAAACCCGAAATCTACAATGAGGAAATCGTGCGAAACGAGATGTTCCGGCACTTGGGCTATTATGTGACCGAATCCTCCGGCCACAACTCCGAGTACAACGCCTGGTTTCGGAAACGCCCGGATCTTATAGAAAAGTACTGCACCCACGGCACGGGCTGGAACCCGGGCGTTTACGCATATATCTTGGACGCGTATCTGCACCGCGAGGACCATTGGAGGGCCGACATCGAAAACTGGCTCGCCGACCCGAATACGGACATAACCCGCGGCCACGAATACGCCGCATATATTTTCAACGCCACATTCGGCGACAACGCGGTGTTTGAATTCAACGGAAACGTGCTCAACGACAAGTTCATCGACAATCTGCCCGAGGGCTGCTGCGTGGAAGTGCCGGTGATCGCCTCCAAAGCGGGGCTGCGCCCCATGCGCGCCGGGGCCCTGCCTCCGCAGTGCGCGATTTTGGTGGGCACCTCCGCCCAAATCGAAACGCTCGTGGTCAGGGGCTCTCTGGAAGGCGACAGGGAAAAAGTGATACAGGGGCTTCTGTACGACCCGCTTTCGGCCGCCGTGTGCTCAATGCAGGAAATACGCGACATGGCAAACGAAATGTTCGAAAAGAACAAAGATTATCTGCCGCAGTTTGAGATATAGGGCAGATCGCGATGCCTGAGATATTTTTTTCGGAAAGCGAGGAAAATACCGAGGAGATCGGTTTTTCGCTTGCCGGGCGGGGCAAAATAAAATTCGGGGATATAGTGGCGCTCAACGGCGGTCTCGGCGCGGGCAAAACCGCTTTCACCCGCGGGCTTGTGAGATTTTTTTCACCGGGCCCGCGGGTGGTCAGCCCCACGTTTTCCGTTGTGAACGAGTACAAAACAAACGGCGGGCGGATTTTTCATTTCGATATGTACCGCATAGATTCAGAGCAGGACCTGCTTTCGGTGGGTTTTTACGATTATTTGGAAACCGGAGCCCTTGTCATTATAGAGTGGTTTGACAAAATCGCCGATTTTTTTGACGAAAACACGGTGAATATAGAAATCGTGAAATCGGAAAGGGGCAGCCGGAAAATTGTTTTTGACAGATCGGATTGATAAATAATGGACATGGTCATCGAAAAAATATATAACTATATCGACAAAAAAGCCGGAGAGCTGACCGCCGTGCGGCGCCGGCTCCATGAGTGCGCCGAGATTTCTTTCCGGGAATATGAAACGGCGGAATATATCAAAAATTTTTACGCCGGCAAGCCGGTGGAATGGATACGCCACCCCGTCGGGGAAAACGGCGTCGTGGTGAAGATAAAGGGCAAAAGGCCCGGAAAGACGATCGCGCTCAGGGGCGATTTTGACGCTGTGGAGCTGACAGAGCAGACAAATTTGCCGTACAGTTCCGCTCACCCCGGCGCCGCCCACGCGTGCGGCCATGACGCGCATACGGCTATCTTGCTCGCGGCTGCCGACGCTTTGCTCGGCGTAAGGGACGAACTTGGCGGCGATGTCGTGATAATACACCAGCACGCCGAAGAGGTCCCGCCGGGCGGAGCGGCGAGCATGATAAAAGACGGGGCGCTCGAGGGAGTCGACGCGGTGCTCGGCGGGCATATCTGGTCGCTCTACGATATGGGCGGCGTATATCTGAGAAGCGGGATGACCATGGCGGGGCGCGCCTATTTCAAAGTTGAAATCACCGGGCGCGGAGGCCACGGTTCCCAGCCGCATTTATGCGCCGACCCGATTTTGGCGGGGAGCCATTTCGTGACTGCGCTCCAGAGCATAGTGAGCAGGAATATAAACCCCTTGGATTCGGCGGTTGTCACCGTCGGGCGCTTTGAAGGGCTCGGGAAATTCAACGTCATACCCGAAAGAGTTGTCCTGGAGGGGGACGCGCGGTATTTTTCGGAGGATATATCCGGGATTATAAAGAGGCGCATGACCGATATTCTGGAGGGTTGCCGCGCCGCTTTCGGATGCGGATACGAGCTTGTATATGAAAACGATTACCCGCCCGTCGTAAACGACGAAACGCTCGCCGGTTTGGCGAAGGAGACGATGGAAAAATATCCGATAAAGGGCTTATCCCCAAAAGCCGGCGCTATGACGACCGGCTCCGAGGATTTTTCGTACTATCAGAAAAAAATCCCCGGACTGTATGTGTTTTTCGGCGCCAAGCCGGAAGGGGAATGCTTCCCTCACCATCACCCGAAATTCGCGTTCAATGAGGACTGCATGCCCCTCTGCGCCAAGTTTTACGCCGCTTTCGCGGTCAATTTTTTAAACGG
>Ga0123356_10007545_pt1 | contig 10849 bp, 10 predicted proteins | sample TergutEmb28metaG_2_FD_92546 | JGI IMG/M metagenome (GOLD analysis project Ga0123356, IMG submission 92546) | Embiratermes neotenicus P3 segment gut microbial communities from Petit-Saut dam, French Guiana - Emb289 P3 | ecosystem: Host-associated > Arthropoda: Insects > Digestive system > Gut ... | reverse complement strand
GATCTTGTCCTGGGTCGGCCCGGCCCACTGGCCGCCCATCTCGACGATCTTGCCGTCGCCGATGTCCTCGTTGAGGGTGCGGCCGCCGACCCGGTCCCTGGCCTCCAGCACGAGGACGGACCGCCCGGCGGCGGTGAGCTCGCGGGCGGCGGTCAGGCCGGCCAGGCCGGCCCCGACCACGAGGACGTCAGCGGCTTCGGACATCTCTGATGCGCCTCCCCACGTTGGCCCTGCTGGGCTGCTGCGGAGGCTAGCTCGTCTTGAGCTTGCGCCAGCCGCCGGCCCGGTTGTTGGCGATGATCTGCCGGAGCATCGCGGTCAGCGCGGGCTTGTTGATCTTCTCGCCCTGGCGCACGGCAATTTGCCGGCCGGTCTTGTTCTCGTGCCCGGCCGTGATGATTCCCTCGGGGTCGGGGACGATACCGCCGTCGTAGAGGAACAGGTTCACGTGATCTCTGGCGGCCAGCAGGGCGCAGACGTTGCCGTCCAGGACGAAGTACGGCTGGCGAGTCCGCTTGATGGTCTCGGTGATCTCGGGATCGCACGCGTGGATGAGCGCGCGCAGTTCCTGGCAGACCGCCTGCTGCCAGTCGGGGAGCCCGGCGATGTAGGCGTCCACCCGCGGATCAGCCTGGTAGCTCACGGCACTCTCCTTCAGGGTTCTTCTTCCCTACCATGGCGTGTGTGACCGACCGCAAGCCGCCGCGCCTCGCCGGGACCGAGCGCGAGACGCTACTCGCCCTGCTGCAGTACCAGCGAGACTCGCTCATTCGCAAGGTCGACGGTGTGGAAGAGGAGGCAGCGCGACGGTCGCCGGTCGGCAGCGGCACCACGCTGCTGTGGCTGCTGAAGCACCTGGCCCAGGCCGAGATCCGGTGGGTCGTGATGCGCTTCGCCGGACTGGACGCCGCGCTGCCCGCTGACACGGTCCAGCCCGGCGACACGGTCGCGTCCGTCATCGCAGGCTACCGGGCGGCGTGCGCGCAGGCCGACGCGGTCGCGCGGACGGCCGGGCTCGACGAGCCGTGCCGCGCGGACGACAGCGGCGAGCCCGTCAACCTTCGCTGGGTGCTGGCGCACCTGCTCGAGGAAACGGCGCGGCATGCCGGGCACGCCGACATCCTGCGCGAGCTGATCGACGGCAGCACCGGCCGCTAGCTGGTCGCCAGAGTCACCATCGGTCACGGCCGCTGCGCCGGGGCCGGGCGCAGGGCCACGACGGTGTCCAGGGGCTGGGCCGGCCCGGTAATCTCGCCGCCCACCAGGTAGCCGACGCCGCCGACCACAACCGAGCCGGCGTCGGACACCGGTTCAGGGAGGCGGCCTGCCGGTACGAGGGCCCCGCTAGCTGGGTCCAGCCGGAAAATTGCCGCGCTGGGTACGGTCCCCGTGCGTCCTCCCAGGACGAAAATCTGGTTCTCGAGGATCAGCGCGGTGGCGTGACCCATCGGCTGGGGCAGGCGGCCGGTGACGGTCACCCGCCCGGACGACAGGTCCACCTTCTGCACCGCATCGGTGTCGGTGGTGCCGCCCTCACTGGTGCTGGTGACACCTCCCACGACCCACAGGGTGCTCCCGGTCCCGGCCACGGCCGCGTAGCGGACGGGTACTGCAAGCCGGGCCACGGATCTGAAGGCCGTGCCGTCGGTCGTTGCGAGGACGTCTGGCGTCATCGCCGATCCGTCGTAACCCCCGACAATGTAGGTGGTGCCGTCGACGGTGGCGGCGGCCAGGTCCGAGCGGGCGTCGGGCAGCCTTGCTACCTCGGCGGCCGGGCCAGCCGCCCAGGCCTGCACGAAGCGGACGCTGGTGGCCGCACCTCCGCCGAAGACGAAGAATCGGCTGCCGATCACGGCTCCCGCGCTGTCGTGGACGGGGACAGCCAGGGAGCCAGTGATCCGGGATTCGCCGCTCGCCGGATCGACCTGGACGATGCTCGAGGTGGACGTATCGCCGGTGGCGAGCCCGCCGAGGACCAGAAAGCCGTCTCGGTCTGGGAGCACCACCGGTCGCGACACGGCGGCCGTCAATGTCCACGGCTCGTCCGATGCGCTCACGCTGACGGCCTGCGGAGGCGAGGTGGCGACCGGCGGGCTGGCGGTCCGCCCCGGCGCGGTCACTGCCCTGGCCGGCCTGTGGCCACCGCTCGAACAGGCGGCCACGAGCACGAGGAGAGCGCTGGCGACCAGCGCCAGCCTGGACGGCACCTGCTCACCTGGCCGCTGCCCCCGCCGGGGCCGGCGGCCACAACCGCGCCAGCGCACGATCTCCGCTCTGCCCGCTGGGACAGCCGGCTACTCCTGGACGGTCGGCAGTGCAGACGGTCACGGCGGCAGCGGGTGCTCGGTGAACACCCCGCAGGCGCCGAAGCCAAGCCGCCGGTACATCGGCTCGCCCTGCTCCGATGCCTGAAGGACGGCGACCGGGACGCCGCTGTCGCGGGCGAGCCGCAGGGCGGCGGCCGTGATCGCGGTGCCGAAGCCGCGGCCGCGGTGGCTGGCGAGCGTGGAGACGTTGTACAGGCCCGCGACGCCCGCGTGCAGCATCAGCTCAGCCGTGCAGACCGGCCGGCTGTCGAAGTAGCCGACCAGGAACCGGGCCGGGGAGCCGACCGCGAGCGCTCGCCCGGCCGTCACGGCGTAGAAGCGCACGACGGTCAGCGAGGGCGGATCCCAGTTGGCCGCCAGCACCCACGCCCAGTCGTTGAGCAGGTGCGCGGAATCGGCGATCCGGACGTCCAGCCCGGGCGCGTCCGGTGGGGGCCGCCAGCCTGCCAGCGGTCGCCACATGGCCGGCTCGGGCAGGGCAGGCGGCCGCCCGGCGGTTGTCAGCAGGACCGCGAGGCCTTCTGGCGTTGAGCCGGGACCGACCCGCCAGGCGAAGTGCCGGCCGGTCGCGGCCACGTCGGAGAGCGTCTCGCGGATCCTGGCGAGCGCGGTCGACTCGGTGAAGCGCGCGGCGCCGACGAAGTTGAACGTGTCGTCGTCCAGCCCGCTGTCGGCGATCAGCAGGTCGTGCGCTCGCTGGACGGTCATGCCTGGCGTCGCTCGGTGGAGGTGGCTGGCATGCTCGGCCAGGTTCTCCTCTAGGGCGGCGGCAAGCTGGTCCGGAACCTCCCCGGACTGCCAGCTGCCCGCCCGTTCCGCGGTCATCCGCCCCTGCCCTTCGCGTCGGCCGCCAGCAGGTCAGCCGACCAGGCCACGGTAGTCTTGGCGAAAGATCACGGCTTGAAGGGTTGTCACATTGCTGTCGCTTGTCATACCGAAAGGCTCGCTCGAGCGGGCAACGCTCGACCTCTTCGATGCCGCCGATCTGACCGTTCGCCGGTCGTCCGACCGCGATTACCACGCCATCATCGACGACCCGCGGATCGACCGGGTCCGATTCCTTCGACCGCAGGAGATACCGTCCTACGTCGAGCGGGGCCTGTTCGACTTCGGCATCACGGGCCGGGACTGGATCACCGAGACAGGCGCGGACGTCGCCTCGCTGGGCGAACTGCAGTACTCGAAGGCGACGTCCGACCCGGTGCGGGTCGTCCTGGCCGTGCCGGCGACGCAGCCCTGGCAGACCACGGCTGACCTGCCGGAGGGCGTCAGGATCTCGACCGAGTACCCGTCACTCACCCGGCGGCACCTTGAGGAGAACGGCGTCAAGGCGGTCGTGATCCCGTCCTACGGCGCGACCGAGGCCAAGGTGCCCGACATCGTCGACGCGATCGTGGACGTCACCGAGACCGGCGCCTCCCTGGTCCGGAACGGGCTGCGCATCCTCGACAGCCTGCTGACGAGCTACACCGAGCTGATCGCCAATCACGACGCCTACGCGGACGAGGCCAAGCGCAGCGCCATGGAGGACGTGGCGCTGCTGCTGCGCGGGGCCATCAGCGCGCGCGGGAATGTGCTGCTCAAGCTCAACGTCAGCGCACGGGACCTGGCCACGGTGACCGGCATCCTGCCGTCCATGACCTCACCGACGGTCACCTCGCTGGCCCGCGGGGACATGCACGCGGTCGAGGCAGTCGTGCCGAAGCGCGGCGTCAACACGCTGATCCCGGCCCTGAAGGCGGCGGGCGGCCGGGACATCCTCGAGATCCCGATCAGCAAGATCGTCGAGTAGGCCGTGCTCGAGCGAATCGACCTGCGCGGCAAGTCGCCGGGCAGCATGACCCCGGCACAGCTGGGGGCGCTGCTGCCCAGGGCCGAACTCGACGTCGGCGCTGCCGTTGAGCAGGTGCGGCCGATCGTCGACGACGTCCGGGTGCGCGGTAACGAGGCGGTCCGCGAGTACACCGCCCGGTTCGACGGCGTGGACCGCCCGGCCGGAACGCTGGTGCCTGCAGCGGCGCTCGCCGAGGCGCTGGCCGGTCTCGACGCCGCCGTGCGCGCGGCCCTCACCGAGGCAGCCCGGCGCGCCCGGCTCGTGCACCGGTCGCAGCTGCCCGCAGAATCCTGGACCGCGGTGGCGCCTGGCTCGACGGTGACCGAGCGTTACCTGCCCGTCCGCCGGGCCGGGGTTTACGTGCCGGGCGGGCTCGTCGCCTACCCGTCGTCGGTGCTCATGAATGTCATCCCGGCTCAGGTCGCGGGCGTCTCGGAGATCGCGGTGGCATCGCCGCCGCAGCCCGAGCACGGCGGGCTGCCCCACCCGTCGATCCTCGCCGCGTGCGCGCTGCTCGGCGTCACCGAGGTGCACGCGGCGGGCGGCGCGCAGGCGATCGCCATGCTCGGCTACGGCACGCAGGACTGCCCGCCCGTGGACGTCATCTCCGGGCCTGGCAACGTGTACGTGGCGGCCGCCAAGCGGCTGCTCCGCGAGCGGGTCGCCATCGACGCCGAGGCCGGGCCGACGGAGATCGCCATCGTCGCTGACGACGGTGCCGACGCAAGTTTCGTGGCCGCCGACCTGATCGCCCAGGCTGAGCACGACCCGCTGGCCGCGTGCCTGCTCATCAGCACGAGCGCCGCGCTCGCGGACCGGGTCGACATCGAGCTGGCGAAGGCGGTGCCGCAGGCCCGGCACGCTGAGCGGGTGCAGGCTGCACTCACCGGCCAGTCGGCGTGCGTGGTCGTGGATGACGCTGACGCGGCGATCGCCGTCGCCGACGCATGGGCGCCCGAGCACCTGGAGATCCAGGCCAGGGACGCCTCCATCCTGGCCCGGCGGGTGAAGAATGCCGGCGCCATCTTTGTCGGCGCGTGGGCGCCGGTGTCACTCGGCGACTACCTCGCCGGGTCCAATCACGTCCTGCCGACGGGCGGCACTGCCCGCTACACCGGGGGCTTGTCGACCGGCACGTTCCTGCGCGGCGTGCACATCGTGGAGTGTGACGAGGCGGCGCTCGCTGAGGTCGCGCCGCACATCGACGCGCTCGGCGGCGCAGAGGACCTGGCCGCGCACGTCCAGGCGGTGCGCGTGCGGGTGGCGGGGGAGCAACCGTGACCGTGCCCAGCACCACGGGGCCTAGCACCACGGGGCCCAGCACCACAGGGCCGCTGGCCTCGCTGCCGGTCCGGCCTGACCTGGCGGGCCGTCACCCCTACGGCGCGCCACAGCTCGACGTGGCGGTCCGGCTGAACACCAACGAGAACCCGTACCCGCCGTCCGCCGGCCTTGTCGCGGACATCGCCAATGCCGTCACCGCGGCCGCCACAGGCCTGAATCGCTACCCCGACCGGGACGTCGTCGCGCTTCGCGCGGCGCTGGCTGGCTACCTCGGCCACGGGCTGACGACGGCAAATACCTGGGCCGCGAACGGCTCGAACGAGGTCATCCAGCAGCTGCTGCAGGTCTTCGGCGGACCGGGCCGCAGCGCTCTCGGTTTCGAGCCGTCGTACTCGATGCACCCGATGATCAGCGAGACCACCGCAACCCGGTGGATCGCCGTGCAGCGCGACAGCGACTTCGGCATTGACCCGGACTACGCGGTGGCGGCGGTCCGGGAGCATCAGCCGGACGTGGTGTTCCTCACCTCGCCGAACAACCCGACCGGCACTGCGACGTCCCTCGAGGTGATCGACGCGGTGTGCGCGGCGGCGCCCGGCATGGTCGCGGTGGACGAGGCCTACGCCGAGTTCGCCAGGGACCAGGCCGCGACGGCGCTGACGCTGCTGCCGAGGTACCCGCGGCTGGTCGTCACCCGCACCATGTCAAAGGCGTTCGCCCTGGCCGGGGCCCGGCTCGGCTACCTGGCCGCGGACCCGGCCGTGGTCGACGCGCTGCAGCTCGTGCGGCTCCCGTATCACCTGTCGGCCGTCACGCAGGCCGTCGCGCTGACCGCGCTGCAGCACGCCGGTGAGCTGCTGTCCACGGTCGCGACGATCCGGGCAGAACGCGACCGGCTCGTCCCGGGCTTGCGCGCGATCGGCCTGCAGGCCGGGGAGTCGGACACGAACTTCGTGCTGTTCGGCCGGTTCGCCGATCGGCACGCGGTCTGGCAGGCGCTGCTGGACCGCGGCGTGCTGATCAGGGAAACGGGCCCGCCGCACTGGCTGCGCGTGACGGTCGGCACCGCGACCGAAACGGCCACGTTCCTGCAGGAACTGACGGATCTGGTCGCCAGCGGTCCGGATCTGGTGCTGCGGTGACCCGCACCGCGCGCATTGGCCGGGTCACCGGCGAGACGCAGGTCCTGGTCGAGCTGAGCCTCGACGGCGCCGGGGTGAGCAGGACGGAGACCGGCGTCTCGTTCTTCGACCACATGCTGGCCCAGCTCGGCAAGCACGGGCTCCTCGACCTCACCGTGCAGGCGCGCGGCGACCTCGAGGTGGACGCGCACCACACCGTGGAGGACACGGCGATCGCGCTGGGCCAGGCGCTGCGCGAGGCGCTCGGCGAGAAGCTGGGCATCAGCCGGTTCGGCGACGCGCTGGTGCCGCTGGACGAGACGCTGGTGCGGGCGGCGGTCGACCTGTCCGGGCGGCCGTACCTGGTGCACACCGAGCCGGATGGCATGGCGCCGATGATCGGCACCTACGACACGACGCTGACCAGGCACTTCTTCGAGTCGCTTGTCCATGCGGCTGGCATCTGCGTGCATCTGGACGTGCTGCGCGGCCGCAACCCGCATCACATCGTGGAAGCCCAGTTCAAGGCGTTCGCCCGTGCGCTGCGCGTCGCGGCTGCCCCCGATCCGCGCTCGGGCGGCTCGGTGCCCAGTACAAAGGGCGTTCTCTAGTCGCCGGCGGGGCCGCCAAAATAGGCATCCCGCCCGCCCAAGATAGGCATCGCCGGCACTTCTCCCGCATCTCCTGCGGCCCTATGGTCTGTCCGGGGCACTGTCGAGCCGGACTCGGCTCACGACAGGGGGGGACATGGGGAAAATCGGCGACCACGCCGTGGTTCTCGGCGCGAGCATGAGCGGGCTTCTTGCTGCCCGTGTCCTCGCCGACGCGTATGAGCAGGTGACGGTCGTTGACCGGGACGTGCTGCCTGAGTCGGTGGCGGCGCGCAAGGGAGTGCCGCAGGGCAGGCATGCCCATGCGCTGCTGGCAAGCGGCGCTCAGGTCCTCGACGAGCTCTTTCCGGGGCTGCTCGCGGACTTCGCCGCTCAGGTGCCGGTGCTCCGCAGCCCGCGAGAAGCCTGGTTCTCGCTCGCCGGTCACCTGCTGTGCAGGGACGGAATGGCGTTCGAGCGTGACGCCTATCTGCTGAGCCGGCCATTCCTGGAGGGCGCGGTCCGCAGCCGAGTGGAAGCCATTCCCAACATCTGCATCCGGGACCGCTGCGAGGTGGTCGGCCTGGTCACGAATTCGGCGTGCGAGCGCGTCACCGGTGCCAGGGTGCTGCTGGGCGGGAGCGACAGCGCTGCGGAGGTGCTGGGCGCCGACCTGGTCGTCGACGCGACGGGCCGCGGCGGCCGGACCCCGGTCTGGCTGACCGAGTTCGGGTACGAGCCGCCGGCAGAAGAGCAGATCCGGGTGGATGTCATGTATGCGAGCCGCTACGTGCGGCTGCCGCCGGGTGCGCTCGGCGAGCTGAAGATGGTCCTCATCGGCACCGAGAAGACGCGGCCGACCGCTATGGCACTGTTCGAGCAGGAGGGTGACCGCTGGATCCTGGGGCTCGCCGGGCATGCCGGGCATCACCCGCCGACCGCACCGGAGGAGTTCACTGCCCTCGCGCGTGCCATGGCTCCGCCGCACGTGGCCGCGGCGATCGGCGAGGCTGAGCCGCTCGACGAGATCCGCACTCACCGGTTCCCGGCCGACGTGCGGAGGAGGTATGAGCGGCTGCACCGGTTCCCGGCCGGGCTGCTGGTGATCGGAGACGCGATCTGCAGTTTCAACCCCATCTACGGGCAGGGCATGTCCGTGGCGGCGCTGGAAGCAGCGGCGCTCCGCGACGCCCTCGCTGCCGGCGACACTGACCTGGGGCGGCGTTTCTTCCGGGCGGCGGCGAAGCCCGTCGATCTCGCCTGGCAGCTGACCGCGGGCGGTGATCGCGCGATGTCGGACGGCGGGGCCGGACCTCTGCCAGCCCGGATGATAGCCGCCTACATCGACGCGCTGCAGGCCGCGGCCGAGCGCGATCCGGTGCTCACCGCCCGGTTCCTCGCGGTCACCGCCCTGGTCTCCCCGCCTCAGTCACTTCTGACCCCCGGCACGATGCTGCGTGTCCTGACCGGCAATCTGAGGCGGCGCCGTGCGCCGCAGCCAGCGCTCGGCGGCCAGCCCGCGCCGGCGGTCAGCGAAGCGAGCTAACCGCGCCCGGCGCCCGGCTGCGCTGGCCGTCTGACGCCGGCCCGACACCAGCGAGCAAGCCGGTCAGGAGTGCCGGTCGGCGTTCGCCATGATCGCGTCGTGCACGTACTGGGAGAAGCCAGGCTCGATCTCGTCGTAGCTCGCCATGTACCGCGGGTCGGAGGTGTACAGGCCGGCCAGCCCGCGATGGGCGTCGTAGCCGCAGTCGTAGAACCAGCGGCTGAGATGGCTGCGGTGCGCCTCGGCCAGGTTCATCGCGACCGTGCCGTCGGGCGGCTCGCCTGATCGGATCGCCGCGGCGAAGCCCTCGATGTTCGCGTCTACCTCGGCCTTGATCGTGATCCAGTCCTGCTTGGTGTAGGCAGCCGTCTTGCGCCGGGACTGCTGCCATGCCTCGGTGTCGCCCCAGCGCTGCTCCGCCTCGGCAGCGTGCTCATCGAGCTTGTCGGTGCCGAAGATCTCTAGCTGCTCTTCCGGCGTCAGTGCCATGCCCATCTTCCTCGCCTCCATCTCGGTCTCCAGCGCGCCGATGAGCGCCGCAGTCCGGTCTCGCCGGGCCCGGAGCAGCGCGTGCTGCCGCCGCAGATGGTCGTCGGTGCCTTCGTCCGGGCTGGCCAGCATGTCCGCGATCTCCTCCAGCCGGAAGTCAAGCTCCCGGTAGAGCAGAATCTGCCGCAGTCGCGTCAGGTCATCCGGTGAATACAGCCGGTAGCCGGCCGCGCTGCGGACAGTCGGCACCAGCAGGCCTCGGTCGTGGTAATGGTGCAGAGTCCGCACCGAGACGCCGGACAGCTCCGCTACCTCGCCCACCGTGTACGTGCCGGCATGCTGGTCAGCCACGGGGTCTACTGTGCGGCCTCACGCCACGTGAGGGTCAAGTCCGCGCCCGCGGCCGCTCAGCCTGCCGTATGCTATGGACCGGTTTGGGCAGTGGTGGCGCCCATCGCCGTGTGGCGCTGGGTCGGTTCGGCGAAGGCCATGGGACCGAGACAGTGTCGACTGCATCCGTGCCTCAGTACCGTGTTCTCCAGCCGGACTCGTTCCGCAGGCACTCCATACACCCGGCTGCTTGCTGGCAAGCGACAGGCTGATGGCACGCTGATGTCCGCGGCCCGGCCAGTGACGGCCGAGGCACCGAGGAGGGCTTCTTGAGGCGACGGCGGACCCGTACCGGTCTGATCCGGTTTGCGGCGCTAGCCGCGCTCGTGTGCGGCCTGGTGGTGGCGTGCACGCCGCCTGGTGGCAGCGGCGACGCCGCCGACGCGCCCAAGACCCCCGCCAAGCACAGCCAGGGTGAGCTGGTGGCCGGCGGCCCGAAGGGGTCCTACATCGTGCCGCCGGGCATCCACAAGATCAAGCACGTCATCGTGATCATGCAGGAGAACCGGTCCTTCGACAGCTACTTCGGCACCTACCCCGGTGCGGACGGCATCCCGATGAGCAATGGCCAGCCGACGGTTTGCGTTCCGAATCCGACTGGCCCCTGCACCAAGCCCTACCACGACACCGCGGACGTCAACGGCGGCGGCCCCCACGGCCTGGTCAATGCCAAAGCCGACGTCAACGGCGGGAAGATGGACGGCTTCATCAAGCAGCGCGACGAAGCGCGGGGGAGCTGTACCAACCCGGACAACCCCGCGTGCCAGGGCTTCGGCACCCCTGACGTCATGGGCTATCACACCGCCGCGGAGATCCCGAACTACTGGCAATACGCCAGCAACTTCGTGCTGGATGATCACATGTTCGAGTCAGTCAACTCGTGGTCGCTGCCCGACCATGAGTACATGATGTCCGCGTGGTCGGCGAAGTGTAAGAACAAGTCGCCGATGAGCTGCGTCAACGACCCCAACGGGTCGTACAGCCCCGGCCAGATCGACAATGCCGTCCGCGAGGAACTGACCACCGGCAAGACCTCCATCGACCTGGCCTGGACCGATATCACCTGGCTGCTGTACAGGGAGCACGTCAGCTGGGGCTACTACGTGCAGGACGGCTGGCAGCCGGACTGCGACAACGACTCTGCCGAAACCTGCGCGCCAGTCGCGCAATCCTGGAACACGCCGGGCATCTGGAATCCGCTGCCGCTGTTCACCGACGTCCAGCAGGACGACCAGCTCAAGAACATCCAGCCACTCGGGAACTTCCTG
>Ga0123356_10007544_pt1 | contig 10849 bp, 8 predicted proteins | sample TergutEmb28metaG_2_FD_92546 | JGI IMG/M metagenome (GOLD analysis project Ga0123356, IMG submission 92546) | Embiratermes neotenicus P3 segment gut microbial communities from Petit-Saut dam, French Guiana - Emb289 P3 | ecosystem: Host-associated > Arthropoda: Insects > Digestive system > Gut ... | reverse complement strand
CTTGTACAGCTTGTCCGCTTAGGTTCATATAGGTAAGGGGTTTCAAGATAAAACCAAAATCACATTTTGCAATCATCTGATTGCCTTTCTTTTTAAACTCCACGCCCAAATCCGCCACAAGTTTGTCCGCACATAAAAACCCTATGTTGTGATAGGTATTAAAGTACTTGCCCTCAGGGTTTCCAAGCCCTGCTAAAAGAAATAAATTCTTCATATCTCACTGTACCATATACACTCAAATTTGTAGACATTTTTTTTTTGCTGTTGTAGTATTTAGTATAATGCCTACATTATACCTTGGTTCATCAATAATAAGCGACTTCGACAGTTTGACTGCGCAAACGGGCGTGATTTGGGCTGTCTATGGATTTGCCGTTCTTGTTGTGCTTTCATGGATTATTGTAAGCATGCGAAAATCAAGAGGTCTTATAAGCCACCGTAATGCGGTAACCTTGCGTGGGGTGGTGAACTTCCTTCGCACAGCCGACCCAAAAGAAAAACAAATCGAAGACCTTATGGCCGAAATTACAAAGGCACGAAACGACGTAGCGATGTTGTTCTACATGTACTGCCGGATACACAGCAACTTCAAGTTTATCGACAGCTATTTAACATACCGGGTCTATAAAAGAATTAACCGTAAACGAAAGCCGTGGGGGTTCACCACCGTGGTTATTACATCTTTACTGATTGCTTTGGTTTTCAGTATCTCATATTGGTATCATGGTTATGACGCACTTATAAATCAACCTTTTGACCTGCCAATCTTCCTGCTTGGATTCATTGTTCCTGTTGGGCTTTTTGTTATATGGTTCGTCATCCGGTTGTTTATCCTTATGAAATACAAAATGTATTGGGTCGAGTTTGAAAACAAATTCAAAAAAGTAAGTGAACTAAGTCGAGACTTCTTTGCATCCCAAGAAGATTACTATGAAGAATTTTCCGAAATTGTTCTTGCCACCCTTGCGCCAACCGGCGCCACCATGCGACGGATTGAAAAGATAATCGCAAGAACAGACGTAAGTGCTTTCGAAGGAAAGGCAACCAAAGCAAAAAAAGCAAAGAAGCCAGAAGACGCCAAAGCAAAAGATAAAGATGTTGAAAAAGATTCCGACGAAAATGACCAAGCCAACCAACAAGGAGGATTCGGCTATCCTGCGGGAATGCCACCGATGGGCGGGTCACCCGGAATGCCGGGCGGAGTGCCAATGCCTCCGATGCCTATGCAACCATCAATGCCACACGGGGCACGTATTGCAAGACCTCATCCGGAAACCGAAGCATACTTGCAAGCCCACGCAGCAGTCACACAACAACTTATGCAAATGATGATGCAACAAAGCATGCAACAATCCCAAGTTATGCAACGGGCACTTTCGTCGCAACAAGCACTTGCCAACAGTGTCGTCCAACAAAACATTATGGCGATGAGGCTTGAAGCGCAACAAACATCATTACTTCGCCCTGACCTTGCAAAACGACTTTCCGAACAGACTTATGTATGGCCAACCAATAAACCAACCTTGCAAACCAACACGGAAGACGACATCGGTGCCAAAGCCGACAAAATCGACGCAACACCAACCCCAGAACCAATGATGGAAGACCACGACAAAAAGCCAGCCGAAGCCGTAGTAGAAGCAGAGGTCATAGTCCAAAGCGAACCAGAAGCAGCGGTAAAAAAAGGCAAAAGTGCGGAAAAACTTATGAAAGCGTTTGAGATGCTAAGCCCTCCACCAAAAGCAGGTGGCGAGCCAGACCCTGTCTTTGTTGCTCCGGACAGGGAACCTACAAATGTGGAAAAACGATTAGAGCAGTTCTTTACTGCGAAAGTATATGTATATGATCAAAATTCTGAGGGGGGGATATGATTAAAATAGAGGAAACAGAAGTAAAAACGTGGGACAAACACGAAAGCGTGATTGTGGAATGCGGTATCAAAGGCGGGGTGTTCAGTTGCCTGCGCAATGAAAAAACCGTGTACAACAGCGAAATCTTCAAATACGAAGACCTGAATGTAGTCGTGGCACGTGAACCACGCTTTGACGAATTCTATTACAATGTCGCAATTTACTGCGAGGGGCAAGACAAAGCATGGCCACTTATCACCATACCTACAAAGTTCCTGACCTCGGTGAAACGGCTTGGTAAAAACCTTTTCGTGGTCTGGACAGACATGCCCGGCAGTGTCTCGGATATTAAACAGTGCACATTCTGTACAATCCACGATGCGGAAAAGTGCGACTATATAACCATCGATTTCAATATATTGCACAGTGTGAACTTTTTGCCGGACAACCACGTTTTGTTGTGCTTTTCTCAAATCCTTGGTGGGCAACACGTCGAACAAAAAGTCATCACAACTTTGGCGCTTCACGAGCCTACTGGCAAGCTTGTTAAAACCCTTTACGAGTTCGATGTAAACGATCCGAAAACCTATGACTTCGAGTTGGATTTACAAACCCAAGAACTTGTCATCCGAGAAAAAGTGAAAGAGAAAACAAAAGGCGAGACACAAATATCACTTGGTGACCTGCTAAAAAAATCGTCCGGAGACAACGCTGAAACGTGATAATAATTACATATTTTCCTTAAAAAAATAGCATAATATGGTGCTAATTTGCTTTACAAAAAAAATGCATCCTGCTACACTTCAATGTGTAAAACACTACAAAAGAGGAGGGCCAATGGGACTTTTTGGTAAAAAGCCATCACAAGAAGACAAAGACCGTGCGGCCAACGTTTTTGCCGAACGTGACAAGCAACCAATAACATCCGCCGACACAAGCGGTGTGGAAGACCGTATCTTTGGATATAACAAACTCCAAGGCGCAGAAACCGTGAAACCGAAAGAAGAAGCACCAAGCGCACCTGTAAACAGGATCGACGAGCTTCGAAGAATTCGTGACGAGCGTGCGAACCCAACAACACCAGAAAGCAGGTTCGACAAACAAGTGGACGCCGACGCAAGAAGCGCCGCCGATCAATACATGTCCGCACGAAAGAACGTGCTTGACAGTACCGGCATCGCAAGACCGGCAGGTCCATCCGCCGAAGAGCGTGCGGAAATGGCACAGCACGGAATGGAACGAGTTGACAGCATCGTTGGTGGAATTAAAAACAAACAATTCCTTACAAACGTCGACGACGAGCTCGGCGATGACCTTGGCGAAAAGAAAGCACCAAAGCAAGCCGCCGCAAACATGGACGCCGCCGAAATCCATGCCGCAACAGCAAAATTCAGAAACGTCGGATTCTTTACCGAAACCGAAGTCGATACCGAGAAAAAAGTTCTTACCGAGGACGAGAAACTTGAAAGAGACTTGGACGAACTTGAACACGCCGAACAAGCGATCAAATCATTTACCAACGTGGGCTTTCGAAATCCAATAGCCGAAAGCAAGGTGGTAGGTGAAGAGATAAAAGAAGAAGAGGAGGGGAATTAATTGGATATTAATCAAATCAGTGCGCTTAAAGGAAACACCGGAGTGTCCGATGCTGTAAGAAAGGCAAGGGATGACTTTCGGTTCGTCCTAAGCCAGTCGAACTTTGTAACACCAAGTTACCTTGACTATCAGTCCATGGTAAAGAATGGTGTGACGGTCGGCTATGCATTGGCTATTCCACTTAATGTCGAAGAGAGGCAGTGTACTGTCCCGGGCAACTTGATAAAAAAAGATGACCCGAAAATGTTCGTTGCCGTAGTATGCTACCAGGGTGGAAAGCCAATTGACTTGTTGATGTTCAACTCGGTACTCTTTGCAAAAGGGAAGAAGCCGATTAAGTTCAACAAGAAAACTGGCGAATATGTTCTTTTCATTAAAGACATAAAACACGACAGTATGCAAAAACATGCCTTTGGACATGTCATTGGAAATTTGTAACCCAAAAAAATAAAATATAAAGGAGAAAAAAAAGAAAATGGGAAAAAAGGACAAAGAATCAAAAGCACAAGATTTCAGCGCAGACTATAAGGGCAAACCTTATGATCGCATCGTCGGCATCGACGTTGCAAACTCCACGATCAAGACATGGACGGACGGGAACAAAAGCCAGGTGTATCGTAACACAATCAAAACGATTAACGATGCAGGTCTTGTTTATTCGTTCAAAACTGACTACCACATGTTCGTATTCAACAAAGAAGTTTACGAAGTTGGTGACATTTCCGTGTTGGGTTCTGGTGGACGAGGTAAAGCACGTTATAACTCGTCAAACTTCAAAACAGAGGCAATCATTGGTATTTCAAAAATTCTTGAACAAGCAAATGGCGAGCGTATCCGTGTCGTAACCGGAGTTCCGTCCGCACTTGCAAAGAACACCGCAGTTGTCGAAGAAATGAAGCGAAGCTTGCTTGGTGCATACGACGTCAAGTCGGTTGTTTGGGATAAAGTTGATTCCATTCAATTCGAAGTTGTTGACGTTATCGTTGTACCACAGCCGCTTGGAACAATCTATAACTACGTTTACAACCGTCAATCGGGCGAACTTGACCAGAACTTGCTTAAACAGCGAGTCCTCGTTGTTGACATCGGTTGGGGAACAACTGACCTTGCGATTCTGGAATCTGCACAAGTCCGTGGAACATTCGGATTTGAAATCGGTACAAGTGACTGTATCGCAGGTACACAAGAAGAAGCAAACACAGCCTTCCCGGAAGCTAACATTTACGCACTTAACCCACACGAGCTTGACCTTGCGATGCTTCAATCGTACAAAGTCGAGACTCCGTTTGGTGTGTTTGACCTTGAAGCAATTTGTGAAAAACACAAAAAGCGTCAAGCCGAAAACATCTATAAGAACGTTATGGGTGTTGGTCTTGAATATAACAAGTTCAACAAAATCATCATCGCTGGTGGTGGTGCGTTGCTTTATGAAAAGTATCTTCGTGAACTTTTCAATGACCCACGCTTGCTGATCCAGGAAGACGCCGTTCTTTCTAACGTTTACGGATTCTACTTGCTCGGCAAATTCTAAGGCTACATAAAAAGAGGTCGCAATGACTTTGCGTGAACTCGAAAAAATTCTGATGAACATAACTATGGACGCAAGCACAGTGGGGAATGCGCAGTATAGTATGATTATCGGTGCTACTATGAACATGTTAAAGTCGGTTGAAAACCTCTCGACAAGTATTCACACTAGCCCTTTTAATGACTCATGCAAAGGCATGATGATGCAAAAGATGGCGGACATGGACACTTTTACAAGCCAAGCAATTCTTATGCGACTTGCGGAAATGGGAATTGATATTGGTTATTACAGTAACTACGACGATCACGGAGGTCGGGTACCGAATGTGCAACAACCGGTATTCCGACCTGTTGTGATTAATCAGGGACCAATGATGATGCAACAACCTATGATGATGCAACCGATGATGCAACAGCCAATGATGCAGCCGATGGCACAACCAATGCAACAGCCAATGCAACAACCAGTAGCAATGCCGGCACAAGCGCCACCTCCTGCACCTGCGGCACCACCTCCGGCGGCAGCACCAGCACCAGCTCCGGCGGCAGCACCTCCGCCACCTCCACCTCCCGCAGCGCCAGCTCCGGCGGCGGCACCTCCACCGGCGGCAGCACCAGAAGCACCAGCTCCGGCGGCATCACCCGCTCCTGCATCGTCTGGCGGACCTGCAATTGGAATGGGCGGTGGATTACCAGGTATGGGTGGAGGAGCACCAGACGCAGCAGGACCAGCGTACTTACTCAAAGTCATAAACGGAGAAGTTTGAAAAACTTCGACCGAGCCTGAAAGGATAACGGAGAAGTTTGAAAAACTTCGACCGAGCCTAAAAGGATAACGGAGAAGTTTGAAAAACTTCGACCGAGTTCGAAGAACAACGGGGAAATATAAAGGGGAATTATGAAAACTTTAATTATGTATCAACTTGAAGACGTCAAGGACGAAAACGCAGTCATAAAGGTGTTAAGTAAACACTTCCCGAATGGTGCGGAAAAGTTTGGCTCGAACGTCTTTATACAACTTGCCACTGCGCCGGATTTTTGTAAGTTAATTGGATTCACCTCGCAACAGAATTCCTCGAAACTTGAACAGATTGCGGGTGTCATCACACAGGAAGGATACGACCGCAAACTTGACAAGTTCAACCAAAAGTGCGACAAGATGCAACAAAAGCTTATGAGCGCACGAAAGACCTCCAACGCAAATGTGGGCACGGGGTTTAGTGGTTTAACCGCCGTGGCGAACCTTGGCGAGATTGTAAACCAAGCGGAACAATTTGGGCAACAACAAAATATGGACCCAAAGGTTGCGAAAGCCAAAAGTAAACTTGATAGTTATATCGAAAAGAATAAAACACTTCAAGAGTCTACAAAATACACATCGGCAGGGAAAAGCGCTGGCGGACTTGTTTCGTGGGGCGCAGGTACCGAGTCCAGCGAGAAAAACATCTTCGATGAACTTGCAGCCGAGAAAAAAACCGCAGCCAATTTCGTTGATGTATCTATGGAAAAACTTAAAAAGCTCTTCGAAGAACTTCTTAAAGTTGCACCAAAGGTCGGCGTGATGTCAATTATGGACGGAAACAGAACATCAACAATCAACAGCACGCACAACGTAAAACTTGAACAACTTACCGCAACAAGACTTGCAAATGCTCAGAACCGAGAAATGTTTTTTATAATGAAATAGTTTTGACGGGCTCTTGGGAGGTGCCACATAGGAATGACAAAGTTTTTGGGACAAGGCGCCGATTGGGCATTGAATTTACTGGATGACATAGGAGTCTTCCTTGTTATAGTATTGGCACTTGTCGGGGCAGTTGTCGTTGGATACTCGATATATCTTGGCTTCCAGCTTGCAAAAGCGGATGACGAAGGAAAACGCCAAAAAGCAAAAAAAAGAATCATTGCAACACTTGCGGGATTATTTATAATAGTCATCTTGTCAACCACCTTGTTCAATCCGGTGTTTTACGAAGCGATTTTCAGGAACACTACTGACAGGGGTAACCGAATAACACTTAGTGGTGTACCTATGAACTCACTCAACCAATACGAGTTTGCAGTGGGTACAACCACATCATTGCGTACCGACTATGGTTGGAATCTGAATTTTGAAAAAATGGAAGTCAAAGTTATTCAACCAGATGCAAGTGGCAATGCAAGTTTAAGAAAACTTTTAGGGACAACAAGCATGCAAGCACAAGCATCAGTGGCAAACACTACACTATCAAATGTTGCCGTGGTAGAGTTTGACAAAGCAAGGCGGTTGCTGGTAACTGGTGTTGCAGCAGGTGACGCACAGCTGCTTTTCACCCTTTTCCCGCAAGAAGGTTCGCCGCAAAATTTCAGGTTTCCAATTACTGTACTCTCGAACACCGAGTGGGCCAACAAATATCCTTACGCAGTTCGCTTCCATGCAAATGAAGGGCTGTTTGCCGGCGCAGCTAGTCCAGCAGAGACAGAAGTCTTGTTCGGTCTTAGTGATAATCACAGATTTACCAATGAAGAGCTTATGAATATCGGGTCCGGCACAAACGTTCACAACAACGAGAAGCGAATTTCCAAGACATGGTTTGATCGCATAGGCTGGACTTCTAGTGGTTTGGAATCTGTCGGTGTGAATGTTCAAGCCCCACCTTCCTCGCAGTTCTCGCTTGTTAATAATACATCTGTCAAAAGTTTACTTGAAGACGGCAGAGTAAACCGCACCACAGACGCAAACGGAATAACAATATTCGATATCCATGCATTTTGGAGGGATATAAGAATACCGGAATTTGGTTTCACGGATCCATCGATCTTTCCACCACCGCCTCCACCACCACCGATTGAAACACCACCGCCATATACACCACCAAGACAACCTTCTTCATGGGCGATATGGACACTACCAGGCGCTTCGTCTAGTAGGACTTGGTTGTTTAATGCTGGAACTGGGTTCCAGTTTGGTGAAACCTTCCAAGCATATGATGCACCGGGCGTTCCGACTGCTTTACCCACGCAATCGTTCAAGGGACGAAATGGAGGAGGTGACAAGTGCCCGTCCCATTACCAACCAACAGAATGGGAATTGGTAATGTTTGGCAGATTCCTTACCGTAATGACTTTCCCAGACTGGGGCGTATCTGTACACACAGCCATTGCAGAAACCGTTATGCGCCGTGTAATGAGTTCCCAGTGGCGTGGAAGCAAGGGCGAGCGTCAAGACACGATATATGATGTATTAATGGATATGCACCCAAGAATTGATGATTACTATCGAAGAGTACACGTACACGGACAAACCGGTTGTCATTGTTCGGGCAGCGCTACCCAAGTAATTATCGACTGGGCCGATCGGCTTAGTGCAGTAGCAATACGCAATGTGATGAGCGGCGGAACAAGTGCAAGTATGCATCCAACAAATGGCAAAGGCTCATATTATTTCTTCGTTCGTGTTGGTCGTTACTCATGTTTACCATTCGGTGATGTCACTGGCAGTTTCCCTAACCGTCAAAGTAAACCTTTCCCTCACTCATCTTGGACTGACGTTAATATCCTTCATGGCTCTGACACAGAGGGAAATCCTTTCGCCTCCATATTTTTCTATAACACCGCCCAGACCAGGAATTATCGGCTACACGGCTGGCACGATGGCAAACATGGCAAACCTAACATCGTTGCAGCTGTTCTCCCTAATGGTAACATCGTCCGCAGCATCGATGGCGGAAGTGGCATCTTAGGAAGGGCGCCTCAGGAATAAGTGGCGTTCCCGTCAAGAATCGAACTTGAAATTCACCCTTAGGAGGGGCGGGTTATATCCGTTTAACTACGGGAACACGAAATTATTATACTATAAAATTTATAAGTTTTCCACTTATATAAATAACTTTTTTAATCTGTTTGCCTGCGGTGAATTGTGTACAAAGCTTTTCGACTTCTGGTTGCGTTGCCTTACTTGGAATATCAATGCGTCCGACGATTTTGCTGTTGATTTGTACTGCGATTTCTACGGTGTCACGTGTTAAGTATTTTTCATCTGCGGCAGGGTAGGGTTGGTCAAATACACTTGGTTTATTGCCGAGCATTTCCCAAAACTCCTCGCCGATATGCGGGAACATTGGGGCGGTAAGCAAAACCAAAGTACGAACTGCATCACGTGTATCGCCTGTTGATTTGCCGATTGCATTAAGAAGTTCCATGCAACGTGCGACGGCTGTGTTAAAACTGAACGTCTCTAAATCATCTCGCACTGCCTTAATCGTCGAGTGCTGAATGTACCGCAGCTCTTCGTCCAACACACCCGCCCTCGCACTCTTAATTGCCGTCTCAATCCGTTCAGTAAACCTCGTCACGGTTTTCAGCGTGTTGTCATTCCACGGACCGCCCTCGATATAATTAAAACCAAACAACATGAACAAGCGCAGGATGTCGTCGCCATAGACATTCGTGTATGCGCTTGGGTCTTTTGTATTGCCTTTTGACTTGCTCATCTTTGTGCCGTCAGTTCCCAAGATTGTGCCTTGGTGAACAAGTGAGGTGAACGGCTCGCTGAAATTTATAAAGCCTTGCTTTTTGAGGAACATTGTGATGAAGCGTGCATAAAGCAAGTGCATGCAGGCGTGCTCGGCACCGCCAATATATTTATCGACCGGCAACATTTTTTTCATTAATTCTTTATTGAACGGCTCCTTGGTGTTCTTCGCATCTGGATAACGCAAGAAGTACCATGACGAACAAACAAACGTGTCCATAGTATCAACTTCACGTGTGGCGGGTTTTCCGCACTTCGGACATTTACAATTTACAAATTCAGGAACACTTGCAAGCGGAGCCACGCCCTTTGGTCTGAAATCCTTAATCTCTGGCAGTTCAACCGGAATTGGTGCCGCATGAACTCCGCAATCGCAATAGATAATCGGAATCGGGCAACCCCAGTACCTTTGTCGCCCAATACCCCAATCACGCAGGCGGTAGGTGGTTTTCGCTTCTCCTTTGCCAAGTCTTTTTAACCCTTCAAACACCTTCCTTTTGTATTCTTCATTGCCGGCACCAATTACATGTTCAATCGGCAAGTTATACTTTTTCGCAAACGCTTCGTCACGTTCATCATGTGCAGGCACCGCCATAATCGCACCTGTGCCATAAGTCGCCAAAACATAGTCCGCAATCCACACAGGAACACGCTTGCCATCTGCGGGGTTAGTCACATAGCCACCTGTAAATACACCTGTCTTGTCACCTTCGGCACCAAGTCTTTCAATATCGCTTTTCTTCGCCGCTTTGGCGATATAGTCATCACATGCCTTGCGTTGTTCTTTTGTCACATACTTATCAACCAAAGGATGCTCTGGTGCCAACACAACAAATGTCGCACCGAAAACTGTATCAACCCTTGTTGTGAAAACCAATATATCATCAAACCAAATCTGTGTACCCTCGGACTTGCCTATCCAATTCCGTTGCATTGTTTTGGTTTTCTCGGGCCAATCAAGTTTGTCCAAACCCGCCAACAACTCCTCGGCAAAGTCGGTAATCTTGAAAAACCATTGCTTCATGTTCTTTCGCACGACCGAGGTTTGACATCGCTCGCACTCGCCATTCAAGACTTGTTCGTTCGCCAACACCGTGTTGCACTTTCCACACCAATTCACAAGTGCATTCTTTTGATATGCAAGCCCCGCCTTGAACAACTCGACAAAAAGCCATTGTGTCCATTTGTAATAATCCAAATCGCAAGTGTTCACCGCATAATCCCAATCGTGCATGTGCCCAAGTTCGTCAATCTGGCGTTTCATAATCTCGATGTTCTTCATTGTATTCACACGTGGCTGTGTGTTTGTCTTTATCGCATAGTTCTCCGCAGGCAAACCGAAACTGTCAAACCCAAACGGCTG
>Ga0123356_10007542_pt1 | contig 10850 bp, 5 predicted proteins | sample TergutEmb28metaG_2_FD_92546 | JGI IMG/M metagenome (GOLD analysis project Ga0123356, IMG submission 92546) | Embiratermes neotenicus P3 segment gut microbial communities from Petit-Saut dam, French Guiana - Emb289 P3 | ecosystem: Host-associated > Arthropoda: Insects > Digestive system > Gut ... | reverse complement strand
GAGGTAATCCAATCAGCGTACGAGTGTTATAACGCCGGCGCGGCGGTCGTCCACATCCACGCAAGGAACAAGGAAGGCAAGTCATGCAATGATCCGAAGATCTTTGCTGAGATCAACAGCGGAGTCCGCGCAAAGTGCAGCATCATAACCCAAAACTCCACGGCTCCTGCAACCAGGCCTGGATCTGAGGCTGATGATGGAATCGCGTTGCTTTATGATGACAGCATAAAAGACGCGCTGCCGGAAATGTGCTCTCTCGACACCTCGCTCATCACCACAATCTGGGAGGATCTTTGCTTCATTTACCGCTGGGAGCGCGAATGGCTTATTAAACACGGAAAGCGCATGAAGGAACTCGGCATAAAACCTGAGATCGAGGCATTTAATATGGAATCGATCGAGGACGTTTTCCAGCACCTCATCCCTGCCGGGATTTGCAGACTGACCGATGACCCTGCAGAGCCGATTCAGATTACCTTTGTTATGGGCATGAACAAGGTCAGCCAGGGCGCCATCGGCTACACACAAAAGAACCACGACTATATCATCGACCTCGTCGACCAGAACAAAGGGAACGCCAAGGTCAATATGTCGACGATGGCTATCGCGGGGAATCAACTCCTCGGCGTAACGTACGGCCTACTTAAAGGCTGCCACGTGCGCACCGGTATGGAGGACAACATTTTCTACCGCTACGGCGAGCTTGCAAAGTCAAATGCTCAGCTTGTTGAGCGCATGGTTCGCATTATACGCGAGCTTGAAATGGAAGTTGCCACGCCTGAAGAGGCCAGGGTAATGATGGGATTGAGGCCACTGTAAAAAGTGCCTGCCGGAAAGGATATTAAAACTATGAAGCTTGATGGCGTAACACATATTGGTATTATTGGCCTAGGTATGATAGGCGACAGCCTTGCGGTCTTAACGACCGGCCACGGCTACAAGACCACGTGCGTCGCACGCCGGGAGGTCATGATCCCGGAATACAAGAAAACGTATGACAATTATTTCCGCCAGATGATCGATCAGGGGCTTATGCCCGAAAACCAGTTGTCGATTTGCGAGAAATACTTAAAGTACACGCTTGACATGGATGAAATCGCAGATTGCGAAGTAATTTTTGAGTGCGTCAACGAAAACCTCGAACTGAAGTTCGACATTTTGGCAAAAATCGAGGAGAAGTGCCACAAAGTCCGTGCTATATGCTCTGTCAGTTCTACCATCACGCCGGATAGGATGGGGGAGAAGATGACGAAGTATAAGGATCGTCTTGTCGTCACACACCCGTTTAATCCTGCGCACATGGTTCCTTTCTTCGAATGCTGCGGCGGCGATAATACCGCACCGGGCGTTTTGGAGTTTGCTATGGAGCTGCTTGAGGCAATGGGACGCAAGCCTGTCGCTCTGTTAAAGGCCGCGCCGGGATTTATCGGCAACAGATTGCAGTTTGCCTTGTGGCGCGAAGCCTTAAACCTCGTTGAGAGCGGCATTTGCGATGCACGAGCTGTTGATACTTGTCTTCAGTACAGCTTCTGCCCGCGTTATACTTCTATAGGCATCTATGAGCACTTTGATAATGGCGGTCTTACTCTCAACCAGGCCGGCTGCAACGGCATCTTCCCGTCGCTCTCAAATATTACCAGCGCCCCGCCATATGTAACTGACCGCATCGCCCGCGGAGACCTCGGTGCCAAGTCTGATAGCAAGATTGGTTTCTATGATTGGAACGGCGTTGATATGAAGGCCTATCAGGAGCGGGTCAATGCCCCGTACTGGCGCTACGTAAACTGGGATCTCCCGAAAGAATGATATAAAATTTGGAGGAAAGTTATGGTTATCGAAAACAATTCCGGCGGAAAATACGGAAAGAACTATGTCCAGGACCTGCAGACTCCGCCAGGCATGCTGACGCCTGAGTTCGAAAAGCTATACAACAACTTCGCAAAGCGCATACTTTGGATCGATGGCAATGTATGTCCCGGGGCTTTCCAGATGAATACTGCGTGGTACAAGGCTGTTCCCGAGCGCGACCCCATTTTTCCAGAGCATGAGCATCCCTACGCTGAGATAATAGGTTTCTTCGGGCCTAATCCGGATGATCCTTACGAGCTGGGTGCTGAAATCGAGTTTGCTCTTGACGGCGAGATGCACAGCATGACCCGTTCTACTCTTCTCTATATCCCGCCCAATCTCAAGCACGGCCCAATGCGCATTCTAAGGGTTGACCAGCCGATTTTCCATTTCTCGGTAGTTATGAACGCCGAGTACGCAGAGGCAAAGGACGTTTATAAGTAGGACTTACTATTTGGGAGCTGCGCCGCCTGTTGTGGGCGGCGCACCCTTTTTATGCATTGCGTTGCATTTATTTCCAGTCCGCGATATTCTTTGCAGTTGACTTCTGTTATCGCCTGCATTCTGCAGTCTGTTAAGCTGTGTACTGCTGCCCGGCTCCGTCCATTATTCTATTGTTCTATCTTGCGCTTCTGGCATCATCTTTTCTGTTTGCGATCAATTCTTCTGCGAGAGGCTGCTGTCGGCGCGTACTATCCTGTAGTATGAGGGGCGCTGGTTCTTAATAGCGGCCGCGGTATTGAGGAGACAGGATTCAGCGTTTTTAATGCGAGCCCGGACGACCACCAGGGTCAGTATGCACATTCCGATGAGTGAGATGATGAATCCGATCAACAGTATCTGCACGTTGCTGCTCAGTCCCGTTTGCGGCATTCCGCTGAGCGGGGGTTCCGGGTCTTCGATTTCGAAGAATTCGTCATCGGGGTCGTCGGTCCCGGGGAAATCAGCAAGCGGGGTTTCGGGATCGTCTATGCTGGTTTCGTCATCTGGCTCAGGAGTTGTCGTTGTTGGTGGTGTTGTCGTAGTCGGTGGAGTTGTTGTGCTTGGCGGTGTGTAGCCGTTGTCGCCGTCGCCAGGGTCGTTGCCGCCACCGCCGCCAGGCGTGTAGGTGTTGTTGAAGGTTACTATTGCGGCTGTACCTGCTTCGTTTATTGCTACGGCGTCAATGTCTTCCACCGGGTCGAACTTGCCTTCGCTAACGTTCAGCGTATAAGTGTTGACGTCATACGTCCATCTGGCTAATCCACCGTTTATTTCTCTGATCGTGACTGATCCGCTAAATCTGTCCGGGAGTTCTATCGGTTGCGTGGCGCCGATTCCGTTCTCAATCGTGATCAGGCTGCTTCCGGTGCCGCTTACTGCGCTGTCATTGGCGATTCCTGCATATTCGTATTCAAATCCGAATTCGACATCGTTCTGCACTGTGTTTGTGGTTTTTCTGATTACTAATCCGGTAATCTGCGGAATCGGCGGCTCCGTGTAGATGTTTGTGAATGTAACTATTGCGGCTGTGCCGTCATCGATTTTAATTGCTGATGATTCTTCCGCTACGCTGACTTCACCGTCTTTTACGGTCAGCGTGAATACGTTTGTATCGTATGTCCACCTGGCTAACCCGCCTGATATTTCGCTGATTGTGACAGTTCCATTGAATCTGTTCGGCAGTTGGATCGTTGCAGATGTCCCGGTTCCGTTCGTAATCACTATGAGGCTAGTTCCGCTTCCGATCACCACGCCTTCTTCATTTGCGTACTCGAAGGCAAACCCGAATGTAATTCCGCTTTGGGATGTGTTTGTTCTTTTCTCGATCTTTATTCCCGGGTTCAGTATCGGGTCGTTTTCAATCAGCAGTTCTATTACGAATGCTTCATCAGCGAATGCTGCTCCTACCCGGATTTCAATTGCTTCCGACATTTTGATGTAGCCGTTAGGGGCTTGGAGTTCATACAGGTAGTATGTTCCACGTGTCAGCGCCGATATAGTCGCCATGCCATATTCGTCGGTTGTTACTGTGTCAAGGAGTGTCGCCTGTTGGGCTGTGGGGTCACTGTCGTAGAGTCCAAAGACTGCGCCGGGAAGCGGGGCTTCGGTGTCGCTACCTGTCTTGATGATCCTGATAGCGTATTCTTTTTCATTCAAGAAGGTGACCGTCAATCCATTCTGAACGTGTGTTGATGTGACTGTGAATGACTGATATCTGTTGGCGGAGAGGGCGTAGCCTTCCGGAGGCGTAAGCTCGTAGAGCCAGTAAGTGCCAGCTAGGAGATTAGCAACGTGTGCCCTGCCGTCTGCTTCAGTAATTACTGTCGCAAACACTTCGCCGCCCTGTGAGTCTTTGAGTTGGAATACTGCGCCTTCAAGCTTTAGTTGTGGATTCTCTGCGCAAGCCTTTTCAACATATATCGGTGCCCTCTCGCCCTTAGCGCTGCCGCTGACGATCGTCCAGTTGTTGGCAACTTCCCTGACCACCGGAACGGTTTCCAACTGGAAGCTGCGGAGAAACGCGGTGTTTTTGACTTCGTATTGTCCTTGAGGGTTCCGCTCAATTGTTTCTTCATCGATCCTGGTTGTGTAAGTGATCCGGTGCCTTGTGTTGAATACATAGTCTTCGGCAAATGTGATTATCATCCTGGCGCCACCGAGCGGGTTAACCATAACATCGACGAAGTAGTCAGAGCCCAGGATAAGCGCTCCATTTTCCAGAACAGACCCAGCCGCGTTATATCTTCTGACTTCAATGCTTTCCCCAACAAGTATCTGTCCGGCGCCAATGTCATCGACTATTGCGACATCGACCAGATCATAGCGAGCCTCATTGACGTCTAGTGTATAGTTTATCAGAGATGTTGGCGAACCAAGAATGGCGCTCTTGCCGAGCATTCTTGTATTTAAGCTGGATACAGCACCACTGACCGGTGCCCAATTGCCGACACGAACCCAGTTTGTGTAGCTTGCCAGCGGTGTGCCTGTGCGGATGCTTGTGTAAGTGATCTGAACTTCCTGGTTTCCAATGTTCTCGAGTATGAGCGTGAACCCTCTGCCATCTTCATTGACGGTCGGTCCGCTCACTATTCGAGTTGCTGTGGCATCAGTCAAAACCGTTGCCTGCGAAGTCCAGTTTGTGCTTCCTGCTGGTCTAACCCTAACAGTGAAATTTGCTCTTGATAAATCCAATATCTGCTGTTGGTTACTCGGAGTATCCACAGCCCACCAGTCGTTTATTTCGACTCTTCCGGCTCCCATGTCAATACCGTTGGTATTAAATAAGATAGTCCAGTTAAACGTCCCGTTCGGGCGGCCTGTTGTTCCGTTTCCGTAGTTTCCGGTCTTGGAGGCGTTCATGAACCCTCCGACTGTGTCAGTAGTTACATCCCTGTTGACGCTTGCAGACGGTCTTGTAGTATTGCCGCGTCCTCTCCACTCAGTGAGCTCTACCCGATTTGTGTATCTGACGCGCTCACCGTTGTTGACTTGCCCGGTAACCGTGTCGCGCGCGGGAAGCGTGTACCTTGTGAAAAATACTATCCTGAGCTGCCTGCCTTCAAGGACAAATTCTTCGTTGAAAGTGATAACAAATCCTTCTGTTTCGTTACATGTTATCGTGTACATGTTCCTGCTGACCGGCTCCCACTGATTTCCGGACACTGGGCTGAGTTCGGCATAGTAACGGCGGTCGTTAGTTTGCGTTGGCGGATTTGCCGCCTCATCGATAAGGACCATGGAAGAACCGGTGGCAAGTGTTACAAAGCTGTCTGTGATAACGATGTCCCTAAGGGTCAAGCCTCTTGGATTTACCGTTACTTCCCAACGGGTCACCTGGTCAGTTGTATTGTTAGCCGTCGTGGTCTTCGAGATGCCTGGCGTAACGCCTGCGTTTAAACTGTTGCGGTTCACTGTTGCTGTTGCATTTAAATTGCCTTCGCTGAAAGTGGCGTTGTTGCGGTACGTTGTGAGAGATGCTGTAACACTTGTATCGAAGTATATAAAGAATGAGTAGTACTGGCCTGCTTCGTTCTTCACTTCGTTGAATGTGATTTCGAATTCAATATCTGAAATGCGGTTGAGTGTATATGTATTTGATGGCGCATCAACCCAATATGAATTGTGGTTTCCTGCGGCCGGGTCGTAAATTGCGCGGATCACACGAAAGCTATCAGTTCCGGGTTGCAGGGGATTCGGGAGCACTTGGCCAATGTTGGCTGCGTTTACGCCGGTGTTCGGAGCCAGTGTATCAGTGATTTTGAACCCGTTGTCAATAGGTGCGCCGTATACGTTTCCAATTACCAGCCACCTGATTTTCGCTCCACGAGTATCTGTAGCCGCTTTGAATCCCAGGTCGCTTCCAGATCCACTCTTACTATTGACGACGTCGCTAGGAGCTACCCAGCGCTCAAAAGTCGCCGTCGCTGATGCTGCTCCAAGAGTTGCTGCGTTTCTGATTCTTGTCTGAGTCCCGTTGTCATCCGGATCGATCTCTGTCTGGAATTCAATGCGGTATGCTCTTGCGCTCAAATTGTCAAATTCAATCTCCATGGATTTTTTGTTTGCTGCAACGTTAAGGGTGAAGCCTGTGGTTATCGGTGTCGCGCTGATTATCTGGCCGTTTGTCAGGTTAATATTCAGCGAGTAAACTCTGATCGTATCTTCAATAATGAGATGCCTGGCAAAACCGCTGCCATCTTCCAGTCTGTCTACTACTGTATTCGTCGTCGGGTTTGCGTTAAGTTGAGTGTTGACATCAACACGCCATCTTACAGCTTCAACATTGTTGACTGTTCCTATGATCCCCTGATGTGATTTCGCAATCGGGGCTCCCCAGGTGTTTACTGCCGGGATCGTGAATGTAAATGTGAACGTCTCGCCGTAAAAGTGAACAACTTCCTCAACACCTTCGAAGTGCTTAAAGCTGATGTTTGTGGATACTGTTATCATCCCGCTGATGTTGAACTGGCCGGACAAAGCATTGTTGAAGATAATTATTACTTCGCCGTCTACCCTCTCGCCAAGTGTGAAGGTGCCAATAATGCCATATTCCGGATGGATCATGTTGCCGGAGATTCCTCTTTCGATGTCAATCGGCAGGCTGTTCGGCGCCCAAAGGTGGATGATTGCGTAGTCGCCGTCGTTAATTGTGGTCGCGGGGTCAGCATATGTGTCGGGCGCGCGCCAGTCAAATACCATTAAGAAAACGTCGCCGTCCTTGAACTCGATGCTTGTATCGTCATCGTGTTCATAATCGATTCCATTGTGCCTGATGGTGACAGCGGTAATTTCAACATTGATTTCTTTTTCGAACTCTTCGGTCAGCATCATCGGCATAAGCGTCGTCATTGCTGTGATTGCCATCAGTTCGTCGAGGTCGCAGTCTTCGCACTCGCACTCTTCGATGCACTCCTCAGTTTCTTCTGCTACGTTGTTCCCGATAAGGTAGCCGCCGGTCAGGATGCAGACTTCGTTTGTTTCGTCGTTGGCTTCGTCGCCGTCTTCGATGTTTGCATCAAAGTTTGCTTCGTTGCTTGTCTCGTCGTTTGTTTCGGTGTTTGCTTCGGTGTTTGCTTCGTCGTTTGTTTCGTTGCTGGTTTCGGTGTTTGCATCAAAGTTTGTTTCTGTGTTTGTTTCGTTGCTGGTTTCATCGTTGGTATTTACTTCGTTATCATTAACGCTGTTGTTGTCGTCATTTGTTTCGCTACTAACACTCGTTGACTCGTACTGTTCGGAAACCTCTGCAACTGAGCCCATATCTTCTTCATATGCCGCAAGTGCCGGGATTGCGAAAGATGACAGCATAACTACTGTCAGTAGCACTGAAATCAACCTCTTCTTAGTTTTCATAGCCGTGTCCTCCTAGATAGTAATGCCGCTTTTTAGGGAGTTGCGGTTCTCCTTGCGCCTTGGCCTACGTTCGTGTTTCTTATCTACTTTTATTGTTGTCCTGCCTTCATAGCAGGATATTGCACTTATTTTCATCATTAATATAGCACGTAGTATGTCACAGTACAGTCACAACGTGTCACATAATGTGACACAATATTGTTTTCGCGTTACATTGTGTAACATGCTCCAACTCCTTGCTTTGCAATACAAACATCGACACGCAGTTCGAGTTATTACCTCTAAATAAAAAATGCATAAACAGCTTTTATGCACTGTTTATGCAATAGAATATCCGGGATATAAATGTAGAAACTATAAAACTTTAGAACTGGAACACCAGCTTTAGGGCAAAGAATCCAGCCAGGATGTACATCATGGCAGATACTTCCCTGAAGCGCCCTGATAATAACTTTAGCGCAACGTATGAAATCGTTCCGAACACGACTCCGTCGGATATGCTGAAGGTCAGAGGCATCAGCACCATTACGAGGAATGCAGGCAGCGCCTCAGTGTAGTCTGTGTCGCCGGTTTTAGCATCATTCCACATTATCTTTGCCACTGTAGTCGTCATAAAGAGGCCGACGTACACCAGTGCCGGGGCGGTTGCAAACGATGGGATGACCGAGAATATCGGCCAGAAGAACATGGCGACGACAAAAAGCGCAGCAACGATCCAGCCTGTAAGCCCCGTCCGGCCGCCAACTTGAACGCCTGCTGCTGACTCAATATATGTTGTTGTTGTCGATGTGCCAAATAGTGCGCCGATACCCGTCGTTAATGCATCAGCCAACAGCACTTTTCCTTTTCCGGGCAAGTCGCCGCTTTCGTCAAGGAAATCTTCGCATTTTTCGGAAAGAGCGATCGCTGCGCCGACGGTGTCGAGGCCTTCGACGATCAGGAGCACTATCATCAGCGTTACAATAGTGAGAATGCTAATTCCGCTGAAGTCGACTTTTGACAGATTGGTTATAAGGTTTACTTCAGAAATGGACGGCGGGAGCGCCGCAATACCCATAGGCACAAGGGAGTGGCCATGTAAGCCAACCTTATAAAACCCTGCCGACTGTGCAAAAAGACCCAGTGAATATGTCATCATCATACCTAGAAGGAGCCCGCCAGGAATTTTGTTTGCCAGCAGAGCCCCGGTTATTAGCACTCCGATCATGAAGAGTATAACTGGCGCCGAACTCATGTCGCCCAGCGTGACCAGCGTTGATGGGTGCGAGACGACAAATCCTGCGTTCTGCAGCCCGATGTGCATGATAAAGAGTCCTATGCCAACTCCGATTGCAAGTTTCATACTCTTAGGTATGGCTTCGAAAATCCTTTCGCGGAATTTAATTGATGCCAGAACAACAAACCCTATGCCTTGTATAAGGAGCAGGAGTAATCCGTTATACCAGTTGCCTCCTGCCTGGACAACAACAACGTAGGCAAAAAATGCGTTCAGCCCCATTCCAGGCGCCAGGGCAAACGGGTATTTCGAAATAACTGCCATCAGAACCGTGCCTACCACGCACATGATGGCGGTCGCGGTAAACAATCCGCCGGTTGCCTGTCCGTCAGGCCACGCGGTGCTGAGTATAGCAGGATTAACGGCAAGGATATACACCATCGTCACAAAGGTGGTGAAGCCTGCCATTATTTCCGTCTTTATTGAGGTTTTCTTTTCTTTTAGCTTAAAATGGTTTTCAAGAAAACGTCTCATAACGCCGTTCTTCCTTAATTTCGTTTCTAAACGCAGGGTGTGTCAAGAGTTCAATACCCCTAACACACCCTTTAATTCCACTCTCAGTGACTGCTACGCTTTGAGTTTTTTGATGGCTGCCGTAAGCGCCGGGACAACTTCCTTCAGATCGCCTACTACGCCGTAGTCGGCAATTTCGAAGATCGGGGCGTCGCCGTCCCTGTTTATCGCGATAACGACGTCGGAGCCTGTCATTCCGGCAAGGTGCTGGATGGCGCCGGATATGCCGCATGCTATATAGAGCTTCGGGCCGACCGTTTTGCCGGTCTGTCCGACCTGATGCACGTGTGTGATCCATCCTGCGTCAACTGCCGCGCGTGATGCGCCAACTACGCCGCCGAGAAGGTCAGCGAGTTCCTTAAGCAGCGCGAAGTTTTCCGGCTTGCCCAAACCGCGTCCGCCGGAGACGATGACTTCGGCGTCCTCAAGTTTGACTGCGCCTTCCGCCGCTTCCATGATTTTCTCAACAAGCGTTGTGCGGACTGTATTTGCCGGGAGCGCGATATCTTCTTTGACGATCTCCGCTGTGCGGGATGTGTCAGGCTCGCCGCGCTTGAATATGCCAGGGCGCACTGTTCCGACTTGCGGGCGTGCTTCCGGGCATTCAACTACGCTCAGGTAACGGCCTGAGTAGACGGGGCGAGTCCACTGGATCGCTCCGTTATCGCCAAGCTCGATGCCCGTGCAGTCTGATGCTACGCCTGTCTTCAGGCGGGCAGCTATCCTCGGGGCAAGCTCGCGTCCGTTGCTCGTGGCTCCGAACAGTATCGCCGCCGGCTTATACTTGTCGACAAGCTGTCCAAGCGCATAAGCATATCCTTCTGCGGAATACTCGGCGTAACCATCGCCGCTGACCGTTATGATCTGATCCGCGCCAAAAGAGGCAGCTGCTTTGCATGCATCATCAAGGTCGTTTCCGATGAGTACCGCGACGACTTTGTCGCCGGTCGCTGCGGCTATTTTTTTACCGGGGCCGAGGATCTCAAGTCCTACGTTTTTCGCTTTGCCGCCGAATACTTCGACAAATGCCCAAACATTCTTAAATTCGCTCATTCTCTGCCCCTCCTTAAATAACGCCGGCGTCGCTGAGGAGCGCCGTCAGTTTCTCGGCAGAAAGCTCGCCGGTTTCTTCTTCTATCTTCACACCGCCGGTCTTCCGCTCGGGAATATATGTTTTTACTGTCTTTGCCGGGCAGAGCGGCGCGTCCAATCCGAGATCCGCTGCCGAAAAGACCGGGATCACTGCTTTGTTAGCTGCCATTTTTGACTTGACGGATGGGAATCTGAGGTCATATTCCGTCTTTGTGACGGTGACTACTGCCGGCAGTGCCGCGTCCATGACGACGAATCCGTCTTCTGTCTCGCGTGTTGCGCGGACTTT
>Ga0123356_10007541_pt1 | contig 10850 bp, 12 predicted proteins | sample TergutEmb28metaG_2_FD_92546 | JGI IMG/M metagenome (GOLD analysis project Ga0123356, IMG submission 92546) | Embiratermes neotenicus P3 segment gut microbial communities from Petit-Saut dam, French Guiana - Emb289 P3 | ecosystem: Host-associated > Arthropoda: Insects > Digestive system > Gut ... | reverse complement strand
ATTACGCCGTTAACAAAGTTACAACGTGCCATACTTGAAACCCTTAAAGTGCCCCTTGACGCCCTAACCACACACTCCACCACCTAAACACCTGTATATTACAAAAACCCGCAGAATTCAGGCAATACCGCAGTTGCTACAACCAATATCTTTTTTTTCATAGTTTTCCGCCTGTTTAGGTTTAGTGGTAGACTTTGGTTTTTATTTCGCTATTTATAAAGTGCTATAGGTGACTGTTAGCGTTCTTGTTGTTATACTATAATATAGTACCTGAGAAGACCATAGCAACAAGAATTTTGTATAGTGTTCGATTTGTTTGTTTTTTCATAACTTTATTTCTCTAAGGAAATATATAACTCCCTTTATCGAATACTTTTTTCTTTAAGTGGTCGTTTTCATAACCGCATGTCATTTTCAATGGTATGTGTGAAGAGATTTAAAGTCAGGGGAACTGAAGAACGGTAATGGTAGCTTGTTATTTTAGGCTTAAAAAATAAAAATGCCGAATTATTTTCGGCGAGTGTATTCGAATATGGGGATTAGCTTGGGGTCTGCATGGACGATCTGTATGTGATCGATTAAGCCTACTAATGCGCCGGCTTTGTCGACTGCTGGCAGGTGTTTTATGTTCCAGTGTTGCATGAGTTCGGCTGCTTCTTTGAGGGTCGCGTTTTGATCAATGACAACTAGTGGGTTTGTGTAGACCATGCGGGCGATGACTGTTTTTAGTGGTACTTCGGCTTCGACGGCGCGGATAAGAATGTCTTTTACAGTGATTATGCCTGTTGGTTTGCCGCTTTGAATGACAAGTATGGCGTCTTTATCATACTTGTTCATAAGTGCTATTACATCTTTAACTACGGTATTGTTTTCTGCAGTCTTAACATCTTTTTGCATGATGTCTTTTACTGTGAGATTGCTTGCCATTTTTTTCACCTTATCGCTATCTCAAGGGTATGGTTCTTTATCAATTTTACGTTTATCCACCTTAGATCTGCTTAGTTGAGCTTATCTCCAATTGTTGTAATGGTTAAGTGACGTATTTAGACAATAGTTCCAGATGCTCTTTGATTTGTCGGTATATAAATAGTTGAAAACTGCTCCTTTAGAGATTATTTAGCTGTTGGGTAATTAGGTGTGCAGGCAACCAGCCGATAAAAAAATGGTATAAATAATGCTTTGATAGCTAACTATTTGGATAAGGCGCGTTTTTTGATGGAATCAATTAAAGATGTGATTTCTGACTCTATCTATGGCATAGCAACGGTGCAGCCAGATCATGCCGTAAAAAAATGTAGAATTAGACGCATGCTAATAGAATACTACCTAAACGAGGTGGCATTTATCCTCGTTATCCCCCGCTCCTGCGGCGACTGTGAGAAAGTTGATGATTGTACAGACGAATTCATAATACAGATTATCGAAAAATTCAGAAAAAATAACAGTCGTTACATCTCTAATTAAATCGAGTCTAAAAAATGGGTGAGGGAGCGATAGGGTTGGGTTAAGCTTCTAGGGAGGTTCTTTTATGCATGCTGTTCTCGGTAGCTGCGTCGGGAAGTTGTTCTCTGAGCCGACTCTCTACGGCAGTTTCGGCTTCTTCTAGGATCTGTAGAGCATCTGCGCTGGCCATTATCGTGTTCACTGGCATATCGTTGCTTTGGTTGGTCGATGTTACGATATCTGTAAGAAGGTCACCGATGTTTCCCAGCTCTTGACTTGCCTCTGGCATAATACTACACATATCTGTGCGGATATTTGCCAGCAGGTTTTTGGCTGGACTTAACACCGAAACGACGTCGCCTAATTCTGAAACTGTGTTCAACCGCATAGAAACGCTCTGCAAAGCAAGCGAGGCATGCGAGAGCATCTTTTCAACTTTACGTATCTCTGAGAGTTCGGTGGCTAGGATGTTTGCCCTCTCTGTTTCTCTCTGCGACATGGCTTTGATAATGCGGTTAAAAATTTCTTTGTCCCGGTTCTGAAATCGTACCACGGCATTATCAAGCATTTTTGTTTGAACCTCCAACCGTTGAGTAACTTGGGTTATTTGTTCTTTTATATTGTTATCCGCAGGTTTAGTGACGTTTTTGATTTTGGAAACAAGGGATTGATCCTGCTCCTTGTTTTTCCATATATCAGTGAAGCGTTTAACCAAACGTATCTCTCCAACCTTCACACTTGGCTGGGCAGATAAAAGAGTGTTCGCAAAAATAAGTTAAAACCCAGTCTGTCCTTGGGGGAGATTTTTATATTATTATTTAAAGCCGCGAAAAATCTGTTCCATAGACTTTGTCTGCAGGCATGGATAAATGGCCCTAAATAGTATTTATACACTAAATTAAAAACTCTATTTGACCCTGATTTGGTGGCTCTGCATAAAGGAAGCGGCTAAATAGTGTTGCTGTGATTAGATACATGGTTGTTTACCATTGCTCTTTTTTGCTCTTTAGTTCTTGATCGCGGCTTTTTTGAAGTTTTTGATAGAGCTCTTTTTCATGGGGCAGAATGATTCTAAAGGCACCCTCTATTTTTTGAACTATTGGAACCTTTACATATCGATCTTGTCTGCGTACTGGTGTATACTGGATGATGCTGTATTGTGTAGTGTTGGTTAGTTTTTTTCCTGTACTCCCGGGTTCTGTCATCTCAACTTTAATGGCGTGTTCTCCGGGTTGTATGTTTTTCATATCCATTTTTATGGGAAATTCTAATTCATTGCTAAGAAGTTGACTGGGTGGAATGTTGATGAGATATGTGTTGAGTTTGTTGTCATCAAAAAAGATCTCAAGCATCACATTTGAGAAGACTTTCTGCGTAGGAAGCAACTGGAAAATTACCAAGAGTTCTAGTTCCTCTTCTTTTATGGTGTGTTTGAGTTGTGCTATTAGGATTTGTTTCTCCGGGTTTTTGATTGGGTGTGTTGATTTCTGTTTGGGTAGTCTATCAAATGTTGTTTGTTTAGATTTTTTAACATCCGCCTGTGTTTTTTCTCTGAGTCTTTGTTTCTTCATCACAGCATAATCTTTTGTAATGTTGTATAAAATTAACGTTAATAAACAGACTATGACAGAACTAAGATGTCTTGATCATTGTCTTTCATGTTTTTGAAAAATGGACTGCTTTGATTGTTGGGTGGCTGTTTGATGTTATGTTGGGTGGGTGATTTTTTGGTGAACGTTTTGATGTGGTTGATGCTGTGTTGTTTGATGGGGTGTGTTATATGCATTGTTGGGTTTTTATGTCTTTTTGCGTTGTAATCGTGTAGTGGGTGAGTAAAAGCCATAATTTGGGGATCAAAACTATATTTAACAACATGGTGCGGTAACCGGGATTTGAACCCGGGTCCTAGACTTGGCAAGCCTATGTACTAACCAAGCTGTACTATTACCGCATAACGTAAGCAACAATCTAAAAACCTCCTTATAAACTCTACAGCTTAGAACTACAACATTTGTATTTGCGTCAAATCTCACCCATAATAACTGCTTGTTATTTTTATTAAAATTAATCATACATTAGATAATCATTAATGTATATGAAATAAATTTAAAACTTGTCATGGCGAAATGTGGTTAATAGTGTTTACGTTTTGGTTTGGCGTAGACTTTTGGTTGTTGGTGTATGTGTGGTGGTTAGGTGCTAAAGTAACGAAGTGTAGACCTATTGTTTCTGGTGTGAATGTCTGTTCAGTAAGGGCATCTTAGCAAGGGCCAGACGGGTAATTGTTGTTTCTGCATTTAACTTTAGTTTCAAATAGTGCTATCTTGCTTTTGTGAGGCAATCATGAGATTTGATCTGTTTGGTTCTTAAAATTTAAATGTAAGTGACGTCACTTTTAGTGAAAGGTCTCGGGCAGTATAGACGTGAAGAAAACCTATGGGAGAGAGTGAAATGGGCGGGAACGATGACTGCAGTTTTTGCCTGCTAGGTGGCCAGATAGATATTACTATGCATACTGCGTATCTGTCCAGTTTTCCTGTATACCCTTCTATTGCATATACCCGCACTCTTAGTTACAATCTATGTATGTTTGGTTCTGTTATAGGAACAACGTTAATGAATAAGGTGAATGGAGCTCAAGTGGTATGATTGTTGAAGCATTCATCGCATTCATTTTGATTTTTACGGCGACTTTGGTCATCTATGGAATAGGTAAACATTCGGCACCAAAGACTGCCCTAAGCGAAAATGAACAAGATGCCTATGCATGCGGAGAAAAAGTACTTTTTCAAGGCTTAAAAATCAATGTTCCCCTCTATAAATATCTGATTTATTTTGTAATTTTTGATGCCGCCGTGTTGGTTATAGCGTTTGCTGCTTTTGCAATATCGGTGGCTAATCCTTTGCTCTTAATACTCTACCTCGGCATAATCCTAGCCGCTGGTGTGGTTCTTCTCGACGGAGGCAAAGACTAAAACATGGCCGATGCTAAAACATGGGCACGCGTAAAATCGCCTTGGGTTCTACACTTCAACTCGGGTGCCTGTAATGGTTGTGATATAGAAATTGTCGCGTTGCTCACTCCAAAATATGATATTGAACGCTTTGGCATAAAACTTGAACCCTCACCGCGTCATGCTGATGTGCTTTTAGCCACTGGGTGCGTTACCCATCAATGCGCTGAACGCTTAAAACGGGTCTACGACCAAATGCCTCAACCTAAATTCGTCGTTGCTATAGGCGCATGTGCATGTAGTGGTAGTGTCTTTGAAGGGAACTATAATGTAGTAGGTGGCGTTGACAAAGTTATCCCCGTTACAGCATACATACCTGGTTGCCCACCTCGACCAGAAGCAATTATCGACGGTGTTCTCAAGTTACTTAGTACAATCAGTACACCACCCAAAAAAGAAAAACAGGTTCAAGCGCATAGAGCCGAACCTGCTTTAGCGGAGGTTAAACAAAACGGCAAACAATAGCACAAATATTATAGGTTTAGTCGAATCCAAATTTGGAGACAAAGTCCCCATTCAAATGGGTGTCAATGGCGACGCCTCGTTTGTTGCAAACAACGGTTTACATCACGAAGTCTTCAAAGTTTTACTAGATGCCGACGAAAAGACTGGCATAACCGCTATCACCGGTCTAGATTTGGGGGCAAATATTGGAGTTTATTATCATGTCCGCACATCCAAATCGTTTTTCACAATCAAGGCAGAAGTGCCCAAAGAGAACCCTCGGCTTAAAACACTCATAGATATCCATCCCGGAGCGCTTTTCCATGAATTGGAAGTTGCCGATTTAATGGGTGCAGTTTTTGAGGGTAACGAATTAAAAGGGCATTTTGTTCTCTCAGAAAATTGGCCTGAGGGTGTCTATCCCTTGCGCAAAGATGTCGATCTATCTCAAGTTAAATTTGTCTCGACACCTGAGCATGAAACCAATAAATCTGCTGAGGGTCGAGAAGTCAAAATTATCATCGGTCCCCAGCATCCAGCACTGCTTGAACCTGAAAAGTTTTCTGTAACGGTTGATGGGGAAACTGTTACCAAAGTTGAGCCCCGGATTGGGTATGTGCATCGGGGTATTGAAAAATCCACTGAATCCCATACCTATTTGCAGAATACTTATCTTGTCGAGCGGGTTTGCGGTATCTGCAACCCCTGCCATGCATACAGCTTTGTTGGCACCGTGGAAAAAATCCTAAAGCTCGATATTCCTGAGCGCGCTCAATACCTTCGAGTTATCGCCTTAGAACTCAACCGTCTCCACAGCCACCTCTTAGTGTTGGGTCATGCAGGATTAGAAATCGGTTATGAGACCGTTTTCCAGTATTTCTGGCGCGACCGCGAACCCATCATGGATCTAATTGAGTTAACCAGTGGTAATCGTGTTTATGGTTCTTTGATGACCGTGGGCGGTGTTAGACGTGACATCAGTCAAGATCACATTCCCAAAATAAAATCCGTAATAGAGAGTTTGCGCGGCAAACTACCGTTTTACCGCAAAATCTACAATGACGAACCTACCCTGCGCTTACGTATGAAAGACGTTGGCACCCTTAGCCGAGAAGACGCACTCAGACTCTCAGTAATCGGTCCAATTGCACGGGCCTCAGGTGTAGATATAGATGTCCGCAAAGATCGACCCTATGCAGTTTATGGCGAAATTCCCTTCAAAGAAATCGTCTACACTGACGGTGATACTTGGGCAAGAATGAACGTACGTATGGATGAAGTTGAAGAAAGTCTCAATATCCTCGACTATGTCCTTGATCATATGCCCACTGGCCCCATCCGTATTGAAGCCCCAAGGAGCGTGCCTCCAGGTGAGGCTGTTTGTACCATAGAGGCTCCAAGAGGCGAGTTGCTCTACTATGTACGTAGCAACGGAACAGACATCCCTGAGCGCGTAAAAATTCGCACCCCAACATTTGCTAATATACCTTCATTTCTAAAAACCGCCATCGGAGAGAGTATAGCTGACGTACCTAGTAATTTTGTCAGTTTAGATCCCTGCTTCTCATGTACTGATAGATGATAGCTATGATTGACTTACTGCTTATCTTCCGTATCTTGGTTTTTCCAGGATTTACGTTCATACTATTTCTGGCATTGTTTTGCGAGTGGATAGACCGCAAACTAGAAGCGCGTATCCAAAATCGCGTCGGCCCCATAGTCGCAGGCCCAGGCGGAATCCTTCAGCCCCTCGCAGACTTTATCAAACTGCTGACTAAAGAAGACATCGAACCCCGAGACACCAAAAAACTAGTTTTTCGATTTGCCCCCTTGGCAGCTTTTACCATCATGATCTTTGCTATGTGCTTTTTACCCATAGACGGCGCAAGTGTCCTCTCATCAGGCACCTCTATAGCCGAAAGCGGCTTTAACGGCGATTTAATTATAATTTTGGCGTTTGCTACAATCGCAAACTTTCTGTTATTTCTGGCCGGTTGGGCCTCAGCTAACCCCTATGGAACCATAAGCTCAGCTAGAGTCTTAACCCAATTTCTAGGCTATGATATTCCCCTCTATATCATCGCCTTAACTCCTGCATTTATTGCCGGAAGTCTCAGTATCGGTGTCATCGCAGCAGGTGTTCCCTATATCCTGTTGGCGCCTTGGGCCTTTGTCCTCTTTATAATTACTATGCAGGCTGAACTTGAAAAAGGCCCCTTTGATGTCCCGCACTCAGAATCTGAACTCGTAGGAGGATTAGAAACTGAATACACCGGTGCAAAACTCGCATTTCTCCATCTAACCCGTGACGTGCAAGTTGTCTTTGGCTCCGCGCTAGTGGTCACATTGTTTTTGGGTGGTCCAAGTGGTCCTGTTTTCTTTGGTTTGGATTGGCTATTCCACACAATCTGGTTTGTACTCAAACTTATCGTCGTGGTAGCAATAAGTGCCTACATTACCAACGTTTTTGCCCGTCTGCGCATCGACCAAGTGTTAACGGGCAACTGGAAAATTCTGTTGCCTGCGGCCTTGCTTTCTCTGATGCTAACCATCACATTAGTCACTTGGGTATACCATCCCTTCGGAATCGGAGTGTAACAGAATGGCACAAAAAACTGAAAAGAAACAAAAATCACGCATATCTCCAATCTTTAAGCGTGCAATCGCTCATTTATTCACTAAGCCTGCAACAACCAAATATCCCTCTGCAAAGCCCGTGCTTCCACCTGACACTCGCGGTCGGCTAATCTATGAAATCAAAGACTGTAACGCCATTGACTTTGGTAGCGGACCTGACTTCCGATTAGACATCAAAGTCATGAGAGGCTCAACATGCCACGTATGTGAACGCGACTGCCCCGCAGCCGCTATAAAAATCGTTGAAGTCGACGGCAAACAACGCCCCCAAATCGACCTCAACAAATGCATCTTTTGTTGCCAATGCGTCGAAACCTGCCCCCGAGGGGCCATCAAACAAACCGACCTCTACGAATTAGCTGCAACCGATAAAGAATCATTGATTATGAAGCCCAAATATACCCAAAAGGATGCATCCCCATGATTTTTGAAATCTTAGCCATAGGATTAATAGTCTCATCAATCCTTGCACTATTCCTCGACGAAGTTGTCTACTCAGTTGCCGCACTATCAGGCACTTTCCTCTTCACCGCTCTTCTCTACTACCTCAACGGCGCAGTATACGCCGCCATTTTCCAATTTGTCGTAGGCATAGGCACCCTAGCAGCTTTATTTCTCTCAGGAGAGATGCTGGGAGAAAAATCCCCCAAAAAAGCCTCCCCCGCAAAAACCAGCGGCTTAATCGGAGCAGGTATCCTACTATCACTACCCGCAATTTTCCTCTCCGTCTCAGACCAAACTACCATAGGCCCCGATATCCAAATTGGTGAAGCCCTATGGAGCCTTCGAGGCCTAGATGTTCTTCTACAAGCTATTGTAATCCTAACAACAGCTCTAGGAATTGGCATCGTACTATATGAACGGAGGAAGAAGTAATGGACTTCACCATACTATCAATTATAATGCTGGCCATCGGCATCTATGGGTTGCTAACTAACCGCCAGCTACTCAAAGTATTCATCTCCATTGAAATGATCGCCATCGCAGCATCACTCAACTTTGTCATGCTCGCCACCCCCAACGGACTAAGCGAAGCATTGATGATTCTAGCCTTCTCAGTCGACACAGCCGTCAGTGCAGTCATCTTAGCGCTACTTGTCATAGTCTCAAAACGCTACGGAACAGGCGATCTCTCAAAAATAATCTCCAAACAAGAAAACGAAGAAAGCGAGGATGAAGCACAATGATGCTCCAAGAATTCAGTGCATGGTTTGTCTGGATTATCCCCCTAATCGCAAGCTTTTTTGTCCCCCTTATTGGCAAATACAGCGAAAAAGCCCGAAACTACTTTGTCATAGCCATAGCTACCCTTGTCAGTGCACTGGCATTCTCATTAATACCCAGCATATGGTCTAGCGAAGGACATGCCACAACCTATACCATCTCTTGGATTCCAAGCCTCAGCAACAGTAGCCCTCTAACAGCAGGCGTCTACATCGACTCTCTAAGTGTCCTCTTTACCTGCCTAGTCGCATTCTTTGCCCTAGTAATCACCATCTACTCCCAAGGCTACATGAAAGGCGAAGACGGCCTAACCCGATACTACTATCTCCTATTACTCTTCATCGGCTCCATGATTGGACTAGTACTAGCCGACAACATGCTACAGATGTTTATCTTCTGGGAAATGGTTGGTCTATGCTCCTACACACTGATTTCCTTCTGGTACAAAAAACCCGAATCCATACGCTCAGGCGTAAAAGTTTTCATCATGACCCGTATCGGCGACATCATGTTACTCGCAGCCATCGGTTTACTCTTCTGGATGTTTGGCACATTTAGCTTTCGCGGAACCATCTCCGGCATAGAAACAGCCGCGGCCGCTGGAACCCTAAACACCGGCCTTCTAGTAACAACCGCCTTCTTAGTTCTAGGCGGAGCCGTTGCAAAATCCGCCCAATTCCCATTATTTACTTGGCTATACAGTGCAATGGAAGCCCCAACATCAATTTCTGCACTACTCCACGCAGCAACAATGGTTAAAGCCGGTATCTATCTACTCTCCCGCTTCATCCTTATTTTCGCAACTGCTCCAGCCCTAATTTTAGCACTACAACCCTACTGGTTCCCTACCATAACTTGGATAGGAGCCATAACAGCATTTATAGGCGCAACCCTAGCCCTTGTAACAACCGACCTCAAAGGAGTCCTTGCCTACTCAACTATCAGCCAAATCGGCTTCATGATGGCAGGTTTAGGTGCCGCCGCCCATGGCGGATTAATCGGTGAAGGCTGGTTCGGCAGCATATTCCACATGGTCAGTCACGCCTTCTTTGAAGGCCTAGGCTTCCTCTTAGCAGGCGGCATCATACATGCCCTTGGCACCCGAGACATGAGATTAATGGGCGGCTTACGCAAAGCTATGCCAACAAGTTTCGCACTGATGACTATAATGATTCTAACAACCAGTGGATTACCACCCTTTGCAGCATTCTTTAGCAAAGGTATAATCCTAACCAGCGTCTCTGAAATCGCAACAACCGCAGGATTAATACAGACAATCCTGCTCTTTACAACCGCCGCTCTCACCTTTGCCTACTGTATCCGCATGTTCACCTTAGTATTCATGGGCCAAAGTTCTGAGCACCTGCAAAAACAGCATATTCACGAAGCACCAAAAATAATGCTCGCTCCAGCATTTATTCTGGCCTTCCTCTGTATTGCCTGGGGCTTATCAGAACCCCTAGTTGCCCATTTCCTACACTTTGAAACAGAAGGCATATTGGCAGCTTTCACAAGTCTCGAATTTCCAATATTCCTAGTCCTACTTATCCCCCCAGGTTTACTTGCATACTTTAGCTATTACAAAGGGTTTAATGGAATACGAAACATTGCAAAAACACACAATCCCATATCTACGTTATTAAGACACGGATACTTCTTTGATGACCTCTATACTGCAATCGCAAAAGGTTTAATCAAAATCTCCGAAGCGCTCACACGCATAGAAAATGCCCTATTTGGTCGCTACATTGATCGAAGTTTAAAAGTTCCTCAAACATTGCACGTTGTAACCCGTATAGAAGATACCGTATTTGAGCGATATGTTGATGAGTTGGGAGAAAAAATCGGTGATGTAGCAAAACCTGGTAGGGCTTTAAAGCTTAAACAGGATCAAACTTCAAACTACCGAAACTATCTTGCCGCGGCTGTGCTTGGTTTCATATTGATTGTTATATTGATAATCTTAACTTTGGGAGTGGTTGTCTAATGGTGTTTCCGGCTTTACTGTTGATATTTGCTCTATCCTCCATATCTATCCCCTTTGTTTATCTTATTGGGAAAAAGTCTCCTCGGGCGGCGGCGCTTTTT
>Ga0123356_10007540_pt1 | contig 10850 bp, 10 predicted proteins | sample TergutEmb28metaG_2_FD_92546 | JGI IMG/M metagenome (GOLD analysis project Ga0123356, IMG submission 92546) | Embiratermes neotenicus P3 segment gut microbial communities from Petit-Saut dam, French Guiana - Emb289 P3 | ecosystem: Host-associated > Arthropoda: Insects > Digestive system > Gut ... | reverse complement strand
TGCGGTGAGCGTGACTGCCTGCTCCGTCGCCTCGCTGACCGTGGCGGTCACGGCGATCGGCCTGGTCTTCCCGGCGGCGGTCAGGGTTCCGGTGACCTGCGCTGAATCACCGTTCTGCGGCGTCGCGCTGGTGATGTCGATGATGACCTTCGGGTGCTCGGCTGCGTTGAAAAAGTCCGCAGAGCGCAGGTGGTCGTCGCGCTGCTTGTTCTTGGTGTTGAGGGATGCCACGTCGATCTCCAGCCGGCCCCGGCCGGAGCCATCGGCGAGGACCTCGCCAGAGCCGGCCAGCTCGCCGAGTGTGCCCCGGACCGTGACGAGGCCCCACATTTGCTTGTGGCGGAAGGTCGCGGAGCTGGCGGCCCGGTCGAGCACCCAGCTCGAGGGCCCCGTCAGGCCCGGGCTAGTGCTGTTCGCTGTCGTCATCGCTCGCCCAATCTGATCGGGGGGACTGCTGACACCTCTCATGATGACCCTCGCGCCAGGGCGCGCGTGCTGCTGGCCGGCCTGCTAGGCCAGGGCGCCACTGGGGGCGACGGCGGTAGACAAAGAACAGTCGGTCGGAGCTGTCGCTGACCGGGCTGCCGTCCAGGCTCTCCTCCTCCAGCAACTCGAACTGGCCGGCGAGTGCACCGCGGATCTGACCGAGCGGCACGCCGAGTTCGTAGATCGGCTCGTAGTGGAGCCGGTAGAGGTCGTCCGCCTGGTGCTCGAAGATCCGGGTCTCCCAGAGCACCAGCCCGTCCCGGGCCGCCTTCACGGTCATGACCACCACGTTCCCGTCGAACTCATCGAGGTAGGGTGGCGCGCCCGCCAGCCGTTGGAGCCGGCCCGTCGTGTTCACGTCGAAGATGAGCAGGCCGTCGTCGGACAGGTGCTCGTGCGCGCGCCGGAACAGCCTGAGCCAGCCGTCCAGGGTGGTCACGTGGTTCAGCGCATCGAACATGCACATCACCACGTCGAACCGGCCGGGCAGGGTGAACGAGGTCATGTCAGCCTCGATCAGCCGGGCCCCCGGAACGGCGCGCGCCGCCTCCGCCAGCATCTCCGGCGAGCGGTCGATTCCGGTCACCGACAGGCCTGGTGCCAGCCCGGCCAGCAGCGCGCCGGTGCCGCAGCCGAGTTCCAGCAGCGACCGCGCCCCCGGCCGGTGCCTGCTGATGTATCCCCGGATCCGGTCGATCTCCGCGGTGCGGTCGCCCATGATCCGGTCATAGAACGGCGCGAAGCGCGCGTAATCCGTCACCGGCTCATCGTGCCGCATGACCTAACCGGCCTTGCCAGCCCTGCCGGCGTGGAGGATCCGAAAGCGATCGGGTTCCGCCGGATCCCGATCAACGACCTGGACTGGCGCCCAGGCCCATTGCCAGACGCTGATACCTGGTGTGCGGGAGAACTGGATCTGCCCGCGGGTGCCGTCGACCGCAACGCGCGGCCAGGATCTGGCAGTGCGCGCCCGGTCCGCGCCGTGAGAACGCAGCATGTCGGCGAGGACGACGATCGTGTCGTAGCCCTCGAAGGCGACGAAAGAGGGCGCCTTGGCCAGCCGCTCGCGGAGCGCGGCCTCGACTCGCGTGCCGAGCGGGCTGAGGGGCTCGGGCAGGTAGCGCAAGAACGGGATCGCGGCGCCGTCGTCGCCGAGCAGCGTCGCCCATTCGGCGAACTCCGGCTGGCCGGCCGGCGCGCCAATCATCATCTCGGCGGCGCGCCGGTCGTGGCGGACTGCCTTGACGATCGACACTGCCGGCTCCGGATGGCCGACCAGGAGAAGAACTGCAGTCGCGCGCCTGCTGGCGAGCTCGTCGCACACGGCCGTAGGAGAGAGCGATCGCATGTCGAGTTCGATCACGCTGCCGCCGCGTGCCGTGACGTAATCGCGCAGAATGCGAGTCCCGGCTGCCCAGTAGGCGCTCGGATCGGCTGCCACGGCGATTCGGCGGTGGCCCTTGCCGAGCAGGAAGTCTGCGTAGATCTGCCAGCCATGGGACTGCGCCGGGGCGAGGCGCGCGACCCATTCCGTTGGCTGCTCGGTGAGCGTGTCAAGAACCGCTGACGAGCAGAGGAACGGCAGGCCGAGCGCGTCGGCTCGGGCGGCGGCGGCGCGAGCGACGACGCTGTGATACTCCCCTGCCAAGGCCGCCACGCCCAGATGAGCCAGCTCCTCTACGGCCGCCGCTGCCCTCTGCGGATCAGCCGCGGTGTCTCGCACCACCAGCTCCAGCGGCCTTCCCGCGATCCCGCCGGCATCATTGACGTCGCGAACAGCCAGCTCGAGTCCAGCGAGCAAGTGCTGGCCCGCCTCAACCCAGCCAGGCCGAGTCAGCGGGACGAGGGCGCCGATCTGGACGGATGACACGGCGGTCCGCCCCGTTCCAGGTGAGGATGTCCGCGTATTCATCCCCCGACGCCTCCAGTGCGACAAATCGGTGATCGGTCAGTTTGGCGCTGGCCACGGTTAGTGCGCGCCAGGCGGCGCCCGCCAGATGCGAGCTGCCCTAGCTGGCCGGCGGAACGCAGTCGAGGGCCTGGTCGATGTCGGCGATGAGGTCCGCCGCCGGCTCGATGCCGACCGACAGCCGGATGAGCGACGGCGGCGCCGTCTCGCCGGCCCACCGGGCGCGACGTTCCCAGGTCGACTCGACGCCGCCGAAGCTGGTCGCCGGGACGATCAGGCGCGCGGCTGCGATGACAGCGTCTGCCGCCGCAGCGGGGCCGGCTACCTCGAACGACAGCAGCGGGCCGAATCCGCGCGGCATTTGCGCGCGGGCGAGCGCGAGCGTCGCGGCGTGCACGCCGGGGTAGTGGACGACCGCGACCTTCGTGTGCGCGGCCAGATGCTCGGCGATGGCCTGCGCGCTGGCCGACTGGCGGTCGATTCGCAGCGGCAGCGTCGTCAGGCCGCGCAAGGCGAGCCACGCCTCCATCGGCCCGAGAATGCCGCCGCCGAGGGTCCGCCAGGTTCGCAGTTCACCGGCGAGCTCGGTGTCGCGGGTCAGCACCGCGCCGGCGATGACGTCGGAATGACCGGAGGCCGACTTGGTCAGCGAGCACAGCGAGGCGACCGCGCCCAGGTCCAGCGGGCGCTGCAGCAGGCCGGTGGCCACCGTGTTGTCCACCACGATCGGAGCTCCGGCCGCGGCGGCGAGCTGGCCGAGCCTCGCGAGGTCGGCCACGCGCAGCATCGGGTTGGTGGGCGACTCAGCCCACAGGACCGCCCGGCCTGAGGCGAGCTCGCGCTCGATTGCGGGCAGGTCGGACTGGTCGACGGGCACCGGCGCGGCGCCGTGCGGGCGCAGTCGCTCTGCCAGCACCCTTGTGTTGTAGTAGCCATCGCGCGGCAGCAGCAGCTTGTCCCGGCCGGCCGTGAGCGCCAGCATCAGCGCCATGGACGCCGCCTGGCCGGAACTGAATACGACTGCGGTGGCGCCCTCGACTGTGCCGAGCGCGTCCTCGAGCGCCGCCCAGGTAGGGTTCCCGGCCCGCCCGTAGTCCGCGGCGCCCGGCTCACCCGCCGAGGCGAGGATCGTCGCCAGCACGGGCGGCAGCACCACCGCCTCGCCGGAGCTTCGCCGCCTGCCCGCGTGCGCGAGGGCGGCATCGGCCGACACGTGCGCGTCCCCGGTGTCCCCTGGCCCGTGCTCCTCCGTCACGACTGCCCTTCTCCGCCGCCGCGGGCGGGGTCGAATCCCGCCGCGAGAGCCTGCAGCGCCTGGTCGAGGTAGCTCGTCAGGCTGGCGTCAGCGCGGTCGATCCAGCGGTCGTAGGCCGCCCTGCACACGGCGAGCGTAGCCCGGCCGATGGCCAGCGGATACAGCGAGTCGGCTGGCTGGCCGAGCCTCGCCGCGGCGAACTCTGTGACCGCCCGCTCCCAGGCGTCGTAGTGGTGCGCGGCGCTGGCCTGCAGCGCGGGCACCGAGCTGATCAGGCTCATCCGGGCCCGCAGTTCCGGGATGTCCTCGGCACGGTAGCGATTGACACCGACGACGACCTGGCGGATCGCGGCCATCAGCGGAACCTGCTGCGGGACCGCCGCGAAGGCCTCCCGCAGCGCCCGCACCTCGCCGTCGAACGCGTGCCAGAGCACGTCGGCCTTCGAGTCGAAGTACCGGAAGAAAGTCCGCCTGCTCACCCCCGCAGCGGCGGCGATGCGCTCCACCGTGGTGTCCTCGAAGCCATCGCGGGTAAACAGTCGCAGCGAGATCAGTTCGAGCTCGCGGGCGCTGGTGCCGGGCGGCCGGCCGCGCCGGCCGCGAACCGGGATCAGGCCGGTGACCATCGCCGTGCTGCCGCGAGGCATCCGGTCGGCTGCGTTCACCTGCGGGCCCGTTCCCCCCTGGTCTTGATTGTCTGACCGCGTGACGATTACGGTACAGCTATTCGTCACGCAGTGCCGAAAACAAAGGAGCTCACGACATGCCTGACAGCGCTGCCGACCTGCTGGAGCGGCCGGAGACCGAGATCGCCGAGACCGAGGTCGCCGACGCGCAGCCGGACGAGCTGGTCGCCGCGGATCTGCTGGTCGAGGAGATTTCCATCGACGGCATGTGCGGTGTCTACTAACCCACGGGGGGACACCCGCAGTCGGGGGGACACCCCCCGACGACCCCCCGAGGGTCAAGATCCCCGTGACCCCCCCGAAGGGCCAACCCGCGGGGGGATCTCGGGGCTCACATTCGACCTGGACGCGGCCTGGCGGCTGCACCCGCAGGTGTCGGTGCGGCCGGAGCGGTTCGGCGCGCTGCTGTACCACTTCGGCACCCGCCGGCTCTCGTTCCTCAAGAGCCGGGCCCTGCTGACGGTGGTGCGGTCTCTGGACTCCGAGCCGAGCGCCCGGTCGGCGTGCGCCCGGGCGGGGATCGGCGGCGCGGACCTGCCTGCCTATGCGCGGGCGCTCGCGACCCTCGCGGACAGCCAGATGATCTGCGGAAGGACCGCCGCATGACGATCACTGAAGGCAGGTCTCAGGTGGCGGGCGGCTCGCTGGTCGAGGAGTTCCGGTACGGGCTGGACGCGCCGATCTGCCTGACCTGGGAGCTGACCTATGCCTGCAACCTGTCCTGCGTGCACTGCCTGTCCAGCTCCGGCCGCCGGGACCCGCGCGAGCTGACCACCGCCGAGTGCACGCGCGTCATCGACGAGCTCGAGCGGATGCAGGTGTTCTACGTCAACATCGGTGGCGGCGAGCCGACGGTCCGGCCGGACTTCTGGGAGCTGGTGGACTACGCGACCGCCCACCACGTCGGGGTGAAATTCTCCACCAACGGCGTGAAGATCACCCCGGAAATTGCCGTGCGGCTGGCCGGCAGCGACTACATCGACGTGCAGATATCCCTGGACGGCGCGACCGCGGAGGTCAACGACGCGGTCCGCGGTGCTGGCTCGTTCGCGACTGCCCTGCGGGCGATGCGCCACCTCGCCGACGCGGGCTTTGCCGGTTTCAAGATCTCGGTGGTGATGACGCGGCAGAACGTCGGCCAGCTGGACGCGTTCAAGGCGCTCGCGGATTCCTTCGGCGCGCAGCTGCGGATCACCCGGCTGCGGCCGTCGGGCCGTGGCGCGGATGTCTGGGATTCGCTGCACCCGACCGCGGGCCAGCAGCGCGAGCTCTACGACTGGCTGGTCGCGCACGGCGAGAACGTGCTGACCGGCGATTCCTTCTTCCATCTGGCCGGGTACGGGCAGGGCCTGCCAGGGCTCAACATGTGCGGGGCGGGCCGGGTGGTATGCCTCATCGACCCGGTCGGCGACGTGTTCGCCTGCCCGTTCGCCATCCACGACGCGTTCCTGGCGGGGAACGTGAGGTCGCCGGGCGGGTTCGCGACGGTGTGGCGGGACTCGCCGCTGTTCGCCGACCTGCGGCGGCCGCAGTCCGGCGGTGCGTGCACCTCCTGCGGTGCGTTCGACGCGTGCCAGGGCGGCTGCATGGCGGCGAAGTTCTTCACCGGGCTGCCGCTCGACGGCCCCGATCCGGAGTGCGTGCGCGGTTTCGGCCAGGAGGCACTGGCGGTGGTGGACGCCGCCGCGGCGCCGCGTCCGGCCGGGGATCACTCGCACCGGACGGGCAGCGCTCGCCGCCCCGGCGGTCCGGTGCCGGTGGCGATCGGCCGGCGCCGTGAGGACTCGCCGGTGCCCGGTCCTGCTGGCGCTGTTGGCCGGCGGACCGCGCCCGCCCACGCGTGCGACGAGAATCCGCTGGCAGGCTTCACGCCCGCTGCCCTGGGATAACTGATGGGCCGCAACGGGCAGTTCGGTGCCCCTCTAGGGGCCGCATGGGTCCGGCCACGCCCGTGTTCCGGTTGTGCGGCGCGCGCTGCCCGGCCGATCCGGTCATCATGAGCGAGGCCAGCCCGGCCGGCCGGGTAGCGCTGGTCACCGGGGCGGGCCGGGGGATCGGGGCGGCGACCGTCCGCGCGCTGGCCGCCGCGGGGTGGCGGGTCCTCGCGGTGGACCTGGCGGCCGATGTCCCGGCCGTGCCCTACGGGCTGGCCACCAAGGCCGACCTGGCCGCGGTCGTGACTGACGCGGCCGGGGAGCCAGGGCGGGTAGCCGAGTTCGTGGCCGATGTGCGCGACGCCGGCGCCCTTGCGTCAGCGGTGGCCGACGCCGAGGCGCGGTGGGGCGGTCTCGACGCGGCGATCGCCTGCGCCGGGGTCATCGCGGGCGGGCTGCGGCAGTGTGACGTTCCGCTGGACCAGGAGCAGGCGGTGCTCGACATCGACCTCGGCGGCGTGCTCAACCTGGCCCGGGCGGCCGTGCCCGCGCTGCTGCGCCGACCTGCCCCGCGCAGCGGGCGGTTCCTGGCCGTCGCGTCCGCCGCCGCGACGCGCGGCCTGCCGATGCTGGCCGCCTACTGCGCGGCCAAGTCAGGCGTCGCAGGGCTGATCCGGGCGCTCGGAGCCGAACTGGGCGACACGGGGGTCACGGCCAACGCGGTCAGCCCTGGCTCGACCGAAACCCCGATCCTGGCGGAGAGCGCCCGGCTGTATGGCCTGACCGGCCCGGCGGATTTCGCCCGCACCCAGCCGATGGGCCGGCTGATCGTGCCGGCCGAGGTCGCCGCGGTGCTCGCGTTCCTCGCCGGGCCGGGCAGCAGCGCCATGACAGGCGCGGTGGTCGCGGCGGACGGCGGACTGGCACTGTGAACGACGGGCACGCCGCCGCGACGGCATCGGCGGCCGGTATGCAGGCGGCGGGCCGTGGGGCGCGGCGCACAGCGGCGGGCCGGGCGCCGTCGGCGGTGACGCCACTCCCCGCCGGGTTCTCCGTCGACATGGACCCGGACACCAAGACGCTCAGCGACGGCAGCTTGTTTGGCGGCTCGCCGGGCCGGGTGCTGCGGCTGACGGCGGCCGGGCACCGGGTGCTCGCGGAACTCCAGGCTGGCCCGGTGCGCTCGGCTCCGGCGGGCGCGCTCGCCCGGCGGCTCACCGACGCCGGCCTCGCCCATCCCGTCCCGCCGGCCCTGCCCGCGGACGGCACGCCAGCGGGGGGTCCCGCGCTGTCGGTGACCGTCATCATCCCGGTCCGGGACCGCGCGGCGATGCTCGATCGGTGCCTGGCCGCGCTCGGCCGCGAGTACCCGGTCGTGGTCGTCGACGATGGCTCGGCCGATCCGCGGTTGGTCGCGGACGTGGTCGCCCGGCACGGCGCGGCGCTGTGCCGCCGGGAGCGCAGCGGCGGCCCGGCCGCCGCGCGCAACGCCGGCCTGGCGGCGGTTCGCACCGAGCTGGTGGCGTTCCTCGACAGCGACTGCGTGCCGCCAGCCGGCTGGATCGGCGCGCTGGCGGCGCACCTGGCCGATCCGCTCGTCGGCGCCGCCGCGCCGCGCGTGGTCGAGCCCAGCCTTTCGAGCTCACCCGGCCTGGCTGGTCCTGGCGGCCGGCCTGCCGCGGCAGCCCGGTACGCGGCCGTGTGCGGGAGTCTCGACCTTGGCCGCCGGCCGGCCAGGGTGGCGCCCGGCACCAGGATCTCCTACGTGCCGACTGCAGCACTGCTCGTCCGCCGTGCCGCGCTGGACGGCGCCGGAACGGGCGGCGAGGTCTTCGATCCTGCGCTGCGTTACGGAGAGGACGTGGACCTGGTCTGGCGCCTGCACAACGCAGGCTGGCGGATCCGGTACGCGCCCGCGGTCGAGGTGCCCCACCAGGGCCCGTCCGGCTGGCCGGGCCTGCTGGGCAGGCGGTTCCGCTACGGCACCTCAGCTGCCCCGCTCGCCCGCCGGCACCCGGCGAACATGGCACCGCTCGTGCTGCAGCCCTGGCCCACTGCCGCGACGGCCGCGCTGCTCGCCCGCAAGCCGCTGCTCGCCCTGGGCGCCGCGGCCGGCGGCTGGCTCGACCTCACCGCGCTGCTCCGCCGGGCCGGGATACCGGCCGACGGCGCGCCGGCCGCGACTGTCACCGCCGTAACCCAGACATGGCTCGGTGTCGGCCGGTACGCCACCCAGTTCGCGGCGCCGCTGCTGTGCGCGGTGCTGGTGGCGGCCGGCGGCCGGACCGGCTTCCGTCGCTGGGGCCGCCGGGCCGCGGCGGCGTCGCTGCTCGCCGGACCGGCGCTCACCGCGTACCGCGAGCGGAAGCCGGACCTGGACCCGGTCCGGTTCACGCTCGCGCACATCGCCGACGACGTGTGCTACGGCGCCGGAGTCTGGGCGGGCTGCGCCCGCGAGCGGACGCTGCTGCCGGTTCGGCCGGCTATCTCCTGGCGGCCGCTGGGTATCAGCCGCCCGCCAGCCGAGAGGAGTGAACCCGATGGCTAGTTCTTGGTTCGAGTCGGTGGCGATCGCGCAGCGCCGCGCCCGCAAGCGGCTGCCCGCGTCGGTCTACGGCGCGCTGATGGCCGGCGCCGAGCGGGGCCAAACTCGCGAGGACAACGTCGCGGCGTTCGCCGAACTGGGCTTCGCGCCGCACGTGGCCGGCAATCCCGCGCAGCGGGACCTGGCCACGACCGCGCTCGGCCAGCCGATCTCGATGCCGGTGATCATCTCGCCGACCGGCGTGCAGGCTGTGCACCCGGACGGCGAGGTAGCCGTCGCGAGGGCCGCCGCTGCGCGGGGCACCGCCATGGGGCTCAGCTCGTTCGCCAGCAAGCCGGTCGAGGAGGTGGTCGCCGCGAACCCGCAGACGCTATTCCAGATCTACTGGTGCGGCAGCCGCGACGACATCCTCGCCAGGCTCGACCGGGCGCGCGCGGCAGGCGCCGTCGGGCTCATCCTCACCGCCGACTGGACGTTCTCCCACTCACGCGACTGGGGCAGCCCCCAGATCCCGGATCACACCGACCTGCGCACGATCATGCAGCACCTGCCCGAGGCCATCATCCGGCCGCACTGGGTGGTCCGGTACGCCCGGACCGGCCGGCCGCCCGAGCTGACGGTGCCGAACATGGCACCGCAAGGCGAGCCGCCGCCGACGTTCTTCGGCGCGTACGGCACCTGGATGCAGACACCGCCGCCGAGCTGGGACGACGTCGCGTGGCTGCGCGAGCAGTGGGGCGGGGTCTTCCTGCTTAAGGGCGTCTGCCGGGTCGATGACGCCAAGCGAGCGGTCGATGCGGGCGTGACCGCGGTCTCGGTGTCCAACCACGGCGGCAACAACCTCGACGGCACGCCGGCCACGATCCGGGCCCTCCCCGCGGTCGCCGACGCCGTCGGCAGCCAGGTGGAAGTCCTGCTGGATGGCGGAATCCGGCGGGGCAGCGATGTCGTCAAGGCGCTGGCCCTCGGGGCGCGGGCGGTCCTGATCGGCCGGGCTTACCTGTGGGGCCTGGCTGCCAACGGTCAGGCAGGGGTCGAGAACGTTCTCGACATTCTCCGGAACGGGATCGACTCGGCGCTGCTCGGGCTCGGCCGGTCCTCGGTGCACGAGGTGAACCGCGACGACGTGGTCATCCCGCCCGGCTTTCTCCGCTCCCTGGGCGGCTAGCCTGCCTCCACCGCTGCACCGCACTGCGGGCAGAGATACGGGCGGCGCCGGGCGAGGGCCCGCCGAATGGCGAACCATACGAATGGGTATCCCATCGCGGGGACTTCACGCGTTGCCTCGACTGCTCCGTGCGTGGAGCAGCGTCCATCGTGCGTCTGGACTTCCCTGGCCATTGTTTTCCTCCGGTGAATCGGGTGCATAGCTGTCCGGGTGAGCCTCCGGCGGACAGCCAGCTGATCTCGCGGAGAACGGCGAGAAATGGCTGGGCGTCGGCGTTCAGCACACCGTGTTCGCGCTGCGCCATTACCACTGCGACGATTTTGCCGGAATTAGGGCACCGCGGGTAGAGCCGCTCTTCGAACGCCTACGAGGTCCGTCGGCAGTACTGTCGGGGCCATGACAGGCGCGACCGCGATCCCGCGTACCTGGCGGGACGTGGTGCTCGTCATCGTGGTTCTGAGCATGGCGCTCGCCACCGCCGGCTGCGGCATGCTGCGGCACGGTGTCCGCGCCGGATCGGCTCCGGCCGACCCGCGCGCCGTGGCCGGGGCCTGCTCGCCGGCGCGCCCGATGGCTGCGGGAACGACAGAGCGTCAGATCAGCGTCGACGGCTCGATCCGGTCGTATCTGCTGCACATTCCGCCGTCCTACAACGGCATCCGCCGGCTTCCGGTCGTCGTGACCTTTCACGGACTGGGTGCCAACGCTGAGGAACAGCTGGCCCTGTCGGACTTCCCGGCGGTGGCCGACCGCGATGGATTCGTGGTCGTCGCGCCGCAGTCGCGCGGGCCGGGGTGGGACTTTCTCACGCCGCCGAGCCGGCCTCGCTCAGACGCCGCCTTCGTCGTGGCGCTCATGGCTGAGCTGCCGTCCGTGGCCTGCGTCGACCCGCACCGCTACTACGCCACCGGCATCTCCAACGGCGCG
>Ga0123356_10007539_pt1 | contig 10851 bp, 4 predicted proteins | sample TergutEmb28metaG_2_FD_92546 | JGI IMG/M metagenome (GOLD analysis project Ga0123356, IMG submission 92546) | Embiratermes neotenicus P3 segment gut microbial communities from Petit-Saut dam, French Guiana - Emb289 P3 | ecosystem: Host-associated > Arthropoda: Insects > Digestive system > Gut ... | reverse complement strand
TGGACGGGGAATTCCCGCAAAATGTGTGACCCGGCCGGGCAAAAAGCCTGTATGCTATATAGCACTTTCGAGATCGTCTCTGCGCCCTGATGCGGGGACTTCCGACGGCACGCAACCACTGGAGTTCACATGCCCCTCACCGCTACCGACTGGATCGTCATTACGGGATATCTGCTGGTCAACCTGGCCATTGGAATTTACTATCGCCGGCGCGCCGGCGGCAACACCGAAGAATTTTTTGTTTCCGGGCGCGATGTCTCCTGGTGGCTGGCGGGAACCTCGATGGTTGCGACCACGTTTGCCGCCGATACGCCGCTGTTTGTTTGCGGCGTGGTGGCAAGACAGGGGATTGCCGGCAATTGGATCTGGTGGGGATTCTGTGTAGGCGGCATGCTGACCGTGTTTTTCTTCGCCCGCTACTGGCGGCGCGCAGAGATTCTTACGGACGTGCAGTTATGCGAAGTCCGCTACGGCGGCCGGCCCGCCGCCTTTCTTCGCGGCTTCAAGTCGATCTACCTCGGGCTGTTCATGAACTGCTTCATTCTCGGCTGGGTCACGCGGGCGATGGTGAATATCGTCGCCGTGGTGCTCGGGCCGATGATCGCCCGAGGCCGGGCGCTCGATCTCGGAGTTCTCGGGCACTGGACCCTGGGCGATCCGCGCAACACCGCGCTCGCCATCTGCATTTTCATCATCATTCCCTTCACCGGCCTCTATACCTTCATCGGCGGACTCTGGGGGGTGCTGGTCACGGACTTGTTCCAGTTTGTGCTCAAGATGGCGATGATCGTGGTGCTGGCGTGGGTTGCAGTGGCGAAGATCGGCGGGATGCACGCACTCGAAGCGCACCTTGAAAGCATCCGCGCGAACGTCGAGGCGAGCGGCGGGGTGACCTCGAATCCGACCGCTTTCCTTCCCGACTTCAGCCGGGGATGGTGGAGCGATGCGGCCTGGACGCTTCCCGTCTTGACCTTCGTCGTCTATCTCGGAATGCAGTGGTGGCTGGCGTGGTACCCGGGAGCGGAGCCGGGCGGGGGCGGATACGTGGCCCAGCGCATGTTCAGCGCCAAGGACGAGAAGAATTCGCTCGGCGCCACCCTGTGGTTCAACATCGCGCATTACGCGTTGCGTCCCTGGCCGTGGATCGTCACCGCGCTGGTTGCGATCGTGGTTTATTCGCCCCATGGCGGGATCGCTCCCAGCCCGGCCTTCGCCGAGAACCCGGAACAGGGATATGTGATGGTCCTGCGCGATTTTCTTCCCCCGGCGCTGCGCGGCGTAATGGTTGCGGCTTTTCTGGCGGCCTTCATGTCGACCGTGGGAACGCAATTGAATTGGGGATGCTCCTACCTGGTGAACGACCTCTATAAACGCTTCCTGGTCCGCAACTCGAGCGAGCGGCACTACGTTCTCGCAAGCCGCGTGATCACGGTCTTGCTGGTTCTGGCGAGCGGCTACACCGCCGCGCAGTTGAAATCGATCGGGGCGGGATGGGAGCTGGTGCTGAACGTCGGCTTCGGCACCGGCGCAGTGTACATCCTGCGCTGGTACTGGTCGCGCATCAATGCCTGGAGCGAGATTTCTGCGATGATCGTCGCCGCCGCAGTCACCATGGGCCTGAATGGGGTTCAATTCTCGGGCAACGATTCCCTGGTCTACGCGAAGAAGACCCTGATCACCGGGGGAATCACGACCCTGGCGTGGATCGTGGTTACGTTTCTTACCCCGGCGGAATCCGACCATACCCTGGTTTCCTTCTACCGGCGGGTACATCCCACGGTTTACGGCTGGCGGCGGATCGCCGGGCTGGTCCCGGAGCTGCCCGAGGTGAAAGACCTTTCGACCAATGCCTTCGACTGGCTGATGGGCGTGATTCTGGTCTACGGGTGCTTGTTCGGGATCGGCAAGCTCATCTTTGAGGAATGGACGCAGGGGCTGGTGTTGCTGGCGTTGGCCGCGCTCGCCGGTTATCTGATTTTCTGGGATCTCTCGCGCCGCGGTTGGGACACGCTGTCGGGGAAGAATGTGGGCCACGCACCCCAAGCGGCAAGCGCGGATTGAAATATCCTTATTCCGGCGGGTGCGCCCGCCGGACGCACCTTGTGCCCTCATGAGATCCGGTAACTCTTAGCCCTGTGCTTGAACCCGGTCGGCGTTTGTGCTAGAAAAGCCCGTGTGCTGCTGTTGCTCTAATCGGGCCGCGGCAATCGAAAATTTCTCGACCGCAGTGAGAGTTCGCGCATCAGAGTAGTAGTTAGGACTGCGCTTTAACAATTTCTGCGCCTACGGAACCCCGAGCGAATCGTTCCGCCGGTGTAAGACCTCGAACCTCCTAGCCCGTTTTGGAGTTCGGATGGCGTTTTCGACCAGATCCGAGGTTGCCGGGAGGTCCTTCCCGTCGGCTCAACTTCGCGCCACCGGCTCGCCCCCAGGTTCCTTTCCTCGAAACTCCCGAATTCCTAAGCGATCAAAATTCAGCCCACCGCCGGAGGAGACATAATGGCGACGAATCTCGTCCAGATTGAAAGCGAAAATGAAATTAAGGCCCGCCTGGAAGCGGAGCGCGCGCGCCTGCGCAAGCTGGCCGGACTCGAGCGGCCGCAACATTTTCATCGCCCGATCGAGCGGGCGTTTACTGCCGATCAGCGCGCGCATACCACGATCCTGTTCGGCGGATTCACCTGGAAGCACGAGGACCTGATTCGGGCCGTCTTCCAGGGCTGCGGCTACAAATGCGAGAAGCTTCCGGTGCCGGATGTCGCCGGCTTCCAGATTGGCAAAGAGTACGGCAACAACGGGCAATGCAATCCGACCTACTTCACCGTCGGCAATCTAGTGCAGTATCTGCAGTTCCTCGAAACAGAAGGAATGCCGCGGCAAGAGATTCTCGACAACTATGTTTTCTTCACCGCCGGGTCGTGCGGCCCGTGCCGCTTCGGCATGTATGAGGCCGAGTATCGCTTTGCGCTCAAGAACGCCGGCTTCGATGGCTTCCGCGTACTGCTGTTCAAAGACAGCGACGGCATCAAGGCGGCGTCGGGAGAGCCGGGCCTGAAGTTCACCATCGACTTCGGCTTCGGCATGCTGAACGCCCTCCATCTGGGCGATGTAATCAACGACCTCATCTATCAGATTCGTCCCTACGAAGTGAACAAGGGCGAAACCGACCGCGTCTTCCACCAGATGGTCGACAGCCTCTGCCAGGACTTGCGCAACCGCAAAGCCTTCGAGATCGAGCAGTCGGCACCGGAGTGGCTGAAGCCCAAGGTCAAAAGCAACAAGGTCCTGCGCAACACCTTCAACGTCTTCGGCAAATGGCACGAGCACATGTGGGGCGAGGATTATCTCCACGCCCTCGAAGCCGCGCGCGAAAGAATGGACTCGATCGAAGTCGACCGCACCCGCGTCAAGCCGGTGGTGAAGATCACCGGCGAATTCTGGGCGCAGACCACCGAAGGCGACGGCAACTTCCACATGTTCGAGTTCCTCGAACGCGAAGGAGCGCAGGTGCTGGTCGAGCCCATCGCGACCTGGGTTGCCTATCTCCTCTATCAGGCCAAGGCGCACGCCAAGGCGAAGTGGCCGGTGAACCAGCCCTATAAGAATCCCGAGTGGCACGAGTTCAAGAAGCAGTTCGCCAACTACATGGGGCTGCGCAAGAAGCTGTGGGGCATCGGCGTGGGCCAGAAGATGTGGAATTTCTTCTATCACCGCACGGCGGAAAAGCTGGGCGGAATCACCCACCACCTGGCTCCGCAGCAGGAGCTGGCCGAGCTGGCCGCACCGTTCTACAACCAGCTGGCTCGCGGCGGCGAAGGGCACCTCGAGGTCGGCAAGAACATCTACTACACCGTTCACAAACTCTGCCACATGGTGCTGGCGCTCAAGCCGTTTGGCTGCATGCCCTCCACGCAGTCCGACGGCGCGCAGTCGGCGGTCATCAACAAATTCAAGGACATGATCTTCCTGCCGATTGAAACCTCGGGCGAAGGCGAGGTCAACGCCCATAGCCGCGTGCAGATGGCGCTCGGCGAAGCCAAGGTCAAGGCCAAGGCCGAGTTCGAGCAGTGCCTGAAGTCGACCGGCAAGAGCCTGGCCGAGATTCGCGAGTACATCGACGAGCATCCCGAGCTCAAGCGGCCGTTCTATCAAGTGCCGCAGCGCGAAGGAGTTGCCGGCACGGCGGCGCAGTTCATCCTCCACGTGGGCGACCGGATCGACCGCGATACCCGCTTCCGTAAGCGCTCGCGGGTGCCGGTGGCGGAAGCCGCCCCGGCGATGTCGGGAGACTGATCGGAAGGGCGCGGCCCCGGCCGCGCCCAATATCCGGCGGTTGTACAAGGGGGGCATTCCCCTCACGCGAGCATTGGCTTGTTGAGGCAGTACGGAAACCACAGACTTCGGGCGAACCCTTGGCGGCTGAGGGTAGCCAGGAGCTTTTGCGAGGAACCATGCACGACCATACTCATAAAGGTCCAGCACTGATTCAGATTTCCGGAATCGAACCCCGGCCCCGAACCCCCGAGGTGAAGCAGGCCGGGAAGCCAGACGATCACGTGACCAGGTTTTTTGTCGGCCTCGACGTGGGTTCGACGACGGTCAAGGCAATTGTTGTCGATGCTCAAAGCGACCACATCCTCTGGCAGGATTACCAGCGCCACGAAACCAAGCAGCCGGAGAAGACGCTCGAATTTCTGAAGCGCATGGAAGCCGAGGTGGGAATCGACGCCCGCAACACGCGCATGTTCCTCACCGGTTCAGGCGGCGGGGGAATTGCGGAGCAGATTGGCGCCAAATTCGTGCAGGAAGTCACGGCGGTTTCTCTGGCGGTCGAAAAGCTTCATCCGGAGGTTTATTCCGTCATTGAGCTTGGCGGGCAGGACGCAAAGATCATCGTCTTCAAGGATGATCAAGAAAGCGGCCGCAAGAAGAAAATTCCATCGATGAACGATAAGTGCGCCGGCGGCACCGGCGCCGTGATCGACAAGATCAATGCCAAGTTGAAAATTCCTGCGGCCGAACTCTCGGACCAGGCCTATCGCGGAATCAAGCTGCACAAAGTCGCCGGCAAGTGCGGAGTGTTCGCCGAAACCGACATCAACAGCCTGCAGAAGGTGGGCACGCCGCCGAATGAGCTGATGGCGTCGCTGTTTGAGGCCATTGTTCTGCAGAACTTGAGCGTTCTCACGCGCGGCAACACCCTGCGTCCGCATGTTCTGCTGCTCGGCGGCCCGAACAGCTTTATTCGCGGCATGCGCGAGGCATGGCAGGCGAACATCCCGCGCATGTGGCAGGAGCGCAAGGTCCAGATTCCCGCCGGGGCAAAGCCCGACGACCTGATCAAGGTTCCCGAGAACGCACAGTACTTCGCCGCCATCGGCGCGGTCGAGTTCGGCAGGGGTGAGGACGAGTCGATCGGCTGCTACCTTGGCTACGATCGGCTCATCCACTACATCGACTACGGCCGCCAGGAAGAGAAAGCCAAATCGGGCGGCAGGGGTTTGGTCGATAAATCCGAAGAACTCGACTCCTTCAGGGAGGCCTATAAGCGCAAGAAGTTCACGCCAGCGGTCTTCGCCCAGGGCAGCACGGTGGGCGGGTTCATCGGCATTGACGGGGGATCGACTTCCACCAAGGCCGTGCTGCTCGATGAGAATGGGAAGATTCTGGCGAAGTCGTATCAGCTCTCGAACGGCAACCCCATCCAGGACACCATCGACATGTTCGAGAACCTGCGTAAGCAGGTTGAATCGCAGGCTGCCAGGATGGAAGTTCTGGGCGTGGCCACGACCGGTTATGCCAAGGACATTCTGAAAGACGTTCTCCAGGCCGATGTCGCGCTGGTCGAGACCGTTGCGCACACGCAATCGGCGCTGAAGTTTTATGACGACCCGCATGTAATCGTGGACGTAGGCGGGCAGGACATCAAAATCATCATCCTGCACAACGGCCGGGTAAAGGATTTCAAGCTGAACACGCAGTGCTCGGCCGGCAATGGTTACTTTCTGCAATCGACCGCGGAAGGCTTCGGAATCGACGTAAACCAATACGCCGATCTGGCCTTCTCCGCCAGGGCGATGCCGGTGTTCGGCTACGGCTGCGCCGTGTTTATGCAGTCCGACATCGTCAACTTCCAGCGCCAGGGCTGGCAGGCGCAGGAGATTCTCGCCGGCCTCGCCGCCGTGCTGCCGAAAAATGTGTTCCTTTACGTGGCCAGTATTCCCAACCTGGCGGCCCTCGGAACCCGCTTTGTGCTGCAGGGCGGAACCCAAAACAATCTGGCGGTGGTGAAAGCCGAAGTCGACTTCATCCGCAACAGTTTCCGCGCGGCCGGCAAACAGCCGGAGGTGATCGTACACGAGCACTGCGGCGAGTCGGGTGCAATTGGCGCCGCCGAAGAAGCGCTGCGCCTGTGGCGGAATGGGAAGCAGACAACCTTCATCGGACTCGACGCCGTGCGCCGGATCGAATATCGCAGCACGCGCAACGAATCTACGCGCTGCAATTTCTGCAAGAACAACTGCCTGCGCACGTTTATCGACGTCCGCACCGAGCCGGCGAAGGAGCTTATTCCCATCCAGAAGATCACCAAGGTTCCGCTCATGCGGGGCGAGCAGCGGCTGATCATCGCGACCTGCGAAAAGGGCCTGGTGGAAGACGTCAATGAGATGAAGGACATCAAGGCCGGGCTCGACAAGCTGCGCGACCAGTACCCGAACTTCGTCGACTACGCTGCGAAGGAGGTCTTCCGCCCGACGAACGCGAAGACCATCAGCGATCCGCTGCCGGCTCGAGGCTTCCTCGGCCGCTGGGCGAAAGGCGCGGCCGAACGGCGGGCGCTGATGGAGAGCCGGGGAAAGCTCCGCATCGGCATTCCGCGGGTGTTGAACATCTATAACTACGCCCCCCTGTTCAACGCGTATTTCGAGAGCCTCGGCATCGAGCCGGAGAACATCATTTATTCCGACTACACCAGCTCCGACCTCTACCGTGCGGGCGCAAGCCGCGGCGCCATCGACCCCTGCTTCCCGGCGAAGATCGGCATCTCGCACGTCTACAACCTGATCCAGGAGAAGCACCGCAAGAAGCCGCTCAACGTCATCTTCTTCCCCATGTACGACGTGCTCCACTCACCCCTGGTGAAGCTGCAAGGCTCGAATGCCTGCCCCACGGTGACGGCGACACCGGAAACCGTGAAGGCGGCCTTCACCAAGGAGAACGACGTTTTCACCGAAAGCCAGATCCAATACATCGATCCGGTGCTCAACTTCGCCGATCGCAAGCTGTTCGCATTTCAGATGTTCCAGGCGTTTACGGCCGTTCTGGGTCTGTCGGAGGAGGAAAATAATCGCGCGGTCGAAGCCGGATACAAGGCGCTTCAAGACTATGAGACAAACATTCGCCGGCGTGCGCGCCAGGTGCTCGACCAGCTCGAACGCGAGGACCGCATCGGCATCGTGATGCTGGGACGGCCCTATCACCACGATCCGGGCCTGAACCACGAGATTCTCGATGAGTTCCAGAAGCTCGGGTATCCGATCTTCTCGCAGAACACGCTGCCGCTCGATGAAGATCTCCTCGAACGCCTGTTCGGCGACGATGTTCGCGCGGGTGTGATCGAAAGTCCGCTCGACATCAACGATGCCTGGAAGAATTCCTATTCCTCGAGCACCAACCACAAAGTTTGGGCGGCGAAGTTCACCGCCAGGCACCCCAACCTGGTGGCGCTCGAGATCTCGAGCTTCAAATGCGGCCACGACGCGCCCATTTACGGCGTGATCGAGGGCATCATCGAGCAGTCCGGCACCCCCTACTTCTGCTTCAAGGACCTCGATGAGAACAAACCGACCGGCTCGATCAGGATTCGCATCGAGACCATCGATTACTTCCTGCGCCGCTACAGGGAAGACGTGATTCGCAAGCGCAAAACCAACGAAGACATCGAACGCCAGCTTGCCGAGCTCGAAGCCGAGTTGCGGCGGGAGCGCGGGCTGGTTTCGCGTCCCGAGGCGGAGATGGCGGTGTTCGAGAACGAAGGCGAGCGCGAATTGCAGGAGATGGCCGGAGACTAGATCCGTCGATCCATCGGATAGTTGTGGCCGGCCTCGTCCAAGTGGTTGGCGAAGATCCATGGCCTGATCGAACTGCTGCCGGGAGACTCGAAGGCCCTGACCGCCTGCGCCAGTCGCGAAACCTCACGGCGAAGGCGCAGAGCTAGAGCTAGACTGGCGTTAGCGGGCAGCTCACGAGGAAGCGCAGTGGTCTTCAACCTTCAACCAGCCTAAGTATTCTCGATACGCTTTCTCTGCTTCTGCTTCTGACCCATGTCAAAGCCTGGATGTCAAAGCCCGGGTGCCGTGTCCATCGTCCATCGTCCATCGTCCTTCAATGGCGCCCGCTCCTGAACCCGTAAGGTTCTCGGCCGCATCCGGCGTAGTAACCCGCAGATTCCGGCACTCGGCCACAAAACCGGCGGTATCAGAGAACCTCGTCCTCACTTACCGTTGCCCGATGACCGCCGGCAATAGGTTAGGGCATTACCCGGGGCAGAGTCCCGCTGCGTGTGCCGTTGCGTTAGCCTCAAAAACTTCGGGTTGCATGATCGGTCAATCCGTTGTCCACCCCCGGATTTCCGCTATAGCTGAATTTGCCCTCCTTGCCCGCGCCTTTGCGCGAACGCCGATGGCGAGAGTCCTCCCCGGAAGACTGTTTGTTTCATTCGCCGGAATGTCAGAGAGCGGTTAAGAACGCGACCAGATCCGATTCCTCCTGAGGCGTCAGAGCCAAGCCGAACCGCGTTTCATAGAAATGCACGACATCCAACAGAGTTCGGGCTGATCCGTTGTGGAAATAGGGGGCGCGTGCGGATAGTCCGCGGAGAATGGGCCCCTTTATTTTGCCTGCATGCTCGAATGTGCCATCGATGAGCGCCTGCCCGAGATCAGTCGTCGTCTTGCAGGTGTTCGTCGGAAGTCCCGTCGCCGGATCGAGCTTGCACACCGTAGTCGTGGGCAAATAGGTGATGTCCAAGCCGCCCAAATTGACCGATGCATTCGATGGATCAGGATCGCTGGTCCCAATGTCGAGCGGCGTCGGGAACGAGTGGTTGCCTACGTTCGGCGTATCGTGGCAGGTGCCGCATGTTCCGGTGAGCGAAGGAATCCCTCCTGCGACCAGGCCGCCTGCCGACACATCGTCGTTGATTCCGGCCACGCCGGTGATATTAATCGGTTTGGAATTGAAGATCGCCTGCCCCCGCGCCACTGAGGCCTGGGGACTGTCCGGAGGGAGCGTGGACCAGGCATCAAATGAGTTGAAGATGGCAGGCGAAAACTGTCCGTCTCCCGGCGCGACCAGCCCGCCGGGCGGTTCGAACTGAGGCAGCAAAGCGTCGATGCTCGAATTGATGCTGATAAAGAACGGTTGACCGAGGAGCGGCTGGGTGCCGCCATTCGCGCCGTGCGCGTTCAAACGCCCGGCACGGCTGCTGGATGCTTGCGCCGTGGTTAACCCCATTTCGAAATTCACAATTGGAGTCAGCCGAGGGTCAGAAAGGGTAAGAGCAGGGTCCGCCTGGGCATGGCCATTGGTAGCATCCATTGCCTGGTGCGCCAGATCGCTCAGCAGTGCATCGGGATAGTTGTTGAAGACGATTTTGGTTGTACCGGTAGCCGCCGACGATTCCCGCCCGTCGATCATTACCGCACTCAAGAAGCGCAGATTGGTTGACGGTAGGGGCCGACGATACGTCGAAATTGTGTCGGTTTCGTTGCAGGCGTAGGGATTGTTGACGCTAGTCACCTGATAGCCGGCATTCGCGGGAACCGCAAGCGCAATGCGGATCAAGCCCCGCGTTCTCAGCAGGCTGTAGGCTTGGGCTCTCCCCGCAAGCGTCGAAACGTCGATGTCGTGGTCGCAGTTCGAACCGTCCACAGTGCGGAAAATCGGGTCCGTACCTTGCGTGAGCTGGAATCGCTGCTGAACGTGGGCCGCCGAGACCGACATGCCGTCACTCGGCTGGTGGCACGTCCCGCACGTTCGCCCATTGGTGCCCAGGCTTTGGAAAAACGGGCCGGTAAGATCAATCCCTCCGCCGTTCGTGCTGTACGTCTGCGACGCGCCATGCGGATTAGGGAAAAACGCGCCGTTGGGAATGAAGGGGCGCGCTCCCTGAAGCGCCATCGACATCGCGACCATCATCAGCACTGCGAGGATTAAGCCGCGCCTGTGCCCGACCATCGCCGAGAACTTGTGCAGACACCGGATACCACGGAACCGCTGAGCAAGGCTTTGCATTGGACAGACCCTCCTTCGAGATCGCCCCCGGTACTGGCGGCGTGCCATCGTTATATGTGTACCTAAGTGCATACGTGCACCGGGTTGTACACGCCCCAGGCGTGGCTGACTGTGCCATGGACAGTGCTTCTGGTTGCGTCCCGCGACAAGCGCAGGCTGCCCATGTGAGAACGTCGTTCCACGCCGGAGCGCGAACTTCGGATTTAAGGACGGGCCAAACCTGGGCGACTCTTAGTTGAGGCCAGCCATATTTGACCTGTACCTACATTTCTTTCTATTGGTGCCGGTTGCGGTGGGTAACGCAGTTCTTCGCGACATCGACAATCTGCAGGAACCGTGTTCCTCGGAGTTGCACCTCTGACTCGAGCACGGAAAGACTGGATGCTACGAACGCCAGCAATGCAATTTGGAGCGCGACTCTGTTCGCAACCAAAACTGCAGTTTCTAGATAACGGATGGCTCGCTCTTGGTCTTTTAAGGTGGATCGAAATCCACTTGAAGGGAAAGCGAGTGAGGGAAGTGCACCACACTCACGAGAGAACTTTGTCAGCAACC
>Ga0123356_10007538_pt1 | contig 10852 bp, 10 predicted proteins | sample TergutEmb28metaG_2_FD_92546 | JGI IMG/M metagenome (GOLD analysis project Ga0123356, IMG submission 92546) | Embiratermes neotenicus P3 segment gut microbial communities from Petit-Saut dam, French Guiana - Emb289 P3 | ecosystem: Host-associated > Arthropoda: Insects > Digestive system > Gut ... | reverse complement strand
CAGAGTGCGCTTCCATGCGCACACTGTCGGACGCTCCACCATCCGTGGATTGCGCTTGACGAAGCAATAAAATAGTACCCCCAACGCACCGCCACCATTAAATAAACAAACACCAACCCCACCAACTACAGAGAGGAACCCGTTATGAAAAATCCAAGAATCTACCCCGTTGGAGCGGCAATCTTAATCCAACTTACACTCGGCATAGCGTATATCTGGAGCGTATTCCAGACAGGAATAGCGGTCAGTATATTCGGCGGCGACAATGCGGCGGCAGGGCTGACATTTTCTCTGCTGCTTGCAATGCTGACACTCGGAAGCGTAATAGGCGGCAAGCTGGCGGTCAGATATAATACACGAATAGTTGTGTTTATTGGCGGTATAATTCTCAGTGCCGGATTCTTCCTTGCGTCATTTGTAACACCAGGCAACGGATGGCTTCTTTGGGTCACATACGGCGTAATGGGCGGAGTCGGCATGGGGTTTACATACTCCACTACCATAGCTTGCGCACAGAAATGGTTCCCTCATAAAAAAGGGCTGATATCGGGGGTAATTGTAGCGTCATTGGGATTCGGCGGTGTGGTATTCACACCGCTCGTTGAGTCATTAATCAGTACTTTCGGCGGAGAAGGAGCAGGGGAACTGAATACATTTATGATACTCAGTGCGGTTTTCCTGACGGTATGCTCGATAGGCAGCATATTTCTTAAAAACCCGCCGGACGGATACATGGCGGATAAACTGTCATCAAACACAGCAGCCGCCGCAGCAGCGCAAGAAGCAAAAAACTATACAACAACCGAAATGCTCAAAACACCGCAGTTCTATCTGGTGCTTATAACCCTCATGCTTGCCTGCATGGGCGGACTTATGATGATTGGCTTCGCAAAACCAATAGCTTTTGCAAAAGGGATGACAGAAACAGCGACCATCGGAGTAATCGCGATTTCTGTTTCCAACTCCTTCGGTCGCCTATTTTGGGGAATAGTTTCCGATAAACTCGGCAGAATAAATACAGTTTTAGTCTTACTGAGCGGCACAGCAATATTTGCTCTGTTTGTGAACCTAGCAACAGGTTACTGGATATTTGTACTGATTGCGCTTATAGGTTTATTCTATGGCGGTATACTCAGCACATTCCCGTCACTCACATCAGACCTTTTCGGAGCAAAGCATATGGCATCAAACTACGGCTTTGTGCTTCTGGGCTTTGGAATGGGAGCAATCATCTCATCGCAAATCGCAGGATACTATAAAAACGTAGCGGCAACCGACATAAACCTCATGTACCCCGCATTCATAATAGCATCATGCTGCGCCGCCTCAGGATTATTACTGATGCTGACACTAAAAAAACTGGTGAACACCAAAAACGCCAAAGGGGACGGTTCTTTTGACAACAAATGATGAAAAAATCAACAAAGCTTGCCAAAATAACCGCCACCGCTCAATAAAGCTATTGAGAAATCTCAGCAATTGTGGTATCTTTGTGTCTGGATAAATATGCGAAGAGGTATGCTATTATGAAAAAAACTGTTCTTCTACTTGCTGTCTTGATAATATGTCTTGGCGGGCTGATGATTTGGGGTTTATCCGGCTACACCGACCTTATATCACTGATCAGAAACGATTCATTATCAGGCAAAGTAATGGCGTTTACTGCGCTTATCGGTATATTCGGCGTTATAATGCAGCTGCATCACGACGGCAAACTAAAAGAAGTGGAGTTTATTGTTAACTTTAATAACAATCTTTTACAGGTTCCCTCACTGATGTGTGTTCACGAGGTCTGCAAAAAAACAAGATCTGACTCGACTTACAAGCGAGAAGCTCAACTGAACACCGACGATGCATATAAATATCTGGACTATTTTGAACCGCTCTTTTTCCTGCTGAATAATAATGTTATAAAACCTGAAAAAATGTACAGGCTTGTCGCGTTTCGATTCTTTGTTGTTGTCTGTGATAAAGAGGTTGTAGAAAAAGTTATAGTAGGATACAGACCGCATTTCGGATGTATAGAAGACATGTACGACAGCTTAAACGGATGCCGCATAAAAAAGAACAAGCCTCTGGATATAAAAATCAAGCTGTTGAACGATAAAAAAAGCTCTCTCGATAAAAACAGTCCGGGCTTTGAATGGAAAATCAAAAAAATAGACAAAAAAATCAGCCGTCTCAGCGGAAAAAGACTGGGCATTCATAAATCATTAAGAGAAACTATGGACAAGAACCCCACATTCAACGATTTGATTGCTCATTATGATTTGGAGGAAATGTAAATGGATAAAAGTAAAGTAAAAATTATGGTACCAACCGCTGCGGACGAGGATATTCTTTACGAGCTTGTTTGCGAGCTTGAGCTCGGACCCCTTGACAGGGAAAAGTTTGCTCAGGTGTACCAATATAATATTAAAGACCCGAATATCTATTACATTAAGCTGCTTTACGAATCAGAAGTTATCGGGTTCGGAAGTGTGCATATACAAAAACTGCTCCACCATTGCTATACACCGGTAGGAGAAGTTCAAGAGCTTATAGTTACAAAAAAATATCAGGGTTTGGGACTCGGAACATTATTAATGGACAGGCTGAAAGATATAGCCGCCGAAAACAAATGTGAGCTGCTTGAAGTATGCTGCAACAGACAAAGAGAAGACAGCCTGAAGTTCTACCTTCGTCAAGGCATGGACCAAAGCCACTATAAATTCACACTCATAATGTGAGCACGGGGAACACAAATCCGCTCATATCCGACATAATAATATCAAGCAGAATTAAATCAGGTAATACTTCAGTCGCTTTTTCTAAAGCGGCTTTTCCTTCTTTTGCTGTATAAAGCTGATAATCATTACGCAAGTTATAGTATAAAACAACCCGGATATACCTACGTCAAAGTACGCCAAAGGGGATGTTTAGTTTGACAATTTTCGAGTAGATATAAGATGAAGAAATCTACATTATGTGATGAAATTAATGAAAATAGATACATGTTAGAACATGAAAGTGTGTAAAAAATCATATTCAAACTTGTAATTTCAACACTTTGGTCATATTGCACATGTAAATAAAGTGTATTAAAATACTTGCGGGTAGAGTTTAAAAAATCGATGAGATTCGGCAACAGAACTTACGGCTGCATAACTATTATATACAAAATATATAATCTATGATAAATTATTGATATAGGCGGTGTGTCAACTTGCCAAAAGAAAAAGAGAAGACAAATGAACATCGTACAGAGCAAAAAGAGTTATTGAAAAGCAGCAAAACTAACTTGTACAGAGCAGTAGGAGCAGACGAGTTCAGTTCAATTATAAGAACAAAGCAATTTGCTGTTCTGGAACACGGATTGCAGGTTAAGCATTTTGGATTGGACTACTCAGAAACATTATGCTTTGCGGATAAGGATTTCAACATTGATGTTGTCGCAATTCTTGAAGTAGAAATAAACTCAGCATTGCTTAAAGAACTTGGAGATTTTACGCATGTTGATACATTTATTTTTAGAAGCGGCACTGTTGAGATACGTTCTGACAGATTGAGCGAGTTTAATAATGCGATTTTGAAGATTACTCATAAGAGCTAGGAGGCGAAAGAAATGCTTAACGCAAAGGCAGAGATTACATTTACTCTTGAGGGCAGAAAATATTCCGGAGCAAAATATCCTTTGCGCCCATCCTTTAGATTTAGTGAAGGTCTACTGTTTTCGGGCAGCATTAAAAGCAACGACGAAGAGTACCTGTATAATAAAAAATATCAGGTAGATATAGAGTTTTTTACAATTGAAGAAGAAGGATACACCGCTGTAAAACCATATCTCAGCAAGGGTATGGATTTAGTAATGCAAGAGGGCTCTCAGATTATCGGACTTGCAAAGATTAACAGTTTTTCATATAAATGCACACAATGACCCCATTTGCCACTTTCCATAAAACATAACAGAAAAAACTCACGCCGCTAAATTGACTTCGTGAGTTTTTTTACTAATCATAATTATAAAATGAGTAGCTACATATTGATAAAATACTTGCATAAATTCCTGTCAGGATATATACTAACCAACAGGAAACGAAAGTGCCTCGCCCGAGTACACAAACCTCGAGCGGCAGGCGAGAAGAGCTGAAACCTCTTCCCGCCCTGTATATGTGAGCAAGCACATACACAATTGCATAAGCAACACCACGTTGACTATTATATGATGTAACAGAACTCTGTGCAAGTTATATATAGTCGGTTGTGTAGCACACATCATGCTGTGTATGTATTGCGTACTATTGTACGCATTTGTTGTACACGGCATTTTTCGTTTCTCGGAGAAAACTCCGCCGGGGTTTGTACGTACACCTCGGCGGAATAGTACTCCGAGGAATATGTGTCTGTAAATAGGACGAACTGAGAGGGAAATTATGTTTAAAACAATAAGAACAGTTGCAAATGTTGCAGGAAAAACAGTTGATGTAGCAAATACAGGAATCAGAGATGCAATTTCTGCCGGTCATGGACTGGCAGAAGATTCGAAAAAAGAAAAGAAGATTGATGAAATTGAGAATCAAATTATTGAACTAAAAGTGCAAATAGGGGATTACTACTATAGAAAGTATGCCGAAGCAACGGTTATAGATGAGACCCCTATGTATTTTTGCAAAAAAATAGATGAAATCTTAATTGAATTAAGAAGAGCACAAAGTATATAAAAGTAATTAAAGTAATAGCTCGGGGGAAATCGTAATGGCAGATGTAATTCAAATAATAAAATATGAAGGCGATAATAGCACATTTGTATGGAAATCGCCGATAGAAGATTTTAATACCGGCTCCCAGCTTATTGTTCATGAATCACAAGAAGCTGTATTTTTTCTTAACGGACAGGCTTTAGATTTATTCGGACCTGGACGGCATACACTTGAAACGCAAAACATTCCGATGGTCAGAAGGTTTCTGAATAAACCTACGGGTGACCAAACCCCATATCATTGTGAAGTCTATTTTATTAATAAAACAGAGCAAATGGCAATTAAGTGGGGAACTGACAGTCAAGTACAGTACATGGAACCAATATATAAGTTTCCATTGAAAATTGGTGCATCGGGAGAAATGTCACTACGAGTTGAAGATTCAAGAAGGCTGTTAGTTAAAATCGTAGGAACAGAAAGTTATCTTGAACAAGAAGCTCTTACAAAAATGTTTCGTGCTTTTTTGATGGCAAAGATTAAACCTTATCTTGCGCAAACTATGCAAAAGAGCGAATTTGGAATATTTGAAATCGACTCACATATGGGAGAACTTTCAAATGCTCTGCATACACAGCTTATGGCAGACTTTAAAGATTACGGTATAGCATTAGAACGCTTTTTTGTTACAACACTTGCAAAGCCCGAGGGGGACGAAGCCTACGATAAATTTCGTGACATGCATATACGTCAATATTCCGATATTGCAGAAGCACAACTCAGACAAAGAGTCGGTATAATCGAACAGCAAACAGATGCTCAAAAAATGCTTATCGAATCACAAGCTTTGGCACAAAAACGAGTTCAGGAAGGATATACATATCATCAGGAACGTGGTTTTGAAGTAGCAGAAAAAGTCGCACAAAATGAAGGAATGGGAAACTTTTCCAGTGCCGGAATAGGGCTCGGAATGATGGGCGGAGTTGCAGGAGGCATGGGTTCGGTAGTCGCCGGGCTTACGACAGAAGCTCTTAACCCTGTCGCTCCGCACCAAGAAAATGCAGGAAATAATATGCATGCTCCGATTGCAGGTATTGGAATAGTACCACCTGAAATAGGGCTTAAATCAGAATCATCTGAAGAACCAAATGATATGTCAGCATTTAAACAGAAATTGGAGAAACTAAAAATGATGAAAGACACAGGTATTCTTTCCGATGATGAGTTTGAAACAGAAAAAGCAAAGCTACTCAACAGTCTGTAAATAATTTAACAGTGAAGGAGCAATTTATGAATCCTGTAAAAAATAAATCGATGTCTTTAACAGTGGCACTAATTATAGTTGCAATCTTTAACTTGGTTGTTTTTGTCATTCCGTTTAACAGAGGTGGTGGCTTTTGGAGTGGGTACACGTTCTCAATGTTGGCTATAGTGCTAACAGTACTAGTGAGTGCCTATGCTTTTAAACACGAAGGTATAAAAAGTAAAATATATGGGCTACCACTAATATCTTTAGTTTGGCGTTATTTAATAATTCAATTAATTCTTGGTTTAATGCAAATGTTCTTAGATTTTATTCCTGTACCATTCCAATATGGACTTGTAGTAAATGCAATTTTGCTTGGATTGTGCTTGATATGGCTTATTGCAGTTGAAACAGGTAAGGATGAAATAATCCGTATTGACGAAAAGGTAAAAGAAAAGACATTTTACATTAAATCATTACAAATTGATGTGGAAGGCTTAGCAGAAAGAACATCTGACGAACCGTCAAAAAAAGCACGAAAAGACCTCGCAGAAACTATCCGTTATAGCGACCCTATGAGTAACCCACAGCTTGCAACAATAGAAAATAAAATCGAAATAGGAATTGCAAATCTCTGTAAAACCACAGACTCAACAGGAATAATGAATTACTGCAATGAACTACAGCAGCTTTTAGCCGAGCGAAACCGAAAATGTAAGGTATTTAAAGAATTCTAAATCAGGAAGGTTTATATGAAAAGAATAACCTGCGAAATGTGTGGAAGTAACGATCTTGTGAAACATGATGGTGCTTTTGAATGCCAATCTTGTGGCATAAGATATTCTGTCGAAGAAGCTAGAAAAATGATGATTGAAGGTACTGTTGATGTTAGCGGTAGCACAGTTAAAGTAGAAGGTTCTGTAGATGTAAGTGGCAGTAGTGTTAAAGTAGATAATACTGCACGGTTAGAAAATGTATATAAAGTAGCTCGAAGAGAAAGAGACGATGGAAATTTCGAAAAAGCAGCAAAGCATTATGAAGAAGTACTATTAGATAATCCGGATGACTGGGAAGCAGTATTTTATTCAGCTTTCTGTTCATCTGTAAATAGTTATAGAAAGGATGAAATTGGGGAAGCCATTAAATTACTGCAAAATTGTATAGATAATACATTCGTGTTAATAAAGAAGCATTCAAATGGAAAGGAACAAAAAGATGCAGCAGAAGAGGTTTCGAGAAATGTTTCAAAGTGTTGTGAATATTTCCATAAAGATGCAGAAGAACACCTTGAGAAAATAAAAAGAGATTTTGCGAAAACTGAGTATTCCGCTTACAACAGTGAAGTCTTAGATAATACATGGAAGCGAAGAGGGGTAATTAACGAAGCTGTTAGCAAAATGCTTGCATCAGTTGGATTCAATTTAATAGAACTATTTGGTGAAAATAGTGAGCTTGGTAAAGAAGGTTCAGAGTTAATAGATAGAGGAAGTAATCTTTTACTTTATACAATAGATTATTTAACAGACTCTCAAGTAGATGAAATGAGAGAATCAATCGAGATACGCAAAGCCCACGCAATTGGTGGAGAAGAAAAAGTAAGGAAATTGATTTCTAAGAAAAATGCTGAGAAAACAGCGATGGAAGCAAGTAAGAGAAACACAATGATAACTTTGATACGAGTTTTCGGAATTATAGGTTTAGCCGGGGGGATTATTGGAGGAATAGCAATGGCACAAGACATGGCTACTCCTTGGTCATCACAAGGTGAAATAGTTTTTGTTGTTATACTTTTTTCTATTTTAGGATTATTAATAGGATTAGCGATACCTTCATATCCAACTACTATTAAATGGACATGGAACAAAGTAAAAGATTGGGCTGATAATGTAACAGGTTTTATCAATAAATTATTTAACATAGATGAATTTCTATCATGGATTTTTACTGTATTTTTCGTTGCTGGTGTTTCTTATAATATTTGTATTATAGGTTCTTCAATAGTCAGTATTTACAGGTACGTAACGTACAGAAAATGAAAGAAATGTAATTTTCTTTGCATAATTATCTCTATTTAAAAGAGGTGAAAAATATAAACATCCAAATCAATGAATTAAATGATGGTCGGGTTATTGGGTTTGGTGTTTTTGAGATTACTTCTTTTCCAATAATTGAAGGTTCAACAAAAGATATTGAAGTTGAACTTGAGCAAGTATATAACATATTTCTTAATTCAATTCGTGAGTTTTATAAGCTAAGTGAAAATTCTAATACAGTAGCAGAGATTATTTGGGTAGCAGATAAAGCCGAAAAGCAAACATTTCGCTCGAAAATACGGATTTTTTGTTCAGTCCGCCAAATAGGAAATCAAAAAGCAATAATTAAAGAAAACGTTGACAGATTATTAAATCATTTTCACTTATTATTTTCTTCAAAACAATTCCGTACAACGACTGACGATAATTCGTTTACAGATTTCTCTAAACTCCTTACAAAAGTCAATGATGAGTGCATGTTATCGGTGGTTAAGGCAGAGAAGTGCGCAGGAAACACCACATCAATGTATCCATACTATTATACAGATATTGTTCCGGCACATAATTATAGTAATTTTTCATCAATAATCGCAACAATGAGTCAATATGAAAACTGTTGTATATCCTTTCAGGTTTTTCCTGTCGAACTGACACAGCAAGAAAAAATTTATCTTAATGAAGCAACAAGAGAGCTAGGTCAGTTAGCAAATGGTATGCATACTCAAGGTGGTTATTATCGTGATATAGCAGCGGAAGAACCATTTAAAGTTTTATCCGTTTACCAAGAACGTATGAACTCTCCGCTTTTCTTATATAACATTCTTGTGTTTGGAGAGCGAAAAGACAGTGAAAACTTAGCGGGTAAAATTGTTAGCTTAATGCAATCAGGCAAAGAGAAAATTATTAACTCGGATTTTAGGTGTCTTGATTTATCAAGCGAAAAGATTGATTTAGCCACACAATACTTACATTATCCTTGGAATATAAATAACAAGCTTGTATATACGTACAGAAACAACACTTTATTTGAGCGTGTACCGATGGCGAAAATTTTATATCGTCTACCGTATATTATGACTGCTGATGAAGTTACTGCATTTTTCCGTTTACCATTTCGAGAAAACACTATGGCAGCACTCCAGAGCAACCAAACAAGCGGAAGTGTAGAACAGTTTGATTCTTCTGTGGTTTCGGAAGATAATATGATTTTTGGGAAGCTCATAAATCATGATTCCGCTAGTATCATGATTGGCTGTCCTCCTAATGCATATACTAAACATGCATTAGTTGTCGGAACTCCCGGCTCCGGAAAAACCACGTTTTCATTTAATATATTGCTTCAATTTACTAAACGAGGAATACCCTTTTTAGCCATTGAACCGACAAAAGCTGAATATAGAGCAATGATTGATGCAATACCTGATGTACAAATATTCACTCCGGGAAATAATAGTGTATCTCCATTTATTATTAATCCATTTTTCCCACCAAAAGGTATTACTATAGAACAATACATACCAAGTCTCGCAAGTGCCTTTAAAGCTGCTTTTGCAATGCCTTCGCCGCTTGATATAATTTTCCTTAGAGCTATACGTGCTTGTTATTCCGAATATGGATGGAAGGATTATAGTAAATACGGTGATACAGATGTTGAAGTATTTGGTTTATACGAGTTTATACTGACATTTAAGAGGATTATTAATGAGTCGGATTACAGTGGTGAAGTTAAAGGTAATTTACAAAGTGCCGGTGTGTTTAGACTTCTTAACCTAATAGAACAAAACAGCAATATTTTTGACACCGTTCATACTGTTCCCATTGAGGATATGTTACGTAAGCCGACAATTCTGGAGTTAAATTCTATTGATAATGCTGAGCAAAAAGCACTAATAATGGCACTGCTTCTAATTAGTATAGGTGTTTATACAAAAAACAATCAATTAGGCGATGGAAAGCTTAAAAACATAATATTAATAGACGAAGCACATGTTTTATTGGGTGGAGGTTCACCCGCTTCCGCTGACGGTGCTGATTCTCAGGGAGCAACAATAAAATCGCTGCAGGATATGATTGCTGAGATTCGCTCGTATGGTACCGGAATAATTATAGCCGACCAGTCTCCAACAAAAGTAAGCCGTGAAGTTGTTGCTAATACAGACATAAAAGTAACATTCAGATTGGTTCAATCATCTGAAAAGGATTTAATAGCAGATAGCACAAATATGGATAAAAATGCCGGTCAAATGATATCGAGACTAAAACCGGGTGAAGCGTATGTTTATTTCAGCAGGTTAGAAAACCCTCAATTGGTTATGACAGAAGATATAAGAGAAAAAGAAGGTATACGTCTGAATGTTCCAAATGAAGAAATCGCAGAGAGAATGACATATTGGAGAGATAAAAAAGCCCGTTTAATACCTTTTACAGAATGCAACTATTGTAAAACCTGTGTGGACGGCTGTGATTTTATGATGAGGTCAAAAGCTGATTACTACGCAAATAGGATGTTGCTTTCCCATCAGGAAAAGATTAAAGATGAAAAAGCTTTAAAGATATATATGCTCGGTGTTGAGAAGTTTCTATGTAAAGTGACAGATGAAATGGCAGATAAACAAAAAGCACAGATGATTAAGTGCACATCAATCCGTTTTATGCGTAAAGTTCAACTTGGTACATCTATAAAGATACCAAAGGCAGAAGTAAAACAAATTCTAGCTTTGGAGGGGAAACATAATGGATGAAGGTTTTGATTTTGGGACTGATTTTGATGTTGGTTCGGATTTGGATTTAGATGTAGGCATTGATTCAGACCTTGGTATTGATTCATTTGATATAAATGATGATATTACTGGGATTGACATTAATGATTCTTTTATTGGAGATGACTTGTCAGGGTT
>Ga0123356_10007537_pt1 | contig 10852 bp, 7 predicted proteins | sample TergutEmb28metaG_2_FD_92546 | JGI IMG/M metagenome (GOLD analysis project Ga0123356, IMG submission 92546) | Embiratermes neotenicus P3 segment gut microbial communities from Petit-Saut dam, French Guiana - Emb289 P3 | ecosystem: Host-associated > Arthropoda: Insects > Digestive system > Gut ... | reverse complement strand
TTCTTCATCGCCGACGAGGAGCGCGGCGTCGTTGTGGCAGCCGGTTACATCGATCACCCCGCACGCATCGACACGTACCAGACGACCGACGGCAAGACGCGCCATGCCCCGTTCACATCCCCGAACTCCTTGGGCCTGATGGAGATGTTCAAGATCCGCAGCGGACGCATCTATCGCATCGAGGCGGTCTTCACCACGCTGCCGTACCTGATGAGCTCCCCCTGGCTTGCAGCTTCCCGCTAGGAGGACGCAGCCGTCGCGACACACCCGTCAAGGCTGGCGCACGGCATGCCTATGCGATACCGTCCCTTCGCGGGTCCGTCATCCTTAAAGCTAAAGAGGGGGTAGGGTGGGAGTCCTCGAGCGGCTCGGGCGGTGGCTTGCACCGTTGTTACTCCTGGTCATGGCGAGCGCCGGCTCGCAGCTGCGCGCGCAGGCACCGCTGCCGGGCCATGTGGACACACAGCGCCTCACGAACGCAGATCGTGACCCCGGCCAGTGGATGTCGTACGGGCGCACCTGGGACGAGCAGCGCTTCAGCCCCTTGCGGCAGATCAACGACCAGAACGTCAAGCGCCTAGGACTGGCGTGGTTCGCCGAGCTCAACACCTACCGCGGTGTGGAGGGAACGCCACTCGAGGTGGACGGCATCCTCTACAACATCTCGGCGTGGAACATCCTGAGCGCCTACGATGCGCGCACCGGCCGCGTCCTGTGGACGTACGATCCGAAGGTGGCGCCGGAGTGGGCGCGCTATGCCTGCTGTGGTCCGTCGTCGCGAGGGATCGCCATCTGGCAAGGCAAGGTCTACATCGGGGCGCTCGACGGACGCTTGATCGCCGTCGATGCGCGCAGCGGCCACGAGGTGTGGTCCGTGCAGACCTTCGATCGCAGCTGGCCGTACTCCATCACCGGCGCGCCGCGGGTCTTCGACGGCCAGGTCCTGATCGGCAACGGCGGCGCGGACTACGGGGTGCGCGGCTTCGTCGCCTCCTACGACGCCGCGACCGGCAAGCGCAACTGGCGGTTCTTCCTGGTCCCGGGCGACCCGGCGAAGGGCGCGGACGGGGAGCCCTCCGATGCGGTCATGCCCATGGCGACGCGGACCTGGGCGGGCGAGTGGTGGAAGTACGGCGGCGGCGGCACGGCGTGGGACTCGATCGTCTATGACCCGGCGCTGCAGCTGATCTACATCGGCACTGGCAACGGCGGTCCGCACGCACAGCAGTTCCGCAGCCCAGGCGGCGGGGACAACCTGTTTCTGTGCTCGATCATTGCTGTGAATGCGCAGACGGGCCGCTACGTCTGGCACTACCAGATGGTGCCGCGCGAGGAGTGGGACTTCACCTGCACTCAGTCGATGATCCTCGCCAACCTCACGATCCACGGGCGCGAGCGCCAGGTGCTGATGCAGGCGCCCAAGAACGGCTTCTTCTACGTCCTGGATCGGCGCACGGGCGAGCTCATCTCGGCGCGCACCTACGTGCCCAACAACTGGGCGCAGAGTATCGACATGAAGACGGGCCGCCCCATCGTCAACCCGGCTTCCTACCTCACGCTCAAGCCGCACCTGATGACTCCGTCGTGGATGGCCGCGCACAGCTGGAACCCGATGTCCTACAGTCCGCTCACCCGGCTCGCCTACTTCCCGGCCCAGGAGGAGTGGACGGTGGTGTCGCGAGTCCCGGATGATCAGTTCAAGTTCGTACCCTTTCGCTCGAACACCGGCTACAGCTACACGAGCGAGCCGGAGCTGCGCAAGAAGCTCCAGGCCATGGCCGACAGTCGCGAGAAAGGCTATCTGCTGGCGTGGGACCCGGCCAGGCAGATGGAGGCCTTCCGCATTCCCTATCCATACCCCGGCTCGGGCGGCGTGCTGACCACCGCGGGCAATCTGCTGCTTCAGGGCACGATCAAGAAGACCTTCGCGGTCTACCGCGCCGACAACGGTGCGAAGCTCTGGGAGATGCCGGTCGAGTCGGTCGCGAGCGCCGCGCCAATCACCTACTCGGTTGATTCCGAGCAGTACATCGCAATCGATGTGGGCTGGGACGGGCAGCCGGTCTCGGGCCTCGCCCACGCGCCTGAGCCCTTCACCTTTGCGCCCGCGCGCCTCCTGGTCTTCAAGCTGGATGCGCAGGGAGTGTCCTTGCCGCCCACGCCACCGCCGCCACCGATCCCGGCGCCGCCGCCGCTGCGCGCATCGGAAGTGGACGTCAAGGCGGGCGCCGTGCTCTACAACAACACCTGCTCGAGGTGCCACGGTGTCGATGCCCGGGGCGGCCAGAAAGATCTGCGTCACATGACACGTGACACCCATGCGCAGTTCAACGACATCGTGCTGGGCGGGATACGCAAGAGTGCAGGGATGGCGAGCTTCCAGGACATCCTGAGCCAGAAGGACGTCGATCAGATCCATGCCTACCTGATCGCGCGCGCTCAGGAGGACTACAACGATACCGTCGTCGGGCACTGAAGTCATCGATGGGCGCACGAGGCGACACCGTCTGCAACTTGACAGCCTGCGTGGCGCCGCGGGCCGCGAGCTTCCCGTGGCGCGGCCTGTGGGCGAGTGCGGTAGGCTCGCTGCTCGCGTGCGCGGTGGGACAGGCGGCGGCCGCGGACCGCGCTGCCTCCGAGTGGCGCATGGATGGGCACAGCTATGATGCGCAGCGTTACAGCCCGCTCGATCGCATCAACGAGCGCAACGTCAAGCAACTCGGGCTCGCGTGGTACTACGAACTGGGGACGCTGCGCGGCGTCGAGGCGACCCCGCTGGCTGTCGATGGCGTCCTCTACGACATCAGCGCGTGGGATGTCACCTATGCATTCGATGTCAAGAGCGGAGCGCTGCTGTGGAGTTACGATCCGCACGTGCCGCGAGAGTGGGGACGCTACGCCTGCTGCGAGCCGGTCAGCCGCGGGCTCGCCTGGTGGGAAGGTCATGTCATCATTGCCACCCTGGACGGCCGGCTGATCTCACTGGATGCGCGCACCGGGCAGCCCGTGTGGAGCGCGCAGACCTTCGGCAAGGAGGAGCCTTACTCGATCACGGGCGCCCCGCGAGTCTTCGATGACGCGGTGGTGATCGGCAACGGCGGGGCGGACTTCGGGGCACGGGGCTTCGTGAGCGCCTGGGATGCGCGCACCGGCGCCTTTCGCTGGCGCTTCTACATCGTCCCGGGGGACCCCGCCAAAGGATTCGAGAACGCGGCGATGCAGCGCGCCGCGAGCACGTGGCACGGGCAATGGTGGCAGCTCGGCGGCGGAGGCGGTCCCTGGGATTCGATCGTGTACGATCCGCAGCTCAAGCTCGTCTATGTCGGAACGGGGAACGGCACTCCGCTGGTGCGCGAGTACCGCAGCCCCGGGGGCGGCGACAACCTGTATCTGTGCTCCGTCGTGGCCCTCGATGCCGCCACCGGGGAGTACCGGTGGCACTACCAGGAGGTGCCGGGAGAGGAGTGGGACTACGACTGCACGGAGTCGCTGATCCTCGCTGACCTCAGGATCGAGGGGCGCCTGCGCAAGGTGCTCCTGCATGCGCCGAAGGACGGGTACTTCTATGTTCTCGATCGTGTGACGGGCAAGGTCATCTCTGCGCACAACTATGTGCCGGTCAACTGGGCGCGCGGGATCGATCCTAAGACCGGCGCTCCGGATATCGACCCTGCGGCGCGCTACGGGAACGACCCCGTGCTGATCACCCCGGGCCCCGGAGGCGGCCACAACTGGTTTCCCATGGCCTTCAGCCCGCGGACTCGCCTGGCGTATTTCCCGGCCTTCGAGCAGTGGCTGGTCTATGCCCGGGCTTCGCAATTCGAGCCGCAGCCCTTCCGCTCCAACTCGGGGTGGGGCGGCTATAGCGGCCCTGCGCTGCAGAAGCGCCTGGCGCTGCAGAAGACCGGGGATGCGCGCGAGAAGGCCTTCTTGCTGGCCTGGGACCCGGTGCGGCAGCGGGTAGCGTGGCAGGTGCCGCTGCCGCGACACGGCAACGGCGGGGTGCTCGCAACAGCCGGCAATCTGGTGCTTGAGGGCACGACCCGGCAGACCTTCGCGATCTTCCGGGCGACGGACGGCAAGCTACTCTGGGAGATGCCCGTGCAGTCCGCTCCGGTTGCCGGTCCCATCACCTTCCTGGCAGACGGGGAGCAGTACGTGGCAGTTAACGCCGGGTGGGGAGGTGGCGCTGCACAGATCGAGCGAGCAAGCGGCACGGCGCTGAACCGGGCGCCCGCCCGATTGCTCGTCTTCAAGCTCGGCGCCGCGCGCCAGCTACCACCTCTCGCACCGGCCGCGCCTGTCCCCGACCCGCCGCCGCTGCGAGCGAGCGAGGCGACCGTGCGCCGCGGGGCCGAGCTCTTTGCCCGCAACTGCGCCATCTGCCACGGGCAGCTGGCCGTCGGAGGCGTCAAGGACCTGCGGCTCATGGATGCGAGCGGGCATGCAAGCTTCAATGACATCGTGTTGAACGGGACGCGCGCCGAGCGCGGCATGGCGAGCTTCGGGAAGCTGCTGAGCCGGGAGGACGTGGAGTCGATCCACGCGTATGTGATCTCCCGGGCTCAGGAGGACTGGGGTCACCCGCAAGAGCATCACTGAAGGTGAGGTCGGCAAGCATGCATGGCTAGCCACTCCTTGACACCTGTAGCACCCGCACTGTCCGCTCGCCGAGCCGACTCCCGCCGCCGGAACAGCGCCCGCGTGCTTACCGCACTTGCTGCCATATTGCTGGTGGCGCATTGCGTTGCCGTTGCGGCACCTGCTGAGGCGCAGACCAGTGGCTCGGTTGCGGTCGGTTCGCAGAGCGTTGTCGATGAGATCGACAAGGTCGTGCGCGAGCATTACTACGCACCCCAGCGCCTGGAGATCGTGCACTGGGGTGCTGCAGTGGTGCGCGCACGGCAAACGGTGGCCGCCTCGCGTGATCCGGCTCGCCGGACGGCCGCTGTGGCCGAGCTGCTGGCGACGCTGAAGACCTCTCATACGGCCTATTACCCCCGGGAGGACCCTGCCTACTGGCAGCTGCTCGGGATATTCGAGCCGTATATCGGAACCGCCTGCTCCGAGGCCGTGAGACCTGCGTTGCCCGTGACAGTCAATGACATCGGCGTGTTCTGGAAACAAGCCGGCGCGAAGTGGTTCGTCGGCGGTGTCTACGCCGGCGGGCCTGCGGAAGCCGCCGGGCTGAGGTTCGGCGATGAGATTGTTCGTGCCAGCGATCTGCCTTTCTCGCCCGTGACCGCCTTTGCGGGCAAGGTCGGTCTCTCGGTGCCGATCGATCTGCGTCGCAGCCGAGATGGCGCCACGCTTCGCTTCAACGTGGTGCCCGAAGCGACCAGGCCGCATGAGGCTCTGCGCAAGGCGACTGCGGACAGCTGGCGCATCATCGAGCGGGGCGCCAGCCGCATTGCGTATCTGCATGTCTGGTCGTGGACCAGCCTCGAGATCCAGCAAGCTGTGCTGCAAGCGATCGCCCAGTCAAACAAGGAATCGGCGGATGCATTCGTCCTCGACCTGCGTGACGGGTGGGGTGGCGCCAGCCCGGAATACCTCGGCATCTTCAGTCGTGATGTGCCGATCCTGTATGAGACCGACCGCGATGGGAAGGTCTCGACGTACGACGCCCAGATCCGCAAGCCCGCTGTCATTCTCATCAACGGCGGAACGCGTAGCGGCAAGGAGATCATCGCCTATGGCGCCAAGAAACATCACCTGGCGCGCCTGATCGGTGAACGGACGGCAGGTGCGGTGGTCGGCGGTCAGCCGTTTTGCTTGCAGGACGGCTCCTTGCTGTTCCTCGCCGTTGCGGACGCATCCATCGACGGCGAACGACTGGAAGGAGTGGGAGTGGCCCCCGACATCGAAGTGCCCTTCGACGTTCGCTATGCCGACGGCAAAGACCCTCAGCTCGAACGAGCGCTCGATCTGTTGAGCAGCCGATAGCTGCGGGAGCGGCTGCGCTACCCGGGCTGAATCTCGTGTGTAGCCGCGGGGGCAATGTGCCACGCGTTCGGCGTTGTGCCAACTCCTAAGTCTGCTCGTTCATGAGCGACCCGCATAGTGATTCCAGGAGCCGCAGGTCCTTGACGCCTCTGACCGCGTGGCCGCCGTGGCAGATTGCACCGTTCCTGGCAAGGAGCTCGGCCCCTTTGCGCACGCTCGCCTCGCTCGCCCGCAGCGGTGGCGGGTCGGGAACCGGTGCGGCCGGTGCGAGCGGCGGTAGTGGCGCGTGGCGCCGAGCTTGAGGACGAGCCGTCGGTCGGGGGCCCGATTCACGGGTGATCAGCACGGGGTCCTTCCCGTAGCGCCGCCGCAGGATCTCAGCAGGACTGGGGTCGCCCGGAAGGACGCGACTGAAGGCGAGCTCAGCGCTGTTCACCGGCGGGGCCGGCTCGTGCCCGTGGGGCAGCGCTGGGTGCTCCCAGCTATTTGCGTCTTTCTCTTCGCGGCCCATTGCGTTGCCATTGCGACGCTGCCTCGAGACTCCGGTGCAAGCCAAAACGATCTACATGCCAAGCGTCCTGCGTGACCACGAGCCGACGACGCCAGCCGCAGGAAGACTTCTTGGGGATTTGTCGAATTCCGCTCCGGGCGTTCGTCTATATAGTGAAAGCAGGGCAAACGGGGCCGCTCGCAGACTGCAGTTGAGAAGTCATGACGCAGCATTTAGTTTTGGCTGCTATTCACCACCTCGACGACTGTTCACCAGGAGGAGCCTCACAATGACCATCATCATTACCGCCTTTGAACGGTCACCCGATGGCGGCATGGGTCTGGCGCGTGATACGCGCGTACGCTGGGCGCTTGAAGAAGTCGGCCAATCCTACGAGGTTCGCCTGGTTTCGTTCCGTGCGATGAAGGAACCCGCGCATCGGGCGCTTCATCCTTTCGGCCAGATTCCGACCTATGAGGAGGGCGATCTTGCCCTGTTCGAGACGGGGGCGATCGTGTTCCATATCGCCGAGCGCCATGCCGGCTTGCTGCCGGAAGATCCCAATGCCAGGGCCCGCGCGATCACATGGATGTTTGCCGCGCTCAACACGGTGGAGCCGCCGATCCTTGAGCTCTCAACCGCAGCGCTCCTGGAGCACGACAAGAGCTGGCACAAGGAGCGCCTGCCTCTGGTCAAGGATCGCGTTCGCGACCGGATGGGTCAACTTTCCGCTCGCCTGGGCGATGCCGACTGGCTCGATGGCGCGTTCAGCGCGGGCGACCTGTTGATGGTGTCAGTGCTGCTCAGGTTGAAACCTTCGGGCATTCTGTACGAGTATCCGAACCTGGCCGCTTATGTCGCCCGCGGTGAAGCACGGCCGGCTTACAAGCGGGCGTTCGACGCTCAACTGGCAGTTAATACGGCAAGCCGCTGAGCGGAGGTGCAATGAACGCTCCACCGTGTTCGAACCGCGGCACCCAGGTTTTGAGTCACTGTGTCCTCTGCAAGCTGCGAATGGCGACTCGCCCGGGCTAAATGGTTGTATCTGTCTTTGAAAATACCAGCATTCGCTGCCCACGGGGGTGGTCCCATTCCAGCTCGTCCTCAATGGCCCATGGCAGGCCTCGAATGAGGTGCTGGAAGTCGGCAACCCGATAGTGGTATGGGTCCTTGTAACCGTAGGTTACTACTCCAAACCGATTTTGTTGTGGTAAGCCCGATGGCTGACCGTCTGCAATCCGGAAATAGGTTGCGCAGAATTTCCCGTTCAGCTTGATGACCCTGGGTAGATTTTCCAAGCATTGACGGATTGAATTGAGCGTGAGATGTGTGAAGACTGACTGGGCAATGGCATAGTCAAATTCCTTGCCGAAGGACGCCGCATCGAAAGTATCGACGCATCTCAAGTTTTGCCTTGGCAATTTGGCCACCAGACCCTCATTGGCCGAGATCTCCTGATCGTACCCTGCGTTGAGCAGTGATTGACTAATGTCGATGCCGAAGTAGTTGTCGCGATTCAAGTATTCCACGAATTTCACGCCGCCGCGAAGACATCCGCACCCGACGTCAAGAAGAAGGTCATCCGGGCGCAAGCCGATCTTCTTCATGAATGCCAACTGCAGGGCTCCGATCTGCTCCCACATTCCCCCCACCAGCTGTCTGTGCGTTCCTAGCTTCACCTGCTGCGCCACACTCTGCTCGTCGTAGTACATGCTATCCATACCCATGACGTGTCTACCCCGAGCTCACTGTAGTTGATGCCTTGGTCACCCAGGCCTGTCCGGCGTGGGAGAGGCTCGAGGGAACGGCCATTGGTGTTTGATGACTGGGGATTCTATCCTCAACGCCGCAGCGCGCAAACCGCCCCCGCCCATGCGGCCTGAGGCCGCGGCGAAGAGCGGATGTCAAAGCTGATCATCCGCGCCACCGATCGCGCGTTGCGCCTAAGTGATTGAATATCAGAGTGGTTCCTGGTGCCACGATTGTTCGGCCGGCCGCTGCCTGACGCCTCTTCAGGCGGGCCTAGCGAGCTGCCCGCTCTACTGGCAGTGCCGTCCCCGGCGGCGCTCACATTGCGGCTGGCCCATGCGCCGTGGGTTCCTGGCGCAAGGACTTAGGATCATCGCATCGCTTTGGCCAAACGCAATAGGCAAGCCACGGGCCATGGCCTTACGCATACACTGGCTAGCTCGGGGTGCTAGCTGCAGAAGTGCAGTCGTGAGACTGCTGGAGTTCCAGGAAGCGACGATCCCCAACCCTGTCAATCAACGACGGATGAGTATCACAGGTGCCTAACGGAACCGTCGGATACGTGCCTGTTGGAGCAACTCTTCGACGCCCTTCACGCCGTACGTGCGGCCTCTGATAGTCACCCTGATATCAGGAGCCTCGCAGACGCGCGTCAAGCTTCCCGCTTTTTTTGGCGATGGCCAGCGACGCTCGCTCCGGGCTCCAAGGGCCCGAGGCGAGCGTCAGGGGCTGTCTGGCCAGTACTGGTAAGGCGGCCGCTCTTGCGAAGACCTCATCCGGGCCGCAATGCGGTTGACAGATCGGCAACGCCAGGCTATAGCAATCCGCCGAGGACCCCTGGCATCTTGTTGCCCACGGCTTTGGTCACGCTATCGCGGACCTTGCTGTTGGATGCGTAGCGCGACAGCGTTGACTGGAAGTTCTCGGAGATGGCTTGTGACTGGGCCGGCGAGACCTTGCTCGCGGCGGAGGCGACCTGGGATTCACTAAGAGGCGCCTTGCAGCCGCCGCCGAGCATGGAGCAAAGCTGATTCGAGACCTGGCCGGAGGAGGCGACCGGGTCGATGTTCCTGCCGCCTGTTAACCCGGCGAGGCGCGGGTCACTGATCGTTTTGTGAACAAGGTCGTTCGCCATGCTGGTGACGTTCTGGCTTCCGCCGAACTTGTCGAACAAGCTCGCGGCCGAGCCTCCACCCCCTGCTCCGACGCTCGAGCATCCACAGATGCTCACTCCAACTATCACTGTCATGCATGTGGCAATCACGTGCTGTTTCACGACGCGCAATCTCCTCAAGGTCAGAACGCCGGGCCCCTGAGAGCCGTGCTTGCAGAGCAAGCTCTGCGGCTGCCCGACGCCGCGCTTGCAGCCTCACGGCAAGAGCCTCGAGCCTCGGGTGGGCCATCGGTACGGCGGTGGCAATCCCAACAACAAAGCTTCATCCCGGTCGGAGTTCCTGCTGATGCGTCCGCGCTGGCCGCGGGCGGTACGGCTCAAGCAAATCGGGAGCACTGGCTTGGCCAGTCTCACGCGGGTGGACGGGGCTGCGGTGGCTCACGCGCTGCCTGCATCGCCACGCGGCGTGCGGCATAGCAGTGCCCTGTTTGTGAGCAGGCGCAGACCGGGAGTGCGTGCGCAGCGACAGGGGCCGCCAGGCGCGATCCTTGTCGCGTGACGAGCTTGCCAAGCATTGCGGCTCTGTCGCAATCTAGGGGGGCACAACAATGAGGAGATGCAGATGCGCAAGTGGTCTGTGGGTGTGGTCTGTCTGGCGCTGGCGCTGCAGGGTGCGATGGCAGCGGAAATATCCTCGCCGCCCCTGCGGCCGGATCAGGTCGCCTTTCTCGCCCTGTACAAGGAGCTCGTCGAGACCAACACCACGCTCTCCTCTGGGAGCTGCACGTTGGCGGCCGAGCGCATGGCGGCGCATCTGAAGATGGCGGGCTTCCCGGACAGCGACCTTACCCTGTTCTCCGTGCCGGAGCATCCCAAGGAAGGCGGCCTGGTTGCCATTTTGCCCGGCAGCTCGAAGACCGCGCGGCCGATGTTGCTGCTCGGGCATCTGGATGTTGTGGAGGCGAGGCGCGAGGACTGGACGCGCGACCCGTTCACGCTGATCGAGGAGGGCGGGTACTTCTACGCACGCGGGACCGCCGACATGAAGGCCATGGTGGCCACCTGGGTCGATGCACTGGTGCGCTTCAAGCAGGGGGGCTTTCATCCGCGGCGCACGATCAAGATGGCGCTCACCTGCGGCGAGGAAACGACCCATGCTTTCAACGGCGCCGAGTGGCTGGCGAAGAATCGTCCCGGGCTGATCGCCGCGGCTTTCGCACTGAATGAAGGCGGGGGCGGGCGCACCGATGGCAAGGGCAAGGTGGTGGTGCAGGCGATCCAGGTCGGCGAGAAGGCAGTGCAGAACTTCAGGGTCGAGACCGTGAACGCCGGCGGACACAGCTCGATCCCGATCCGCGATAACGCCATCTACGAGCTTGCCGATGCGCTGGCCAAGATCAGGGACTACGAGTTCCCAGTGAAGCTCACCGATACGACGCGGGCCTACTTCGCCAGGACCGGCACGAGCCTAGACGATGAGATGGGTCATGCGATGCTGGCGCTCGCCAAGAACCCGGGTGATGCGGCCGCCGCCGCCGTGCTCTCGAAGGATC
>Ga0123356_10007536_pt1 | contig 10853 bp, 9 predicted proteins | sample TergutEmb28metaG_2_FD_92546 | JGI IMG/M metagenome (GOLD analysis project Ga0123356, IMG submission 92546) | Embiratermes neotenicus P3 segment gut microbial communities from Petit-Saut dam, French Guiana - Emb289 P3 | ecosystem: Host-associated > Arthropoda: Insects > Digestive system > Gut ... | reverse complement strand
TCCCGAAGGGATGCACCCTTTGCGCTATCCGGGCATTTGGAGGCGCGTCCCAACCAGGCTTCGCATCCCTTCGGGATGCGGGAAATTCTCTGATTACGTTGTTCTACCAGGCGTCACATCCCTTCGGGATGTGGAAACAATTAACGTCAACGGCTGGTGGTTCTGTTGCCGCCCCTGCAGATATCATACGGTATATGTCGGTTTGATATATCCGTCGACAAATTAATTTTTTATTTGACATTTATCTATCCCATAACCTATATTTGTTGATTAACCGCAGCCGAAGTGGCGGAATAGGCAGACGCATCGGACTCAAAATCCGACGGGGGCAACTCCATCCCGGTTCGACCCCGGGCTTCGGCATTTTTTGAAAAATTACCCAAAAAGTCCAAAAATAACCGCATGAAGGGAGTTTTAGCATGAAAGTGAAGCCTTTATCTGACCGTATTTTGGTGAAGCCGTTAGATGCCGAGGAGAAGACCGCCGGCGGGCTGTTTATTCCGGATAACGCCAAGGAGAAGCCGCAGAAGGGCGAGGTTGTCGCCGTTGGGCCGGGCAAGGTGGCCGAGAGCGGGGCGAAGATTGAGATGACCGTTAAGGTTAAGGACAAGGTTTTGTACGGGAAGTATTCGGGGACCGAGGTTACCGTAGACGGCAGTGAGTACCTTATTATGCGCGAGAGCGACGTTTTGGCGGTTGTTTAGTGGTGGAAATAAATACATCAATACATAAATTAATATTTTAAGGAGATTGTAAAAATGGCAGGTAAGCAGCTTACTTTTGACGTGGCCGCCCGCGAGAAGCTTCTCAAGGGTGTTGATACTTTGGCGAATGCCGTTCGCGTTACTCTTGGGCCGCGCGGGCGCAATGTTGTTTTGGACAAGAGTTTCGGTTCGCCGCTTGTTACCAAGGACGGTGTTACCGTGGCCAAGGAGATCGAGCTTGACGACAAGTTTGAGAACATGGGCGCGCAGATGGTCAAGGAGGTCGCCTCCAAGACTTCGGATGTGGCCGGCGACGGCACTACTACGGCCACGGTGCTGGCTCAGGTCATCGCCCGTCTTGGCATTAAGAACGTTACCGCCGGCGCCGACGCTATGGCTATCAAGCGCGGGATCGACAAGTCGGTCAAGGTTATCGTCGAGAGGCTGAAGAAGGATTCCAAGCCTATTTCCGCGAGCAAGAAGGAAGAGATCGCGCAGGTTGGCGCCATCAGCGCGAACAACGACGCTGAGATAGGTAATTTGATTGCTGACGCTATGGTGAAGGTCGGTAAAGACGGCGTTATTACGGTTGAAGAGGCCAAGGGCATAGATACTTTCCTTGATTTTGTTGAGGGGATGCAGTTTGACCGCGGGTACACCTCGGCTTATTTTGTTACGAATCCCGACACTATGGAGTGTGTGCAGGACGAGCCGCTTATCCTTATTTACGACAAGAAGATCAGCACCATGAAGGACATGCTTCCGCTGCTTGAGAAAGTTGCGCAGATGGGCCGTGCGCTGCTGATTATCGCTGAGGATGTTGAGGGCGAGGCTTTGGCGACGCTGGTTCTGAACAAGCTTCGCGGCACGCTCAAGATTGCGGCTGTTAAGGCGCCCGGTTTTGGCGACAGGCGCAAGGCGATGCTTGAGGATATTGCTATTTTGACCGGCGGCACCGTGATTTCCGAGGAGACCGGCTTCAAGCTTGAGAACACTACCGTTGACATGCTTGGCAAGGCGAAGCGCGTTACGATAGACAAGGAAAACACTACTATTATTGAGGGTGCTGGCAAGTCGGCCGCTATTAAGGGGCGTGTGGGCAGCATTCGCAAGCAGATTGAGGATACTACATCAGACTATGACCGTGAGAAGCTGCAGGAGCGTTTGGCGAAGCTGGCCGGCGGCGTTGCGGTTATTAATATTGGCGCGGCTACCGAGTCTGAGATGAAGGAGAAGAAGGCCCGCGTAGAGGACGCGCTCCACGCGACCCGTGCGGCGGTGGAGGAGGGGATTGTCCCCGGCGGCGGCGTGGCGCTTATCCGCGCTGCGACCGAGCTTGAGAAGTTGAAGCTGGAGGGTGACGAGCAGATTGGTGTAGATATTGTCCGTCGTTCTTGCGAGGAGCCGCTGCGCATGATTGTGGCCAATGCCGGGCTTGAGGCGTCTGTTATCGCCAATCAGGTCAAGGAGAACAAGGGTGCTTACGGTTTCAACGCTTATACCGGCAAGTATGAAGATTTGGTTAAGGCCGGCGTTATAGATCCCACCAAGGTAACCCGTACGGCGCTTGAGAATGCCGCGTCTATAGCGGGTTTGGTTCTTACTACCGAGTGCGCCATTTGTGATATCCCCGAGGAGAAGGGCTGCGGCGGTCATGGCGGCGACATGGGTGGTATGGGCGGCATGGGTGGAATGGGCGGTATGGGCGGCATGGGGATGATGTAATTTATGGATTTAGATAAAGAAATGCCGGATCCGGCAATTGCAGACGGCTCGGAGGTATCCGGGCCGTCTTCTGACTCGTCCGATGATGTCGACGCGATCCTCAGTGAGGCCGCCGGGGCTGCCGATATAAGCGCTTTGAGCCAGGAGTTGGAGGCGTCGAAGGACCGGTATCTCCGTTTGATGGCCGAGTTTGACAACTACAAGCGTCGTGCGGGCAGGGAGTACGAGCGTCTTATTGAGAGCGCCAACGAGAAGTTGATGCTTGAGATCATTGAGGTGCGTGAGAATTTTGAGCGCGCGCTCAAGGCGGGCGATGCCGGCGGCGGGGATTTTACGGCGTTTTTCAACGGGATGAAGTTGATTTTCTCGAAGTTTGAGGAGGTTTTGGGGCGCAACGGCCTCACGGTTTTCGCGTCGCCGGGCGAGGCGTTTGATCCTGTGATTCACGACGCGCTGATGAACGCGCCGCATCCTGAGATTCCGGCTGATCACATCGTAGAGGTGTTCGAGCGCGGTTATCGTTTGAAGGAGAAGGTGGTCAAGCACGCCCGTGTGATCGTATCGAGCGGGGCTCCCGCTGCCGTGGTGTTGCCTTCGACAGGCTCAGGCAACGGTGGCGGCAGCATGGTGGCTGAGCCTGCCGAAGCCGCCACCACGTCAACAGCGGGCGCAGATCAGCCCGGCGGCGGTGAGCAATAATGGCCAAGACAGATTTTTACGAATTATTGGGCGTTTCCAAGGGCGCCTCCGACGATGAGATCAAGAAGGCGTACTACAAGCTTGCGGTCAAGTACCATCCCGACAAAAATCCCGGCGACAAGTCGGCGGAGTTAAAATTCCGCGAGGCTACGGAGGCTTACGAGGTTCTCAAGGATCCCAAGAAGCGTTCTCAGTACGACCAGTTCGGCCACGCCGCGTTTGAGGCGCCGTCGGGTGGCGGTTATGGTTATGGCGGCGGTTTTGGCGGCGCCGGTTTTGATATTTCGGATGCTTTGCGCGCGTTCATGAACGACTTTGGCGGCGCGGAGTCTATTTTCGAGAATATGTTCGGTTTTGGCGGCGGCCGTTCGCGCCGCGGCGGCGGTATGGGCGGCAGCAAGGGCAACGATTTGCAGGTTCGGCTTGCTCTTACGCTGGAGGAGATTGCTTCGGGCGTAAAGAAGACGATGAAGGTGAAGCGTTTGGAGCGTTGCGGCGGCTGCGGCGGCAGCGGTTCGAAGACCGGCAAGCGCAGCGTCTGTGTAAAGTGCGGCGGCAGCGGGCGGGTGCGGCACGTGTCGAACTCGTTTTTCGGCCAGATGATACAGGAGAGCGCGTGCCCAGTGTGTAAGGGCGACGGCCAGACAGTTACCGATCCCTGCGGTTCATGCGGCGGCAGCGGGGTTGTGCAGACGGAGACCACGGTTACGGTAGAAATACCGGCGGGTGTGTCTGAGGGTAACTACATCACCGTTCCCCAGAAGGGCGACGCGGGGCGCGGCGGCGGGCCGTCCGGCGACCTCATAGTAGTTTTGCAGGAAAAGCAGCACGATTTCTTCGCAAGGCACGGCGCAGATCTGCTGTGCGATTTGGAGATAACGTTCTCTGAGGCGGCGCTGGGGTGTTCGAAGATTATCGAGACGTTCGAGAACAAGGTCAGCCTGAAGATTCCGAACGGCACGCAGTCAGAAAAGGTGTTTAAGTTGAAGGACAAGGGTCTGCCGGTTCTTCACACCAGGAAGTATGGCGATTTACTGGTGCGCGTGCGCGTAAAGACACCGGATAAGCTGGGGCGCCAGGAGAAGGATCTGTTTGAGAAATTAGCAAAGCTGGGACTGTAGTTGGCGTAGAGGTGGCTTCGGCAGGCTCAGCCACCGGTAAGAGAGGTTCTGCCGCCATGTTGCCGTAGCCGTTGCCTGAGCTTGTCGAAGGCAGCGTTTAATATTACCCGCATCGCTCCCGGGTGCGACTTTGGAGGCATTATCCGTGAATAAAAAATTTGTAACCCGCAATTTTGACCGAAATTCATTCGATCCCGATGTCTTTATAAGCGAAGCCTGCGAAAAAATCCGCGAAGAGTGCGCTGGCCGTAAAGTATTCAACCTCGTTTCCGGCGGTGTCGATTCGACAGTCGTCTTCGCGTTGTTGAACAGGGCGCTCGGCCCCGACCGTGTTCTCGGTGTACACGTCAACACCGGCCTGATGCGCCTGAACGAATCCGCGGCAATCCTTGAGTATATGAACGCCAACGGGTTTGATAATTTAAGGATAGAGGACGCGGAGGAAGATTTTCTGACCGCGCTTGATGGTGTTTATGATCCGGAGGCGAAGCGTAAGGTTATAGGCGATCTGTATTTGGATATTAAGGATAAGGTATCGAAGCGTCTTGGTTTGAATATTGATGAGTGGATTCTCGCGCAGGGGACTATTTATCCGGATGTATTGGAGACCGCGGCGAAGGGCGAGGACGGCGGACATAAGATAAAGACGCACCATAATCGTGTTGACGCTATTATGGAGTTGGTGGAAAAGGGTTTGATCGTAGAGCCAGTAGCGCCATTGTATAAGGATGAGGTGAGGGCGGTGGGCGAGAGGCTGGGGTTGCCGCGTGATCTTGTGTGGCGTCATCCGTTTCCGGGGCCGGGCCTTGGTGTTAGGGTTTTATGCAGTGACGGCAGTGGGGTTGACGATATTCCGGTTGATGATAAGGCCAAACTCAAAGACATCACCTCCAAGGCAGGATATCAATCCACACTTCTCCCGCTGCGCTGCACCGGCAACCGCGGCGGCATGCGTACGTATACGCGTCCGGTGTTGATCTGCGGTAAATTTGATTGGGACGTCATCAGCAAATTAGTAACGGATATAACAACATCAATCCCATCGGTAAACAGGGTAGTTTACGCGCTTGACACGCAAGAATTATCATCCTATAAGCTGATAAAAACCCATATCACCCGCCAGCGCCTGGTTAAATTGCGTACTATAGACGCTATTGTTACAGACGCTCTTAAAAAGACGGGTGAGTATGACGCGATATGGCAGATGCCTGTGGTTATTTTGCCTGTTGTAGATGAGAAGACCGGCTGCGAGGCGTTTGTTTTGCGCCCGATACAGTCGAAGGACGCGTTAGAGGCGAGCGTTGTGCGGCTGACGCGGGAGACCTTGGATATTATCATTGGGGCGAAGCGGTCGACGGAAGGTATTGGAGATTTATTTCTGGATGTAACGCCCAAGCCCCCCGCAACTATCGAGTGGGAATAAGATGGACGGGAAAAAGATTGCCGGTGATGTAGTTGAGCAGGCTGTTGGGCAGATGGCCGGCGATATCCTTCAGGTTATATTGTTGGTTGCCGGCTTGATTGCCGTATTGTTGATAGGCGTCGCGGTCATAATCATACGAAAGCGCGGGCCGGCGCGAAAGAGGTCGTCCGGCGGACGCAAAAAGAAGCCAAAGAAACCCACAAAGAGGCGCGGATGAAAGTTGTATTCATGGGATCGGCGGAGTTTGGCCTGCCTGCGCTTGAGATGCTGCTTGGGCGGCATACAGTGGCGGCGGTGGTTAGTACGCCGGCGAGGCCGAAGGGGCGCGGGCTTAAGCTGTTTGATTCTCCGGTAACGGAATTTGCGAGGGAGCGCGGTATTGATAAAGTGTTGACGCCGGAGAATTTGTTGGATACGGAATTTATCAATCAATTAGTATCAATACAGGCAGATTTATTTGTTGTGGTAGCGTTCAGGATATTGCCTAAAGATGTTTATTCGATACCCAGGTTCGGAACCGTCAACATCCACGCGTCGTTATTGCCGCGGTACAGAGGCGCGGCGCCCATACACAGGGCGATTGAGGCGGGGGAGAGGGAGACGGGGGTTACGGTATTTCGGATTGACGAGGGTGTTGATACGGGGGAGATCATCCTGCAGCGTAAGATATCAATTAACGATAACGAAACGACCCCGGAGTTATATGAGCGTTTGAGTTTGATGGGGGCGGATGTTTTGCGTGAGGCGGTTGACGGGTTGGAGGGTGGGGGTGTATCGACATCAATACAGAATCAATCTGAGGCCACCAGGGCTCCAAAGCTGTTGCGGCAGGAGGGGCATATTGATTGGAAATTGTCATCCGCAAAAATATTTAACAAAATTCGCGCCTTCAAGCCCTTCCCCGGAACGTATTTTTTCATAAACGGCAAGCGTATAAGCATAGAATGGGGAGAATCAATTGATTTTCAGCATCCCGAAGGGATGCATAGCCTGGTAGGGATGCGTAGCCTGGTTGGGATGCGGCCTGGGATGGTATTGGCCGCGAAGGGTGATTGTATTGATGTAAAATGTGGGGATGGTGTTTTGCGGATAACGAAAATAAAGCCGGAGGGGCGCCCGTCTATGGATGTGCGGGCGTTTCTTCTTGGTCACAGCATACCTGAAGGGACGATGTTAGAATAGAATGATGAACGTACGCCAGTTGGTATTAAAGATTCTCTCCAATTTCGACAGCCAGCCCGGCGACCCCGAGCGCATCGCCGACAAGGTTCTCGCGCGCAAGCGCATTGAGCACCGCGACCGCAGCTTTGTCTTCGAACTCGTCTACGGCGTATTGCGCAACCGGATATATTTGGATTATGTCATAGACTCATTTCTTTCCGGCGACCGCAAGCTCGAACTCTGCACCTTGCGGCGTATTTTGCAGATGGGCGCGTACCAAATACTCTTTTTGGACCGCGTGCCCGACCATGCGGCGGTTAACGAATCGGTAGAGCTTGCGAAGCGGGACAGGACGACGGCGGGCGCGTCGGGGATGGTCAACGCGGTATTGAGAAATGTTATTAAGAATAAATTCGGCATAGCGCTGCCCGACCCGCAGGTCGATTTGAGCGGACGACTGTCGGTAGAGTTCTCGCATCCCAAGTGGATGGTTGAGCGGTGGCTGGCCCGGTACGGTCTGAGCAACACTAAGAAGATTCTCGCGTTCAACAACGAGCGTCCGTCGATCCATTTGCGCCGGAAGATGCACGGGTTGTCCCGCCAGCAGTTCGAGCATGATGTTCGTACGCTGTGCGAGCCGGCGTGCGGTTATCTCAATCTCTATTACAAGATGAAAGTATCCCTCGCGCCGGAAAATTTACGTTTATTGCAGGGCGGCCACTGCTGTGTTCAGGCGCCGTCGAGCGGCTGGGTGGTTGCGCTGATGGATTTAAAGGCCGGCGACCGCGTCGCCGATATGTGCAGCGCTCCCGGCGGCAAGGCCACGCTTACAGCGGAGATTGTAGGGGAGAAGGGGAGCGTGGTCGCATGCGACCGCGCGCGGTGGAAGATGCGTATGACGGCGGAGGCGGTTAACGCCATGAATCTTTTAAATGTCTACTCGGTGATATGCGACAGTACGCAATTGCCGTTCAAGCGCAAGTTTGACAAGATACTGCTTGACGCTCCGTGTACCGGCAGCGGCGTTTTGCAGCGCCATCCCGACGGTCGCGTTATCCGCAAACCGGAAGATATTGAGGATATGCGCGAATTGCAAAGCCGGCTGCTTGACAGCGCGGCGGAGATGGTTGACATGGGGGGAATTATCGTGTATTCGACGTGTTCGCTGGAGCGGGAAGAGAATGAGGATCAGGTAGAAAGATTTTTGATGGATCATCCCGGTTTCAGGCTGTCCCCGCCGCCGTCAACCGTTCCGGCTATGTTTATAGATAAAAATAACTGCCTGCGCATTACCCCGTTTGAACATGGTATGGACGGGATGTTCGCGGTGAGGTTTAAGAAGTGTGATTGATGGTTAAAATAGCCGCGGGTTGCAACCCTGTAGGGGTTGAAACCCACCGCGCTTTTAAAACGGTTCCGCAGTTTTCTCTTTTTCCGATGATTGCAGCACCTCTACCTTGACCTTATCGATACGCTGGTTATCCATTTTCAGCACGGTGATCCGCAGGCCCGAATGTTCAAACTGCGTACCTTCCTGCGGGACGTCTCCGTGTACGTGGTATATGAACCCGCTTAGTGTGTTGTAGTCGGCGTCTTCATCCAAACTGATATTTAAATCGTCATTAAGGTCATGCAGGTCGATATGCGGCGCGACGTGGTAGGTGTTTTCGTCTATCTGCACTACCTCCATCTCTTCTTCGTCGTACTCGTCTTGAATATCCCCAACGATCTCTTCCAATATATCTTCCATCGTAACGATCCCCGCTGTCCCGCCGTACTCGTCGACAATCACTGCCAGGTGCATGTGTTTCGCTTTGAACTCTTTCATCAGGTCGTTGACCTTTTTGCCCATTGGGACGTAGTGGCATTTTTTCATGACTGAGGCCAGGTCCCACTCTTCCGGTTTGTGTTCCGACAGCCACGAGAGGATGTCTTTGACGTAGAGTATGCCGACGATCTGGTCGACCGTTTCCTTATAGACCGGGAAGCGTGAGTGGGCTTCTTCTCTTACGAGCGTGAGCACTGTTTGCAGGTCGGCGTTGATATCTGCCGCTGTGACGTGTATGCGCGGGACCATGATTTCGTCTACGGTTGTTTCGCTCAGGTCGAAGATGCTGCGGATCATTTCGCGCTCTTCTTCGTTGAGCGCTTCGGTGTCGTCTTCGTCGGCGGTGATGCGCGCCTTGTCTTCTTCGGAGAGGAACGCAAGCTTTTCGTTGTATTTCAGCAGAGACAGCAGCGCAGACTGGAGCGAGGAGAAGAGCCATGAGAACGGCATGAGCAGCCACGAGAGCAGGTTGTATGCGTAGAACGCGGGGATTGCGTAGCTGTTGTGGAATCTCAGCGCGAACGCCCGCGGGATGTAGTGCGAAAACAGTGTGAGCGTAAGGAACGAGAACGCGATGGGCGCGCCCCACTGCTGGAGCGGCGCGGCGTTTGGGAACAGGGCGGCGTGGAAGTTGAACGCTATGGCCGCGAACGCGATGTTGCAGATTGTTTTGCCAACCGATACGGTGCTGCTGAGCAGCGTGCGTTCCTTGAGGATGGCGCTGATCTTGGGGGCGTAGTAGCGCATGCGCTCGTCGTCGGCGCCGGCCGCGCCCTTCTCGGTAGAGGCGAAGATGATCTTTATGACAGAAAAAAATGCCGATAGAATAAAAACACAGGCCAGCCCAGCAATATGGAGAGCGGTGCCCGCAGCGCCATCGTCCAAAAAAAAACTCCTTTGATACGGTTAAAACACAGATACGGTCGCCGTATTACGGGCAGTACCTGCTTATCAATACGAATACAATATAATTAAAGGGCGGAATCAATGTCAAATTTATGTGTAGATTCGCTCCCTCGCCTCCATAGCCTCGCGATCCGCCTTTTTGATGTGGTCGTAGCCCATCAGGTGCAGCAGTCCGTGGACGAGCAGGCGTTTCAGCTCTTCGTCATACGTTGATCCATACCGTTTTGCCTGTATTTTGGCCCGTTGCAGGGATATGTAGATTTCGCCGAGCAGGTCGTCATCGCCGAAAGGAAACGACAGAACATCCGTTGCCTTGTCCTTTTTGCGGTATTGGCGGTTCAGCCGGCGGATTGTATAGTCGGAGCATAGGACTATTACAACGGATTGGTTTGTATCGATGCCTTCGCGCTTATAGACCGTTTTGGCGGTTTTCAGCAGAGTGTCTTTGGGGCAGGGCAGCGATTCGTATTTATGGATTATTTCTATCATAATAATTAAAAGATACTACATGGGCGTGGCGGATAGTATATTTATTGTTTTGGGGGGGCGTTGACTTTAATTTTGACCAAGGAGGTTGTCATGGTTGTGTCACGCAAGAATTTTGCAGGTATTGTTTTGGCGCTGTCGCTGCTTTGCGCGTTCCCGTTGTTTGCGAAGGAAGTGGTTGAGGAGCGCTTCAGCACTGTCAGGGGTATTGTGGGGAACGCCGAGGTGCGTTTTGGATCCGACTACAAGAAGGTGCGCCGCGAGCGGGCTGTGGCGGCTTCTTCTGTTTCCGGCATGCCTTTGACGGTATCGCCCGGCATAAGCGAGGAGTGGTCTGTGCTGCGCCTTAACATGGTTGTGGGCGAGCGTTGCGAGATTCGCACGGGGCCGGAGTCTGAGGTTCGGCTTGAGATTTCCAGCGGGAGCATGATAAAGATAGGCGAGAACACGCACGTCGAGATAGCGGTGCTGCACGCGGTCAGCAAGACTGTGAAGGGTAAGGTTGAGATAACCGCCAATACCCGTGTCAAGTTTGGCGTAGGCAGCGTGGTTGCGACCATAAAGAAGGCTTTGGGCGAGACGCAGAACGTGCGTTTCGAGACCCCTACGTCAATGGCTGCCATCCGCGGGACGACTGTTGAGATCGAGTCGAGGCCCGGGGACGCCGGTACGGTTATAAAGGCGTTTGACGGCACTGTGGAGGTTGCGCCGGCGGGGACGGACAGGTATACGCCGCTTACCCACGGCAAGATGGCGGAGCTTGCGCCGGGCCAGCGGGCGGTTATAGCGAAGGACGTGCC
>Ga0123356_10007535_pt1 | contig 10854 bp, 8 predicted proteins | sample TergutEmb28metaG_2_FD_92546 | JGI IMG/M metagenome (GOLD analysis project Ga0123356, IMG submission 92546) | Embiratermes neotenicus P3 segment gut microbial communities from Petit-Saut dam, French Guiana - Emb289 P3 | ecosystem: Host-associated > Arthropoda: Insects > Digestive system > Gut ... | reverse complement strand
GGGTAGTGCCAGTTCTCGTGGTGCAGGTTGAGAATTACATATAAATCGCGTTCAATCCCGTAATCGACGACCTCCTGAACGCGGTTCATAAACGCCTCGTCAATTTCATAATCAGGAGCAGAGCCGATGAAAGTCTGCCATGTTACCGGTACGCGTAAGGTGTTAAATCCGGTGTCAACAAGCAGTTGAACCATTTCGGGGGTGGTTTCGGGGTTGCCCCATGCAGTTTCCTGTTGTTGCGGTGTGCCTTTATCGCGGCGGCCTGCGTCTAAGGTGTTGCCGAGATTCCAGCCCGCGCCCATTTCAGACATCAATTGCTCTGCTGTCAAATCTCTGAACGTTACAGCGTCTTCGCCGTCCGGTTCATCATCGCCGTCCGTGGGTTTTTGCTCATCTTCAAGGGGAGGCGGAGGCGGTTCAGCTTCGGGTTCTTTCGTACACGCCGAAAATACACCGGCAAGCAGTGCAAAGCAAAGCAAAAGCGCGAATATTTTTGCGAGTTTCATCAATATAGTTCCTCTTTTCTTAATTAAAGAAAGTATCAAGCGCGTCCTGAACAATTTGGCTGATTCCTGTAGCATACTGCGAAGCGGTTTCCTCACCTGCCATAATAGGTATCATCGAGAAAGCACCCTCGCCGCCGCCGGTAATTCCGATATTGTTCCAAAGCTCAAGACCGGTGTTTTGGTTCATCATAAATGCAAGCTCGAAGTTACGCGCCGTCATGTAGCTGTTTTCGCACCATTCCATGTCTACCGCGAGCTCGGTGTCGTAATCATACCAGTTCAGCCAGTCGAAGAATACATCGTAAACAAGCCTCGGTTCTTCAACATATTTGGGGATTAAATACCAGTTGCCCGCAACCTCGCCGTGCCTGTTTGTGTCCTTGTTGCCGCTCGGGCCTACGGGCCACGGTACAACGCCGATTTCAAAATTCACAGGCATTTCCGGGCCGCCGCCCTGCTCGTTGAACAGCCAGTCTGCCCCGATAAAGAAGCCGGAGCGACCTTCAGCGTAGAGGTTATTGTTGATTTCCCAGCCTGATTCATCCCACGGACGCCCTGTGCGGTCGGTGTTATAAATCGTGTGGATTAAGTGCAGTACTTCAAGGGTTTTGGGGTCGGTTATGGTTGTTTTAGGGCCGGGAGCAATCGAAGCGTCGTTTGAGAACAACAGATTCGACAGCATGTTAGTCCAGTAACCGCTCCAGCCGTAAATACCCTTAGAGGTATCGGTCAGAACGAGCAGATATTCCCGCCATTTGTCCCATGTCCACTCGCCGTTCTCCCAAAGGTCTTGCGGGTTTTCAAGGTTGTTTTCCAAAATCATGTCTAAGTTAAACGCTAAAGGATAAACGTCCAAACTACTGGTAATTGACGGTTTAAACAGATAGGTTTCATCTTGACCGGGAAGCTGCAGGTTCTTCACGATTTCTTTGGCGTTGAACACGTCGGTGTCCTGAAGCCCCATGGATTCAAGCGAGGTGGCAAAGTCGTTAAGTACTGTCGGTATACCGAATTGCAGGTCTACCTGATAGATGTCGCAGTCGGGCTGTCCCGCCATAATAGAGGTGGTTATGCTCTCCTGTATGCCGGTAAATGTAAGATTCACGAAATCTAATGTCACGTTGTACTTGGCTTCAATCGCCCGCATGTTCGCAAGCTGGATTATAGCGTTTTCTTCGTTAGCTACTAAGGGGTTGTCATAAGGGTCGGTGTGCTTTGATGTATAGTATACGTCAAACCATGTGCCGACAGTGATTTTGCGGGGGCCTCCGCCGCTCGGATTAGGATTATCGGGATTGACGGGTTTATCATCGCCGTTGCACCCCGTTCCAATAACCGAGAACAGCATAAATACTGTCAGTAAAACGCAAAGAATTTTCTTTTTCATTATCTTTCTCCTCTCTATTCGTTAATTACAAGATAAGCTCTTGTAATTTGAAGGTCTTCAACGGTCTGAGGAGTAACCACTCTGCCGTTTCTGTTACAAAGGTCGCATGAGCCGTCGTCGCAGTTATCGCAAGGAACGGAGTAGTTGAAATACCCCAGAATCAGCTTCATCTGTGGGATTCCGTCACCGTCATAATTCTCATGCTTAGCTTTATCGAAGTCGCCGAAGATAGCGTGCAGATTAAGTGTGACTGATGTTTCGTTTATGCCGCCGTCAGGGAAAACTGTTTCCTGCTGCCAAGACCAGTCGTTACCCGAGCCTAACCAGATAAGCTGTAATTCCCCGCGCGGAGGTGTGGCAAACTCTAAAACTAACTGCTGTGCCGCGCTCATGTCTTCAATGAGGTAGGGGGATGCTATGCCGTCTGTTTCGTCCGTCAGCCAGCCCGATTGATTGGCGCTGTTTATGCAGTTCATTTCGCCGAGTTCAATATGCCGGATTGAGGATTCATTGAAGCGCGGTGGCTCATTGAACTTCGCGTCCGCGTTGACAGGCAGATAATTTCCGCCTACGTCAAGGAAACCGATTCCTAAAATATACAGGTTGCTTGCAGTTCCTCTGACGTGTTCTTTCTGCGCGTTATAGATGAGAGCACTGTCATCCGCACGCTTGACTATAAACATGTTGTAAGCGCCGGATACAAGGTGTTGATTATCGTTTTTCAGTTCCATGCGGGCTGTATTCGGGTTGGTTCTTTCAAGGAAGACAGACCATGACGCTTTGGATTCTGTTCGGTCTGCGCCGCTGTAGGCGATTATTTCGCCTGCTACGGCATGGAATGTGCCGTCAGGATTTTCAACAGCCATAATCACCTCTACGGCGCGGACATCTGTAACGCGGTCGCCGAGCAGACTGCAGGCGTCAATCGCAATGTATGGCACTGCCGCTCCGTCGGGAGTGATTTTCGCGGCGTTTGCGCCGCCCCACTGCCCCAGTTCAAGCTTGGCGTTAGGGGATGAGTCGAAAGGCTTATAGTGGAGCATAAGGAAGTCAATGTTCCCGTTAGAGAAGTCTATGCCCGAAAAGCCGGCAGGCAGTGAAAAATCACCGGCAGATATGTTATTGCCGGGGTTGTCATTGCCGCTACCGTTATTATTTTCCTCTTTTTCACCGCATGCCGTCAGCATACCGGCAAACAGCGCGATACAAAGCATCAGCGCCGCGAATTTCGCAAGTTTCATTAAATCAATTCCTCTTTTCTGATAAATTTTAATTTTATTGTGGGCTTAACCTACTATTCCGCTGCGCTCCACCCCCTCGATAAATTGTTTTTGCAGTAATACATAAAGAATAATTACGGGAATTATAACTAAGACTATACCCGCGTACAGGTACAGCGCGGAAATTGACGGGTCAAAAATACGGTCAAGGTTCGAGATATTCGCCTGAAGCGTGGTAATTTTTTTGCTGATTACTATATCGGGGCTTATATTGAACAGATTCGAGAAAAACGTGTCGTTATACTGCCAGACTATAGAGAATATAGTCACCGTGATGATACTCGGCATGGCGTTGGGCATCATTATACGTAAGTAAGTATAAACCGAGCCCGCGCCGTCTATTGCGGCGGCTTCTTCTATTTCCTTGGGCAGACCGCGGAAAAACTGATTGAAGATATAGATGTACAGCCCTGCGCGCAGTCCGCACCCGAGCAGGCTCATAAGAACCATCGGAACAGGACTGCCGAGCAAATTAATACTGCTGCCATTGTTGAATAGGCTCACTAACCCGAAAAGGTTGAAATCCTGAAACGTCGTGTATAAGGGTAACATGACTGTATGAGAGGGAATGACTATCATTATTACGACACAGGCAAAGAGCAGTTTCTTAAAAGGGAAATTATGCCGCGCAAAGCCGTAGCCGACCATCGAGCAAATCAAGACTTGTATTACAGTCAGCCCGCCTACATAGAACAGCATATTCCGCATCGTGTTCCAATAATCCATACGCAGGATTGCCAGTTCGTAGCGTTCAAGCGTAGGGGCAATCGGAATCAGATAAACCATAGGGGAGTATTTATCGGCGTTGGAGAAAAACGAGTTGGCAATTATGCCGATTAGCGGTCCGAGAATAACATAGCTCAAGCCTATTATTAATACCACGCGAAAAAGCGACAGCAGAAAGTTTTTGAATATTTTAATAACCCGCTGAGCTTCGTTGGCTAATTGCTTATCGGCATACGCTGTGTCTATTCTTTTTTTGAAGTTGGAAATCCGCATATTTTTCTCCTTTCATTGTTATTTTTTATTAATTATGATAATACGTATGCTTTGATATAACCGCGCAGGTGATAAACAGGAACAGGCACATCACGATTGTACTAATCAGACCGAAAACAGAGCCGAGCGAGAAGTTGCGGGAGGCGCCGAAGATGGTATCGTAGGAAAGCCGGACTACGGGGCTTCTGACAAAAGAATCGACAAAGGTATACACCACGTTTGTAATAATCAGCGGCGACACCATAGGAAAGGTGACTTTCCAGAAGGTTTCGTAAGACGTTGCGCCCTCGATTTTTGCAACTTCATACAGCGAGGGTGCAATGGACTGCAATGCCGCGATGAAAATTATCATCTGGACGCCGGAAGAGGTGATAATCAGACTTATACGCGATACAGCCCCTACCACGTAATCAAGTAAGCTTATAGGCAGACCGATTTCATTAAACATGTAAATATAATACATCAGGTTAACCCCCGATGTCCCCGCCGCCGCCGCTACATCTGCCGAAACGGGGCTCATACCGCCCATCATCATCGCCCGCGCCATAGTGATTGCAACGCTGATAGCTTCGGAATTAAGTATAACCGGCAGAAAGAAAATCGCTCTCGCCAGCGTTCTGCCGCGGAATTTCTGGTTCAGCAATATAGCCATGAACAGGCTGAAAAATATAATCAGCAAAACGTCAAAGAGCATGTCAAAAAATGAAGTAGTTAAGCTTTGCGTAAACGTAGCATGTTCAAACAGCGCGAACCTGAAATTCTCCAAACCCGCAAACGACAGTGAGAAACCTACCGTCGAGCCTTCACCCATAGTCGTGTTGGAAAAGCTGAACTGAATCGTCATTATTAAACTGCGGAGGTAAAATACTATAAACCCAACGATAAAAGGCGAAACAAACAGCAACCCTTTTATGGATTTTTTCTGCTCTAATGACAGTCTTTTTGTTTTCACCGAGCCACCTCCCCGACAGTAAAGCTGTTGCCGTTAAATTCAAAAACCACGCCGTTATTGTAGGTCACGAGTCGCCGCCCGTCAGGCAGAATTTCGTGTTCCGTGATAAAACTGTCCGACACCTTAGAAAGCGCCGCGTTTACAGTATTGTACACGCTTATAGCGGCATCGCTCCAGTTGTCGAAGGTTCCGCTGTAAACATGATTCAGTCCGGTGTATTTCAGTCCGCTGGATTCATCCGCGGTAAAAGCGAAGTGCGGCGCAGCGCCAAATTCGATTAAACGGGCGACAATAGCCTCCTCGTCGAACGCGCCGCTTATATTCACGGGCAGACCGGCATAATCGGCACAGCCGGAAATCAGCATCTGATAAAAAGGTATTTCTTCATCTACTATGTAAAACTCGTTATGGGAAATCGGGATATTAATAAAGTCGGAAGCGAAGCCGAAAGCATAGTGGTTGCCGCCGGAAATCATAAGCGGAGCCGCCGCTTCAAGCTTTCCGAGGCTGTCTAAAACTATGATTTTAGCTTCTTCACGGTTAATCATCTCTGTGCGCTTGCGGTCAGAGTGCAGGTCGTCGCCCAAGTCGCGCAGAGAAATGCCGGTAACGTCGTATTTGTCAAAGGAATTAACGAACTTATCAACATAGCGCCCCAAAAACTTAGGAGAGAGCAGATTATATAAGCGTTCCACGTATCCTAAAGAGCCCATGTTGCTGTAGCAGTCGGGGCAGTTCTGCCCGAGCACGGCAACCATGCCGCCTCCGTAGTAGCGCGACGTTTCAAGCTGCCAGTTGTAGCGCCTTGACGCGAATGTGACCCGCTGGAAGGTCGTGTCTAAGAACAGCTTCCCGCCTAAGTCCTCTACTTTCCTTGACAGCGCCTCCAACTCGCTTCTGCTTCCGAGCTGACTTATGAGCCTTATTCTGTCGGGGGGTTCCTGATAGTAGCCGCGGTTGAACCAGCCCTGATAATTAATCACTTGGTTAGTTATGCCGTTTTGTGCAAGCGCGTCGGAAATGTCAGACGCCTGCGCGAAGGTCGTCATGGGGTATTGCCCCCAGTATTCAACCGAGAGGAAGCGCCTTTGCCCGCCGGCACTGCCCACGAGTGACATATAAAAAGGTATGTCGCCGCCGCCGGTTTTCGGGGTAAGCACGCCGCTTTCAATCAGCTTTTCACGGGCATAACGCGCCATGCCGGAATACCCCTCGTATTCGTCCGTGAGGAAGCTGTATCGTACTGACAGGATTACCTCAGCCATGTTTGTTTCAACTACCGGTAATGTAGCCTCACTGCCGGTTGTGCCGAACATCATAAGCGACATCGAGCCGCGCAGTGTAAACGATGGGTAGACGTAATTGTAAGAGTTTAGCTTTCCGGCAATGTCCGCGGTAATATCGGCTAATGTTTCACCGGACTTGATTTCGGCCAAAATTCCCTGCACGTTTTCACCTGTGCGCTGTATACCGAAATAGGGCAGGCGCGCAGGTTCGCTGTTGCCTAAAATAAGATATTCCTGCATCATGGGGTCAAGCCCGTAAATGTATTGTTTATATTCCTCCGCAAAGGTCTTATCGTTATTGAAGTATATAATGGAGCCCGAACCGCTCGGAACCATCATGTAGCCCTCTTCTTCCGCGCCACCCGCACCGAAAAAGCGCAGAAGCTGTATAGTTGAAATTTTTCCGCCGCCTTTTTCAATAATATGAGCGGTAGGTATGCTGACGACAAGGCTGTCGCCGTCAAGACGATATTCAAGCGGCACAACGAAAGTAATCGGCACCAAGCCCTCAACACCGGACGCCAGCATATCCGCGTTTAAGTCTTCATCCGAATAACCGGAGCTCTCAAAATGCTCGTTTAACTGGCGGATAGTGGCGGCGCCGGAGCGCGCAGAGTTGTTAAGCGTCAGGAAACCGGGGGCCTCCTGCGCTTCTATGTATCTGCCGTTAACGTATCTTGAGCCGCTGTCGCTCATTTTTTCCCTGAAAAGGTCTAAGCGTTCGCGGGTTATATACAGCGGAACTATGCCGTATTCATACGACATATCGCCTATTGTATAGGTACAGCGGAAGCCGTTGTTAAGTGATTCAAGCTCAAACTGCCCGAGCGAGGTGGAAAAATCAAACGAATTGTATCTTCCGTCGCGGCGGTTTGTATCAAAGTATTCCACGATTAACTGCGACTTTAAAATCGAGCGGTTTATCTCGCTCCTCGCGATTGGGTCTTCTTCCGCATCGGGCGGGTTGGTATAGGTCATAACGCCGGTTCGGGTGTCAAGAACGGCGGCGTCGGCTGTATCGGGATTGACAAACAGCTTCAGGAGTCCGCTCTCAGCAACTAAGACCATACCTTCGGGAGCACTTGCGTCCTGTCTTCCGCTAAACGGCTTTCCAACCTCAAAATCAACACTTTCAACGCTGTTCAGCACGTCTTTGTAATCCCTGTGCAGACGGTAACGGAACAACAGATAACCCTGATAAGCCGCCGTTATAAATAACGCGGCTCCCAATACGGAAAGGATTAATTTTGTACCCAACTTCATAATATACCGCCTTAATACCTGAATATAAGTTCTGTGTATATGCTGTAAAGGAATATGTACACCTGATTGATTAAATCATAAATCAGCAGAGCAAGGAAAATCAATATAAACATAGCGAGCAGAGTGAGGACTAAGGTGATTAACGTCTTAAAAAGCGTGTAATTATGGACAGTCATAATACCCATCAGCACTAAAATCGCTGTCCAGGCTATGCCGATTGCTATTGCGAAGTAGTAGAAGACTTCTTCTCCAGAGGCCAAAACATGCGAAAAAAGAGTAGCGGGGATATATGCGACTATAATCGGTGTGAGCGAATAGCCGGTGACGGTTACTATGTCCTTTAAGCGGCCCTCGCCGCCCATGAGGCAGGTTACAGACCAGTTTCCTACGCAGAACAGTAAAAACAGCAGGAAAACGCTCCCGATTTCGGTTAAGCCGTTGACTGTGCGGGGGTCAATTTCGTTCACAATAAAGCTGGCGAAAATACGGTTCATAGTAAACGCAAAGCCGAAAAAGAATACGCAAATTAATGCAACGGGCACACTTCCGTAGCCGCGGTGCCGTATTTCATAAAAAGTGTCTACAGGGTGCGCCACGACCCTGCGGAAATAGAACATTTTCTCTTTTGAAAAATACTTCTTCATCTGCTTACCTCCCCGGACTTCCGGCGTCTTACAACCACGACCGTGACCGGTATTGCCACAGCTAAAGTCACAACCCCCGTAAATATCCACGGAAGGTTTTCTTTCAGGATTTCATTGCGGTGCCGCTTATAGGCAATAGAATAATAAATCCGGCTTTGCCCGAGCTTGAGATATTTCATGGCGTTTACGTTGTCGCCGGAGGTGAGATAGGCTTTGCCTATGCCTATATTGGCTATTTCAAGGTTTTCGTTCAGTAATAACACCTGCTGCCATTTTTCTACCGCCAAGGATTCGTCACCGTCGAAGCGTAAGCCTACAGCCTCGTTAATCAGCCGCCCGTATGCAGTTTCGTCAAAGGTCATAATCTCATTGCGGTGAGCGTCCAAAACAGCGATTCGGCTTCCGAAGGATTCAATTGCCGCCGGCTGCTTGAATGTGCCCGCCATGTCGCCCAGACCGCCGAAAATATAAAGCAGATTACCCTCATGGTCATATGTGAAAATACGCCCGCGCTTTGAGTCAAGCAGTGAGTAAATCCCCTTGCCGCGGTACACCACGTCCACAATATATGACGGGCCCGAATAATTATTGAAGGCGTTAATACTCAAGTCGCCGCCGAGGTTTTCATTCTCGCCTGTACGGATTACGTCCTCGCCGCTCGGGTTGAGGCGGCGCACGGCGCGCGTACCCGTGCTGTCTATATTAGATGCGTACAAAAAGCCGCTGTCATCAAGGTCAATCCCTGTGAACTCAGTGGGAACGAAAAGTGCTTGTCTTTCTCTCTGGGCTCTGGTAGCAAGCGTGCGCCAGATAATTTGCCACGGGGAAATCTGCACGTTTATAGTCCCGAAAAAGCCTACAAAATCACCTTCGGGGCTGAAAACCATAATCCCCTGAAACATGTTGCGCGCTATGATATAAACGCGGTCGGCGTAGTCTACCGCGACCTTATCAGGCGTGAAGATGAAGCCCGCGTCAAGCATTTCCGATTGCGGATTTCTGATGATTTTTACAGCCTTGCTGTCATTATCCAAAACCACTACCCGTTGATTCATTGAGTCGGCGACGTACAGCAGGTTATTCTGGCATATGGTTACACCGTAGGGAGAACTGAAAGTGTCAAACACGCCGTCATTGTCAAAGCTGTCGATTACGCCTACGGCTTCTGTCATTTCGGCATTGATTATTACGATTCGGTGGTTTCCGGTGTCGGCTACATAAACCAAACCGTCCGGCCCGACACACATACCCTGCGGCCCCGAGAACGAGCCTACGCCGAGCGAAACGCCCGACACACTGCGCCCGGGGATATAAGGCGCGGGGGTAAACACCATGTTTTCCCAGTAGTCATAAATATATGAATCATACGGCACATTCCCGCTTGCCGACGCAGGAAAAACCGCAAGTGCGAGCAGTATGCAGACTAATGCAAACGAAGTTGTTTTTTTCAATGCAGTTTCTCCTTTACACAATTATTTATTATCAGCTAATCTTTAAGTCCCGATGTAGTCATAGTTTCAAGTATGTTCGACTGGCAAATCAAGAAAAACGTAATCGGAATCGCCGCGATGATGAACGCCACCGCCGCTGACGCGCCCGCTCTTTGTACCCCGCCGTGAGTGATGAACTGCATGGCGAATTGCAACGGCTTTAATTCCTCGTTACGCAGGAACAAATAGCCGGTGTTGCCCCAAAGATGCTGGAACTGGAAAATCGCGAGTGTCAGCCAGGCGGGTTTTACGTTCGGCATAATAATCCGCCAGAAAATCCTAAATTCACCCGCGCCGTCAAGCCGCGCCGATTCTATAATAGAATCGGGCATCTGCTCCATGAACTGCTTCATCAGATACAGCCCCATGCCGAAAGCGCAGGCGGGAAGAATCAGCGCTAAGTGGGTATTGTTAATGCCGAGTACTGTTATTATCATGTAGTTGGGGATTTGCGTTACTGTCCACGAGAACATCATGGATAATATAACCATCGAGAATAATATTTTCTGACCTTTAAAGTTATGCTTGGCGAGCGGATACGCCGCCATCGACGCTAAAATTACATGCCCCACCGTACCGCTTCCGGTTATTATTATTGTGTTGATTATGTACCTTGAGAAGGGTACCCACGATTCACTCATAATGCTGAACAGGTCGCTGAAATTATCAAGCGTCGGATTCCGAACGAAAATCCGCGGCGGAAACTGGAAGATTTCATCCAAGGGTTTCAGCGCGTTATTAACTATCATTACAAGCGGCATAGCCATAAACACGCCGCAAATCGCCATTAAAGCGAATAACAGCCCGTTACCTGCCGCTGAACGGTTGATTCTCCGTTCACGGCGAATAAGTTTAAATCTGCCTATGCGGCGTGGGTTAATCGTGTTTTTCATCTATTTACCTATCCTTTTAAGGATTGCCTGTACGAACTTATTTGTACCTACCATCATTATGAACAAGATTGTCGCTATTGCCGCGGCGTACCCCATGTCAAATCGCACGCCGCTTCCGTAGTCAAGCAAGTGCGTCACTATGGTCGAGCCGGCG
>Ga0123356_10007534_pt1 | contig 10854 bp, 7 predicted proteins | sample TergutEmb28metaG_2_FD_92546 | JGI IMG/M metagenome (GOLD analysis project Ga0123356, IMG submission 92546) | Embiratermes neotenicus P3 segment gut microbial communities from Petit-Saut dam, French Guiana - Emb289 P3 | ecosystem: Host-associated > Arthropoda: Insects > Digestive system > Gut ... | reverse complement strand
GTTACCATAAAACAAACGCCAAAAGGCGCGTTATATTTTTCATAAGCCTGATAGGATTTTAGAAGAATGTTCTCTATCTTTTGCGCAGCCTCACCAACTCCAAAAGAAAGCGCCGTCCATTCACCTGCAATTTCCTTTGCCGTCAAACAGGGATTCCAGGCCATGCGGCCATAACCAAAAAGATTCGCCTGCGCCAAAGTATGACCTGTCCAGTTATTATCAAGTCCGACATTTACAACAGCCGCAAATCCTTCTATGTTTGAACAACCTTCGGTTTTTGGCATAACCAAATCCATAATGCGGCTGTTCTGTCCATGGGCTGTATCAAAGTTCATTATGTCCTGCCACACCGACGGAAGATAACAAAGATCAATTTGATGACCTGTATATTCCTGGGTTATTTGCAGTTCCATAACATGCCTTGTTTTTGTTAATGCGCCAAAAAGCGGCGTTACAGGCTCTCTTACCTGAAAATCGTACGGACCGAATTTTATCTGCAGAATAACATTATCATTAAACGCGCCGTCCATCGGCTTAAAGTGATCATAAGCAGCACGCGCCCTGTCGAAACTTTTATCGCGCCAGTCCTGCTGGCAATTGTAAACAAAGCACCGCCATACTATTTCGCCGCCGAAAGGTTTTATGGCTTCTGCCAGCATATTCGCGCCGTCCGCATGAGTGCGGTTGTACTGAAACGGACCCGGCTCGCCTTCGGAATCAGCTTTAACAAGAAAACCCGCAAGGTCGGGAATATATTTATAAATAATTGCCGCTCTTTCTTTCCACCAGGCTGCAGTATTTTTATCTTTTGGATCTGCCGTAGGTAATTTACCCAAAGACCACGGCGCGCCGAAATTAATGCTTAAAAAAAGCCTTATGCCGAAACGGCGGAAAATAGCGGCTAACTTTGCGGCATTTTTAAGATATTTTTCTGTTATAAGCAGTTTTGCATTGTCCCGCACATTTACATTGTTTATGGATACCCTGTTAATACCTGTAGATGCCAAAAGACGCGCATAATCTTCGATACGTTTTACATCAAAATTAAATCCGCCGTCTTTGTAAAAAAATGATTTTCCCGCATAACCGCGTTCTATGGAACCGTCAAAATTATCCCAGTGATTTATCATTCTTAGGGGAGAAACAGGAGATTCATATAATTCAAAACCATTTTCAAGTTTTCCAAGGGATAAAAGCAAAAGAAAACGAAACACGCCGTATAATAATCCGTTTTCGTCCTTCCCTGCGATTACAATTTGGCTATCACCTATCTTTATGTTAAACCCTTGAGGTTTTAATTTTGAGCTGTTTATTATTTCCAGAAATACCGCACTGTCTTGCGCACTTGCTTTTTTAACTATTTTTGGAGTAAAACCCAAAAGACGATTTATACCGTCTGCAAATTCAACCGCCGCCTGCGCAGCAACTTCACCGCCCTTTTGCACAAAAACAAAACCGGGAATATTTATCTTTGGATCGATTTTTCGCCTTTGCAGCCAGCAATCATATTCTTTTAACATACTAATTATTTTTCCCTATCGCTTCCCAAAGGCCGCTAAGATAACTTAGCCCGATCGCCCTGTCATAAAGCCCGTAACCCGGCACAGAAACTTCACCCCAAATCTGCCTTCCATGATCCGGGCGAAGGGGGCCGTCAAACCCAATATCATAAAGGGCTTTCATAATCGCATACATATCCAAAGAACCGTCGTTTGAAAGGTGCGCGGATTCTTCAAAGTCAAACGGAGAGTTATGTTTAACATTACGCACGTGCGCAAAATGTATACGTCCTTTTAAACTGCGAATTATATCCGGAATATCATTATCGGGGTTTGTTCCAAGACTTCCCGAACAAAGCGTAACGCCATTACATGGATGATCCACCGTATTAACAAGACGTAAAAGATCTTTTTTATTTTTCATAATTCTTGGAAGACCAAAAACAGGCCACCCCGGATCATCAGGGTGCATACCCATATTTATTCCATATTTTTCACATGCGGGCATAATTGCCTTAAGAAAATATTCCAGGTTTTTAAACAGCGCTTCTTCATCGATGTTTTTATACATTTCAAATAATTCTTTTATCCTTGCCATGCGCTGCGGTTCCCAGCCCGGCAATAAAGAATCGCCGGCTTTTTCTTTCATTACATCAAACATATTGCCGGGATTTATTTTTTCTATAATTTTATGATCATATGACATTACGGTTGCGCCGTCAAAACGCACCTTTGCCAAATCGGATCTTGTCCAGTCAAAAACTGCCATAAAATTATAACAAACAAGATTTATGCCTGCCTGGGAAACAATTTTCAGCGTATCTATATATCTTTCGATATACATATCACGGTCAGCGCTTCCTGTTTTAATTGAATCGTGAACATTAACGCTTTCGATTCCTGCAATAACAAGTCCCGCGTCTTCAACCTGTTTTTTTAATTCAAACAGCTCTTCCCTCTTCCATTCATCTCCGGGTTGTTTTCCGTAAAGCGTAGTAATTACGCCTTTAATATCCGGAACCTGACGAATTTTATCCAAAGTTACAGGATCATAACCGGGGCCAAACCATCGCATTGTCATTTTCATTTTTTTCTCACTTTACCTTAAACCGCGCGCTTGCTTTTTCAAGTTTTTCTGAATATGCGTGCAGTTCCAAAGTTCCGCCTGAATCTCCGGCTTTTATTATAACCAGCGCCTTTCCGGCGGAAGAAACTGTTTTTGGAACTGTAAATCCAAGATTTTGGTTTAAATCTGACGAACACGCGCCAAGAATTACGGCGTCTCCTTCCAATGATAATTCAATCAATAATTCTTCATTGGGACAAAGCCTGCCGTCTTTATCAACCACATTAATTTCGACGTGGGCAATATCGCCTGCTTTAAGTTCGGTTTTATCGGGAACAAGCAAAATCTTAAAAGCCTGTCCTGCAGTTTTTAAAACATAGGAACATTCTTCCTTGCCGCCATTGAATCCCTTTATTTCGATATTTCCAAACGTATACTCAAAAGTCCACTCGATTATGCCATTTTTAAAATCAGCTTTTTTCCTGCGTCCCATTTTTTTGCCGTTAATCCATAATTCAGTTTCCTGACAATTTGTGTAAACTGCGGCTGTTACAGTTCTTCGCTGAAAATATTCATGGTTTAGATGTGAAGAAACCTGCGGGAACGACCATCGTCCGCGGGCATAGTCCGGTTTAATATGCTGATCATAAAAAGCAAGATAAACAAACGGCTCGTCTGTCCAGATACTTTTTCTGAAAAATGCGTTTGGCTTTAAAAAACCGCATATATCCAGGATAGAGCCTGACCATCCTTTTGCAGGCCATGGACATTCTCCAAGATAATCTATTCCCGCCCAGATAAACTGCCCAATCACATTGTCATTTTCAAGAACAAACTGCCACGGGTTTTTGTCGCATATATCTTCAAAATTGGTGCCAACGCTTGAATAATATTCATAACATTCCGTGCCGACAATCGGTTTATTAATTCCTTTTGTATAATGCTGATACAACGGCTCGTGATAATTAAGCCCAAGAACATCAACATCTTTTGCCATTTTTTTTGTTAACTTTACAAGATCTTCCGCGGGAGAACCTACAAGACTCCTTGGATTCGCATGAGGCGCAAGAGCGCATGTTACAGGACGGTCATCCAGAGTACGCACAAAATCAGCAAGCGTTTTTTGTATAGCAATCATGCTGTCCGTTCCCTGATTTTCAACTTCATTTCCAACACTCCACATAAAAACCGACGGGTGATTCCTGTCCCTTAAAATAAAATCTTCCAAATCGCGCATTGCATCATTATTAAAATGATTTTCATAATATCCGCTCTTCCATTTATCAAAACATTCATTAATTACATAAAAGCCCATTTTATCGCAAAGATCCAAAAACTCCTGCGCAGGCGGATTATGACTTGTTCTTACCGCGTTACACCCGATACTCTTTAGAATATTTAATCTTCGAATCCAAACATCGTCATAATGCGCAGAACCGGTAATACCTGCTTCATGGTGCAGACATACGCCCTTTAACTTTATTTTTTTTCCGTTTACCGTCATTCCCCTGTTATATTCGATTTCTATATTACGGATACCAAAATTGATTTCTACAGGTTCGCCGGCTTTTCCGTCGATTTCAAGATGAACTACAGCGCGGTATAAATCGGGAGTTGTATCCGACCATAAAACCGGGTTTTGAATTTTAAGCTGCTGATTAACGGTTATTTCTTTTTTATCGTTAAAATTAAAAGATGCCGCATTTTCGGCGATAAATCTTCCGTTCACGCCGATCAATTTAACCCAAACAACGCCTTTTGCCATTTGTTTGCGGCTAACAACTGTTGTAGAAATTGAAACTGCAGCCTGTTTATGATTTTTTAATAAATCGGTTTTAATCTGCACGCCCCAATTTTTAATATGAGTAGCGGGCAGAATTTTTAAATTTACATTTCGATAAAGACCGCTTCCGGAATACCAGCGATCCGGCGCTTCGCAGCCATTATCCAGTTTTACAGCAATAAGGTTTTTGCCTTCCTGAACATAATCTGTAATATCAACTTCAAAGCTTGTATAGCCGTTTGCGTGCTTTCCGGCTTCTTTTCCGTTTACATATATCGTACTATTGCGGTAAGCGCCGCCGAAATAAATATAAACAGATTTATCGGATATCGATTTTAGGTTAATCTCTTTGCGGTACCAGCAAATACCTTCCCATGCAAAAAATCCCTGCATATTTTGAGGCGTCCAGCCTTCCTGAGTTCCGCGCGAAAAAGGCTGCGAAATAACCCAATCATGAGGTAAATCGATGTTTTTCCATGTTCGATCGCTGAAACTGACATTTTGGGCGTTTTTAACATTTCCCAGCAGAAATTTCCAGTTGTTGTTTATATTGTTCATAATGACACTATACAACATATTTAACGATTGATAAATACTATACTTCGTGATATTATAAATATAATATCATTCCAGAGGTAAAAGAGGTTAAATATGAAGATTAAGGTTTGTGTAATTCTTTTATTGGCTTTCCTTGTTTTTAGCATAACAACATGCGGCACTTCCGGATCATCGGGAACACCCAGGAATTCCGGCGCAGGCAATCAACAGAGCATAATACCGCTAAAAACAGTCTACGAAGAACATTTCCTTATCGGAAATATCGTCAATAATTCATATTTAACAGGAAGATACTTTGAGCTTCTTACAACCCACTTTAATACTGTAACAAGCGAAAATAACATGAAGCCCGATTCGCTGGCTCCCCGCTCAAAAGGCGGCAATTATACTTTTTCTACGGCAGATAACCAGATTAGAGTAATGACCGAACGCGGCATTAGCGTACACGGCCATACTCTGGTTTGGCATAACCAGACCCATGCCTGGATGTTTCAGGGAACTGAACAGGAAGTAAGGGCAAACATGGTTAATCATATCAATACCGTAATGGCGCACTTTAAAGGTAAAATATTTTCCTGGGATGTTGTAAATGAAGCTGTAAGGGAAAGAGTCGAGCCGGGCACAAATTTCAGTGACTGGAGAAATCAGCTTCGTACGGACAGCGGCTGGTTCAGGGTACTGGGGCCTGACTATATCGAACTTGCTTTTAGAACAGCAAGGGCTGCGGATCCGGATGTTATGCTTTATTACAACGACTACAATCTTGATAATTCAAGAAAAGCCCAGGTTGTCGCAAACATGATAAAAGAAATTAATGACAAATACAGAGCCGAAGGAAACACCCGTAATCTTATAGACGGAATTGGTATGCAGGCGCACTATAGCACAAATACAATGGTTCCCAATGTCCGCGCTTCCATAGAAAGATTTATCGCTCTTGGAATCAGAATTGATATAAGCGAACTTGACGTAGAAGCAAGACAAGTCGGCAGCAACTTTGGCCCTGGAAAAGACAGACGTCTAACAGACATGGAATTGCGTATGCAGGCGATTAAATATGCGGAACTTTTTAATCTTTTCAGGGAATACAGCGCGCACATAACACGCGTAACAATGTGGGGGCTTGATGATGAAAACAGCTGGAAATCACTTGGAAACCCCTGTCTTTTTAATTCTAACTTAACTCCAAAACCCGCGTTCTTTGCGGTAATGGATCCTAACAGAGCATTAGGCTTATGACAAAAGTAAAATTCATTGCTGCCCTTGCGGCGGCAGTGATTCTTTTTTTCTCGTGCGGTACAAACTCAAAAGCGCCCGAAGATTCGGGGACTGTCAGAATAAGTTTCAACGAAGTTCATCAGGTTATAGACGGATTCGGCGGTTCCAATGCCTGGACAATGCTGCCCGGCGATACTCAAACGGCATCTTCGCTTGTAAGGCTTTTTTATTCAAAAACAGACGGGATGGGCTTTACGATTCTGCGAAACCGTATTCCTTTCCGCGAGCGGCTTCCCGGAGACAATACACCAGGTATTAATGACAATTTTCTTCTTAGAAACAACGATCATACTTATTCATACACAGAAGACGGAAACGGCATAAAAACCTTTAATTTAAACTGGAACAGCTGGGATATTTCCGGCACAAGAAATTTAATCGGCAGAATAAAAAACCTTGGAAGTTCAGGGCCGGAAAAACTTGTAATAATGAGTTCTCCGTGGACGCCTCCTAACAATCGCGTAACGCAATGGAAAGAAAATGTTACGGGCGTAAGTTCCCGTTTAAATTATGAAATGGACTGGTCTAAACCTGATATTTGGGGAAGATTAAAAAGAGAATATTACAATGACTATGCGGATCTTCTTGCGGACTATGTATTAAACTTTGAATCCCAAATGGGCGCTCCTCTCGATATTCTCTCCGTACAAAATGAACCAAACTGGAAAGCTGATTGGGAATCGGCCTACTGGAACGGCATTGATCTAAGAGACTTTATAAAGGTAATCGCGCAAAGATTTCCGCAAAAAGGCATTATTCCGGGCGAAGGCGGCATTGGAATAATGATGCCGGAATACGAGAACTTTAACGTTAATTTTAATGCAATGATAAGGCCTTCGCTTGAAGATCCTGTATCGGAAAAAATAATAACCCATATTGCTCTTCATCAGTACAATGCTGCAAATGACGCGTCTTCAAGAGCCGGAGCAAGAGAGTTTCCGGAAATTATCGCTTCAGGAAAACAATTTTGGCAGACAGAAGTTTCCGGATCCGGCACTCATATTCCTTCCGGAACAGGAATTAACAACGCTCTTTATTATGCCAGAATGATTCACTGGGATATGACGCTTACGCAGACAAATGCATTTTTATTTTGGTGGCTTTGGACAAATACTCCGTCAAGCGATTTTCCGGGCGCTTTGGTTCAGGTAGACGGAACCAGAATAAGAGCAGCTCACAGACTTTACGCCATGGGACAATATTCAAGGTTTATTCGTCCGGGCTGGCACAGAATAGAAAGCGATACTTACCCGTTTTTTGGAGTTTTTTCCAGCGCATATAAAAACCCGCAGACAAATGAAATAGCAATCGTAATAATTAATGAACGAATTACTCCCGTAGCTATTTCTCTGGATTTAAACGGAGCGGAATTTGATCGCCTGGATATTTGGCGGACATCGGAAAATGAAAAACTAAAATCTGTCGGCAGACAAAGAACATCCGGCAATTCCGCGAATGTAATCCTTACGCCGCTGTCTATAACAACTTTTTACGGAAGAGCCCGCTGACGTTTTCCCGCTTTTATTAAGTCGGCCACAACGGGTTTTTCCCTGTACTGTTCATCAAAAAGCAGCGGCCAGTTTTTTCTTCCGGGCACGGGGAAATCATCCAGCCATGTATAGCTGTCGGAAACACCCCATGTTGTTATGTTTTTTACATTCGGGTATTCGGACGCAATTGTAAAAAAATCATAGTATATTTTTGCCTGTTTTAATATTCTGTCTTCGGGTCTTGCCGTAAAAAATTCATTTTTTTCCCTTGCTTCGGGCCACTCATAAACAGAAATATCGACTTCTGTAAATTCTATTTCCAGTCCAAGAGCGCTGTATCGTTCTATTGCGTTTCTGAGCGTTTTTTCATCCGGGAAATTATAATACCAATGCCCCTGCATACCAACGCCGTCTACCGGAATACCGGCGTCCAAAAGCGATGTCAGGTATTTAACGGTTGCATCAAGTTTAGAGCCGGATTCATTATTATAATCATTTAAAAAAAGTTTTGCTTTTGGAGAAGCCTGTTTCATGCATTTAAACGCAAAATCATATATTTCTTTTCCGCATATTTTATACCAGTTACTGATACGGAAATTATTTTCATCGCCTTTTTCTGTATCAATTATTTCGTTTAAAACATCCCATGCATATATAATGTCATTATAACGCTGCGTCACTGTATTTATATGTTCTTCCAGACGTTTAAAAAGTTTATTTTTTGATACCGTATCATTACCGTCAGTGAACAGCCATTCCGGATTTTGATTATGCCAAACCATTGTATGCCCTCGCATAACAAAACCGTTTTTTCTTGCATAATCCGCAATTAAATCACATTCATCCCATTCAAATTCGTTCTCTTGCGGATGAATTAAACCTAACTTCATTCCGTTTTCTACAGTAAGCGAACAAAAATGCTTTTTAATTATTTCATCCGCTTCTTTTTGTGCAATTATTCCGCCGTTTACAGCCGCGCCGATTTTAAAGGATCGACTCCAGGTTTCTTTTAGACTTTCACTCATATTCTGCATTATTTATTAATTTTGGGAATTTTGCCATAGGTAAATTGTACTATAGTCAACATACGAAAAATATGTTAGTAATATTCCATGGGGAGAAACGCGCATACAAAGGTTTTAATCGTAGATAATCAACCGCTTTACAGCATAGGGCTTTGTGCACTTCTGGATAAACACAGCAAATTCAATGTAATAGGAACTGCAGTTAATTTTGAAGAAGCGGTAAAATTAGCCGAAAAAGGAAACCCTCATCTTGTAATTATGGAGATTCTTCCCGGTAAAGACGATGGTATGAATCTAATTACAAAGCTAAAAACAATGAATCCGGAAATATCAATATTGATTTTATCGATTTATGATGAACGTTTTTATTCGGAACGCGTTTTACGCCTTGGAGCGCGCGGGTTTGTAATGAAGACGTCTTCTTCCAATATCATTATGAATGCTGTTTCTGTTGTTTTGGAAGGAAAAGTTTTTCTGAGCGAACAGGAAAGAGATCGTATTTTTCAGGCTATGACAGAAGAAAGTTCAAGAGGCTCCAAAGACTGGTCTGTGTCTCTTGCAAAATTATCAAACCGCGAAATTCAGGTGTTTTCATTAATCGGGAAAGGGTACGGAACGATTGATATTGCTTCCAAATTAAATTTAAGCACCAAAACCATCGATACCCACAAGGAACATATAAAACTTAAACTCCATTGCAGCTCATCGCAGGAATTAAGACAACAGGCAATCGAATGGTCTAACCATTATCAATATCTTTTCTAAATTTTAAAACCCATTGCTTTTACAACATCAATATCCAAATCATCAGGGAACTTTCCCCTGTATTCTGTTTTAAAAAAGCCAAAGCCGCCAAAATAATCCCAGCATGTCCAGGAAATATTTCTTTTTGCAAGTTCGCCGCATATAAATTTATACCATTTAACCCTGTCCTTCTGCGGGCTTTGGATCATATATACGCCAAACTCTCCGCAAAAAATGGGAACATCTTTTTCTTTGGAAAAAACAGACGCCTTATCCAATGTTTTGGATAAAGTTTCCGGTTTTGAATCTGACGCATAACCTTTCATGGATTCTTCAACCCAGGTTCCCTTAAAACTTTCATGTAAAGGCGGAAGACTATTGTCTCCCAGCGGAAAAGGCAAATCGGACAACGGCACAAGAGACGGTTTATTCCATCTTGCGCCCTGATGTGTAAAAATATGAGGATCATAAAAATGAAATGTGTATATAAGATTTTTTTCTTTGTACAGGGGAACCAGCCTCATTTTTTCCAGCGAATTATAATTGGTTCCGCCTACAATTATCAGGTGCTCTTTATCTATTTTTCTTATTGCTTTTACAGCTTCACCCTGAATCTTACACCATCTTTTATCGGAGATCCCGTGAGGCTCATTTAAAACTTCGTATACAACATATTTGCTTCTGTTTTTAAAATGGTTTGCCAGCTGTTTCCATACCGGAATTAAAATTTTATCGATATTGTTGTCTGTTGGATCAACCGGATGAAAAGAATGATTATCCAAAATTACATACAACTGATACTTCTCTGCCCAATCAACAACCGTATCCAAATATTTTAATAAACCGCCTTCAAGCGTATGCGATTTATCACCAATCGTATAATCGTGAAACCTTATCGGAACGCGAATAACATCGGCCCCCAGGGTTTTTACGTCTGCAAAATCCTGTTCGAAAAACTTGTTAAAATCTATATCCGAAAATGAACGTGTTTCAAACCACTTGGAAAAGTTCACCCCTTTGGAAAACGGTACTATTGCCGGCATAAAAACTCCTTTTTGTAAAATCAGCTATTTTATTATATAGCAAAGAGTGATAAAATACAGCTATGACCAATACATATCGCAATCCTATTTTAAGCGGTTTCTACCCTGACCCTTCAATTTGCAGGGTAGAAAAAGACTTTTATCTTGTCACTTCCACATTTGCTTATTTTCCGGGAATTCCTGTCTTTCATTCAAGGGATCTTCAAAACTGGAAACAAATCGGCAATGCCATAGACCGCCCGGGTCAATTATGCTATGACGAACATCAGGTTTCGCAAGGGTTGTTTGCTCCGACAATTCGTTACAATAACGGCACTTTTTACATACTTTGCACATTGGTAAAAAACGGCGGTAATTTTATTATTACT
>Ga0123356_10007533_pt1 | contig 10854 bp, 11 predicted proteins | sample TergutEmb28metaG_2_FD_92546 | JGI IMG/M metagenome (GOLD analysis project Ga0123356, IMG submission 92546) | Embiratermes neotenicus P3 segment gut microbial communities from Petit-Saut dam, French Guiana - Emb289 P3 | ecosystem: Host-associated > Arthropoda: Insects > Digestive system > Gut ... | reverse complement strand
TTGCATAAATTTATGAATTGGCATAAGCCCATTTTAACCGATAGCGGTGGCTTTCAAGTTTTCTCACTTCAAGACTTACGAAAAATTACAAAAGATGGTGTAGAATTTAAAAGCCACTTAGATGGCAGTAAGCATATGTTTACACCAGAGAAAAATATAGAAATTCAAAACAATTTAGGTGCAGATATTATTATGCAGTTAGATGTTTGCGCACAAATGGATGCAACTCACAAAGAAGCTAAAGATGCAATGGAGAAGAGTTTAGAATGGCTAAAGCGTTGTGTTGCGCATCATAAAAATAAAAAGCAAGCGTTATTCCCAATAGTTCAAGGCAATTTCTATGAAGATTTAAGATTGCAAAGCATAAAGGAAGTTATTCCATATGCTAAACACGGAGTTGCAATTGGCGGCATTGCTTTGGGCGAGCCTGTTGAGCAAATGGCAAAAGTACTAGATATATTAAAGCCACATTTACCAAATGATATTCCACATTATTTAATGGGTGCGGGAAGCCCAGACTATATTATTGAAGGTATTATGCGTGGCATAGATATGTTTGACTGCGTTTTACAAACCAGAATTGCGCGCAATGGCACAGCTCTAACTTTCGGCGGTCAACTAACAATTCGCAATGCAGAGTTTAAAGAAGATTTTACACCAATAGAAACTGGGTGCAAATGTTACGCTTGTAAAAATTATACAAGAGCATATATAAGGCATTTAATTAATGCTGGTGAAATGTTTGGTGCAAGATTGCTAAGTATTCATAATATTCATTTTACACTAGAATTAATTAAAAGAGTGCGCCAGGCAATAAAGAGCGACAGATTGCTTGACTTTAGGGATGAATTTTATTTAAAATACAATACAAAGAACAAGGAGAATATTTAAAATGCTAAATTTGCTAGGTAATCAGGAATTAATAGATAGTTTGGTTTTTATAGGTATAATTGCGGCAGCGTTTATTGGGCTTTTGTTTTTAACAACTGTGCGTAGAAAAACACAAGAAAAAAAGCAAGTAGCCTTTATAGACACATTGCGACCAGGTATGGAAGTTTTTACATACGGTGGCATTTATGGCAAGATTAAAGAAATACGTGAAGTTGGCGTTGGCAAAGAAGTTTTATTAGAATGCGGTAGCGATAAATATTGGGGCTATCTTCGTATAGATATTAATGCAGTTATGGATTTAGATAGGCGACTAGAACTTGCCCAACGCGAGCGCGAAGCAAAGGAAGCAAAAGAAACTTCTGTAAGCGGAATAACAGTTTCTAAAAAAACAGGAAACACTCAAGAAGCCACACAAAGCGAAGTTGAAAAACAAGAAAGTGACAGAGTAAAAAAAGAAGTTTACAAAAATAAATAAAAATGCTAATTTAGCATTTTTTTATTTTTAATAAAATATGTATTAAATATGAGAAAGAATATAAACGCCTTAATTAAAGGCACTTTATTTGCAGCAGTCATAACACTTGTTTTAGTTTTAATTTTTGCTGTAGTAATTAAATTTACCGATATTAACGATAGTTTTATTAAGCCGGTAAATCAAATAATTAAAGTGTTTAGTATATTTATTGGCGTGCGCGTTTTATTTAGTAAATGCCAGAGTAACGGTTTTGCATATGGCGCAATATTAGGAGCATTGTATACTATATTAATTTTCACACTAATATCTTTTTTCACTGGCTTTGAAAACTTTAGCCAAAACCTAATTACCGATTTAGTTTTTGGCTCTATCATTGGTGCAATTTGCGGTGTTATTTGCAAAACATCTAAAAAATAAGGTTTATTTATTTCCTAAATATTCATCTAACTCTTTTTGGTTTTTAATAAATTTGTTTGCACCTATCATACTATTTTTAGGTATTGTTATGTTTCCTAAAATTGTGGTATTAGAATAAATTATCACACTGTCCTCTAATTTAGGGTGCCTTGCTACACCAACTTGTTCACGTTCTTTTAAATGCTTTGCACCTAAGGTAACACCGTGGTAAAGCATACAATTGTTGCCAATAATTGCTGTTTGACCAATGACAGTGCCAACGCCGTGGTCTATGCAAAAAGGCGAGCCAATGGTTGCATCGGGGTGGATATCTACGCCTGTAACACTTTTAGCATATTCCGTAATTTGGCGCGCAAGGGTTTTATCTTTTTGAATGTGCGCAATGCGAAAGCACGCCACCGCAAAAAAACTTGTATAACATTTAATTTGGTCAATGTCAGAAGCAGAAGGGTCGTTCTTAAATAAAAACTCAGCATCTTTTTCAATTAATTCCTTTACGGTTTGGTTACTATTGTTAATAAAAAATGTTTTTAGAAACTCTTCAATTTGGTTTTTATCATTCAAATATTTATTTATCATTATAATAATTCCTTTATTAATATATCGCGTGGTTTTGCGCTGTAGTCTACTGGCGCAATATCTAGCATAGTAAGTGCTCCTATTTTACCACGTTTTACATATCTATAGCAAGCGCGCGCAAGGGCAACAAGCACACTTCCGGTAAAATTAGGGTTGCTATTTAATTTAATTATTGTTTTTAAAACTGTTTTACTTTTATCGTTTATTGTGCCAGCTTGCATAACCATTCCACCGTGAGATAATTTACCATTGTGCTTCTTGTTAAATTCTTGCTCGCTTATAAAATTTACTAGCGTTGTAAAACCTTTAAAATAATTTGGCATTGATACAATTTCTTGTTTAACAATATCTGCAGGCGCTGTGCCGTCTAAAACAACATAGCAAAGGCGGGTATGGGCTTTGGTAGTGTGTACTGATTTACCGTTATTAGCCATTTTTATTGCTACTTTGTTTGGCATAGTATATTGTACTGCGCATTTAACGCCTTTAATGTCTTTAAGTGCTTGAGTGTGCCCTTGGCTAACTCCCTTGCCCCAAAATGTGTGTGTTCTAGCTGTTGGTAAGAATGCACTAAAAATAAGGCGTTGTAGGCTAAACAACCCTGGGTCCCAACCACCTGCAATTATGCTTAAGGTTTTACTTTGTTTGCCAATTGCATCCATTTGACTTAAATATTCTGGCAACACTGCGTGTGTGTCAAAACTATCTACGCAATTAAAGTTCTTTAAAATTTCTGGCGCTTGGTTTAATATGTCGGTTTTGCTTCCGCCACATAAAATGCAAACATCAATTTTACCTTTAAAGTTTTTAAGAGTTGCTATTGGGTAAACATTGCTACTATCAAACATAGGCGTAACACTATCTAAAATGCGCCTTGTAAAAATGCCTACAAGATTAATATCACTATTTTCTTGTATTGCATTTTCTACACCTTTACCTAAATTCCCATAACCAATGATTGCAATATTAATCACTGATTTTTATATGCAATTTATTAAAACTTTGCGCACATTTTTAAAACTTCGTTTTTAACTCGTTCTACTGCCGTTTGTTTATTCTTAATAATATCCGCAATAAAGCCGGCAATTAAAACCATCTCAGGCTCTTTCATTCCGCGTGTGGTTATTGCAGGAGTGCCTATACGAATTCCGCTTGCAATGCTAGGTGGGCGCTTATCGTTTGGCACCGTATTTTTATTTGCTGTTATGTGTGCTTCTTGCAAAAGGTTTGCAACTTCTTCGCCAGTTGCATCTTGGTTGGTTAAATCTAATAGAAGTAGGTGGTTATCCGTTCCGCCACTTACTAACTTAATGCCGTGCTTTTTTAATTCAATTTCTAATGTTTTAGCATTTTTAATAACTTGTTTTTGATAGGTAATAAACTCTGGTTTTAGCGCTTCTAAAAACGCAACCGCTTTGCCAGCAATAACGTGTTCTAACGGCCCGCCTTGAAGCCCTGGAAAAATTGCTTTATCTATAAGTTTTGCATACTTTTCATCGTTACACATAATTATTCCACCACGTGTACCGCGCAATGTTTTATGCGTTGTGCTTGTAACAAAGTCGGCATATGGAAATGGGCTAGTGTGGAGCCCAGTTGCAACCAACCCTGCAATATGCGCTATATCAGCCATTAATAGCGCATCGTGTTTTTTAGCAATTTCGCCAAACTTTTTAAAATCTAAAGTGCGAGAGTATGCACTTGCACCGCATACAATCATTTTTGGTTTATGTTCCGCCGCTAATTTTTCCAACTGTTCGTAATCAATATAGCCAGTTTCTTGGTTAACTCCATAACTAACCGCATTGTAATATTTACCACTTATACTTGCTTTACTGCCGTGTGTTAAGTGTCCACCGTGTGGCAAAGCCATTCCAAGTATTGTGTCGCCTGGTTTTAATGTTGCTAAATAAACCGCCATATTAGCGCTAGCACCACTATGTGCTTGCACATTTGCATAATTACAATTAAATAATTTCTTAAGCCTATCAATTGCTAATTGTTCGATTGTATCCACATTTGCGCACCCATTGTAATATCGTGCATTTGGGTAACCTTCTGCGTATTTGTTGGTCAAAACGCTTCCTACGGCTTCTAGCACTGCATTGCTCACATAGTTTTCACTTGCAATAAGTTCTAGACCTTGGTGTTGGCGCACCTTTTCTTTTTCAATTGCATCCCACACTTCTTTATCAATTTCTTTTAGCGGTTTAGTATCAATCATATTTCCCCCTTAGTTTTATTTTAAGTATATATTAGCAAACAATTCCTTGCAAACAAATTAGCCTTTTGATATATTAAATTAATGGCAGAGATTATAGATGGTAAATTATTAGCAGCAGAACTAGAAGCGGAATTAAAAGCTAATGTTTTAAAAATGAAACAAAAACCTGTCTTGGCCACTATTCTAGTAGGCAACGACCCATCTAGTGTTACCTACGTAAAAATGAAGCAAAACGCCTGTACTAGAGTAGGCATTGATTTTATTAAAATAGAGTTGCCTGAAAATACCACAACCGAGCAACTTTTAAAAAAAATTGAAGAACTTAACGACAATAAAAATATTAATGGAATATTATTGCAGCACCCTGTGCCAAAGCATATTAATGAAGGGCAGTGTTTTGATGCAATAAAACCTATAAAAGATGTTGATGGCTGTAGCAGCACAAATTTTGGAATGATGTGCCTACGCAACACTCAATATCATTTAGCTGCAACTCCTTTTGCTATTGTTTCGCTATTAGAGCGTTTTAATATAGATGTTAAAGGCAAATATGCCGTTGTGATTGGCCGCAGTCAAATTCTTGGTAAACCTATTGCAATGATGCTGCTTAATATGGATGCTACTGTTACAATTTGCCACAGCAAAACTGTAAATCTTAAAGATATTGTTCGCACCGCCGACATTGTGGTTGCGGCAGTTGGCAATGCAGAATTTGTAAAACGTGAATGGCTAAAGAAAGGCGTTGTTTTGATAGATGCTGGTTATAACAAAGGCAATGTAGGCGATATTGATTTAGAAAACTGCAAAGACATTGCAAGTGCATACACGCCAGTGCCTGGCGGAGTAGGGCCAGTTACTATTATGAAACTTTTACAACAAACTTATAAAAGTGCTTTATTAATACAAACAGGAAAATTTAAATAATTATAAAGGAGATTTTAACAAATGATGACGAACGCAGAGAGGCACAGAATTTTTGACGAAGGAGAAAATTATGAAGATTAGTGTTGTTGCTGGTACAAAGTTAGGTAAAACACCAAAGGAAGAGTTTGATGATTTAGGTGGCAAGGCTGCAGGCATTTGCTATATGGCTTCTACGTTTGAAGAAATATGCACTGAACCAAAAGAGAAAACTATTAAGCGAACTGCATTAACAAAAAGTATGGGTCACCATAGTGTTTATGACCATTGTAATATAACTCTATACTTGCACGAAATTCCACGCGTTATTGAAGTTTTATTAGATAACGAGCGAATGATGACATCTAGCGTTAAAAGCGGAAGATACACTCAGCACGTTTTAAAGCCAGATGAAACTATTATCTATGAAAAATGGCTAAATATTTTTCAAGACCTTATTGCAAAAAAATATAAATATGTAGCACCAAAATTCTTTAGCGACAGTAGAATTTTAAAACTAGCACAAGAAAATGCAAGATATTTAACAAGTAGTTTTACATTAGTTAGTATGGCGCACACAATGAGTTATAGGCAGTTAAATTATGTTTATGGCTTTATCAGAGATTTTATTAAAAATAGTGCAACAACTAAAAATAAGTTTATTTTAAAGCTATTACCTTATTTAAAAGAGTTTTTGAAACAGTTAGATGACACTGGTTACATCGATAATCAATTAGTTGCAAACGGTAAAAATAGGGAACTTTCGTTATTTAATAACTATAAAGCTAGCGAATATTTCGGTGATGTTTATTGCACCAGTTACAAAGTTTCGTTTGCCGTATTTTTACATTTAAACCGTCACCGCACGCTTAAACATTATATTGCAGAACCAAACGATAATTTCGATTTTTATACCCCAGAATTAATTGCAGATGATGCCGAATATAGTAAACAATGGTATGATGATTTAACAAAATTAAAATCAAACTATCCACAGGCAATGCTTATAGATGTAACTGAAATGGGTAATATTGATGATTTTATTTTAAAGGTGATAGAACGTAAATGCAGTTGCGTTATGTTAGAAACGCAACGAAATGTAACTGATGTATTAAATAGATATTATCAACAACTAGAAAAATCTAACCACCCGCGTGCAAAAGATTTAAAGGGTTATTTAAAAGGGGCAAGATGCACATTTCCAAATTATAAATGTGATTTTCCGTGCCAGTTTGCTGATGCAATAACCGAAAAGCGAAAAGTTTAACCATAAAATAAAAACGCTAGTGTATAGCGTTTTTTATTATTATGCTTCTTTCTTCTTTGCAGCGCGTTTAGCATTTGTTTCTTTTTTTGTTTTTGCTTTCTTTTTCTTTAATGTAGACATATTTTATTCCTCCTTTGGCTCCTCTGTTTTTTCTACTACTACTTGTTGTGTTGCTTCTTCTTTATTTTCTGTTTTTGGTGCTAGCCCAAGCTTTACATCTGTTTTTTGATTTTTCTTAGCAATTCTATATTCTAAAAATTTTGTTGCAATTAAATCATTAGCTTGGCGCTTTCTTTCTAGCCTTACTTTACGAAGGGCAGTCTTGCCTGCTAAGTGCTCCTTTTTAACATCTAGCTCTGTACCAACCTTTAGTTTAAACATACTAAATTGAATGGTAAAAAACTCTATTATTGCATAAAGCGTTATTAAAAAGCCAACACATCCAAACAGCCCTAATGCAATGTAACCAATTGTTTCCATATTTTAAAATCTCCTTATAAGCACTATATCATAGATATTTAAATTATTACAAATGTATTACAACAGTGTATTATTTGACTTTTGGGTTAATTTATAGTATAAGAATTTACGGAGGTTATTATGTTAGACATTAACAAAATTAGAAGCAACCCTGAGGAAGTTAAAAAAGCATTATTAAAAAGAATGGATAATGTTTGTTTTGAACAGTTCTTAAAATGGGATGCAGATGCTCGCAAACTTCTACAAAAGATTGAAGGGTTGCGTGCTAGGAGAAATAACCTATCCGATAGTATTCCCGCATTAAAAAAAGCAAAGCAAGATGTTCAAGCTGAGAAGGTTATGCAAGATGTTCGTGATGTAAACGCACAGATTGCAAAACTAAACCAAAAGTACACAAAGTTAGATAAAAACATTACAGATGTTTTATTAGGGCTTCCTAACATTCCAGATGATGATGTTGCGGCAGGTGGAAAAGAAGCAAACAAGGTTATTAAAACATTTGGCACAAAACCTGTTTTTAACTTTAAACTTAAAAACCACGAACAAATGGTAAACGAATTAGATTTAGTAGATTTTGAGCGTGGTGTGAAACTAAGTGGCTCTGGTAGTTGGATTTACAAAGGAATGGGCGCTAGGTTAGAGTGGGCAATTATAAACTACTTTATAGACAGTCATATAGCAGCAGGCGATGGTTGGGAATTTATGCTTGTACCACATATGTTAAAATATGAATGTGGTTTAACAGCTGGGCAATTCCCAAAATTCTTTGAAGATGTTTACTGGATTGACAGTAAGATGGGCGATGAAAGCGGTAAATTTTTACTTCCAACAGCAGAGGCTGCACTAGTAAGCGTTCATATGAACGAAACAATACCAGCGGATGAACTACCTAAAAAGTATTTTGGTTACACGCCGTGCTTTAGGCGCGAGGCAGGCTCAACACGAGTGGAAGAGCGCGGAACAGTGCGTGGGCACCAATTTAACAAGGTGGAACTTGTCCAATTAACTACAGAAGAGAACAGCTCGAAAGCCTTTAATGAAATGGTAACAAAAGCGGAAAAAATTGTTCAGGGCTTGGGGCTTCATTACCAAGTTAGCGCACTCGCAGCAGGAGATTGCGGTGCTGCTATGTGCAAAACACACGACATTGAAGTTTGGATTCCTAGTATGAATATTTACAAAGAAGTAAGTTCAGTTAGTAATGGTAGAGACTATCAAGCAAGGCGCGGCAACATTAAATATAAGGTTGGAAGCGAAAAGGCAAAATATGTGCATTTACTAAATGCTAGTGCACTGGCTACAAGCCGTGTTATGCCTGCCATATTAGAGCAATTTCAACAAGCAGATGGTAGTGTGCTTGTGCCAAAAGTTCTGCAAAAATATTTAGGCGTAGATAAATTAATACCTAAAAAATAAAATATACAAAACATATAAAAAGCCGAGAATTTACTCGGCTTTCTATATGTTTACTAAATTACTTTTTAAGTATAAAACTTGATACTGTTGTTGCAATTCCTACAATTGCTAACATAATTGCACCTAGTCCTACTTCAAATAGTTGTGTGCTTAAAACAGTAAATGTAAGAGCAAACATTATTGCGCCAATTGCGGTTACCAAGCCAATTGCGCCTGCTATAATTGTTCCTAATTGAAAGTAGTTGCTTTCGCCTTTGCCAATTAAAAACAAAATGCCTATTACCAATAGTGTAATAGCGGCACCAAGCGTTATATATGTGCCATATTGTGCAATTGTTAGCCACATATTTTCGTGTGACTGGCTCACTTCGGTTAGTTCCATAAATGTTGTTGTGCTTCCTAAAATCTTTCCTGTTAACGCAGTAAGAAAAAGTGGAACGATTAGCAACGCACCAGCAATTAGCGAAACTATTCCGTATGTTTGATTTTGACTTTGTTTTTTCTTCTTCATTATTTTCTCCTTATATTTTGTTATATAATAATATTATCAAAACAAAAATAAAAGGGCAAACAATTAGGTAAATATAAAATAAAATGATAAACTACCACAATGAGCAATATAGAAAATGAAATTGAAAAGCACTTTAAAAAAGCAATTGTTAATGTTTTATTAAAAGATGGTAGCCGAAAATCAATGACTTGGGCAAAGTACCTTAAATATTTAAGTAAAAACCCTGAATACGCCAAGGAAGTAGAAAAAAGAGAAGAAGAATGGCGAAATAATAGTTGGGCAAAAACTAAAACAAAAGAAGAAATTATTGAGCTTTTAAAAAAGTGGGATTAGTAAAATGGTTAAAAATATTATATTAGATGGCAAAGAAGTAAACCCCAAAAAGGTTATTGTAACTGGTGATACTATAACAACATGAATATAGGACAAGCGGTAGCGCAAAGAGTAAACGATTTGTTAAGGCAGTACGACAAGACACAATACCGTTTGGCAAAAGACACCTTAATTTCGCACAACACAATGACGAGCATCGTCAATGCAAAAAACAAGACGGCAAACCTGAATAGCATATTTTTAATATGTCGCGCCTTTGGCATAACCATAGACGAATTTTTCAACGATCCAATTTTCAAAAGTCCTGACCTTGACATTGAATAATGCAACAAAAAAACCGAGCATTTCTACTCGGTTTTTTCGCACCTTTTGGCTATCAAGATTGGATACCCTTTGACTGAAATATAGGATATTTCATAGGTGTTCAAACTTGATACGTCTTGGTGGGTGAGGGCGGATTCGAACCACCGTACTCGTGAGAGGACAGATTTACAGTCTGTTGCATTTGACCGCTCTGCAACTCACCCATAATATTAGGGTTTAACTAATAATGGTAATGCCCGAAAAGCTTTCGGGCACGTTTGCCATTAAAGTTTGGAGCTGATGAAGGGAATTGAACCCCCAACCTGCTGATTACAAGTCAGCTGCTCTGCCAGTTGAGCTACATCAGCGCATATGCACAATACATATATTATACACAAAAAATTACAAATTGCAAGCCATTTTAATTAAAAACTATAAATAATAGAAAAGCAGTAAGCCCTGTTTACTATATCTTGGTAAATTACTACACTGTGCTCTGGCGCTATAAAAAGCACTGTTATAGTTTAGTGCTAATTGCCAATACTTAAAGTGATGGAATCGGTTTGGGAAGAATTTATAGAATCAAGCACTAAAGGTGCTGGTTTATCTGAAGTGAATGATAGGCGAAAAAAGCCAGTTTTACATAAAGATATTGTGATTATTGGCGGCGGTATTGCTGGGGTTTTATGCGCGCATATGTTGGCCGAAGCCGGGAAAACCGTGTGTTTGCTAGAAGCCGAAAATTTATTTTGCGGCGTAACTAAAAACACAACGGCACACGTAAACGCCCTACAAGGTGTTTTGCAAGATATTCCATCTGGAAAGATGCGAAGGGCATATCTAAAATCGCAAGTGGAAGCGGTTAGGGGCATTGAGAGTTTGGTTAAAGCTTACAACATAGATTGCGACTTTAAGTTAGAAGAGAGTTTTTTATTTGGTAGCAGAAAAAAGCTATTTAAAGAATATAAAATGCTAACCAAGTTGGGTGCAAATGTTACTGTTAATGAAAATCAAGAATTACCTTTGGGTAAATCTAATACTATTGTGATGAAAGAGCA
>Ga0123356_10007532_pt1 | contig 10855 bp, 19 predicted proteins | sample TergutEmb28metaG_2_FD_92546 | JGI IMG/M metagenome (GOLD analysis project Ga0123356, IMG submission 92546) | Embiratermes neotenicus P3 segment gut microbial communities from Petit-Saut dam, French Guiana - Emb289 P3 | ecosystem: Host-associated > Arthropoda: Insects > Digestive system > Gut ... | reverse complement strand
GGGTCTTGAGTGTTATGCTCGTATTCGTAGTTTTCTCTCGACCGAAACTAAGCGAGGGCATCCACTGTTACCCGCAGTGAAAACCCTCTTCACCAAAACACCTATAACCCGCTAAGCAGTAACAGCATGTTACTTAATTTTGAAAGCATGTTCAACATCTAAAATAAATCACATGCTTATTTATAGTGTAGTTGTTACCGTTAAGGCTTTAAAAAAGTTGTTTGAGGATTAAAAATAAGGACGCTGATCCGTTAGATCATGCGTTTGACTAGATCGTTGATGGCTTCGCCGCGGTATCCAGATTCACCACCGGCTTTGAAAGACTTTTTGACATTGCCTTTGAAGCCTTTTGAAGGTGGGTGTAGTTTGAATACTGGAGTCATAAAAGGCAGTTTGCCATGTTCGGCTTTACCAGTCATTATTGCATCTGCAAGTTCTTCAAAAGTTTTGAACCCAAGTTTTTCAAGGTATTCAGTGGTCAATTTTTTGTTGCCTGCTAGACGTGCTCTTTTTTCAAGCATTGCTATCATTGTTTCTTTTGTAATTTCGCCCCATGTGACATAGCTATTTATTCTTTGTAACATGCCTTTGTATGATGGACGATCATCAATGATAATAGCATGATTAGTGTGGTCTAAGCGGAGCAGTGTTAAGGTTTCTCGGGCTTCTCTTAGTGCGCTGATTGTACCGCGAATTCGAACTACGGCTATTGGTTTGGTTTGTTCTTCTAGTTGTTGTGCCATTTTACTTCACCCAATCGGCTTAAGTAATCAAGTTATATGTTTTACGTAAACCATCGAAAATTGCGTATGCGTAAGAGGGAACTGTTCTTGTTGAACCAAAGCTTCTCATCCAAAGATCTTTAACGCCTGCTAGACCGAAAATTGTTTTTGCAACTTCGCTTGAAACAAGACCTAAACCTCTTGGACCTGGAAGAATGACAACACGGACGCCACCACATTTGCCTTCAACTTGGAAGGGCACTGAATGAGTTTGACCACAATTGCATTCCCAACTTCCACAGCCACGTTTTACTGGAACAATGTTTAGACGCGCGTTTGCTGCTGCTTTTTCAATTGCATTGCGAACTTGGCTGGCTTTTCCATTGCCGATGCCAATGTATCCGTCTCTGTTGCCAACGGCTACGATTGCTTTAAAACGTGATTTTTCACCTGCGTCAGTTTGTTTTTGAACCAAGTTGACGTTTATAACTTCTTCCTGTATATCAGGAAGTAAAGCGTCAACAATTTGTGGTTCAGAAATTTTTATACCACTAAGGAACAGGTCTTCCATTGTTGTAATTTTGCCTTCTTGAATCATCTTGCCGAGACGAGTTTTTGGAACCCATGCTTCAAGATTTGCTGTACGTCTATCGCGATCTTCTCGTTGTTGTCTACTCATCTTTCTTTTCACCCTTAAACGATGCAATTATGTCAGCTTTAACTTTTGTAAAGTGTTCAGGTAATTTTTCAGGGGCAATGCCTGCTTTAAGATATGCAGCAAACTTTTGGTTATATTCTTCTGAACCAATGCCGAGTTCTTTTGCATACTTTGCAACTTGTTCACCCTTTATGCGTTCTTTAACTAGTTTTTCTTCGCTGAAAGGAACGTCAACGCCTGCGTCAACAACACCATTTAACATGGCAAAGATTCTTGCACCCCTGGTAGGAGAGCCAAGACCTGCATCCAAGATAGCTTCTTTAATACCGCTCTTTTTAGCTTTCAAACCACAAAGTAAACCAGTTAAATATGCTGATGGAATGTTGCCAGTTGGAGCTTTCCAACCGAACTGTTTGATTAACTCTTTACTGTTTGCAGCCACTAAAACATAGTCTCCTTCAGGTTTTGCTTTAATGATTTGTACGGTAGCATTTTTTAATGAACCTCTAGTGACTAGCCGGGGTCTGCTAGAAACAACCATGGCTTTACGGGCTTGATAATCAGTTTTACCTTCACGTCTACGTCTTAATCGTACACGATAATTTGCATTTTTTGCCATCTTAACGTTTCCTCCATAGATCCTTTGTTTTCAGATAACGCTCTAGGTCAGCAACAGATTCAAATCGACCACTGCCAGCCATACGGTAAAATTCTGTGTATGTTTCTTCAGTGATTGTCCTATTTGCTTTAAGCTCACGCAGTTTGCGACGTAATGAACGGATTTTAATCATCCAAGCTTCTTTCTTGGTCACATTAGCTCTTGGTGAACCAGTATAACTTCCCGGACCTTGACGTCTACCTTTGCGTTTCTTTTCACGGATAACCTTTGCTCTTGAGCGACTAACACCTTTTTCAGGTAATGAAACGATAACTTTTTCGTAAATCAACTTCTTGATTTCTTCACGTGTAATAGCGCCTTCAACATCACTAATACGCTCAGGGTCAATCCAAACACGATTTTCACCAGTTTTAAGAATAGCTGAGGCAAGGCGTCTTTGACTGGATAGATTAGTCATTATTTCTTCTTCTCCTTAGACTTTTTGACCTTTGATTTGTCTTTTTTAGCTTTGGCTTTTTTCTCTTTTTCCTTCCGCTCAGTTGCATCAGCTTCTTTTTTGTCTTCAACTTCTGCGACTACTTCTGCAACAAGATTAAGATTGAGGACTTTTACTTGTAACCGTTCAGCTTCAGCTATGATTAGAGAACGCTTTCTCTTGCCAACTGTGTGAGCAATACGGATTGCCTGAGTGTTAGGGTCAACTACAGCAACTGATTCAGCATTGTAAACAATAACTTCACGGTAACCTGATGGATGTAATCCACGTGCAACTTTGGGTCCTTTGTATCCAGTGCTAGGACTTGCAGGCCAGCCTTTGACTTTTTGACGAACTTTATTGTCTAGACCACGGGGTCTTCGCCAGCTTTCGCTAAACTTTGTGTCTCTCCAGCTTTCGTGTCTAAGGAAAGCAGGTTTTTTGTTTCGTGCACGGGCTCTTGTTCTAAGTGCTTCGCGCTGTAATTGAGGTTTCTTTTCAGTCATTATGCCATACCCTCATTTCTTTCATAAACGTATAAACCGTCAAGAAACACACGTTCGTCTTTACCTTTTACACGTGTTGCCTGCTCAATGTTGGCTGCTGTCTGACTTACGTTTTCTAGATTTATTCCTGAAATAATGATGTCTTCGGGGTCAATTTTGACTTTGACATCACCTACGATTTTAATGTGTCTTGCTTTTCGTTCACCTGTAAAGTTTTCAATCAGGATGCTTTTGCCTTCAAGTTTTACAGATATCGGAAAGTGAGAGAACACAATTTTTAGTTTGTAAGAATACCCTTTGGTTACTCCAGTTATCATGTTCTGGATGTGTGAGTATATTGTACCAACAAGAGCAGACTCTTTTTTACGAGGCCATTTTGCTGAAACACGAACGGTTTGTCCTTCGGCATCAATTGAAATTGATGCAAAGGAAAAGTCTCGCGTTAGGGAGCCTTTTTCTCCTTTTACACTAACCACTTTACCCTGCAAATTGACAGTTACGTCCTCAGGGACTTGGATGGTTCTAGATATTTCGGGGAGACGCATAAAAAACACCTTAGTACACGAAGGCTAATAGCCTTCCTCCTACGTTCTTTTGTTCAGCATCCTTATGTGCAATAACGCCTTTGGACGTTGAAACAACCATTAGCCCCACATCTCTTGATGGAAGGAATTTCTTTTCCCATTCTTCGAATTCACCAACTTTGGATGGGAAGCGTGGTTTAATTGCGCCACACTTGTTTATTCTGCCTAATAGCTGAACTTTAAATTTGCCTAGGCGACCATCATCGATGAATTCGAATTCACCTATGTAACCGTTAAGTTGCATTATACGTAAAACGCGACCTAACAGTTTAGAGGCTGGGCTAATGATGCATTCACGTTTATTGCGCATCTCGTTGTTAATTATTGTTATTAATCCATTTGTTAAAGTATCCATTGCCCTAGCTCCTACTCATATTTTTTGAAGCCTAATTTTGGTGCGGCTTCCCTGAAACATTGTCTACATAAATGTAGATCATAACGTCGAATTACTGGTCCGTAAGCACCGCATCTAACGCATGGTCGTGAACCTTTGCCGTGTTTTCGTTCTTTTTTAGTTTGCTGTTTTCCCATACATTTTCACTTCTGTTTTTAGACTATTTCGACTCCTAAAGTTTGTCGAACATATTCCATGGACTCTTCAGGTGTAAGCAAATGTTTTTTGCCGATGTGTTTTGTTTGTTTTCGACGGATTTTTATGCGTTGACCAGGTCGGTTAACTGAAACACAGACATCCATGCCAAATATGCCAATTTCTGGGTCATATTTTACACCAGGAATATCTATGTGTTCTTTTAAGCCGAATGCAAAGTTTCCAGTTTCGTCAAATGAACGTTTAGAGAGTTTATTGTCAATGACGGGGAGTACTTTCTTTAGAAAGCTTGTTCCTTTTTCTCGACGTAAAGTTACAACACATGCAATTGGTTCACCTTGTCTGACGCCCCAGTCTCTAATGCTTTTCTTTGCTTTTGCTTTGTAAGGAGTTTGACCTGAAATTTCGGTGAGTACCTGTAAAGCTCTTTCAAGGGGTTCGCCTGATTTGCCGATGTTTAGATTAACAACCACTTTTTCAATTCGTGGTTGCATCATTTTGTGTTCAGTTTGCTTGTTTTGGGTTTCTTCAGACAACTGTGTTTTCCTCCAGTTCTGCTACTACTGTTGCTGTTTGTGGTTCGTTGCTATCGATGGAAAAGATAAAGTCCAAAATAGTTTGACATCGTACACCTTTGTCATCTTCAATGACTACTAGTGCTTGACGACGTTTTTTGGCTTCAGTTTTTTCTATTTCAACTATTTTACCTTGAACACCGATGTTTTTACCGCCTGTAATAACTGCAGTATTACCTTCTTTTGTTTTAAGTTTTTCAGTAACTTGACCATCGGTAATGTTTATTTTAAGGATATCAAAAGTTTCATAGGTCACTTCAACAGGGTTCTTTGGATCAGCAATTTTGATTAGCAGGTTTGTACCATCGTGAAGTGCAATTTGAACACCAACAGATGTTACTGTCTTGTTTTCTACACGAGCAAATCGGTATTTTGCATTTTCTTTGCTGATTGCAGATAGAACTAACCCTTTATGTGAAGGCACAACACGGTAATATTGGTTTGAGTCTGGCATTGAGATGACATCCATTAAACCAACTGGAAAATCATCTTTTTTGCGAACTATACCGTTAACCTGAACTTTACCTTCAGAAAGGATAAGTTTGCCTTCTTTTCGTGTATCTGCAACTCCAAGCATATCTCGAAGTACAATAGTCATTGGTAAACATGTTTGAAGTGAATGTGGACCAGATACAGGTTTAACTACCCATGTTGATTCTTTTCTGTGAATGGGCCAGTATTTTGGTGCTGGCTTACGTTTCAGCCTTGCTGTTTTTCCTTTTTTACCCAAATTTATTGTCCTCCCTCAGTTTCAGGGGTTTTTGGTTTAGCACTAAGCATAGGTTCGGCAGTCTTTTTTGCGGTTGGTTTTGTTTCTTCTATTTCTTCAGTTACAAAGATTTTTGGTTTTGTTTTTGCTTTGATAGTTAAGGCAGGTTTTTGTGTTGATTTTGGATTGTGGTCTTTTTCTAGGGGTTTCTTTCTTTCGATTACTGCTTTGCGTTTTTTGTCGCTGAGGTTAAGGTTTTTAATCATAACCTTGGAAGGGTGTACTGGTAGAAAAATGTTGGTGCCATCAACTTTTTCACGTGTTAAGCCTTCGATGTAAATGTGATAATTTTTCACGTCAACGCGTGAGATTTTGCCTTCAAATCCTTTGTTGTCACCGCGTTGTATGCGAATTGTGTCGCCTTTTCGCACTGGAAGGGTTTTTACGCCTTGTTTTTCGGCTAATTCTTTTGTAAGTGGAGCAGCCATTAGTTTGTGACGTATATGAGCAGGGGCGTTATAGAGACGTTTTCGTTGTTTGCGAGGATTTTTAACTTTTATTTGCATATGCTTTCGTCCTTACACAATTATGTTTGAAGCACTGGCGATTCTTGGCCATCTTTCGGCGGCTTCTCTTGCTACTGGGCCTCTGATTTCAGATCCCTTCATTTCGCCTTCAGGGGTGATTATTACTGCTGCGTTGTCTTCAAATTGTACCCAGACACCGTCAACTCTGTGGAAAGGTCTTCTTTGGCGTACAATGACTGCTTGGAAGATTTTTTTACGCATATCGGGTGAGCCTTGGCGGACTGAAACAGTTACTTTGTCACCTACGGCTGCTGATGGGTAACGTCTTAGACGGCCTTTGTAGCCCATTGCTTGGATTAAGCGAAGAACTCGTGCACCTGTGTTGTCAGTGCAGCGGAGTTCAGAGCCAGATACTAGTCCTCTGCTGACTTTTTGACCGTGAGAAAGCATGCCTTTTGCGGTAAGTGCTCTCTGTTTTGCTTTCGCTGCGCACATTTACTTTTTCTCTCCTAATTTTTCAACAACTACGAAAGATACTGTTTTGCTAATTGGTCTGCATTCAGCAATTCTTACGTTGTCGCCTTCTTTAACGTCAATGCATGGTGGGTTGTGTGATGCAATATGTCCATGTCTTCTTTCATATCTTGAAAACTTTGATGAGAATTGCATGAATTCTCGGTCAACTATAACTGTTTTATCCATTTTTGCAGAAACAACTATTCCGTCAAGAACACGCCCTCTTATGGCAAGTGTTCCGTGAAATGGACAATTGTGGTCATCACATGTTTTTTTAGGTTGCTTGAATGTTAGAGACATTACCATAACCTCTTAATGCTTTTTTTTAGTCTATCCTCTGGTCTTCCAATCAAAAGTTTACCGTCAATCTCAACGGTTGTACCATCATTGAATGTGAAGTTAAAAACAGCAGAGTCTTTGATTATGCTTTTAGTTTTGTCTTCACTGTTTAAAGTGAAAGTGTTTTTTGTTTCCCCGATAACTCTGCCGCTTAATCCAAGGTAACTGGAATTGTTACTGTGGGCGACTTGAGCTGCCGTGCCGATAAATTCATATCGGATGATGTCTGGGGTAACTTTCATTAATCTTGTTTCTCCTTAGATTCGTTCACCTTGGACTTTTTATCAGCAGATGTTTTTTCTTTTTTTGCTGTAGTCCTAAGGTTAAGTTTCACTTCATTCTCGATTGTGAGAATTTGAGCGATGGTTTTGCGTAATACTCTTACGCGTGTTGAATTTTCCACAGCGCCGCCTGCACGTATCATGGTTCTCATACGTGCAAGTTCAGTGCGTAATTCTGAGAGTTTTTTTGTCCTATCTTCACTGGACATGTTTATAATTTCTTGTAGTCTCAATATAGCCATTATTATTGTGCCTCCGCAGTTTTCTCTTCAGGGTTTACTGTTGATTTGGTTTCTACAGCGGTTTCAATTTCTGGTGTAGGTGGTGCTTCGTCGGTTACTTCTTCAGCTATAACTGTTTCTTCGGGTAAAGGTTCAGGTATTGGTTCTGGTTTGGGTGTGGGTTTTGGTGTTTTGATTTCGACTGGGGGTGTTGTGATTATTTCTGTTTCTTCTTCGATAGGTAGTTCGGTGGCTATTTTGATTTTGTCTGGGAATTGTGCGTCTGGAGGCATTATTTTAACGCGAACGCCGAGCATGCCTGGTTTAAGTTGGACATGGGCTTCGGCTTTTTTTGTGAATTGTAATGCTGGTTCTCCGCATCTTGGGAAGTAGCCTGCGCGGAATTTTTCAAATCTTGCGCGTTCTGTGCGAAGTTTGCCGCTGATGACTATTTCGCATCCTAAGGCGCCTGCTTCCATAACTTGGTTAAGTGCCCAGAATCCGGCGCGTCTAAAGTGAACGCCTCTTTGTAGGGCTGATGAGACGCGGTTTGCAACGACTAGTGCGTTAAATTCTGGAACTTCAATTTCGGAGACGCTGATTTGGGGGTTGGAAAGTTTGAATTTTTCTTCTAGGGAAGATGCGAGTTCTTTTATAGTTTCGCCGCCTCGACCGATAACTAAGCCTGGTCTCATGACATAGATAACGACATGTGTTCCCAGAGGGGTTTTGGAGAGGTTAACTCCGCCGTATCCGGCGCGTTCAAGTTTTTTTTGTAGGAACTCGTCAATTTCGTTTCTTTTTATTGATTCTGTTATAAAGCGTTTAACTATTGACATGCCTATTCTCCCGGTTTCTCGTCTAAGACAATTTCAATGTGTGTTGTGGTGTTGTATTTTGGTGATGCTCTACCGTGTGCTCGTGGAGTGAAACGTTTAATTTTCATACCCGGATAAGCAGCAGCGTGAATAATTCTCAGGCGGTCAACGTCTAAGCCTTTATTTTCAGCGTTTGATTCTGCCGCCTCGATAACACGAAGGATCTGGTCGGATGTTTTTATTGGATATCTTCCGGCAAAAGTACGGACTAAACCACGTCTGTGGCCGAGTTTCTTTTTGTATCTTGCGTAGGGGACAGCTTTTTTCATTGCTATGACGTCGCGCAGATATTCTTTTGCTGTGCTGAGCATCATACCCCTAACAGCGCGGCATACTTCTCTTGCCGCTTTATGGGATACCTTAAGTTCTCTTCCGCTGGCTTTCGCTGTTTTTTCTGGATCTAAGGTTTCTTGAATAATGGAGTATCCCCATTTTGGCATTTCTATATCTCCGATGCGCAAACAAACACATAGAAGCAATTTATATGGCTTTCCGTATCACAACTAAGATTTCAGTTTTAACAGACCGATAAGCATCTCTGCGAGAGATCAATTCGAACGCGTGAGGTGTGTAAGTCTTTTGAGTGCAACTAGTCATATATAGTTTTTCCAAATCCGCCAATACGAACAGAAAATAAAACGCGCCACAAACAAACAGATCGTGCAGGTAAAGATAATTTCATTTAAAGAAGCAACAACAAACGCTTAAACATGTTTCATGGGTTAATTATATTAATTAATATTAATTTATTTATATATTAGACACCATCATATTAAAGAGGATAGCACAGCATGGCTTGGTTTGATGACCCCACATCTATTAGCATAATAATAATTTTAGCGGTAACGCTGGCCGTAACTGCATCCATGTCAGTGCTTTTTGGGATGAGACTTAGTAAAAAAAAGCCACCTAAAGAAGAAAAAATTAAAAACAAAGACAATAACAATAACAATAATAATACAAAAAGGTCAGATTTAGAAGGGGCTAATTCACTCTTTAGAATATCAAAGAGCGTTCAAACAACCACAGCATCAAATGCCAAAGATGAATTACGTATTTTAGATTTAGAACGCGAAATTTTAGGAGATTCCATAAGACGACTTTATGAAGCACAGGCAGAGGGAAAAATTACAGAAACTGAACGAGATAAACTTGCAATAACATACAAAAATCGTATGAATATAATTAAAGAGTCAATAGCTAAAGATGAAACCATCGTTGCGTTACATGAACTTGAGGGGATGCAGGAAGATTTAATGCAACTTTTTAGTGAACGTTTCGGCGAGTTAACAAGTAAAGTTGAAGAGTTACGTGGGAGAATAGACATTAAACCAATAAGAGAAATTCCCGTAAAAACACCAATCCCCACACCAACAATACAGCAAATAGAGCAAGATGAAGAAGAAGATGTAGACTCACCCCCATCTTCGACAAACAGCCGTAATGACAGTGGTGTAGAGAAGCCTAAAAAGAAACGTAAACCGCCGACAGAAAAGTTGGATGCTAAAAGTGAAGCAGAAAAACGCATAGAATCCATCAGAAGTGAAGTTGAAAAAGTTTTAGACAAATTAGGACAGATAGAAATTGAAAGCTAACACAGATTTATTAATTCAAGAAGCAAAAAAAAATGCAGCCCTTCAAGCAATTAAACATGTTAAAGATAATTTTATTGTGGGTTTAGGAAGCGGAACTACTGTTGCTTTTGCCATAGAAGCATTAGGCAAACGAGTAAAAGAAGAAAAACTAAGAGTTATGGGCATACCTTCCTCATATCAAGCGTTTCAGCTTGCAATTCAGCAAGGCATACAGATAACAACCCTTGACGAACACCCAATAATTGACATAACCATAGATGGAGCCGATCAAATTACACCAAAACTGGACCTCATCAAAGGCATGGGAGCAGCCTTAGTAAGAGAAAAAATTGTTGCTACTGCAAGTAAATACAACATTATAATTGTTGATAAGAGCAAACGTGTTAATGTTTTAGGCGAAAATAATCAGGCTGTTCCAATTGAAGTTTTACCATTTGCCCTCTCACTTGTAAAAAACAAAATTGCAGATTTAGGAGGAAACCCCGTTGTCAGAGAGGGAAAAGGGAAACTTGGACCAATTATCACCGATAATGGAAACATGATAATTGACGCCAACTTTGGATTAATACAAAATCCTCAAGATCTTGCCATTAAAGTGAAAAACATACCGGGTGTTGTTGAGACAGGTTTTTTTGTAGATTTAACAAACATAGCCTACATCGCCACAGAAAATAGAGTAGAACAACTTCAGAAATAACTTGTGTAATAATTTTCTTTCAGGAAAAACTTAAGGTTTAAATGACTGAACACAGACTAACATGCATCCGTAAACAAACGGATAGGCATGTTGCCGGGGTAGCCTAGCCTGGCTAGGGCGCCAGACTCATAATCTGGAGACAAAAGGGGCTAAACGCTCTTTGCCAGAAGTCGCGGGCTCGAATCCCGTCCCCGGCACCAATCCATCTTATAAAATTTTGTTAGTGGCATAAAATAGCTGGTTTAGACGTAAATGCTGTGAAGAACGTTGGGAGTTTAAACCGTAACTTTCGGTTTTTAGGTAATATGTGTTTTTTGGTTATTGCATTATAATTAATGAATTCAGTTGTTAAATTTTGATGTTTAAGAATAATAGTTATAAACTTGGTTAAACATTGTTATTT